>ENA-UEPL01002581-UEPL01002581.1-human-gut-metagenome-genome-assembly--contig:-NODE-2581-length-11744-cov-4.901431_pt1 | contig 11744 bp, 10 predicted proteins | sample MGYA00242896_ERZ507908 | MGnify/ENA primary metagenome ERZ507908 (study PRJEB26167, sample SAMN06115518) | human gut metagenome | host: Homo sapiens | place: China:Chongqing | collected 2015-08-20...
CCATGAACGCAGTGAAATTAGAGATTCCCGCCTTTGCAGCCGCATAACCACATACACGAGTCATCGGACGGAATGCCAGCCAAAGTTCTTCTATTTTTCCAAACTTCAAAGAAAACATCACTTACAACCTCTTCAGATGGCTCCTTTTGACCAATCAAAGCATAAACATAGTGGTATAAACGTGAGGAATAATGTTCCATAAAGCGGCAAAAATCCGCTTCATCACTGTTTACAATTCTGTCTATGTCATTACTTTCAAGTTTCACGGAAGTGTTTTACAGATTACTTCTAATTAACAAAATTGTGCCAAATATAGTAGTATATTAGGAAATATAAAAATAAAAATCGAATTAAAAGTTATCAATTATAGAAAAGTATATACAATAAATATTACAAAAGTCTTTTACTCAAATATCGCACCGGATACCATACAGAAAGAAAGCCGACCGTTAGAACTGTCACAAAGATAAGTAACACATCCCAAGCGTGAACACTCACAGGATAGGCATCCACAACAAAAGTACCACCTCCACCACCTAATGAGATAATCCCGAATTCCTGCTGGATGAAACACAAAAGCAACCCTAAAGCAATCCCGGAAACGGCACCGAAAAGAGAAATAAGACGACCTTCGAATAAAAAGATACGAGAGATCAGTTTATCATCCGCTCCTAAGCTACGTAATGTTACAACATCATCCTTCTTGTCCAAAATCAACATAGAAAGAGAACCGATTACATTGAAGCAAGCAATCATCAAGATAAAAGTAAGGAATAAATAAGAGATCAATTTCTCGATCTCCATGATACGGAAAACATCCGCTTGCTGCTGATAGCGGTTCTGAACGATAAAATCATTACCTAGTATTTTCTCAATTTTGGCTTGTACAGATGAAACATTTGCACCAGGCTTCAATTTCAATTCTATAGCGGAAACCTCTGTTGTATAATCCAGCAGTTGACGAAGAAAATCAAGAGAGGTAAGAATATACTTTCCGTCATATTCCTGCTGATTAACAACGAAGACAACTCCGGGAGAATAAAGATAATCACGATTAAAGGAAGCACTCGGATTTGCCATATTTACTTTAGCATTCCGTTTGGGTAAATACACTTGAAGAGGATCAACAAATTGAAGTCCCGTACCCAAGGTTGCCACCAACTCTACCCCCATCACACCGTAATTCACAATAGAATCATGAAGAAGAAAATCACCGGCTCCATAGAGAATACTATCGATGGCTGTCAATTCTTCAAAATTATCCTCTACCCCCTTTAGAACAACCATAGCTTGACGGTCTTTATATTGTACCATCGCATTCTCTTCGAGAGTTTCTGTAAATATATCTACTTCAGGAAGCAGGCAAACTACGCCAATCCGTTTGTCCTGACCATCAAAGACTTTCCCCTCACGAACAGTAATTTTTAATTGCGGGTCGAATGCTGTAAAAAAGCTGGCTACCATATCCTGAAATCCATTAAAAACAGAAAGCGTGCAGACCAATGCAAGCGTAGCAAGAGCTACTCCGCACACAGAAATGCCGGATATGATATTAATGGCATTATGTTTCTTCTTCGAAAAAAGATAACGCCGGGCTATATAAAAAGGAAAATTCAACTCTGCAACAAATTATTTCATTTCAGCAAAGAATCAATCTTCTCAATATAATCCAATGAATCATCCACAAAAAACTTCAGTTCCGGAATAATACGTAACTGATGGCGTACACGGGTTCCAAGCTCATAGCGAATGGTCTTCATATTATCATTGACATTCTTCACTATTTCTTCTGCCTTCTCGGACGGAAAGACACTAAGATAAACACGGGCTATACTCATATCCGGGCTGATACGAACAGCACTTACAGATACCAGAACACCCGGCATTGCTTTTGTCTGAAGCAGAAATATCTCACTAAGCTCTTTTTGCAACAGTCGAGATATCTTATTCTGTCTAGTTGTTTCCATAAATCTACTCCTTTATTTCTTTCTTATAATCGTTAACCCATCACGCAGGGGCAATATCACTTTCTCCACCCGCTCATCTTTTGCTACGAAATCATTGAATGCCTTAATCCCGATCGTCTGAGTATCAGCACTACGAGGCTGTTCCAACACATGACCATCCCACAATGTATTATCGGCAATGATATATCCTCCTTGTGAGAGATGCGCCAGCGTCATTTCGTAATATTCAATATACTTGCGTTTATCTCCATCTATAAAAGCCATATCAAAAATAATCCCCAAATCGGGAACCAGGCTCAACGCATCACCTATATAAAAACGGATTTTATCCGCAAACGGTGATTCCTCAAGCCACGGACGAGTAAAATCTTCTTGCTCATCATTTATCTCAAACGTATGTAACATTCCGCCCTTCTGAAGCCCTTCAGCCAGACAAAGAGCGGAATACCCGCTATACGTTCCAATTTCCAATATCTGGCGAGGCCGAATCATTTCCACAAACATTTTCAACATCCGCCCTTGCAAATGCCCGGAAGCCATACGGGGACGGAGTAATTTTACGTGCGTATCCCGATAGAGTGCTTTCAGATAGTCACTCTCGGGATCAATATGCTGCAAAATATATTCGTCTATAGACTCAGTCTCTTGCATATAGCTTTTTACAAATAGCGGTTATTATTCGGCAAAACAGTCTCTTCCGCATGCTTCAAAGCATCTTCCACCACATTGATTTCGAGGAATGAAGTCTGCGTACCTTCTTTACCACTACTCAAATATCCTACCATGTCGGAAGGTTGCAAGCGACCTTCCTTCAACAGACGGCGTAAAGCTGCGAAATAGTATTCCTGCCCATTTGCCAATTCCGGCATATAGATTGCCTCTACCCCATAAGAAAGAGCCAGATGACGCATAGTCTTTTCCTTATAACATATAGCCAATACCGGATATTTACCACGGAAGGCAGCCAAATTACGAGCAGTACGTCCACTGTAACTGTCCGTAATGATAGCACGTATTTTCAGTTTAGATGTAGCCTTAACAGCTTGTTTAGCAAGAAATGCCGTAACATCATTACTATTTTCATCCAAAGGAATGCGAATATCGTTTTCCTCCAACTTATCCTTCTCAGCCTGAGCTGCAATCTTAGCCATCGTTTTCACAGCTTCTACCGGATACTTGCCATAAGCTGTCTCCCCACTCAACATCAAAGCATCCGTACGATAATAGATAGCATTGGCAATATCCGTAACCTCCGCACGAGTCGGACGAGGATTATTGATCATCGTATGAAGCATCTGAGTCGCAACAATTACCGGTTTCTTAGCCAAAATACATTTACGAATCAACACACGCTGAATACCCGGAATACGTTCCTGAGGCACTTCTATACCTAAGTCACCACGAGCAACCATAACACCGTCAGCCACTTCCAGAATTTCGTCGATATTATCCACTCCCTCCTGATTTTCTATCTTAGCGATAATTCTGATATCGCTATTGTGAGCATCCAGAATTTCACGAATATCAAGCACATCCTGACGGTTACGCACAAAAGAGTGGGCTATAAAATCGATATCTTTTTCAATAGCATAAAGAATATTGTTGCGGTCTTTCTCCGTCAAAGAAGGAAGATTGATACGGACACCCGGTACATTCACACTCTTGCGGCTTCCTAAAGTAGCTTCATTTTTCACCTCACAAAGCAGATAATCGGCAGTCTTATCAATAACCTCCAATTCCAGGTCACCATCATCAATCAGAATGGTACCACCGATATTCAAGTCATGCACAAAGTTGGGATAAGAGACAGCGATACATTCGCGGGTCGTTTCAAGTTCCGGATTACCAACTATTTTCACTTTCTCCCCTATCTTATATGGAATTGGTTCCGCATTAGCAGTCGTGCGAACCTCCGGTCCTTTAGTATCCATCAGAATCGCAATACGGTTGGACACCGCACGCACATTTGCAATCAAAGCTTCAAAACCTTCACGGCTGGCATGCGCAGTATTCATACGCACCACATTCATTCCGGCATCAAATAATTGTTTGATAAAATCCACATCACAACGTCTATCCGAAATGGAAGCTACAATTTTAGTCTGTTTCAATAACATAGTCTTTCTACCTATTTATATATTATAATCTTTATTTATTCTCTAATAATGCCTCCAAAGCCAAACGATACGAGTTCAATCCGAAACCGCAAATAACCCCTCTACAGGCACAAGCAATCATGGATATATGCCGGAAACCCTCACGGCTATGTACATTAGATATATGCACTTCAATCACGGGAGATGTCACAGAACGAATTGCATCCTGCAAAGCAATAGAAGTATGCGTATATGCACCGGCATTCAATATAATACCATCCACGTCAAATCCGACCTGCTGGATGCAGTCTATCATTTCTCCCTCAATGTTCGATTGAAAATAGTCGATCTCCAAGTCAGCATATCTTTTGCGAAGCTCAGCAAGATAATCTTCAAATGTAACGCTTCCATAAATAGAAGGTTCACGCTTACCCAACAGATTAATATTCGGGCCATTAATAATTTGTATCTTCATCGCACAATCCTGTTTTTTTATACCTTTGTATCCAAAGAACAATATTTCAAGGTGCAAAGATAGAGAAAAGAAATGGAAATCAACGAAAAAAAACAGAAGAAGGAACAACAAGCGCTGATAATCAGAAAGTATCAGCAGTATCTTAAACTGGAAAAGTCCTTATCTCCTAACACACTGGAAGCTTATCTTACAGATTTAGACAAGCTATTAAGTTTCCTGACCTTAGAAGGGATTAATATCTTGGATGTATGCCTGGCTGACCTCCAACGTTTTGCGGCAGGCCTGCACGACATCGGCATTCATCCACGCTCACAAGCACGCATTCTGTCGGGTATCAAATCATTTTTCCGCTTTCTGATCATGGCAGACTATCTGGAAGCAGATCCCAGCGAGCTGTTGGAAAGCCCTAATATAGGCCTCAAACTCCCGGAAGTACTGACAGTAGAGGAAATCGATCGGATCATTGCCACTGTAGACCGCAGCAAAGCCGAAGGACAGCGGAACAGAGCTATTCTGGAAACCCTATATAGCTGCGGGCTCCGCGTTTCGGAACTTGTCAATCTTAAACTATCCGACCTTTATTTTGATGAAGGGTTCATCAAGGTAGAAGGAAAAGGAAACAAACAACGTCTTGTTCCGATTTCCCCCAGAGCCATTAATGAGATAAAGCTCTATTTTACAGACCGGAATCAGATAGAAGTCAAGAGCGGACATGAAGATTTTGTTTTTATCAGCCTACGAAGAGGTAAAAGACTCTCGCGAATTATGATTTTCCACATGATAAAAGAACTAGCACAGCAAGCAGGCATTACCAAAAACATCAGCCCGCACACCTTCCGCCATTCTTTTGCGACTCATTTACTGGAAGGCGGAGCCAATTTACGGGCAATCCAATGTATGCTCGGACATGAATCAATCGCAACAACTGAAATCTACACCCACATCGACCGCAATGTGCTTCGCAGTGAGATAATTGAACATCATCCCCGAAATATTAAGTATCGGAAAGAAAAAGAGTCATTATTTCATTAAATTATGATAAAATCGCCCCCTTATCCATATATTTATATTAAGAATTAATATCTTTGCGTTACTTTTTCTGCGTAAAGTAGAAGAAGATTTGTGAATAGACGATATTTCAATTACAAACATTTAATTTATACCTAAAATGACTAAGAAGTTGTACTTGCCTTTACTCATGGCAATGGTTGTTGCATTATTCTCTTCTTGCAGCAAAAAAATGGGTCCGCTGTCAGCTGATTACTTCACTGTTACTCCGCAAGTGCTGGAAGCAGTAGGTGGTAAAGTTCCTGCTACCATCAATGGTAAATTCCCTGAAAAGTATTTCAACAAGAAAGCGGTTGTAGAAGTTACTCCGGTATTGAAATGGAATGGCGGTGAAGCTAAAGGCCAACCGGCTACTTTCCAAGGTGAAAAGGTGGAAGGTAACGACCAATCTATCTCTTATAAGATGGGTGGTAGCTACACAATGAAAACCTCTTTTGACTATGTTCCGGAAATGGCTAAGTCCGAGTTATACCTCGAATTCAAAGCTACTATCGGTAAAAAAGAAGTTACTATTCCTGCTGTGAAAATAGCTGATGGTGTAATTTCTACTTCAGAATTAGTTAACAATACTTTAGGTAATGCTAATCCTGCATTGGGCGAAGACGCTTTCCAACGTATCATCAAAGAAAAGCACGATGCCAACATCATGTTCTTGATCCAACAAGCTAACATCCGTTCAAGCGAGTTGAAGACTGCTAAAGAATTCAACAAAGAAGTTGCTAACGTAAACGAAGCAGCTAACAAGAAGATCAGCAACATCGAAGTATCTGCATACGCTTCTCCAGATGGTGGTGTAAGCTTGAATACTACACTGGCTGAAAACCGTGAGAACAACACTACTAAGATGTTGAACAAAGACCTGAAGAAAGCAAAAATCGATGCTCCGATTGATGCAAAATATACAGCACAGGACTGGGAAGGTTTCCAAGAACTGGTTTCTAAGTCTAACATTCAAGACAAAGAGTTGATCCTTCGCGTTATTGCAATGTACCAAGATCCTGCTCAAAGAGAAAGCGAAATCAAAAACATCTCCGCTGTATACAAAGAATTGGCTAACACTATTCTTCCTCAGTTGCGTCGTTCTCGTTTGACTTTGAACTATGAAATCATCGGTAAGTCTGACGAAGAAATCACTAAACTGGCTTCTTCTAATCCTTCTGAACTGAATGTAGAAGAATTGCTGTATGCTGCTACACTGACTAGCGATCCTGCTAAACAAGAAGCTATCTATACTCAAGCTACCAAACAATTCCCGAACGATTACCGTGGTTACAACAACTTGGGTAAATTAGCTTACCAGGCTGGTAACATTGACAAAGCTGAATCTTACTTCAAGAAAGCTGCCAGCGTTAATGCTACTCCTGAAGTTAACATGAACTTAGGTTTGGTTTCTTTGATGAAGGGTGACAAAACTGCTGCAGAAGCATACTTCGGTAAAGCTGCCGGAACAAAAGAACTTGGCGAATCTATGGGTAACCTGTACATCGCTCAAGGTCAATATGAAAGAGCAGTTAACTCATTCGGTGACGCTAAGACTAACAGTGCTGCTTTGGCTCAGATCCTTGCTAAGGACTACAACAAAGCTAAAAATACGTTGGCTAACGTAGAAAGACCTGATGCTTACACTGACTACCTGATGGCGGTTTTAGGTGCTAGAACTAACAATTCTTCTATGGTAACAAGCAGCTTGAAGAGCGCAGTTGCTAAAGATTCTTCATTGGCTAAGAAAGCAGCTACAGACTTGGAATTTGCAAAATACTTCACAAATGCAGATTTCATGAACATCGTTAAATAATAGAATTACCACTCTATTTTAAATATTAAGAATTGCCTGTCATTACAAATGACGGGCAATTCTTTTTTTTATCTGCAAAAAACCGTACTTTCGCAGAAAAGAAATAAAAGCAATGAAAAAGAGTAGCATTTTAATCCTCATAGCCATCTGTCTATTCGGTTGCAGCAAGTCTTCTAAGGAAGTAAGCATAACCGGAGAAATCGAAGGATTGGGAACAGATACACTTTATCTATACGGTATGGACGAATTGCGCGACCAAATAGATACTATTTTCACCAAAGACGACAAGTTCTCTTATTCAACCCCAATAGACACTATTACCTCCGCTTTTCTGCTCATTAAAAATCAGATAGAATACCCTATTTTCCTTGATAAAGGGAATAAAATCAAAATAAAGGGAGATACCGGTAATTTGGAAGCCCTAACCATCGATGGCAATACATACAATGAAGAATTTACAGCTTTCCAAAAAGAACTGAGCGGTTTAAATAACCCGTCCGAAAAAGATGTGGAACAAAAAGCTGAAGAATTCATACAGCAACATCATTCATCTTTCGTAAGCCTCTATTTACTAGATAAATATTTTGTCCAAAAAGAATCTCCGGACTTCAATAAGATAAAAAAACTAATTGAAGTCATGACAGGAATACTGCAAGATAAATTATATATTGAAAAGTTGAACGAAACCATATCCCAAGCCGAAAAAAACGAAATAGGGAAATATGCCCCCTTCTTTAGTTTGCCTAATGCCAAAGGAGAAAAAATTACCCGCACATCAGAAGACTTCAAAAAGAAAAACCTTTTAATCAACTTCTGGGCTTCTTGGGGAGATAGTATATCCAACCGTCGCAACAACAATGAACTAAAGGAACTTTATAAGAAATACAAAAAGAGTAAATATATAGGTATGCTCGGTGTCTCCTTCGATGTGGACAAGAAAGAATGGAAAGACGCAATAAAACGTGACACGTTAGATTGGGAGCAAGTTTGTGATTTCAGCGGACTTAATTCAGAGATTGCCAAACAATATACCATCAAGCAAATCCCCGCAAACATTCTTCTGTCGGCAGACGGAAAAATCCTGGCTAAAAATCTTAGTGGAGAAGAGTTGAAGAAGAAAATTGAAGAAGTCGTCTCCGCAGCAGAAGAAAAAGATAAGAAAGACAACAAAAAGAAAAAATAATCAGTAACCAAACGTGTTAATCAAAGTATTCGGAGCGGCTGTTCAAGGTATTGATGCAACACTCATCACAATCGAAGTAAACAGCTCGCGTGGCTGTATGTTCTATCTCGTCGGCCTTCCGGATTCTGCGGTCAAAGAAAGCCATCAACGCATAATCTCCGCTCTTCAAGTTAACGGTTATAAGATACCGACCAGTAACCTGATAGTCAACATGGCACCGGCAGATATTCGCAAAGAAGGTTCAGCCTACGATTTACCCCTTGCCATCGGCCTTCTGGGAGCCAACGGGACTATATCTTCCGAAAAATTCCCTCGCTACTTGCTAATGGGAGAACTGAGTCTTGATGGAAGCATACAGCCCATCAAAGGAGCTCTTCCTATTGCGATTAAAGCTCGTGAAGATGGCTTCGAAGGATTAATCATTCCCCAACAAAATGCCCGAGAAGCTGCCGTAGTCAATCAATTGAAAGTTTATGGCGTCAGCAATATTAAAGAAGTCATCCAATTTTTCAATAATGAGCGAGAATTAGCGCCAACCATAGTCAATACTCGGGAAGAGTTCTATGCCCAACAAAGTAACTTTGAATTTGACTTTGCCGATGTAAAAGGACAAGAGAATGTGAAAAGAGCCCTCGAAGTGGCAGCAGCCGGTGGTCACAACTTGATTATGGTAGGTGCGCCCGGAAGTGGAAAGTCAATGATGGCAAAAAGATTACCCTCCATCCTTCCTCCACTTTCTTTAGGAGAAAGTCTCGAAACAACCAAAATACACTCCGTAGCTGGAAAGCTAAACCGCAATTCATCACTAATAACCCAGCGCCCCTTTCGAGATCCACACCACACCATCTCACAAACCGCCATGGTAGGAGGAGGGAGTTTTCCCCAGCCCGGAGAGATAAGCTTAGCGCACAACGGGATCTTATTTCTTGACGAATTGCCAGAATTTAGTAGAAACGTACTCGAAGTACTACGACAACCGTTGGAAGATAGGCGCATCACCATTTCCCGTGTAAAAAGCAGTATAGATTATCCTGCCAGCTTCACATTGGTAGCCTCCATGAACCCTTGCCCATGTGGTTATTACAATCACCCGACCAAAGCGTGTGTATGCAGTCCCGGACAAGTGCAGAAATACTTGAATAAAATTTCAGGCCCCTTACTTGACCGGATAGATATACAAATTGAAATAATTCCCGTTCCCTTTGATAAGATCTCCGACCAACGGAGAGGAGAATCCAGTGCCGCTATTCGTGAACGTGTCATCCAAGCACGTCAGATACAAGAAAAACGCTATACTGAGTATTCAGGAATCTACTGCAATGCTCAAATGAATAGCAAATTGCTGTCACTATACGCCCAACCGGATGGACAAGGTCTCTCTTTATTAAAGAATGCAATGGACCGTCTAAATCTTTCCGCCCGCGCCTACGACCGGATATTGAAGGTAGCACGTACCATTGCCGATCTAGAAGGAAGTGAACAGATACTTTCCGTTCATTTGGCGGAAGCCATAAGTTATCGGAATCTGGATAGAGAAAATTGGGCAGGATAACGCACTGAAATGAATCAAACAGTTGTCTGACACCCGGATCTCAGATGGTACGACACCCGGGTGTCAGCATACCCAACACCCGGGTGTCGGTATGCCTGAGACCCGGGTGTCGTACAACTTAATGCAATAGAAAATTTTCGGCACGCCCCGGAGTGAATAATTCCCACAAAGAAGCAACAGTCCATCCAGGTGCAAAGATATCATTATAGTATCCTTTTCCATTCCTTCCGTAATCCCAATTAGTATGTTGAACCACTTCCGGATAATAACCAGCTTTAGCAATACCGCACATATGCGCCTCGTAAGGCAACAACTGCCTCATGGATGTTGAAATCACTTCTGCAAAATTTGAGAAACGGGGTTCTTTATATTCTACCGATAACCAACGTAATACATCTGCAAATTCAAAAACAAATACATCGATATGGTTATTTTCTACCGACACATTACCCCAGCCTCTGGTTTTCAGCCCTATATCACCCAACATCTGCCCCGGTGCAAAAGGAACATCCCAAAGATAATACCAAGACAAGGCAAAATAAGCCGCTTTCTTTGTCAAATCTGCATAATGTTTGTGCTCCTCCCCTTTAGTAATCAACGAAAGATAGTAAGTAGCAGTGGCAGCGTAAAGAGAGGCCTCCTTATCTTCACAATTCGCATCAAGAGTAGATGAGAAATAATCCGCCTTGGATATCAATTCTTTCTCCAGGTAATCAGCAGTCCGCTTAGCACTAGCCAAATAACGTTTATCTTTGAAATATTTATACCCCATTACCAAGGGTAGTGTAGCCGAGGGAGTACTACCTCCACTCTTGTCCACAATAGAGAAATCATCATGAAACTTCCGAGAAAAGCTACCGTCAGCATTCTGCAACTGCAAAAACATATCCAACATCTTCTTCACCCGTTGCTCCCATTCTATATGTCGACGTCCACGCTCTTTTTCGTAAGCCAGAAAATGAAATATCGCATAAAGTCCTTCTGACTGGCGGCGGATACTATGAACCGGATCCACAAACTTCTTATCATAGTTCACAGACTCCTTAAAAAAACCCGCCTCAGTAAATCCATTCTTCAAATAGCTATCAAATATTTTTCTACTATTTACTTCTAACTCTTCCCGGCTACATTCTTCGCCATATTCCAAAGCATTAAATGCGTTAAGGAGTACACGCCCGATAAAACCGACTTCTGCCTGCCCATTAGAAGCACATTTATCTGTACGCAGATGTATACCGGAATTATACACCAACGGATATTTATCTACTAAACTACTCACAAAGAAACGGCTAAGTGTTTGCTTTACATCCGATATTGAATAAGGAGTATCTACAGGTTTGGGTTGGAAAGTATCATAACAATATTCCCATGCGCGACGAACAAAGTCTGAATAATCTTCTGCTTCACTTTCCATTATTTCCCATGTCAACAATACCGACTCACCTTTTTTCATCAGTTGAAAAGCCTCCACCTCAGGTGCTAATGTTAATTTACGAATATAACTTTTAGGAGCCTCCCGATAGGGAAAACCAAAAGAAAGCATAGCTATTCCCTGTTGATTCTCAAATCCGGTAAATCCCAAGGAAGTCTTCCCTGAAAGAATAATCT
>ENA-UEPL01002587-UEPL01002587.1-human-gut-metagenome-genome-assembly--contig:-NODE-2587-length-11730-cov-6.719471_pt1 | contig 11730 bp, 10 predicted proteins | sample MGYA00242896_ERZ507908 | MGnify/ENA primary metagenome ERZ507908 (study PRJEB26167, sample SAMN06115518) | human gut metagenome | host: Homo sapiens | place: China:Chongqing | collected 2015-08-20...
AGCTACGGCTACTGCGTCAGTTCCCCTTGACAGCCTAAGTCAAAGGATGCCTGCGGGAAACTTCCTTGTATCCGCAGGCTTTCAGCTATTTCATTTTCTTCATGTTTTCTTACTGGGACATACCTAAAGAATTTCTATTTTATTTTAAGGAAGAGATTCTTTCGGTTTTTGTTTACAGCTTTCTGAGCCGCAGCATGGCAAGGATGAATCCGATGCTGTAGCAAAGGATGGAAAGCAGGGCAAAGGGCGTGAGAAATTTATGGATGGTTTTGGAAAGCAGGAAGGCAATCAGCATCCAGAAGCCGCTGACAGCAGAGGACAGACAAAGAATCCGCAGGGTGCTGAGGGCGGTTTTTGTTGCGTAGGCATCCTGACAGAATTCCGCCAGAAGCTTGGATTTTCCCGCTAAAAGCTTCTGCCCTTCCTTTTGAAAAAAATAGGCAAGCGCAAGTATCAGAATAATATAAATCAGCATGAAGTTGCTCCTTTCGGTTCGGTTTTTATCAGTGTAGCATTTTATCGAAAGAAAAGCAAATTTCTGTTTGCAGGAGGGGAAAGATGTGCTATGATTTGCCCAGACGGAATTTGATGGAATTTGAAAAAGACAGAGAAAGAGTTTGGAAGTTTTTTAGGAGGGGAAGAACATGACCTATCAGGAGGTTCTGGAAAACGCAAGAAAAAGAATGGCACCCAGATGCAGGGTTTGCCCCGAATGTAACGGCATTGCCTGCAAGGGCGTGATGCCGGGACCTGCCGGGAAGGGGGCTTCTCGCACCTTTCAGCGGAACGTGGCATGGCTTGGGGAGCATGTGAAGCTGGAAATGGATGTCACAGGCGGCAATCAGGAACGAAATATGGAAATTTCACTCTTTGGGAAAACCTTTGCTGCGCCGATTTTCGTTGCGCCCATCGGCTTGATTCCGTATACCTATACAGAAGATATGACTGACAGGCTGTATTGCGATGCGGTGATGCTCGGCGCAAAGGCGGCAGGGATTTTGGCGTTTGGCGGCGGCGGCCCTAAGGCGGAAAATTTTTATGAGCCGCTGGAGGCAATTCGGGAGAATGGCGGCTGGGGGATTCCTACTCTGAAGCCTTGGGCGGTCGATGTGGTGAAGAAACGGCTGAAAGAGGTCGAGGCGGTGCATCCGTTTGCCTTTGCCATGGATATTGATAGCGCAGGTCTGCCCCATGCAGGTCTGGCGAATCCGCCTATGCTGCTGAAAACGGAGGAGGAGCTGCGAGAGATTGCCGCGGCAACCGATTTGCCGTTTATCGTAAAGGGTATTATGACGGCGGAAGCGGCGCAAAAGGCGGTCAGAGCGGGTGCGTATGCGATTGTGGTTTCCAACCATGGCGGCAGAGTGATGGATCATGGGCTTTCGACAGCAGAGGTGCTGCCTGAAATTCGTGCGGTAGTCGGCACGGATACAAAAATATTTGTAGATGGTGGTGTGCGCACGGGGGATGATGTGTTTAAAATGCTTGCCCTTGGCGCGGATGCGGTGCTGATTGGCAGACCCTATGTAATTGCGGCTTACGGCGGTGGTGCGGAAGGCGTGCAGCTGTATACGGAAAAGCTAAAAGCGGAGCTGAAGGATGCCATGACGATGACAAGCTGCAAAAGCTTGCAGGAAATCACGAGAGATAAAATTAGGCTTGTATAAATGCAAGGCTCCTTATTGGGACACATCTAAAAACCCTTTTCCTGACGAAGGAAGGGTTTTTTTGTGTTCTTGGGGAAAAAAGAAAGATGAGTTTTCTAAGAATTAGTTGCTTTTTCTGGGAAAAAATGGTACTTTTATAATGCAAAGCATAACTGCGTTGGTGCGGATATGCGTGTGAGTGTGAAAGAAACAGGAGAGGAAAAAGCAATATGGATAACGGTTTGGAAAAAAGATACGGCTTGCTGACGGCGATTGCCATGGTAGTTGGGATTGTTATCGGCAGTGGTGTATTTTTTAAAGCGGAAAAGGTGCTGACGGCAACCGGCGGCAACCTTTCCTTAGGAATTTTGGCGTGGCTTTTGGGCGGTTTGGTGATGATTCTGTGCGCGTATAATTTTGCGCTGATGGCAACAAAGCATGAAAAGGTCAGCGGCGTTGTGGATTATGCAGAGGTTCTGGTAGGGGGAAGATATGCCTATTTTTTTGCATGGTTTGCGGCGGTGATTTATTTCCCTGCCATGACATCCGTTGTGGCGTGGGTAGCGGCAAGATATTTCGGCGTTCTGATGGGCTGGGAAATCGTCGGGCCGCAGGTTATGACGTTATCAGGGCTGTTTCTGGTGGGCAGCTATGTCATCAATGCGCTTGCGCCGAAGCTGGCAGGCAGACTGCAGGTGACCACAACGGCGGCAAAGCTGATTCCTTTATTTCTGATGGCGATTTTCGGGACGATTTTCGGCTTGAAAAACGGGATTCTGGTAGAGAATTTTACAACAACGGCAGTACATACCTTTACGAGTAAAAATCCTCTTTTTACGGCAGTGGTAGGCACCTGCTTTGCGTATGAGGGCTGGATTTGTGCAACCTCCATCAACGCGGAATTGAAGGATGCGAAGAAAAACCTGCCCTTGGCGCTGATTTTCGGATCTGCCTTTGTGGTTCTGGTTTATATTCTGTATTATATCGGGCTGGCTGGCGCAGTCAAAAATGAGGTCATGATGGCAGGCGGCGAAACGGGTGCGCGGATTGCGTTTGAAACCGTGTTCATGCAGCTTGGCGGTACACTGCTGTTCATTTTTGTTGTCATTTCCTGTCTGGGCACGTTGAACGGGCTGATGATGGCGTGTACCAGAGCGTTTTATGCCATGGGTGTTAGGGATGAAGGGCCTCGTCCGCAGGTGTTCAAGGTAGTGGATACAGTGACGAAAATGCCGACAAACTCTGCACTGATTGGTTTGATGATGGCGATGCTCTGGCTGACGTATTTTTATGGTGCAAATCTGGCACCAAAGCCCTGGTTCGGTCCCTTCTGCTTCGATAGCTCTGAATTGCCCATTGTAACGATTTATGCGATGTATATTCCCATTTTCGTGATGCAGATGAAAAAAGAAAAGGAGCTTGGCTTCTTTTATCGTGTAGTGGTGCCTGCTTTGGGGGTAATTGCGAGTGCCTTTATGGTTCTGGCGGCGATTGTTTCCCTCAGAAAGGCAGTGCTTTACTATCTGATTTTGTTTGCGGTGCTTATGGGAATCGGGCTTCTGCTGAAAAATTACGGACACGAGGAAGAATAAAGCGGATCAGAAAAAGAGAGAAGGTCGTATGTAAAAAGATACATACGACTTTTTTAATTATAATATTGACATATGTCAGAATAAGTGTATACTGGAGAAAGCGGTATATGTCAAAAATAAGGAGGCGTTTCTATGGCAAGACCAAGAAAGTGCAGACGCGTCTGTGGGATGCCCCGAACAAACAGCTTTGCGCCTATGGGCAGCCAGCTTTGCGAGGAACGCATCATCATGGCGGTGGATGAATACGAGACGATCCGTCTGATTGATTTGGCAGGCTATACGCAGGAGGAATGTGCCGCGCAGATGGGCATTGCCAGAACCACGGTGCAGGGCATTTATAACGATGCACGGCGGAAGCTGGCGGATGCGTTGGTAAATGGGAAGATGCTTTTTATCGAAGGCGGAGATATTGACATTTGCGAACGGGAAAATGCCGGCTGCGGACGAAAATGCGGACAGCTTTGCCGGATGGAAATGAAGGATGAAAAGAATAAGAGAAATTTAGGAGATGAATTTGATGAGTGAAAATTGTTCTCACAACTGCGGCAGCTGTTCTTCTGACTGCAGCAGCAGAAAACCGGCAGATTTTTTGGTACCCCCCAATGAACACAGCAAAATCAAAAAGGTGATTGCTGTTGTCAGCGGGAAAGGCGGCGTTGGGAAATCCATGGTAACCTCTACTATGGCGGTTCTGACAAACAGAAGGGGCAAAAAAACAGCTATTCTGGATGCGGATATCACAGGCCCTTCCATCCCTAAGGCATTTGGTGTGACAGAAAAGGCGTATGGCACACAGATGGGGATTCTGCCCTGCGAATCCAAAAAGGGCATTGAGATGATGTCTGTTAATCTGCTTTTGGATAATGACACAGACCCCGTAGTCTGGAGAGGGCCGGTTATTGCGGAAACTGTAAAGCAGTTCTGGAAGGATGTTGTTTGGGGGGATGTGGACTATATGTTCATCGATATGCCACCCGGCACAGGAGATGTTCCGCTGACTGTTTTCCAGTCTATCGCGATTGATGGCATTATTATTGTAACTTCTCCGCAGGAGCTGGTTGGCATGATTGTAGATAAGGCTGTAAAAATGGCGGAAATGATGAATGTGCCCATTCTGGGTATTGTGGAAAATATGTCCTACTTTAAATGTCCCGATTGCGGCGGTATCCATCATATTTTTGGGGAAAGCCAGATTGAAGCGATTGCGGCAAAGCACAATATTCCCATTGTCTGCAAGCTGCCCATTGACCCTGCGATTGCAGAAAAATGCGACAGAGGTGCAGCAGAGGAATACGAAGGCGAATGGCTGGATCCTATGGTAGATTTTCTGGAAAAAATGAGATAATAAAAACAGGGGAGAGAATAAAATGAAAACAAAAATTGCAGTGACCTACGAAAATGGCGAAGTATTCCAGCACTTTGGGCATACAAAGGAATTTAAATTCTACACCGTAGAGGATAAAAAAATTGTGGACAGCGAGATTGTTCCCACAATGGGCAGCGGACACAGCATGCTGGCGGATTTTCTGCTGCTGAATGGTGTAACTGTGCTCATCTGCGGCGGTATCGGCGGCGGTGCAAAGGCTGCACTGGCGCAGAAGGGCATTGAACTGCGCGGCGGTGTGAGCGGCAATGCGGATGAGAAGGCGCAGGCGTATGTGGACGGTACATTGGAATACAATGCAGCGGTAGAATGTACCCATCACCATGACCACGATCATGAAAACTGTAGCGAGCATGACCATCACTGCGGCGGTCACTGCCACTGAATATTTTAAGCTGAAAACAGAATTTTGCAGGCGGAGAGACACTATTTTAGTGTCTCTTTTTTTGTACAAAATGACAAAATACAATTATTGCGTTATGTAAACTAATTAAAAATGGAGAAAATACTGCAAAAATTTAAAAAAATGATGATTTTTTATGCAGATTTACCGATGGGTATCGCAAAAAGGTGTAAAGATGTTGTTAAGATATAGTTAAAAAGTACATTTGTCACTGAGCAATAGCACAGTGCGTTTTCCATGATTTTTTTGTGATAATTTGTCGAAGGTTCTGTGTAAAATCAATAAAATGAAGCTTTTTTCTAATTTTTGCGATATAAAAAAATGCTTGAATTTACAGGGAAAATCGCGTACACTGAAAAAGCAGAAATCGAAAGACAGGTTTCATAGATTCGATTGCAACGTAGTATCCGTTTTCGTGGGGACGGAAAAATTTTTTAGCCATGATATAAAGAATGCGTTAAGATAGAATAAAGAAACTGTTAAGATTTCAATAGCAATTTTATTGCACTTATAATCAATTACATTTTTTGGGAGGGAATTGTAAATGGAAACTTTTAACAACGTAGTGCTGTCCATCAAGGATTTCTTGTGGGGACCTATTATGCTGTGTCTGCTGATTGGTACACATGTGCTGTTAACAATCAGAACAAAAGTCATTCAGAGAAAGACCTTTACAGGTATCAAACTTTCCGTAACACCCGATGCAGAGGCATCCGGTGATATCGGCGGCTTCGCTGCTCTGGCAACAGCTCTTGCAGCTACTATCGGTACCGGTAATATCGTAGGTGTTGCAACTGCAATCGGCATTGGTGGCCCCGGTGCTGTATTCTGGATGTGGTTCACAGGTCTGTTGGGTATGGCAACAAAATTCGGTGAAGCAACTCTGGCAGTTAAATACCGTGTAAAAGCAGCCGATGGCTCTTTCATCGGTGGTCCCATGTACGCTCTGGAAAGAGGTCTGGGTCATAAATGGCTGGGTGTCCTGTTCGCAATCTTTACAGGTATCGCTTGCTTCGGTATCGGTAACATGACACAGGCAAACTCCATCGCAGAATCCATGAATGGTACATTCGGCGTACCTAAGATTGCAACAGGTATCGTTCTGATGATTATCACAGGTCTGGTTATTCTGGGCGGCGTTAAGTCCATCTCCAAGGTATGTGAAAAGCTGATTCCTCTGATGGCAGGTCTGTACATCGTAGGTTGTATCGTAATCTGCGTAATCAATGGTGCTCATATTCCCGCAGCTTTCGCAGCAATCGTACAAGGCGCATTCAACCCTGCAGCAGCAGGCGGCGGCTTTGTTGGTGCAACAGTAGTAGCTTGTATCCGTGCCGGCGTATCCCGTGGTCTGTTCACAAACGAATCCGGTCTGGGCTCTGCTCCTATCGTTGACGCATGTGCGGCAACAAGAAACCCTGCAAGACAGGCGCTGATTTCCATGTCCGGTGTATTCTGGGATACAATTGTAGTTTGCTTGCTGACAGGTCTGGTTCTGGTATCCTCTATCATTAAAGACCCCGTAGGTATGGAAGGTCTGGTAGGTGCGAACATGACAGCAGGTGCGTTCAACGCTATCCCCATTGTTGGCCCCGCAGTTCTGACATTCGGTCTGCTGACATTCGCTTGGTCCACAATTCTGGGCTGGTCCTACTATGGTGAAAGATGTTGGGTATACCTGTGCGGCGTTAAGTCCATCATGCCTTTCCGTGTTGTTTGGACATTTGTTGTACTGGTAGGCTGTGTAGCTGCACTGGATGTAGTTTGGAACGTTGCTGACGTACTGAACGCTTGTATGGCATTCCCCAACTGCGTAGCTTTGATTGGTCTGAGCGGTGTTATCGCTTCCGAAACAAAGAAATATGTATGGGATAAGAATGCAGAAATGGGTGGTCTGATGAAATGGATGGATGACGTTGCTCCTCAGCTGGACAAATAATCTTCCTTTCAGGAAAGAATCCAATTTCATATTGAGCATGACCCACGTATAAAATTCACACCCTCTGTGCGAAAGCGCAGGGGGTGTTCTTTTGCTTGTGGACAGATGCATGCGATAAAAAATAGTTTATTAGCATGAATATTATAATGCATAAACTGGAAGAAAATAACATTTCTGATAGAAATATGGAAGAGGATTTGTTGTTTATTTTGCACAAATTGGTAATTGGAAAAAAATTACAAATTTAGAAAAAAAGAAGAAATGTCAAAAGTCGATGGAAGATGCAGTTTTTTTGTGCAATTTAACAGGTGGAATCAATATCCAAGCGGACTGTTTGCGTCAAACTGCATTGTTTTATGGGAAGGACATTTGTTTTCTGTGTGTGTTTGCACGTTGTAAAATTGTTATATAAAATCGTGCTATTTAGTGGTTTATATATGCAAAATGCACATAAAGACGAAATGCGTCCCACGCTTCACTGGAAAAAAGTGCTTGTTTTTTGCGTGGGATGCGGTAAAATAATATCAGGTTTTGAAGTTTGAATACAGTTTTTTCAGAGCCGTTTGAGCAAGGATTTTTCTGTTTTTTGTATTCGTGGGGATAGGAAAAAACTTTGAAAAAGCTTTTATGAAGAAACTGAATAAAAATTCAGGCCGCGTGATTATTCTAATATTATAATTCATTATTTAGGGAGGGAATTATATGGAAGCTTTTAACAATGTGGTGCTGTCCATCAAGGATTTCTTGTGGGGACCTATTATGCTGTGTCTGCTGATTGGTACACATGTGCTGTTAACAATCAGAACAAAAGTCATTCAGAGAAAGACCTTTACAGGTATCAAACTTTCCGTAACACCCGATGCAGAGGCATCCGGTGATATCGGCGGCTTCGCTGCTCTGGCAACAGCTCTTGCAGCTACTATCGGTACCGGTAATATCGTAGGTGTTGCAACTGCAATCGGCATTGGTGGCCCCGGTGCTGTATTCTGGATGTGGTTCACAGGTCTGTTGGGTATGGCAACAAAATTCGGTGAAGCAACTCTGGCAGTTAAATACCGTGTAAAAGCAGCCGATGGCTCTTTCATCGGTGGTCCCATGTACGCTCTGGAAAGAGGTCTGGGTCATAAATGGCTGGGTGTCCTGTTCGCAATCTTTACAGGTATCGCTTGCTTCGGTATCGGTAACATGACACAGGCAAACTCCATCGCAGAATCCATGAATGGTACATTCGGCGTACCTAAGATTGCAACAGGTATCGTTCTGATGATTATCACAGGTCTGGTTATTCTGGGCGGCGTTAAGTCCATCTCCAAGGTATGTGAAAAGCTGATTCCTCTGATGGCAGGTCTGTACATCGTAGGTTGTATCGTAATCTGCGTAATCAATGGTGCTCATATTCCCGCAGCTTTCGCAGCAATCGTACAAGGCGCATTCAACCCTGCAGCAGCAGGCGGCGGCTTTGTTGGTGCAACAGTAGTAGCTTGTATCCGTGCCGGCGTATCCCGTGGTCTGTTCACAAACGAATCCGGTCTGGGCTCTGCTCCTATCGTTGACGCATGTGCGGCAACAAGAAACCCTGCAAGACAGGCGCTGATTTCCATGTCCGGTGTATTCTGGGATACAATTGTAGTTTGCTTGCTGACAGGTCTGGTTCTGGTATCCTCTATCATTAAAGACCCCGTAGGTATGGAAGGTCTGGTAGGTGCGAACATGACAGCAGGTGCGTTCAACGCTATCCCCATTGTTGGCCCCGCAGTTCTGACATTCGGTCTGCTGACATTCGCTTGGTCCACAATTCTGGGCTGGTCCTACTATGGTGAAAGATGTTGGGTATACCTGTGCGGCGTTAAGTCCATCATGCCTTTCCGTGTTGTTTGGACATTTGTTGTACTGGTAGGCTGTGTAGCTGCACTGGATGTAGTTTGGAACGTTGCTGACGTACTGAACGCTTGTATGGCATTCCCCAACTGCGTAGCTTTGATTGGTCTGAGCGGTGTTATCGCTTCCGAAACAAAGAAATATGTATGGGATAAGAATGCAGAAAATGGTGGTCTGATGAAGTGGATGGATGACGTTGCTCCTCAGATTGACAAATAATTGATTCCTTACATTTACCCACGATAAAAAGAAAGGGGCGGTAGAAATACCGCTCCTCTCTTTTTTGCGTAAAAATATAAAATAGGTAGTATTTTGTTTTTGCTCGAAATGAAGCAAATAAAAAACGTATATCAAAGTGATATACGTTTTTTTCCGTGAGTGACATGATTCGAACACGCGACCTTCTGATCCGTAGTCAGACGCTCTATCCAGCTGAGCTACACTCACATATTCATTTGGCACATGAACTATCATACAATACGGGGAGGAGTTTGTCAAGCACTTTTTTAAAAAGATTTATAAAAAAACACAGAGCCCTTAAGGTGTGCCCCAATAAGAAAACATGAAGAAAATGAAATAGCTGAAAGACTGCGGATGCAAGGAAGTTCCCCACAGGCATCCTTTGACTTAGGCCGTCAAGGGGAACTAACGCAGTAGCCGTAGCTTTCAGCATTTCAGAATTCAGGGTTTCTTATCTGGGCGCACCTTTTTAGACTCTGTGAAAATTTGGCTTCGATTTTATTCGCCCTTGGCAGAAGAAAGAAAGTTTGCTGCTTTCTTTAAATAGGTACGGGAAATCTTCCCGGGCAGCCCTGTAATGCCCTTGGCGGCCTTTGCGCCAATCACAAACGGAATAACAGGGGCGGCAATGGGCTTGGGACGTTCCTCCTGCTCCAGAATATTTTGATACAGCTGCTCCACGCTGTCTGCAAAGTTCTGCACGGAAAGAGCATCCATTGCCTGTATAGAGGCTGTGGAAAGCTTTTCGGAAAGGGCTTTGTCGGTCAGCACGCGATAAAGCAGCTCCGGCAAGTCTTCATTTTTCTCAAAGAGCATGCCTGTTTCACCGTCAGTGATGATATTTTCGATACATTCATCCTTTTTTGCCACAACGGGGATGCCGCCTGCCATTGCCTCAGCAAAGGTAAGCCCCTGCGTTTCGGAAACAGATGCACTGCAGAAAACATTGCCGAGCTGATAATATTTTCCGATTTCATCCCAAGGCTTGCCGCCTGTAAACATCACATGAGCACCAACGCCGAGGGATTCTGCAAAATTTCGCAGATTTTCAATTTCATTGCCTTCGCCGACAATTACCATCTGCACTTCCGGCAGCTTTTCAATCAGCTTTGGCAAGGCGGAAATGACAACATCAATGCTTTTTTCCTTCGCAATACGCCCGATAGAAATGATAACGGGGGTATCTGCTTTTAAGCCAAGGGATTTCCGCAGGGCAAGAATTTCCGCCGCATCGAAGTTTTCCTTGCGAAAATGCGCGGTATTGATGCCGGTGGGGATGATGGAAATCGGCTTTGTTACACCGTAGCCGGAAAGCAGCTGCTCCGTTTTATGCGTAGGCGCGATGACTGCCATTGCCGTATTGCAGAAGGCGCTGCTGAATTCGCGTGCCATGTTTTTGGAAATGATATGTCCGCCGCCGATATAATGCACATAATCCTCATACATGGTGTGATAGGTATGCACCATGGGGATACCCTCCGTTGTGGAAACCAGCTTTCCCAGAAAGCCCAAGGGGAATTCTGTCTGTGTATGCACGATGTCCAGATTCAGTTTTTTGATTTTTTTCAGAATATGCGGTGGGAAAATATAGCCTGCACGATAATCCCGTACGAAATAAACGGGGATACTGGGCAGACGAAAGATATCCTCATCCTCGGGCTGCCCTTCACAGCGAGGGTCGGAAGGAGTGAAAATATACACCGTATGTCCCTTTTCGCGTAGTGCATGGGTGAGCGTGCGGATGGATGTTGCCACACCGTTCAGCTGTGGAAAATATGTGTCGGAAAAAATGCCAATATTCATTAGAAACCTCCGTGTTTTCTATGTCTGGAGAACATTTCTCTGGATTTTTACTTCAAATTTTCAGTTTCGGGCATTTAGCCTGAAACATGTATTATTTTAATACAGAATAGAAATTTGCGCAATGAAAAACGCGTTAGGGTTTTTATAAGGTTTTATTAAGATAGGACAGAATCTGTGTTTTTTTGGCATTTGGCAGAAAGATGTGATATACTTAATGTTTAGGAAGAAGCGAAAAAGGAGGCGATACTGTGGGCAAAAAACTGAATACGGCACAGCAGAAGGCAGTCTGCCACGAAACAGGGCCGATGCTGGTTCTGGCAGGACCGGGCAGCGGAAAAACAACAGTATTGCTTTGTCGCATTTCCAGATTATTGGAAAGAGGATTGGCGAAGCCGCAGGAAATCCTTGCGCTGACCTTTTCCAAAGCGGCGGCGGAAGAAATGAAAAGCCGATTTGAGAATTTAAACGGAGCTTCCGGCGTTTCCTTCGGAACATTTCACAGCATCTTTTTTCGGATTCTGCGGAGCAGATACGGCTGGAATGTGGAGCAGATTTTTCAGGAGGAGGAAAGAAGAAGCATCCTCAGAAATAGTATTGAAGCAGAAAAATGGGATATTCCCGATTTAGAAGAATATATTTCGCAATTCTTTTCACAGCTTTCTCTGATGAACAGTGAATTGGAGCAGCCGAACCGCTTCACGCCCACGGGAATGCCTGTGGAGGAATTTCGCAAGCTGTATCGTGCGTATGAAGGGTATAAGGAACGGCATGGTGCAAATGTATGGAGTGGTGATGTCGCTTCCACATGGGAGAGTTTTAGAAATCAGATTCCTGCCGGATTAAAC
>ENA-UEPL01002606-UEPL01002606.1-human-gut-metagenome-genome-assembly--contig:-NODE-2606-length-11646-cov-20.246607_pt1 | contig 11646 bp, 8 predicted proteins | sample MGYA00242896_ERZ507908 | MGnify/ENA primary metagenome ERZ507908 (study PRJEB26167, sample SAMN06115518) | human gut metagenome | host: Homo sapiens | place: China:Chongqing | collected 2015-08-20...
TTTATAAATTTAAAGTTTTTCTATTATGAACAAAAAGTTTTTAAGTGCAATCCTGTTCGGAGCCTTAATGGTTTCGTTGACAGGAACATTTGTGTCTTGTAAAGATTACGACGATGATATCGACGAAATCAACAAGGAATTGACTGACCTGAAATCAAAACTTTCAGATCTTGAAAGTAAAGTAAATGCCGGTGGCGCTTACGTTACCAAGATTGAATCGGTAGACGGTGGTTTCAAAGTATCGGTAAGCGACGGTACTTCTTACAACCTGACTGTTGCCAGCGCTGCTGCCGGTAGCAAGGTTGTGATTGATGACAAGACCGGTGAAATCAGCATTGATGACAAGGCTACAGGCTGGTTTGCTACTACCGGTGAAGGTGAAGAAGCAGTGGATATGACTCCGTATGTAAAAGACGGATACTGGTATCTCTATGACAAAACAGCAAAAGAGTTTGTGAAGTCTGAATACAAAGCTGCCGGTAACGCTTATGCTGTAGTAGCTAACGGTATCTGTACATTGAACATTCCTGATGCTGATGGTAAGATGCAGACTATCCAGTTGCCTACCACTTCGGCTGCTATCACTGGTGTGCAATTTATTAATGTAGATGACGGAGCTGTTGAACCTACTCCTGCATACGCTTTGAACTATGGTGTGGCAACAAAGGACAATGCTGAATGGGATGGTCCTAAGGGTGCGATTACTAAAGACCAATTGTTGGTAGGTACTATCGAACCTCTTACTTTGCAGGTATATCCTTCTTCTGCAGACTTGTCTAACGCAGATATTAAGTTGGTGGGTAGCGATGGCACAGTTGCTCCGGTTAAGGTAACAGCTACTCCGTTTGAAGGTGTTATCACCAAGGCTGCTTCTGCCAATGGTCTGTGGAATCTGAATATCCGGCCGGATGAAACGGTAACAGACAAGACTATTGCAGATGCATTTAAGGCTGAAACTGGCGACTATGCTTATGCATTGCAAATCAATGGCAATATCCTGACCGGATATGCTTCTAAAGTTACTCCTACTGATAAGTCTGCTGCTGGAGCTCTTGTAGCTGCTGATGTTAAATACAATGCTGAAGAACTTAGCTCAGCTAAAGTACCTTTCGGTGAAACAGTTACTCTTGAATTTGATGGAACTAAAGCATACGATGCTTATTTGACTCCGAAATCGGCCAGTGCATTAGAATTGGCAGGTGTTACTATCGATGGTAAGACGATGTCATTCACTTCTACTGAAAAGGCTGCCGGTAAGACGGTTGAGTTTACTGTGAATTTCGTAAACTTTAAGGGAGAAACCGGTAGTGCTTTTGATATAACAGTTACCTTTAAAGGTGCAACTGTTGATCCTGAAGCTCCTGTAGCAGCAGTGAAATATACAGCAACTGATGGTGTTAAACCTATCATTATTGATTTAGGTACTACATTTACAAGCTTGAGTGCTCAGACTGCTACAGCGTTGGCTGCTGTTACTCCGACTTGGAATGTGATTTCTATTGACGGTAAAGCGGTAACAGCAGACCAATCTACTGCTAACGGTAAGTTTGCATTTGCAATGACTCAGGTAAAATACTACTCAGACTTGAATGCTGATGGTACACCGAAAACAGAAGTTACTGCTATCAATACTGCTGATAATCTTAAGAAGGTTAAGTATGCTGTATTTGCACATTCTGATTATCAAGCAACTGCAGCTCCGGGTGCTTATGTATTGAACATGAAATTTGTTGATGGTGAAAATGAATTGAAGAAAGTGGTTGCTCCTGTAACAATCTCTGTTCCTACATTCACTGACTTGTTCACTAAGGTTACTTCTGTATGGAATGCAGATAAGACTGTCTTGAATGCTTTGTTGGTTGGCTCTACTAGTGCAGATGCTGCTAAACAATATGTAATGACTAACGCATTCAAGAGTGTAGAAAACTCAGGTGCGGACTGGAATAACTTGACTCTTACTCCGAAAAAAATGAGTATTAGCGGAACTCCGACTGAGGTTGCTACATATGCTAAAGTCGGCTCAATCTTGGCAATGGCTGATGCTTTGCTTGATGCCAATGGTGCAGTAAGAGGCAATGTAACAGTTGATGGTACATATCTGGTTAAAGGTAAAACAGACTTGAAAGTTGAAGTTCCTGCATTTGCAGTAAACTTTATGTCTCCGTTCAATGATGCTGTGCTTAACTTCTACAAAGGCGGTAAAGTGGTAGATTTGAATGTTGCAATTGCATCAGATGGTAAAGGTACTATCGCTAAAGTTGCAGGTGATGCCGGAAAAGAAGCAGGTTTGCAATTAGTTGCCAGCAGTGAAAAGGTGGCAGTTAGCGAGGATATGGAATTGTTTGGTGCAACAAATGATAAGTTCACATTCGTAGTTAAGGGTGACGGTGTTCCTGCCGGTGCAACAGCTACATTGTCTGATGCCGGTATTGCTTTGACAGGTATGTCTTATGGTCCTAACTATTCAGCAACTCTTGAAATGACAGTTACAGCATTGAATGGTATCAAGACTACCATTACATTGCCTATGACTATCAATAAGCCCTAATCATTATCCTAAGTATACTGTTTACTTAAGATAGATGAATCATTGAAGAGTGTGTCCGCCTCGTGCAGACACACTCTTTTGCTATAAAACAGGCAGGTATTTAAATAACCTTTTCAAAAACAAACATATTATCAAAACTATTACTACTTTTGCAAACCCTTTAAGTGAAACTTTAGATAGAAGCAGTATGAAACACATTTTATTCCTCGCAATAGCTCTTTTGTCGTTGACAGGCTGTATGAAAGAAAAACCGACAGCCCTTCGTTGGGCTACATTCAACATTCGCTATGATAACCCACAAGATAGTTTGAACAACTGGCAGTATCGTAAAGCACGCGTATGCAAGTTTATTCAAGAACAGAAAATAGATATCCTCGGAATGCAGGAAGTGTTGCACAATCAGTTTCTCGATTTGCGTTCCGGTCTGCCGGAGTATGACGGTATCGGTGTCGGTCGTGACGATGGCAAGACAGCAGGAGAGTATGCTCCTTTATTCTACCGGAAAGATAAATATGAAGTATTGGACTCAAACACTTTCTGGTTGGCAGAGAATCCCGACAGTGTGGGCATGATGGGTTGGGATGCTGTTTGTGTGCGCATTGCTACATGGGCCAAGTTCAGAGAAAAGTCTACCGGAAAGATATTTATGGCAGTAAATACGCATTTTGACCACATCGGTGAAGAGGCGCGCCGCCAAAGTGCGTTACTTATTATCAAAAAGATAAAGGAAATAGTGGGTGAGCGCCCTGCCATTGTGACGGGCGATTTCAATGTGACGGATGCAAGCAGTGCTTATGAAACCATTACCACGAATGAGTTTGTCATGAAGGATGCTTATAAGATAGCCGGTCATGTGACCGGTGTGGATTATACTTTCCATGACTTTGCCCGCATCCCGCCACAGAACTGCGAGAAGATTGATTTCATCTTTGTCACTCCACAGATAAAGGTAACAGGATGCGATATTCCGGCAGAAATACCGGGCGCTCTGTTGTCCGACCATAATCCCCAGTTGGCTGATTTGGAATTCTAGCCGGATTCCCCGGAGACTCCATGACTCATGTCACTCCCGAAGAACACAGTCTGTTCAGCCCCCTGCTGATATTGTTCCTGTGTCTTTTCTATATATTGATTATGCTTCCCATACGGCTGAACAAGATTTACAGGAAATCCGTCGCCGGGCATACTTGGGTTGAAATGACTCCTGAAGGACTGGTATACGACAGGGCGGAGCAGAAGAAAGAGATTGCCTGGGAGGAGGTGGCAGGCGTAGCCCTTTATAAGGATTATTGTTTTTTATACGACAAAGGCGGCGAGTTCTTGCTTGTGACTTCGGACGAGAGAGTGAAAGAATCCCTCCTTTATTATCTGAATGCGAGAAAAGTAAAGTAGGAGGGTGAAGTGTTTTCCCTCAAAACGTTGTTCCTGTTGTTATAATGTGTATTTTTGTACTCATTAAAACCAAATCAAAAAAATACGTTTATGAGCAACTTATCTAACATGCCTTGGGAAGACCGCCCGGCCGGTTCGAAAGAAGTGGTGTGGCGCTACTCTGCCAATCCCATCATTCCGCGCGATTTGCTTCCTACTTCCAATAGTATTTTCAACAGTGCCGTGGTGCCTTTCGGTGACGGCTATGCCGGAGTGTTCCGTTGCGATGACACGAATCGCCGTATGCGCCTGCACGTGGGCTTCAGTAAAGATGCCGTTCATTGGGATATCCATCCCGAACCTTTGACGTTTGAGTGTGACAATGCCGAAGTGGGCGAATGGGTGTATGGCTACGACCCGCGTGTTTGCTTCATAGAAGACCGTTATTATGTTACCTGGTGTAATGGGTACAAAGGCCAGCCTACCATCGGTGTGGCATGGACCAAGGACTTCAAGACTTTCCATCAGCTGGAGAATGCTTTCCTTCCGTTCAATCGCAACGGAGTGATGTTTCCGCGCAAGATAAACGGACGTTATGCCATGCTGAGCCGTCCGAGCGACAACGGGCATACTCCGTTTGGAGATATCTATTACAGCGAATCACCCGACATGGAGTTCTGGGGACGGCATCGGCTGGTGATGAGTCCGGCACCCTTTGAAGTGAGTGCATGGCAGTGCCTGAAAATCGGTGCAGGGCCTATCCCTATCGAAACACCGGAAGGCTGGCTGCTCATCTATCACGGCGTGCTCCGCTCGTGCAACGGTTATGTATATGCTTTCGGTTCGGCATTGCTCGATTTGGACGAACCGTGGAAAGTGAAATACCGTTCGGGAGCCTACCTGCTTTCACCGCGCACTCCTTACGAATGCATGGGCGACGTGCCCAATGTGTGCTTCCCCTGCGCCGCGCTGCATGATGAAGAGACAGGACGCATCGCCATTTATTATGGCTGTGCCGATACCGTGACGGGGCTTGCCTTCGGTTATGTGCCTGAAATCATAGAATTTACTAAACGTACTTCCATCATTTAACTCAAATGATTATCTTTGCGGCATAAAGAAACAAGCAAAGATTTCATCATGATGAACCGGAACGTACTTCATTTGACATGTCCTCCTATACCTGTCCTCCGCATTGGCTTTGTGGGGCTGGGTAATAGGGGGATTTTGGCTCTTGAACGATATATGCATCTGGAGGGTGTGGAGGTAAAAGCCTTATGTGATTTGCGCCCCCGGAATATAGAGCGTGCCACTGCATTGCTCCACCGTTTCAACCGCCCTGCGGCTGTTGCCTATGGCGAAGAAGGCGGATGGAGGCAATTGTGCGGACGTGCGGATATTGACTTGGTTTATATTTGTACCGATTGGCTGACACATACCGATATTGCGGTATATGCCATGCAGCAGGGACGCCATGCCGCCCTTGAGGTGCCTGCCGCCATGAGCGTGGCGGACTGCTGGCGTTTGGTGGATACCGCCGAGCAGACACGCCGGCACTGCATGATGTTGGAGAACTGTTGTTATGATGCTTTTGCCTTGACGACCCTGAACATGGTGCGGCAAGGGGCATTGGGAGAGATAACCCATGCCGAAGGAGCGTATATCCATGACCTCCGCCGGCATTACTTTGCCGACGAAACGGAAGGCGGCTATCATAATAACTGGATAAAGCTGTATAGCCAGCAGCATACCGGAAATCCGTATCCCACTCACGGGCTGGGCCCTATCTGTCAATGGATGGACATTCATCGTGGAGACCGCATGGAGTATCTTGTATCCATGTCGTCGCGTGAAGCGGGGCTGTCGGCTTATGCCCGCGGGCAGTTTGGCAAGCATTCCGCCGAGGCTGCACAACCTTATCTGATGGGAGATGTGAATACGACATTGATTCGGACGGTCAAAGGGCGTACTATCGTATTGCAATATGATGTGACGACTCCGCGCCCATACAGCCGCCATCAGACTGTGTGCGGCACAAAAGGCTTCATGCAGAAATATCCCGTGCCTTGCATCCTGCTGGACGAGTATGGTAAAGAACCCTTGGCAGGAGAGGATTTTGAGAAAGTAATGGAACGTTATAAGCATCCGTTCACTGCTACCATCGGTGAGGAGGCAAAGCGGAAAGAGATGCCGAACGAGATGAATTATATCATGGATTATCGTCTGGTGCATTGCTTGCGCAATGGTCTGCCTTTAGATCAGGATGTATATGATGCAGCCGAATGGTCGTGTATCACGGAGCTGAGCGAACTTTCGGTGCGGCAGGGAAGCATTCCGGTGGAGATACCGGATTTTACACGGGGGAATTGGGAAGGAGACAAGTGATGTTCTTGACAGAGGGAGCGTTCTCCTTTCTCCTTACCTTTCGCCTTTTATGGTAAAAGAGTCAAGAATCCGTTTTATCTCTTCGATTTTCCCCGGATTCTTTTTGGCATAATTTTCTCTCATCCTTATGGTTACACAATGTACCATGTCATCATCTTGCTGTAATAAATAGTAAACGCGATATATATTCCATGTCTTATCATATTCTTGACTCTTTTGCACAATGACAAACCTTTCTTGATTCTTATTGGATTTGATTCTCGTTTTGCTGCAGAGCCGGATAGGACCGGAAATCTTTTTCATTTCCAATTCTTCTACTTCTTTTAAAGTAATAGGGGATGCCTTATCTATTTTCTGATAGCTTTCAATAAAACACAATACATGATTCGGTAAGTCTTCCCGGAAATTAATCAATGGAGTTTCCCATATCAGATAATAGAGATGACAACCGATGGACCGGGCGTCTCGCTCTTCCGGTATAATGCCATTGCCTTTTTCATTCTTTGTGCTCCAATGGCAAGGCAAGGTGATGGAGTGGAACTTATTGCTAATCTCTTTCCATTCCTCATTATGTTGCTTGGTGAAGGAGCAACATAACAGGAACAGTAAGGAGTAGAAGATAGCGGATTGCTTGTTCATGATATGATAATTATGGTTAGTTATATGCTTTAATGCCAATAACGTCCCGGTGAATGAAAGTTATATTTCTATTAACCACGGCTGTGGTTAACTCTAACCACCTACGTGACTAACTCTAACCACCCGGGTGATTAGGCTTAACCACGGTCGTGGCTAAGCAATCACGATATGCTTTACACCAAGATATGTATTTACTTTATAAGTATGTATTCAGTCAGCACTTCCTTATAAAATAAATAAGAACAGCCGAAAGGTAAATCCGGCTGTCCTTATTCAATGCTTTGAGTTCTCTTTTTATTCCATATCTACACTATGCTTTACGGGAGAGAGGATGAATGTAAATTCATAGTCACCGTAAGGCAATTGATATTTAGGCAATGCTATGGTTCCCCAACTGTTGACGCAACCCAATCCCATTTGTGCCTTGTCGATGCACAAGTTGGTGAGGTTGGCCTTCTTCACTTCGGGTGAGTGACGCTGGTCTTTCTGTGCGCCGTCATCCAATGATTCGATGGTGTAATGCAATGCAGAGGCAGAGAAAGGAGCTTCGGCTACAATCTTCACGCCATTGCCGCCGGCATTCAACTGTTTCCACCAACGGATGTCGGTCTTGTTTCCGGTTTCCTGCGGACGGATGTAGGAGTAGAATTGTTCGTCTACACTCTGGCGATAGATGCCCAAATCGGTGCTATGGTTACGGTCACTGTAGTTTTCAACCGGGCCGCGTCCGTAGAACTCAATGGTATTGAAGTTCTTCGGCATTTGCATCTGCATACCGAAACGGAACATCGGAGATACCTTGGCATTCTTATCGGCTGTCATCTTTTGGGTGATTTTAACGGCACCTTGGTTGTTGATGACATACTCCAGATAAAGTTTGGCAGAAACGGCTTTCATGTCGTATTCGGCTGTCACCTGTACTTGATTGTCTACGGTAGTGGAAGCCAGGCGGACAAGTTTCAATCCCGGGTTTTTCCATACTGCAAAGCGGTGTTGCAGGCCGGCACCCATATCATTATCGGTCGGAGCACGCCAGAAGTTGGGGGTCAGTGCAGCGCCTTCTTTAATCATTTCCAGCCCATTGACATCGTATTTGCTCAGGTAACCGTTGGCTTTGTTGAACTCAACAGTGAAGTTCTCACCTTTCACAATCAGGTAGTTTCGCTGGTTGTCGATGATTTGGGGAGTAACGATAGCCACATTGGTGGTCTCTACATTCTTCAACTCCATGGCCGGAGCCTTGTAGGGATTCAGAGTGAGCTGGTCTTTGGCAACTGTATGACCGGCAGCCAATAAACCTTCGCGGTTCTTCAGTTTGTAGGATACGTTCAACAGCCATTCTGTGCACTGGCAAGTCTTGCCTAAGTCAAGTTTAATCTTGGCGGTCTGCTGCGGAGCGACATTGAGATTATCCACACGTCCCGAACGGATTGCTTTTCCGCCTTTCAGCACTTCCCATTCCATATAGTAGGCAGAAAGGTCGCGGAAGAAGTTCTCATTGTAAACGTTTACTTCTCCCTTGCTCAGGTCGGCAGGAGTAGTCCAGATGTTCTGATAGAAATAACTTACCTCGTGCATGTGGGGATTGGGGTTACGGTCGGGGCTGATCAGACCGTTGTCGCAGAAGTTGTTGTCGGATGCATCGAAGCGGTTGAAGTCGCCGCCGTAAGCATAGATTTCAACTCCGTTCTTGCCTTTCCAGCGAACGGACTGGTCGACGAAGTCCCAAATGAAACCGCCTTGCAGGTTCGGATATTTGCGGATGATGTCCCAGTATTCTTTGAATCCGCCTTGAGAGTTACCCATGGCGTGGGCATATTCACACTGGATGAGCGGTTTGGTGGCATCGGTACGCTGACCGTATTTTTCCATGCCTTCATAGCCGTAATACATCGGACAGAAGATGTCGGTGTGCTCTTTCAAGCCGGCTTGTTCGTACTGGCAGGCACGGCTGGGGTCTTCTGCCTTTATCCATTTGTAACATGCTTCGAAGTTGGGGCCGTCTCCGGCTTCATTACCCAATGACCAGAAGATGATGCTGGGGTGATTGAAACCACGTTGAACATTACGCTGGTTGCGTTCCAGATGTGCTTGCTTGAATGACGGGTTCTTTGCCAGAGTAGCTTCACCGTAGCCCATTCCGTGAGATTCCACATTTGCTTCGGCTATTACATAAATACCGTATTTGTCACAAAGGTCGTACCACAGGTTGTTGTCCGGGTAGTGGCAGGTACGCACAGCGTTCAGATTGTATTGTTTCATGATTTGAATGTCCTGAAGCATACGTTCGGGAGATACTACATATCCTCCGTCCGGGTCGAGCTCATGACGGTCGGCTCCCTTGAAAAGAACAGCTTTTCCGTTGACCAGGATTTGACCTCCTTTCAGTTCAATTTTGCGGAAACCGACATTTACGGGGATAACTTCATTGCTTCCCTGTATGCTGGCACGCAAAGTATATAAATAAGGAGTCTCGGCACTCCATTTATTCGGATTTTCTACGTTCATGGTCACAGTGCCGCTTCCTTTGGCGGTAGCCGTGGCTACTTGCTTGCCGGTGGCATCGACCAGTTCCAAATCGACGGTTCCGCTTCCCTTCAGGTCGAGCTTCACAGCCAATGAGCCGTTTTTATATTCAGTATCCAAGTCGGGAGTGACGCGGATATCCTGAATGCGCTTCTTGTTGCGTGCATACAGATAGCAGTCACGTCCTACACCGCTGAAACGGAAGAAGTCCTGGTCTTCCAGATAGGTACCGTCGCACCAGCGGAATACCTGAAAGGCGATTAAGTTCTTTTGTCCCGGTTTCAGGTAAGGAGTCAGGTCGAACTCGGCTTCCAGCTTGCTGTCTTCGCTATACCCCACATAACGTCCGTTTACCCATATATACATATTGGAAGTGACGGAGCCGAAATGAGCGATGATATCTTTCCCTTTCCACGAAGCGGGAACAATGATTTCGCGGCGATAAGAACCGACGTGGTTGTTTTCGGTCGGAACTTCGGGAGGATTGTTCTTAAACTGGTTGCGCCATGCATAGCCTACATTGACATAAATAGGGTCGCCGTAGCCGTTTAATTCCCAAACGCCGGGAACCTGCATATCGTCCCAACCTTTGTCATTGAATGTTGTTTTCCAAAAGTCCATGGGGCGTGCGTCTGCATCTTTCACCCAATTGAACTTCCAGGCGCCGTTTAGCGTCATATAGTTGGCTGATGATTCTTTCAGTCCTTTTTTAGCTGCATCGGCATTTTCGTAAGCAAAGTAGTTGGTGTGCATCGGGGCGCGGTTTACCGCATTTACCTGCGGGTTGCGCCACTCATTGGACTGTGCGCTTGCTGCGAGTGCAAATACGGTGAACAGTCCGGTAAGAAGTTGTTTTTTCATGCTATAATAATTATAAAGGTTTTGTGCAAATATAGTGAAAAACTATAGTACTTATGGGCATAGACCGGGCAATATTTGTTATAATTGTACTTATTTTATAACTTATTCTTAAATATAATGGCATTTTTGAAAGGTATATGGGGAAAATGGCAGCATTTGCTGCACGATGACAAATGGAAGCATAAAATTTATGTAGTCATCTTTGAGAGCGATACTCCGGCAGGGAAATGGTTTGATGTGGCGCTTATCGGGTTTATCGTGCTTAGTATTCTGGTGGTGATTGCCGAAAGTATTCAAGGTTGGTCAGCAGTGATCGGGCCTTATTTGCGGTTTTCGGAATATGTCTTTACTTTCTTCTTTACCGTGGAATATCTGTTAAGGCTTTATTGTTCTCCCCGGCCGCGCAAGTATGCTTTAAGTTTTTTCGGTATTATTGACTTGCTGGCGACTTTGCCTCTTTATATAGGCTGGTTCTTCGGCACGGCGCGGTATTTGCTGGTAATCCGTACTTTCCGGCTGATTCGGGTGTTTCGCATCTTTAAACTGTTTAACTTTCTGGACGAAGGAAACTTGTTGTTGCATTCACTGACCTATAGCAGCCGCAAGATTATTGTTTTTTTCCTCTTTGTGCTGATATTGGTCATCTCTATCGGAACATTGATGTACATGATTGAAGGACAGCGTCCCGGCACGGCTTTCGACAATATTCCCAATAGCATTTATTGGGCGATAGTTACCATGACCACTGTCGGTTATGGCGATATCACTCCCGAAACCCCTTTAGGGCGTTTCCTTTCGGCAGTGGTGATGCTGATAGGCTATACCATCATTGCTGTTCCCACAGGAATTGTATCTGCGTCAATGATGAAAGAACACAGACGCAGGCAAGTCCTGAAATGTCCGCACTGTGGAAGAGACGGACACGAAGAGGGAGCAGCCTATTGCAAATATTGCGGAGGGAAGTTGGAATAAAAGAAACTGTCATTCCACTACCCATCTTTTATCATGCGGGACAACCGTTTGGGGGTTGTAATACATGCCCTCTTTGGTGGGTATTTTCAGCTTATAAGTCCTTTTGCTATGATTGGCTAAGCTGGTTTCCCTCAACCACGGGTTCATATTCTTCAGGATGGCCAATGTGATTCCTTTGCTGCGGGCAAAGCGGGCAAGGTTTGCTATTCCTTCTGTTACGGTTATTTCGGTATAAGGGATGGCAGGGTATAAATCAGATGCTCTCAGCCGGAAACCAAAAGCAGTCGGGTCGGAGAACATAATTTTGGCAGCGAGGATACGATATACATAGCGTGCGGTTTCTT
>ENA-UEPL01002611-UEPL01002611.1-human-gut-metagenome-genome-assembly--contig:-NODE-2611-length-11620-cov-4.062809_pt1 | contig 11620 bp, 10 predicted proteins | sample MGYA00242896_ERZ507908 | MGnify/ENA primary metagenome ERZ507908 (study PRJEB26167, sample SAMN06115518) | human gut metagenome | host: Homo sapiens | place: China:Chongqing | collected 2015-08-20...
GCAAAATTACGAATTATCAGTCGGCGGCGTCGGCTTTCTTTCCGATTTTAATAATGTTTATATTTTTCCGGCTTTCTGCGATGTGCATGTGCATTTCAGAGAACCGGGATTTTTTTACAAAGAAACAATAAAAACAGGTTCGCTTGCGGCGGCGCGCGGCGGCTATACCGACGTTTGCACAATGCCAAACCTGAACCCCGTGCCCGACAGCGTGGAAAATATAAAAAAGCAGATAGAAATTATTAAAAAAGACGCGGCGGTGCGCGTTCACCCCTATGCGGCAATAACCGTGGGCGAAAAGGGCGAAACGCTTACAAATATGAAAGCCCTTGCCCCCTACTGCGTAGCCTTTTCGGACGACGGCAAAGGCGTGCAAAGCGAAGATATGATGAGAGGCGCCATGCTTAAAGCGAAAGCGCTCGGGAAAATAATAGCCGCCCACTGCGAGGATAACTCGCTGCTTTGCGGCGGATACATTCATAAAGGCGAATACGCCCGCCTGCACGGTCACAAGGGCATATGTGCGGAGAGCGAGTGGAAACCCATTGAAAGGGATTTAAGGCTTGCAAAGGAAACGGGCTGCAAGTACCACGTCTGCCATATTTCCTGCAAGGAAAGCGTGGAACTGATACGAAAAGCCAAGGCGGAGGGCGTGGACGTAACATGCGAGACCGCGCCGCACTACTTAATATTTAACGATATGGATTTAAAAGAGAGCGGCAATTTTAAAATGAACCCGCCGATTAGAAGTGAAGAGGACAGGCAGGCTTTAATAAAGGGCTTGCAGGACGGCACAATTGATATGATAGCCACCGACCACGCGCCGCACAGCAGTGAAGAAAAATCGCGGGGTCTTGAAAACAGCCTTATGGGCGTTGTGGGGCTTGAAACCGCTTTTCCCGTGTTGTATACTTATCTTGTAAAGAAAGGCATAATAACGCTTGAAAAGCTTATTGAACTAATGGCGATAAACCCGCGCAGGCGGTTCGGGTTACCAAAGACCGACGATATTTGCATTTACGATTTGCAAAGCGAATATAAAATTGACCCCGGCGAATTTAAAAGCAAGGGCAAAAGCACGCCGTTTGACGGGCTTACGGTAGCAGGCAAAAACTTACTTACAGTATGCGGAGGTAAAGCAGTATGGAATATAACAGAAAATTAGTGCTTGAAGACGGCGCCGAGTATTACGGCACGGGCTTCGGCTACACGGGCGACGCGGTGTGCGAAATAGTTTTCAATACCTCTATGGTGGGGTATCAGGAAATAATATCCGACCCATCTTACACCTATCAGGCGGTGGTTATGACCTACCCGCTTATAGGCAACTACGGCACTGCCGACGAAGACTACGAAACCAAAAACCCCACAATAGGGGGGCTGATAGTAAGGGAGTATAACGACCTGCCTTCTAACTTCCGCTATACCAAGACCCTTTCGGAAGTAATGGAAGAATATAAAATACCGGGGCTTGCGGGTATTGATACAAGGAAACTTACCCGCAGTATACGCGATTTAGGCTCGCGCCGCGGAATTATCACAAACGCCGATACGCCGACAGAAGAAGCTCTTGAAAAAATTAAAAACACCCCCGTGCCGCACGACGCGGTGGCGCATGTCAGCTGCAAAAAGCGCCGCTATTCAAGAACGGCTAACGCAAAATACAATGTTGTAGCGATTGACTGCGGAATAAAACTCAACATTATCCGCTCGTTAAACGCGCGCGGGTGCAACGTTACGGTAATGCCCTACAACACCTCTGCCGCAGAGGTTGAAAAAATGAAGCCCGACGGCATTTTCCTTTCAAACGGGCCGGGTGACCCCGAGGACGTTATACCCGTAATTGACCTTGTAAAGAAATTAAGGGGCAAGTACCCGATATTCGGCATTTGCCTCGGTCACCAAATGATATGCCTTGCCTGCGGCGCCGAGACATATAAATTAAAATTCGGTCACCGCGGCGGAAACCACCCCGTTAAAAACCTTGAAACGGGAAAAATTGAAATAACCTCGCAAAACCACAGCTACGCTGTAAACGAAAAGAGCCTTGAAAACACGGGGCTTAAAGTCACGCACATAAATCTGCTTGATAACACGGTAGAGGGCGTAAGCGACGAAAAATCAAAGATGTTCAGCGTGCAGTACCACCCCGAAAGCGCGCCCGGCCCGCAGGACAGCGCCTATTTATTCGATAAATTCACATCTCTTATGGAGGAAAACAAAAATGCCTAAAAGAACCGACATAAAAAAGATACTGGTAATAGGCTCAGGCCCTATTGTAATAGGTCAGGCGGCGGAGTTCGACTATGCGGGCACGCAGGCGTGCTTAGCGCTTAAAGAAGAGGGGTATGAGGTAGTTTTGTGCAACTCAAACCCCGCAACCATTATGACCGATACATCTATTGCCGATAAGGTATATATGGAGCCTTTAACCCTTGAATATTTAGCAAAGGTAATACGCTACGAGCGCCCCGACGCGGTACTTCCCGGCATTGGCGGGCAAACGGGGCTTAACCTTGCTATGCAGCTTGAAAAAAAGGGCGTTTTGCGCGAGTGCAACGTAGAGCTTTTGGGAACCTCAAGCCGTAGCATCGAGCGCGCCGAGGACAGGGAGCTTTTTAAAGAGCTTTGCGAAGAAATAGGCGAGCCTGTTTTGCAATCGGTAATAGCCGAAAGCCTTGAAGATGGTCTTGCAGCCGCAAAGGAAATAGGCTACCCCGTTGTATTGCGCCCCGCATTCACCTTGGGCGGCACGGGCGGCGGCTTTGCCGATAATGAGGAAGAATGTGCTGAAATATTAAGGGGCGCTTTGGAGCTTTCCCCCGTTCATCAGGTGCTGGTGGAAAAAAGCATAAAGGGCTATAAGGAAATTGAATACGAGGTAATGCGCGATAATAACGACACCGCGATTACCATTTGCAATATGGAAAACGTTGACCCCGTGGGCATTCACACGGGCGACTCAATTGTGGTTTGCCCCTCGCAGACACTTACCAACAAAGAGTACCATATGCTGCGCGACAGCGCCCTTAAAATCATACGCGCCCTTAAAATCGAGGGCGGCTGCAACGTGCAGTTTGCGCTTGACCCACTTTCCTTTAACTACTATCTTATTGAGGTAAACCCCCGCGTTTCGCGCTCCTCCGCCCTTGCAAGCAAGGCAAGCGGCTACCCTATAGCGCGAGTCAGCGCCAAAATATCGGTAGGTATGCGGCTTGATGAAATTATGATAGTCAACACTCCCGCCTCATTTGAACCCGCACTCGATTACGTTGTTACCAAAATGCCGCGTTTCCCGTTTGATAAATTTTCATCGGCTAACAATAAACTTTCCACCCAAATGAAAGCCACGGGCGAGGTTATGAGCGTGGGCAGAACGATTGAAGAAAGCCTGCTTAAAGCCGCAAGGTCGCTTGAAATAGGCGTAAACCACCTTTATATGAAGAAGTTTGAAGCTTTTTCGGACGACGAAATGTTAAATTATATAAAGGACGGCACCGACGACCGCATTTATGCAATTGCAGAACTCCTGCGCCGAAAGACCGATATAGGCATGATTTGCAACGCCACAAAAATAGATATGCTTTTCCTTGAAAAGATAAAGAATATCGTAAAAACCGAGAATAAACTGAAAGAGCACATTGGAGACACCGACACGCTGTATGCCGCCAAAAAGCTCGGCTTTTCCGATGAATTTATAGGTAAGCTATGGGGTATGACAGGCGAAGAAATTTACAAAATAAGGGAAAAGCGCGGTATGTTCCCCGTTTATAAAATGATTGACACCTGCGCCTCGGAATTTGAAAGCTATATCCCCTATTTTTACTCGACCTACGAGGACGAAAACGAATCGGTAGTGTCGGATAAAAAGAAGATAATAGTTTTAGGCTCGGGACCCATAAGAATAGGTCAGGGCGTTGAATTTGATTACTCCACCGTGCACGCGGTTACCACAATTAAAAAATCGGGGTATGAAGCGATAATTATAAACAACAACCCCGAAACCGTCTCGACCGATTACACCTGCTCGGATAAGCTCTACTTTGAGCCGCTTTGCACCGAGGACGTTATGAACATTATCCACCTTGAAAAGCCTATAGGGGTTATAGCGTCTCTCGGCGGGCAGACCGCCATTAACCTTGCCGAAAGCCTTAAAAACCGCGGGGTTAAAATTATCGGCACCGACTGCGAGGCAATAGACCGCGCCGAAAACCGCGATTTATTTGAAAAGGTGCTGAAAGAACTTAATATCCCCCAGCCGCAGGGCAAGGCGGTAACCAAAATTGAGGACGGCGTAAAAGCCGCCGCCGAAATCGGCTACCCCGTGCTTGTGCGCCCCTCGTTTGTGTTGGGCGGCAGAGCCATGCAGATAGTGGCGGACGAAGAACAGCTGCGCCGATACCTGCGCACCGCGGTTGAAATTGACGAAGATAAGCCCGTGCTTGTTGATAAATACATTTCGGGCAAGGAGCTCGAAGTAGACGCGATTTGCGACGGTAAGGACGTTTTCGTGCCCGGAATTATGGAGCTTGTGGAGCGCACGGGCATACACAGCGGCGACTCAATAAGCGTGTACCCCACATTCAGCATAAGCGAAAAGGTGCGCGAAACAATACTTGATTACACAAGGCGGTTAGGACTGGGCATCGGCATAATAGGGCTTTACAACATTCAGTTTATAGTTGATAAAAACGATAATGTGTTTATAATAGAAGTAAACCCGCGCTCTTCAAGAACCGTTCCGTTCCTTTCAAAGGCTACGGGATTCAGCCTTGCCGACATTGCAACGCTTGTAATTTTAGGCAAAAGCCTTAAAGAGCAGGGCTTTGATAAAATTTACCCGGGAGACAAAAAGCGCTGGTATGTAAAAGCCCCCGCGTTCTCGTTTTCAAAGCTCAGAGGGCTTGACGCTTACCTGTCACCCGAAATGAAATCCACGGGCGAAGCCATAGGCTACGACGATAAGCTCACCCGCGCGCTTTACAAGGCGCTTAAAGCCAGCGGTATGAACGTTATGAACTACGGCACGGTGCTTGCCACAATTGCCGATAAGGATAAGGAAGAGGCGCTGCCGCTTATTCGCCGCTTTTACAATATGGGCTTTAATATTCAGGCGACCGCGGGCACGGCTGAATTTTTAAAGCAAAACGGAATACGCACCCACGCGGTGGGGAAACTTAGTGACGGAAGTAAAGAGATAACCGACGCAATACGGCAGGGCTATGTTACCTACGTTATAAACACGCGGGATATGAACTCGTCGGGAGTGCTGTCTGACGGGTACGAAATCCGCCGCTGCGCGGTTGAAAACAACGTTACAATGTTTACGTCACTCGATACCGTTAAGGTACTGCTTGACGTGCTTGAAGAAACCACCCTCGGAATTTCCACAATAGACGCTTGAAAGGAAACGCTATGAAACAGGATTTTTACGAAGTTACGGAAAACGAGCAGATTGCCCCCTCGGTTTTTAAAATGGCGCTTGCGGGTGATACCTCGCCCATTACCGCACCGGGGCAGTTTGTAAACATTAAAATACCCGAATTTTACCTGCGCCGCCCTATTTCCATATGCGATTGGAACGATAAAAGCCTTACAATTATTTACAAGGCAGTAGGCGACGGAACAAGCGCTTTAAGCCGCATAAAAAAGGGCGAAAAGCTTGACCTTTTAATTTCCCTCGGCAACGGGTACGATACCTCGCTTTCGGGCGATAAACCCCTGCTTATAGGCGGCGGGGTGGGCGTTCCTCCCCTTTTCGGGCTTTGCAAAAAGCTTATCGCCGAAAATAAGACCGTAAACGTAATTTTAGGCTTTAACACAAAATCGGAAATATTTTTGGAAGATGAGTTCCGCGCGCTCGGCGCTAACGTAGCCGTTACCACGGCGGACGGCTCTTACGGGCTTAAAGGCTTTGTAAACGCCGCAATGGAATATGCCGATTACAGCTATTTTTACACCTGCGGGCCGAAACCTATGTTAAAAGCCGTAAACGCCGCCGCGAAAACAAGCGGTCAGTTCAGCTTTGAAGAGCGTATGGGCTGCGGCACGGGCGCCTGTATGAGCTGCACCTGCAAAACAAAAAATGGTCCTAAGCGCGTTTGCACAGAGGGTCCCGTGTTTTTAAGGGAGGAAATAGAATGGTAAATACGTCTGTCAACCTATGCGGTATAAGCCTTACAAACCCCGTAATTCCCGCAAGCGGCACTTTCGGCTTCGGCTATGAATTTACACGGTTTTACGATATAAATATTTTAGGCTCAATTTCGCTTAAAGGCACCACCAAAGAGCCGCGTTTCGGCAACCCCACGCCCAGAATTGCCGAGTGTCCGAGCGGGCTTTTAAACGCGGTGGGGCTGCAAAACCCGGGGGCGGAAAAGGTTTTAAACCACGAGCTTCGCACCCTTAAAGCGGTTTATAAAAAGCCTGTTATGGCGAATGTAAGCGGTTTTTCGGTAAACGACTATGTTTCGGCTGTTGAAACGCTTAATACGGACGACGGCATAGGTTGGTTTGAAATCAACATTTCCTGCCCGAACGTTCACGGCGGCGGGCTTGCTTTCGGCACAAGCGCCGAAAACGCGGCGGCGGTTACAAAGGCGGTAAGGGCGGTTACGAATAAACCCATAATTATTAAGCTCTCCCCCAATGTGACCGATATTGCCGAAATTGCAAAGGCGTGCGAGGCTGCGGGAGCGGACGGCGTATCGCTTATAAACACCCTGCTCGGTATGAAAATAGACCTTAAAACCAAAAAGCCGCTGCTTGCAAACAAAACGGGCGGGCTTTCGGGTCCCGCGGTAAAGCCCGTGGCGGTGAGAATGGTATACCAGGTATACGAAGCGGTAAAAATACCGATTGTAGGTATGGGCGGAATATCCACTGCGGAAGACGTTTTGGAGTTTATGCTGGCGGGCGCCGCCGCAGTAGAGGTGGGCGCTGCCAACCTTATAGACCCTTATGCCTGCAAAAAAATTATAGAAGACCTGCCGAGGGCAATGGAAAAATACGGCATAAATAATTTAAGCGAAATTATAGGAGGAGCGCACAATGGGTAAGGATGTAATTATAGCCTGCGATTTTGCGGACAAAAAAGCCTGCCTCAATTTTTTAGATAAATTTGAGGGCAAAAAACCGTTTGTAAAAATAGGAATGGAGCTTTTCTACGCCGAGGGCCCCGAAATTGTAAGGGAAATTAAGGCGCGCGGGCATAAAATTTTCCTCGATTTAAAGCTGCACGATATTCCGAACACCGTAAAAAAATCAATGGCGGTACTATCACGCCTTGATGTGGATATGTGCAACCTGCACGCGGCGGGCACTGCCGCTATGATGACCGCGGCAATAGAGGGGCTGACAAGAGAAGACGGCACCCGCCCCCTGCTTATAGCCGTGACCCAGCTTACCTCAACAAGCGAAGAGGCAATGCATAAAGATTTGCTGATAGATGGCAAAATGGAAGACGTGGTTATGCACTACGCTAAGAACGCAAAGTGCGCGGGGCTTGACGGCGTAGTATGCTCCCCGCTTGAGGCGGCGGCGGTACATAACGCCTGCGGCGAGGGCTTTTTGACCGTAACGCCCGGCATACGCTTTGCCGACGGCGACAAGGGCGACCAATCGCGCGTTACCACCCCCGAGAAAGCAAAGGAAATAGGCAGCGACTATATAGTGGTGGGCAGACCCATAACCGCCGCCCCCGACCCCGTAGCGGCATACGAGCGCTGCGTTCGCGAATTTATAGGATAGGTGATAAAAATGCAAGCTTATAAACACGAATTTATTGAATTTTTAGAGAGTGCCGGCGTGCTTAAATTCGGTGATTTCACCGCCAAAAGCGGCAGAAAAATACCCTATTTTATAAATGCGGGCGAAATTAAAACCGGCAACCAGATAAGAAAATTGGGCGAATTTTACGCAAAGGCGTATTTTGAAAAGCTCGGCGATAAAAAAGCCGTGCTTTACGGTCCTGCATATAAGGGAATCCCGATAGCGGTATCGGTTGCGGTCGCGCTTTCGGAAAACGGGCTTGACGTGCCGTTTTTCTTCAACCGCAAGGAAGAAAAGGACCACGGCGAGGGCGGCGTTTTTGTAGGCTACAAGCCGCAGGCGGGCGAAGAGGTAGTAATAGTAGAGGACGTTATAACCGCGGGCACGGCTATAAGGGAAAGTATGGCTATCCTCTCAAAACTCGCGGGCGTAAAGGTTGCCGCCGCCTTTGTTATGGTAGACCGCTGCGAAAAGGGTCAGACCGAAAAATCGGCTATGGCGGAAGTGGGCGAAGAATTCGGCTTCCCCGTTTACTCGGTAGTTAACGTTTACGATATTATAGAATACCTTGAAGAGGACGAAAAAAACCGCGAAAACGTGGAACGCATACAAAATTACCTTAAAATAAACGGCGCAAAGGAATGATGTAAATGAGAAGTCTTATTGATATTTCGGAGCTTACAACGGGCGAAATTGAAGAGCTTATAGGCGTTGCCAACGATATTATAGCAAACCCCGAAAAATACAGCGAAAAATGCAAAGGCAAAAAACTTGCCACCCTGTTTTTTGAGCCTTCCACCAGAACGCGCCTGAGCTTTGAGGCGGCAATGTTAGAGCTCGGCGGCAGCGTTCTCGGCTTTTCCGAGGCGCAAAGCTCCTCTGCCTCAAAGGGCGAAAGCGTGGCGGATACCGCAAAGGTTATTTCCTGCTATGCCGATATTATAGCAATGCGCCACCCGAAAGAGGGCGCGCCGCTTGTAGCCGCACGAAATGCAAGCATACCCGTTATAAACGCGGGCGACGGCGGGCACTGCCACCCCACGCAGACCCTTGCGGACCTGCTTACAATATACCGCGAAAAGGGAGGCTTTGATAACCTGACCGTGGGCTTTTGCGGCGACCTTAAATTCGGCAGAACGGTTCATTCGCTTATTTCCGCGCTTATACGCTATAAGGGTGTTAAATTCGTGCTTATCTCGCCGAATGAACTAAAGCTGCCGGGCTATGTTAAGGATAAGCTTGATAAAGACGGTATTGAGTACACCGAGACCGACAGCCTTGAAAACTCCATTGCCGACCTTGACATACTTTATATGACCCGCGTGCAAAAGGAGCGCTTTTTCAATGAAGAAGACTATTTGCGCCTTAGAGACACATATATTTTAACCCCCGAAAAAATGGCGCTGGCAAGTGATAAACTGCGCGTTCTCCACCCCCTGCCGCGCGTGAATGAAATAAGCGTAGCGGTAGACTCAGACCCGCGCGCCTGTTATTTCAAGCAGGTGCTTTACGGAAAATATATGCGTATGGCGCTTATATTAAAGCTTTTGGAGGTAAAGTGATGAACATTGATTCCATTAAAAACGGCATTGTAATAGACCACATAACCGCGGGCAAGGGTATGGAAATTTACCGCCTTTTGGGGCTTGAAGAACTTGATTGCTCGGTAGCGCTTATAAAAAACGTCGCAAGCAAAAAATCCGGCAAAAAGGATATTATTAAAATCGATTCCGATTTTGACGTTGACACCGATATTTTAGGCTTTGTAGACCCCGACGTTACGGTGAACATAATAAAGGACGGGCAAATTAAAGAAAAAAAGACGATAGAACTTCCGCAGGAGCTTACGAACGTTTTAAAATGCAAAAATCCGCGCTGTATATCATCAACCGAGCAGGAGCTGCCGCATATATTCCGCCTGACGGATAAGGAGCACCGCATTTATCGCTGTATTTACTGCGAAACGAGGGCGAAATAGCTGAATAATGTCGAAACGGCGGGCGTGATAAAAAACGTCCGCTTAAAATTTTTTCAGCAGACATAATTCGCTCATTTTTTCACCTTTCAGGTCATATAATTTGATATGTAGGCTAAACGCCGAATGTAAAAAGGAAAGGTGATTAAATAATGAACGGTTTTTTCCCGGAAGGATGGAACGCACAGGCGACGGACAGCAAAAAGACATTTACCCCCGCTTTTCTTGCAGACGCTAAGGAAAAGCAGACGGTTCTTGAAAGCACGGTTACAATGTGCGACGCTTCGCACAACTTAATTGTAGATTTGGGCACAGTTAAGGGTATAATTCCGCGCGAGGAGGGTGCAATAGGAATAGCCGACGGCTCCACGCGCGATATAGCGCTTATCTCCCGCGTGGGTAAGCCGGTCTGCTTTGTGGTAAGCTCTTTAAGCAATGATGAAAGCGGCAAGCCGTATGCTGTTCTCTCACGCCGCAGGGCGCAGGAGCTATGCCGCGAGCACATAACCGAATATCACGGCACAGGCGATATTATAAACGCTAAGATTACTCATTTAGAGTCGTTTGGCGCATTTTGCGATATAGGCTGCGGCAATATAGCCCTGCTGCCGATAGATGCAATATCCGTCTCGCGCATATCGCACCCGCGCGACCGCTTTTTCATAGGTCAGAATATACGGGTAATAATACGCTCTGTAGCGCCCGACGGTAAAATAACCCTATCGCACAAAGAGCTGCTCGGCACTTGGGAGGAAAACGCCGCGCTATTTTCCCCGGGGCAGACCGTAACGGGCGTTGTAAGAAGTGTTGAGGATTACGGCGTTTTCGTTGAGCTGACCCCCAACCTTGCAGGACTTGCCGAGCCCAGACCCGATGTTGCGCTCGGTCAGCAGGCAAGTGTTTATATAAAAAGCATTATCAGAGAAAAAATGAAGATAAAGCTTATAATAATAGATAGCTTTGAAAGCGAATACACCCCCGAAATCAAATACTTTTATAACGGCGATAGGCTTGAAAACTGGGATTATTCCCCCGCCGATTGCTATAAACATATTTCAACAAGGTTTTGCGGATAAAGGCATACCCGCGAATATCATTTTTCGGTATTCGCGGGTATGTTTAGTTGTTCAAGGGCAAATTTCAAAGTTATTTATTATTTTGTATATTGTGGTTTGAGAAAAAATCGGCTCTTTCGACACCTATTCCGGTTCCAATAGTTATCGCAACAAGTGTATCTCCTTCATTTTCGTCATCTACCAAGTATTCTCCATAAGCAGCAACATTAGCATCATTTTCGCAGTAAACTTTTTTGCCTAATTTTTTCTTCCAGCATTTTTCCAAGTTCAACATTTTTAAATCCTAAATTATTTGCAAAAACAACTATGCCTTTTGCACTGTCAACTGCACCGGGAGTACCAATTTCAATTGATGAAATATCTTCTATTTTTAAGTTTACATCATTTAAGGCATTAATACAAGTATTAAATATTCTGCTCACAATATTTTCAGGTGAATCCGGAAGCAATGTGGGAGTGATTTGTTTAGATATTATATTATTATCATCAACTATTCCAACAGCAATATTTTTCCACCTAAATCTATACCGATTTTACACATTTTTATTCCTCACTGTAAATCACTGTAACATCAGGGTGCAATTGAAGTATGGAAGCCGGAATTTCAGGTGTTATAGGTCCCGAAAATGCCTTTTTAAGTATTTCTTCCTTAGCTTTGCCATTTTTATTAAAACACTTTGTGGAAAAATTAATCACGTAAACTATTATGAAGGTATTATGTCTAACGGTAGTGGTTCATTTAATCTTTTAGATGATGTATTAAATGGTGGAGATATAAACAAAAAAGTTGGCGAATATA
>ENA-UEPL01002617-UEPL01002617.1-human-gut-metagenome-genome-assembly--contig:-NODE-2617-length-11615-cov-5.146819_pt1 | contig 11615 bp, 10 predicted proteins | sample MGYA00242896_ERZ507908 | MGnify/ENA primary metagenome ERZ507908 (study PRJEB26167, sample SAMN06115518) | human gut metagenome | host: Homo sapiens | place: China:Chongqing | collected 2015-08-20...
AACCATCGGACTACCTTAAAAGTTTCAAAGTGGAAAAAAGCAGTACCTGACTATTTTTAAATTAATGTATTTGCGAATATGAATTAATTAGAGAAGGAGACTAGGCAGATGAGCCCTACGATGGAGACGCCGATGTACGTCATCAAGCGTGACGGCACGGTAAAAGACTTCGATATTTCAAAAATTGCAGCCGCCCTCGAAAAAGCCGGTAAAGCTACCGGTGAATTCGATGCAGCGACCGCAAACCGCATCACTCATATCGAAGTGATGAACCGTCTGGCTCAGCAGAATGTTGCGACTCCTACTATTGAACAGATTCAGGACGCCGTAGAAAACGCGCTCTTTGATACCGGATTCCGTAAGACTCTGCGTGCTTATATTGTTTATCGCGAACAGCGTGCAAAGGCTCGCGATGCCCGTCGCAGTCTCGTGGATGTCGAAAGCTCCATGAATGAGTATCTGCAGCATCTGGATTGGCGTGTGAATGCCAATGCCAACCAGGGCTATTCTTTGGGCGGTTTGATTCTTAACGTTTCCGGTAAAGTCGTGGCCAACTATTGGCTCAACTATATTTATCCTCCGGAAGTCGGCAACGCCCACAGACAAGCCGATATCCATATCCATGACTTGGATATGCTTTCCGGATACTGCGCAGGATGGTCTCTTAAGACACTTTTGAATGAAGGTCTGAACGGCGTTCCGGGCAAAGTTGAAGCCGGTGCTCCGAAACACTTAACCAGTGCTGTCGGACAGATCGTTAATTTCCTCGGCACCATGCAGAATGAATGGGCCGGTGCTCAGGCTTTCAGCTCTTTTGACACCTACCTCGCCCCTTTCATCCGCATCGACAACCTTGATTACAAGGAAGTCCGTCAGTGCATTCAGGAACTCATTTACAACCTGAATGTCCCGAGCCGCTGGGGTACACAGACTCCGTTTACAAACCTGACGTTTGACTGGGTCTGCCCGCAGGACCTTCGCGATCAGCATCCTTTGATCGGCGGAGAAGAAGTTGATTTCACGTACGGTGAGCTCCAGAAAGAAATGGACATGATCAACCGTGCGTATATTGAGGTCATGCTTGAAGGCGACGCTAAGGGCCGTGTATTTACATTCCCGATCCCAACATACAACATGACGCCGGATTTCAATTGGGACAGCCCCAACGCACATCTGCTTTTCAGCATGACAGCCCGCTATGGTCTGCCGTATTTCCAAAACTTCATCAACTCTGAACTCAAGCCGAACATGATTCGTTCGATGTGCTGCCGTCTGCAGCTTGACTTGAGAGAGCTGCTGAAACGCGGCAACGGACTTTTCGGCTCTGCCGAACAAACCGGTTCCTTAGGCGTTGTGACAATCAACTGCGCTCGTTTGGGTTATGTTTTTGCTCAGGACGAAGAAGGTTTGTTCAATCGTCTGAACTATCTGCTTGACTTGGCCCGCAACAGCCTGGAGATTAAGCGCAAGATCATTCAGCGCCATATGGATCAGGGCCTGTTCCCGTATACAAGACGTTATCTCGGCACGCTGCGTAATCACTTCTCTACGATCGGTGTGAACGGCATCAATGAAATGATCCGCAACTTCACACAGGACAAAGAAGATATTACGACGGAAGCTGGCCACGCCTTTGCCGCCAAAGTGCTTGATTTCATCCGCGACAAGATGGTCATGTTCCAGGAAGAAACAGGACACATGTACAACCTCGAAGCCACACCGGCTGAAGGTACAACTTATCGCTTTGCCAAAGAAGATAAGAAGCGCTTCCCGAAGATCCTTCAGGCCGGTACGCCGGATCATCCTTACTACACCAACAGCTCTCAGCTGCCGGTCTCTTATACGGACGATCCTTTCGAAGCTTTGGAAATGCAGGAAGATCTGCAGAAGAAATACACGGGCGGTACCGTACTGCATCTGTACATGAACGAAGCCATTTCGAGCCCCGAGCTCTGCCGCGACATCGTTCGCCGTGCTCTGACACGTTTCAGACTGCCGTACATCACCATCACACCGACGTTCTCAATTTGTCCGAAACACGGTTATATTCCTGGCAACCATGAGTTCTGTCCGAAGTGCGACGCAGAATTGATTGCCAAGAAGAAGCTGGAAATGGCTTCCAACGGTTAAGAAACAGTAAAGATTAATTTTTTAGGATTGATTTATTCACACAGGAGACTGCAATGAATGAAAATGTTAAAGACACAAACATCGAACTGAAAGACGAAGAACGCACAAAATGCGAAATCTGGACCCGTGTAATGGGTTATCACCGTCCGATTTCTTCTTTCAATATCGGCAAGCAGGGTGAATTTGCAGAACGTAAATACTTCGACGAAAAGAAGTGCGGCTGTAGCAAGTAATCTTTGATTAAAGAAAATCCTCTCGTTGCTTCGCGCTTCGAGAGGTTTTTTGTTTTGATTTTTTCTTTATGACGGACGTTTTTATTCCTATCGAACCCGAAGTGACGGATAAACCTGCCGAGGAACTCTTGGTAGGAGGCTTAACACGTATGACAACCATCGACTTTCCGGATTACCTGTCTGCCGTGGTTTTCATCAAAGGGTGTCCTTGGAAGTGCGTTTATTGCCAGAACGAAGATCTCCAAAGTCGAGAGATGAACGAGGGGGACGGCTACGTTTCCTGGGCATACATCGACCATTTCCTCGATAGAAGAAAAGGTTTAATTGACGGCGTGGTTTTCAGCGGAGGAGAACCCTGTGTTGATCCCGCGCTTCCCGATGCCGTTAAGAGAGTCAAAGAGAAGGGCTATAAGATCGGACTGCATACCGGAGGAATGTATCCGCGCAGACTGCGGGCGGTTCTTCCCTTTTTAGACTGGGTCGGGCTAGATATCAAGGCTCCTTTGTCTGATGAAGCCGCTTATGAAAAAGTTGTCCGCCGTAAAGGCGCAGCAGCAAAAGTTCGTTCCTCTCTGGAAATGCTGTTAGAAGCAGGTGTTTCATTAGAAACGCGTACAACCGTACATCCCGAATATCACACTGAAGAGCAGATCCTTCAGCTCGCACGAGAGCTTTCTGACGCAGGTGTTGAAACCTATGCGCTGCAGATTTATCGTCAGCCCAGAGGGCTTCCGGAAGAGCATCTTCTTGAACGAGTCGGAAGCGATTACCCGCATGAAGAGACTCTAAAAACGCTCGAATCATTGTTTAAGAAATTTATTTACCGCAGAAGTTAACGCTTTTCTTTTCAAACTTAATGGGACCGCCTCAAATAAAAAAGAGGCCGGTCTTCTTAAACTCGGAATAGAGAAGCACTGATCTCAACTTCGGCGGCATCTTTTCTCCGGGACAAATCTCCTTGCTAGACTTTGACCAATCTTTTTCGGAGCTTTTTCATGAAAAACAACGGCAGCTTCAAAAACGCCGGATCTTCCCGCGCCAAGATGTGGAGAAACATCCTCTTGATATTGGGAGCTGTCGCTCTTATCGCCAGCTATTTTGCTGATATTCGCGATCCGCATCCCGGGACCGAAACTCAGGATAATCGGCCGTACGTTGAACAAGCTCATAAAGACGGGTTTCAAACACTGCATGCCCGCGTTACTCGTGTTGCCGACGGGGATACTGTTTATATCAAGGATGACGAAGGAAAAGAAGCTCGCGTTCGACTTCTCGGGATCGATGCGCCGGAAAGCAAACAAGCCTATGGTGTCCAAAGTGCCGAACATTTGAAGCGCAATCTTCGGGATGCTGGGTATCACGTTCAAGTGATTTACCGCGGCAGAGATCAGTACGGCAGAATCATCGGTAAATTGGTTGCTGACGGAAAAGATCTGAATCTCGATCAAGTCAGAACCGGAAATGCCTGGGTCTATAGAAATTATTTGCGTGACCTTCAGCCCGGAGATAAAAATCTATATCTCAACGCAGAGGAAAACGCTCGTGCCAAGCGAATCGGTTTGTGGGCCGATCCGAATCCGCAGAATCCTCGGGATTGGCGAAGAGATCATCCGAGAAATTAGGATTTCAGTACAGAATACTGCCGAGCTGCAGGCAAACCAAAAGGCCGTTTCTTATGATGATTCGGCCTTTCTTGTCGGCTAGTTCAGCATTTGCTTGTCAGGAAAATCCGGATTTTTTTCGAAACACTGAGGAGCAACCAAAATTGCTACTTTCCCTTCGTCTCCGCGAATGGATTCGGTTAGGAAAGGAATGCTAAGAGGCGACTCTCCGCCGACAGGCTTCGGATCCTGCATGGAAACCAAGATTTCAGGAACACTGGTCAGGAGGGCCTCAGAGCCTTTCTTCAGCCAATATCTCGGAAATTCATTCGTGAAAAAGGATAAGGTCGATTCGGCAAGTTCCAGTTCTTCGACATTAGCCATTTTGCGGCTGCCGATATACTCTAGATTTGCTACCAAATTATCTAATCTGCTCGGGACAATGCAGTGCTTGAGCATATTCATCGCTACCGGCTTGAATCGGTAAACCGGAAACGGATCGTATTTCTCGTCCTCAAAGTCGATATCTTTGCCCTTGAAAGAGCAGAAGTCGTCAGGATTATCTATCGTCATTTTTTGTCCGGTACTTCTAAAACTACTTACGTCCATATTATCAAAGAGATTCGACGCTTGGTTATTAGGAATAACTGAATTAGACGCGAAAATGAAAAACGCCCCGAAGGGCGTTTTGAGAGGGTTTTAAATCAGATTATCCGATATTGATCGGGCTATGAATGTTCTTTGCAAAAGCGCGAACATTAAAGCTTCGATTCCACATGAAGGCTAAGAAGCCGGCGAAGCAGACTGCTGTTGCGCCGAAGCTGATGATCCAGCTTCCTTTACTGAAGCCTGCAGCGACGTAACCAACGAAACAGCAGCAAGCCACGAACCATGCGTAAGGCAGCTGTGTTGACACGTGCGAAATATGACTGCATCCGCTGCCCGCACTCGAAAGAATCGTTGTATCTGAAATCGGTGAGCAGTGGTCGCCGAAAACAGAGCCGGCCAGCGTGGCAGACAAACAGACGATTGTCAGAGAGGGGTCGACGGCTGCAGCAACCGGCACAGCGATCGGGATCAGGATACCGAAAGTACCCCAGGCAGTACCTGTAGAGAAACTCAGGAATGCGGCAACGAGGAAGATCGCGGCAGGAAGGAAAAGGTCAAGACCGGAACCGCTGGAAACCATACCCTGAACAAATGTCTGGGTAGTAAGCAGGTCGCGGCAAACACCGGAAAGCGTCCAAGCTAAAACCAAAATTACGTTGGCAGGAAGCATGAGCTTCATACCCTCGATGGTACCTTCCATGAAGTTATGGAAAGAAACCACGCGGCGCGGAATGTACATGAGGAATGCAACGCCTAAAGCGCCGAAGGAAGCCCAAACTAGAGCTTTGGAAGCGGAGCAGTTGCCGAGCGCGGCAGCGATGGTGTGGTAGGCAGCATCTTTTCCCCAGTATCCGCCGTCATAAAGAAGGGCCAGAACAGCAAAAACGATCAAGGCAATGAGAGGAAGAAGCATGTCCCAAATCGTGCCTTTATCACTTTGCGCATGTTTGGGTTTCTCGGCGGTGGCTCCGCTGCCTTCATCCTCTACTGACTTAAGGAGAGCGTTTTCTTCTGCTTTTTTCATCGGACCGAAGTCACGATTGGTCCAGGAAAGATACAGAACCAAAAGCAGGCAGAAAATTGCGTAGAAGTTGTAGGGAATCGTCGAGACGAAAGCCTGGAAGTCGCTCTGGAAAGCGCCAGTTGATTTCAAAGAGCTTCCTACGGCGGCAGCCCAGGAAGAAACCGGAGCGATGATACACATCGGAGCTGCAGTCGAGTCGATGATGTATGCCAGCTTCTCGCGGGAGACACGATAAGAGTCGGTGAGCGGTTTCATGACTGTACCGACCGTCAGACAGTTAAAGTAGTCGTCAATAAAGATGAAGAAGCTCAGACCGCAAGTAGCGAGAACCGAAGTTTCGCGGTTTTTGATTTTCCTGCGGGCAATCTCACCGTACTTCTTAGTGCCGCCGGACATGTTCAGAACATAGACAAGCGCACCCAAAAGAGTACAGAAGAGAAGAATCTGGAAGTCTACTTTTTGGCCCATGAGCGAAAAAGTGACATCAAGCATCTTGATTAGCGGATCGGGTACGCCAGAGCCGAAAGTGTATATGGCGGCGCCGGAAAAGATACCGATTAACAGAGAAGACAAGACTTCTTTGGTAATCAGAGCAAGGACGATAGCAATAATTGGGGGCAGGATTGATAACCAGCCGGCTGCATAAGGTTCCATGGTCGAAGGTTTAATTAAGTTATTAATGGATATAGGCGATTGTAATTGATTGTTTTCGATCAACCCCGCATTTGCGGAAAAATTACCGCACAATCCGAAAATAAACCGTGATTAAGCGATACCAGGAACCTGTTTGTCAGTGATTTCGATTAAGGATATGGAGCGCAAGCATTGTCGCCCAAGAGAATGATTAGAAAGAAAACTCGTTCTCTCGGGATTTTTAGGCAAGAAAAAAGCCAGACCCTAAAGCCTGGCTTTGGTTTTTCAATCTCTTGTTAAGTGAGATTGAAGACCGACAAATTACATAACGCGGCTGCGGTATTCGTCGGTTCTTGTGTCGATTTCGATCTTGTCGCCGGTGTTGACGAAAGCCGGAACCTGAACGATGTGGCCGGTAGCCAGTTTGGCAGGTTTCATGACTTTGCCGGAAGTATCACCCTTAACTGCAGGTTCGGTGTAAACAACTTCACGAACCAGGATTGTCGGGAGTTCGATGGAGATAGGACGACCGTTGTAGAGAACAACTTCAGCCTTCATGCCGTCTTCAAGATACTTGAGGACGTCTTCCATCACTTCAGCTTCAACTTCGTACTGGTTGTATTCGTCGTCCATCCAAACATACAGAGGATCGCCGAAGTAAGAGTAAGAAACTTCCTTCTTGTCGAGGATAATGTCTTCGAAACGGTCATCAGCACGATAAACAGTTTCGGTACCGCCGTTGGAAAGAAGGTTCTTCATTTTGAGTTTGACAGTGGAGGCACCGCGGCCGCCCTTGCTGTATTCAGACTTCAAAATGACCATCGGAGTATTGTTGATCATCACGACGTTGCCGACGCGAAGTTCTTGTGCTGTTTTCATATTAATACTTAAAAATGAAAGGTTAATGTCTGCAGCCGTTGTGAATAACGGCCGATCTAAAATTTTTTAAAGCAAAGATTTTAGCTTTAAAAACAGTGCTTCGTCAAAATTTTGGTACCGTCTATTGCAACTTCTAACGATCTTTCAAGATTGTTCAACGGAGGACCGTCGAAAGGCGAACCGGTCCGTCTTCGATCAAAAGTTTTCCTGAAGAAACAACGTTAAATTTTGCTTTTCACGAAGCGAAGCAGATTATCTGCGAGGGAACCCAGAGAAACTAGATGGTCTCTCCAGCGGAGGGCGGCTTCTTTAATGAGAGGCAGCTCCTCACACCATCGATTCCAGTAAGGAGCCAGATCACTCGAAGATTTATTCCAAGATAGATTCATGTCTATCCAGGCTTGATAGCTCGCTCCGTAAAAAGAACGGATTCTCTCGCCGAATGCTTCTAATTTCTTAATGTGCGTCTCTTCTGTTTGAGGATAGATGTTCCAAATGAATGGCTTTCCGGATAACTGAGCTCTGACGAAAGAGTCTTCTCCCCGAATGATTACAGCATCCGAAGCCCATAAAAATTTGTCAAATTCCGATTGAGGAACCATCTCTGAAATTCCTAAATGAATATTTCGAGAAGGATGTTCCTTATAAAGCTTGGACAAAATCTCAGTAGCCGCTCCTTTTGGAAGAAGCAAGTTGATATCTTTGCCGCGCTTCTGAAGTGCTTTATAAAATTTGGCCAGTGGTGCGCTTGGGTAGCAGAAGACAAAAGTTGTAAATACTTCGGGGTCTAGGTTAAAAGCCTCTAAAAATTTATTCCTATCCTTAGAAAAGTGTTTCTGTCTAATAAATAGGTCTTTCTCAATCATCAGGCCCCCGGTCTTCTTTGTGACGCCAGGAAAGAAATAATATTTATTGACGTTTAACGACGGATGAGGAGAGGGCAGGCTATGGCAGCCTTCTACCCAGTCTTCAGCAGATAAATATTCCAAATTGATCCAAATCGGCTGCGGACGTGCAGAGGCGATTTTTTGTTCGAATGCATAGGGAAGACGACAGCCGAATGTTTCTATGACAACTTGTGACGGCTCACTAGTTTCCGCGTCTTTCCAATCGTGAATCTCAATGCCGTCGACTAGGCAGGGCAAATTTTTCGGATCAAGCCCTGAAGTAATTTTCGACAGCGTCTGTGCATCATTAATGTAGAGCTTCACAGGAAAACCGTGCTCGCGGGAAAATATGGAGGCTAATCTCCAGCAGACACCGGCATCACCGAAGTTATCGATGACGTCACAGAAAATATCGATGGTCATACCTTTATAAGTCAATTGATTGGAAAAGATTCTGCAATCTTAATATCAGCCGACCGAAAACAAGAGGAAGGCTAAGCGTCGCAACGATTGGTTACGCCAAATTTTTGCGATGTTAGATACTATTTTGTCCTTTAGACCAAAGTGATACAACTCAGAGCACCAGCATCTGGCTGCTTCCTATAATTTAGGGAATGTTGATTGGCTGTCGACACGTATTTAATCAAATCCGTTTTCAAGTTCAAAAAAACCTACCAAAGGTATATGGAAACTGCTCTTAAAGAAACTGAAGGAAAACTCGTGAATCTGCCGGACAAGAAATTTGATTCGGCCGAGTTTTTAAAGAATCTGCCTCATTTGCCGGGCGTTTATCGATATTTTGATAAAGACGGAAATTTACTCTACGTCGGTAAGGCAAGAGATTTGAAACGCCGCGTCTCCAGTTACTTCCAAAAAACTTTGGCGCCGCGTACCAAATTGATGGTCGACCAGATTGCGAGCGCACAAATCACGGTTGTGAACAGTGAAGCTGAAGCTCTGATTCTTGAATCGAACCTCATTAAGACGCAGGATCCGCGGTTCAATATTCTTTTTCGTGACGATAAGTCCTATCCGTACCTGAAATTAAGTTCCGGAGAGTACCCGAGATTATCTTATTACCGAGGCGCACTCGATAAGCGAAATTCATATTTTGGTCCGTACCCAAATGCGAATGCGGCAAAAGACACCATGTTGTTGCTTCAGAAGGTTTTTCAGCTGAGAACCTGCGAGGCTTCCGTTTTCAATAACCGTTCCCGTCCTTGCCTGCTTTACCAGATCGGCCGCTGCAGCGGCGGATGCTGCAAAAAAGTTTCTCCCGAGGAATACGGGAAATCGGTGGATCTGGCAAAAGAATTTCTAAGGGGAGATTCTCAAAAGGTTCAGGAAGACTTAACCCGCAGAATGAACGAGTACTCGCAGAAACTCGATTTTGAACGGGCCGCAGTAATGAGAGACCACTTGGCTGCGATTTCCAGTGTCGTTCATCAGCAGTCTATGGAAGCTGCGCCGGATGCTAACGCAGATATCATTGCCGCTGTCGCCTCTCAAGGCGAAGTATGCGTGAACTTAGCGATGGTTCGCGGCGGCCGTCATCTCGGCGACAAGGCATCTTTCCCGTCCTTAGGCCGGAATGCTGAATTGCCGGAGCTTGAGGAAGTCCTTGAGGCCTTTATTACCCACCACTACACGCAGATGGATGTGCCGCCTGTTGTCATTATCAATTTGGAGGAGCGTTCTCCTCGAATTGAAGAGCTTCTCAATACGATTGCCGATAAGAAAGTTAATGTCATCTATCGGCCTCAAAATATTCGCAGAAAATGGCTCGAACTTGCCGTTACCAATGCCAAAGTCTCACTTGGACGCCGGGTTGCGGAAGAGGGCAGCCAAAAGAGAAGAATCGGGGCACTGGTTCAGGAATTGGGGCTGGATATCCCCGAGTCCGAATATGAAGATTTTCGTGTTGAGTGTTTCGATATTAGCCATAGTTCCGGCGAGGCTACCCAAGCTTCCTGTGTTGTATTTGCCGGGAACCGCATGGACAGTTCACAGTACAGAAGGTTCAACATCAAAGATGTCACGGCAGGCGATGACTATGCGGCTATGAAACAAGTCTTGACCCGCAGATACCAGAGAGTTGCAAACGGAGAGGCTACTCTGCCGAACATTGTTCTCGTAGACGGCGGCCGCGGACAAGTGAAAATGGCCTGTGAAGTTTTTGACGAGTTGGGTTTAGATAAAAACGTCATTGTCGGTGTTGCGAAAGGTGAGGGACGTAAAGTCGGTCTGGAAGAATTGGTGTTTCCAGATCCCGATAAAGAACCGCTCAAGCTCGGTCAGGAGTCTCCGGCTTTGATGCTGATTGCCCAAATTCGTGACGAAGCACACCGTTTTGCCATTACAGGCATGAGAGCGAAGCGGGCTAAGGCTAGAAATTATTCTAGAATTGAGGATCTTGAGGGAGTCGGACCGAAGAGAAGACAAAAACTTCTTGAGCGATTCGGCAGTCTGAAAGTGTTGTCCAACGCGTCTGTGGAGGACATCGCGAGTGTAGACGGCATCTCTCAAACATTAGCCAGACAAATTTACGCACAGTTGCATGGACAAATCAGTTAAAAAAGTACGAATCAATATTCCGATGGTCCTTACTTGGACACGTATTGCATTGATTCCTTTAATCGTCGGCGTCTTCATGATTCCGACTTCAATTCTTAGTATGCATTCGCAGAACTTACTCGGATGTGTCTTCTTTATCGTTGCAGCAGTCACGGATGCCTTGGACGGATTTATCGCCAGACGTTACGGAATGGGCACAACACTCGGGGCGTTTTTAGACCCGGTTGCTGACAAGCTTATGGTTAGCGCAGCGTTAATAGTCCTTCTTGCTTTCGGACGTGTAGATATGCTGGTTGCCCTGGTGATTATCGGAAGAGAAATTACCGTTTCGGCCCTGCGTGAGTGGATGGCCAGAGTAGGAGAGTCCGGCAAAGTGAAAGTCAACTGGTTCGGAAAGATCAAGGCAATTGCGCAGATGGTTTCTATTCCGATGCTTCTTTACTTTGATCCGATCGGGGCTTGGAATGTCTACCTGACAGGAACGATTTTGATTTATATCGCAGCAATCCTGACAATTTATTCCATGTTCGTTTATTTGAAAGCGGCCGCTCCGTTCTTTTCAAGCGAACCGAAACAAAAATAACATTCATTGAGAAATACCTAAGAGCCGAAGTCGAATAAGACTCCGGCTTTTATTTTAAGGGGAAAGGTTGCATACGAAATTTTACATTTAATGCAACATTATGAATTTAAAAGATAATGTTAACAAATTCTAGAAAAATGTAGTTATACCGCGTTGACAAGAATAATTTATGTCTGGATAATTCGTCCTCGTTCGAAACGACGAGTTTCGGATTATGAAATAAGATTTTACAGTTTGAAACGAACTGTCGAGTTGACAAGAAGTTTGAAGTCTGTAAAATGCTCAACCTTCGTTCATGAAACTGAGCGGCGGCGAAAGCCGAAACGATCTTTAAAAATTTATCGACGACCGATAAGAGCGGGCACTAAGAAGTCTGCGGTAAAAACTGCAAATTTAAATTGCTCGATCTTATTGGAGATGAAGGAGTAGAAAATACTCCGTCAAACACCAAGCAAGAGTAAT
>ENA-UEPL01002625-UEPL01002625.1-human-gut-metagenome-genome-assembly--contig:-NODE-2625-length-11592-cov-47.857403_pt1 | contig 11592 bp, 8 predicted proteins | sample MGYA00242896_ERZ507908 | MGnify/ENA primary metagenome ERZ507908 (study PRJEB26167, sample SAMN06115518) | human gut metagenome | host: Homo sapiens | place: China:Chongqing | collected 2015-08-20...
AGAATTTGGCTTAACTCTCCTCAATACCAAACACTTACTTTATTTATCCAAATTTTGCCGTTTTTTTGCGAGTTCTTATGTATATTTGTAACTCCTATTTCACAAAAATCATGGACAGACAAAAGATCGTTACCTTCGGGGAGATCATGCTGCGTCTCACGCCGCCCGACTACCTGCGTTTCAACCAGACGAACCTCTTCCGCGCCAGCTACGGCGGAAGCGAGGCCAACGTCGCCGTATCGCTGGCCAACTACGGCCTGCAAAGCGAATTCGTCACCCGCCTGCCGGACAACCGGGTGGCCGACGCCTGCATCGACGACCTGCGCCGCTACGGCGTACGGACGGACGCCATCCTGCGCGGCGGCAAGCGGCTCGGGATTTACTACATGGAGGAGGCCGCCGCGATGCGCTCGTCGCACGTCGTATACGACCGCGCCGACTCGGCCTTCGACACCCTGCAACCGGGGATGATCGACTGGGACGGAATCTTCCGCGGCGCCTCGTGGTTCCACTGGTCGGGGATTTCGGCCGCGGTGAGCGCCGGCACGGCGGCCGTGTGCGCCGAGGCGATTGCGGCGGCGCACGCGGCGGGACTGACCGTCTCGTGCGACATCAACTACCGCAAGAACCTCTGGAAATACGGCAAGGAGCCGCAGGAGGTGCTCCCGCCGCTGATGGAGCAGTGCGACGCCTTCTTCGGCACGGACGACGAATACGAAAAGGTGCTCGGCATGCAGCTGCCGCAGTTTGCGGCCCGCGACGCCGCCTATCGTCCCGATACGGCGGGTTACGAACGGGCCTCGGCGGAGGTTGCGGCGCGCTTTCCCCGCTGCCGGAGCATCGTCTTCGGACTGCGCAGCGTATTGAGCGCCAACCACCACCTGATCTCGGGAACGCTCTACACGGGCGGACGTCTGCACTCCACGCGGGTTTACGACATCGACCCCGTGGTCGACTGCGTCGGCGTGGGCGACGCCTTCGTGGGCGGATTGCTCTACGGAATGGCCGCGCATCCCCACGACGCCCAGTTTGCGCTGGACTTCGGAACCGCGGCCTGCGCGTTGAAAAACACCGTGCCGGGCGACTACAACCAATTCACGGCCGCAGAGGTCGAACAGCTGGCCCGCGGCTCCGTCTCGGGCCGCATCGCCCGCTAACCGGCGTAAGACGCCGGATTCAGGGTGCGGCCGGTTTACCGGAACGCTGCTCCCCGGCTCCGCGCCCGCACGGCCAAAAGGCGGGATTCAGGGTGCGGGGCGTTTTCATAATGCCATTTACCCCCCCCCTCCATATGCAAAAAAGCCCGGCTTTCCAGCCGGGCTTTTTTCATAACGCCTGCCGAACGGGCGGCAGCGCAACTCCGTTCAAAGAGCGGGACCGGCGAACCATCGCCGCTGAATCCCGCACGTCAAGCGGCTATTCGATGCCTTTCACCTGCTTGTAAAGGGCATTGTAGGTGTTGTACTTCTCCATGATGCCGGCCTCGTCGCGCAGACGGAAGCAGATGGATTTGAGGAACTCCAGCGTATCAACATCGTCGGGTTTGATCTGGTGCGCCTTCTCGAACCAGGGCACAGCCTCCTTGTAGACATCGTTGACGACTTTCAGATCGGCGTCGTAAACCGCCTGGCTGCTGTACTGCTTCTCGTTCATCTCCTTGTTGAGCGCGTCGCCCTTGATCGTATAGAACACACCCAGGTAGTAGTTGCCCTCGAACAGGTCGGGCTTCAGCTCCACGACCTTCTTGAACGATTCGATGCTCTGATCGTAGTCCTTCAGCGCGTAGAAGATACGGCCGCGGCCGAACCAGAGGTCCACGTTCGACGGATTGTCCTCGATGGCCTTGTCGATCAGCGCGATCAGGTCGGCGGGGTCGCCCACGCCCTGCTCCGCGGTGTAAAGCTGCATCAGGCCGTCGAGAATGCGCTCGTTCTTCGGGAACTTCCCGATACCCGTCAGCAGCACGTCCTTCGCTTTCATAATATTTCCCTTGTCGAGGTCCTTCTGTCCGTAGAGGCAGTGGAAGAGGTAGTAATAGATATTACCCTCCTCGTCGGCATAGTCCAGGTCGATGGCCTTGGTCAGGTACTCGCCGCCCTTGGTGAACGACTTGGGGTTGTTCGAGCCGTCGACGGTCAGCAGGTAGCCCGCATAGTAGAGCAGCGCGGGGTCGGCCTTCTCGTAAGCCGGGCTGGACTGCGCCTCGAAAGCCGTCACGTAAGCGTCTGCGGCCTCGACGTAGTTGCCCGAGTCGATGCCGACGTTGCCCACCTGCGAGCAGAAGTCGCTGACCTGCTTCAGACCCTCCTTGACCTTCTCGGCCGTCTTGGGATCGAGTTCATAAGCCTTGTTGTAAGCCTCGATGGCCTTCTTGGGAGCGTCTTTCAGCACCCATTTGCTCTGCTTCCACGTCACGACCTTGTTGTCCTTGACGTAAGCCGTGAAATAGGGATACACCCATGCGTCGTACTCCGTGCCGTTGAGCGTCTCCTTCGTCGTCGACTTGGGTTCGCCGACAGCCAGTTTCAGCATCGTCGGTTCCATGTTGGCGAAGATGCTCTTCGTAGGCTCCACGGCCACCTCGTAGAAAGCCTTGCCGCGGGCGAGCCACGTCGCGGCCTTCGCCGCCTTCTTCTCGTTGGCGATGTCGGCGTCGCTCTTTTCGATCTTGGCGAGAAGGGCTTCCTTGTTCACTTTCTGGGCTTTCACGGCGGGAACTGCCACGAGCAGCGCCGCAAGAGCCGTCAAAATCGTTTTCTTCATGGTAAACTGAAATTTTAAAGTTTTTATTGTTTCTTTTTCTTATTCCTCCGCGGGGGCGGCTCCGGGGGTTTCGCCTCCGGTCTCAACGCCTTCCGCGGGCTGCACTTCCTCCTCTTCCCCGGCAGCCGGCACGGCCATCACCGAAGCAATGGCGTCGCCCTCGCGGAGGTTGATGATACGCACGCCCTGCGTAGCGCGGCCCGCGAGGCGGATCTGGCTGACAGCGGTGCGTATGGTGAGTCCCGAACGGTTGATGATCATCAGGTCGTTGTCGTCGGTAACGGCCTGTATCGAAATTAGTTTGCCTGTCTTTTCCGTAATGTTGATGGTCTTCACGCCCTTTCCGCCGCGGTTGGTGATGCGGTATTCATCCAGATCGGTACGCTTGCCGTAGCCGTTCTCGCTCAATACCAGCACGTCCTGCTTCGAATCGGGTTCCACGCAGATCATGCCGACCACCTCGTCCCCGTCCTCGATCGAGATGCCGCGCACTCCGGCGCCGACACGCCCGATCGGACGCACCGTCGATTCGTTGAAACGGATGGCCTTGCCGTCGCGGGCGGCGATCATCACCTCGGCGTTGCCGCTGGTGAGCTTGGCCTCGATCAGCTGGTCGCCCTCGCGGATGACGATGGCGTTCACGCCGTTCTGGCGCGGACGCGAGTAGGCCTCCAGTTTGGTCTTCTTGATCGTACCGTCCTTGGTGCACATGATGATGTAGTTGTTGTTCACGTACTCCGCATCGGCCAGGCTCTTGACGTTGATGTAAGCGCGGACCTTGTCGTCCGGCTCGATCTGGATGACGTTCTGGATGGCGCGGCCCTTCGACGAACGGGCGCCTTCCGGAATCTCGTAGACCTTGAGCCAGAAGCAGCGGCCCTTTTCGGTGAAGAAGAGCATCGTGTTGTGCATCGAAGCCACGTAGATGTGCTCGATGAAGTCCTCGTCGCGCGTGGCGCTGCCCTTGGCCCCCACGCCGCCGCGGTTCTGCGTACGGTATTCGGCCAGCGGCGTGCGCTTGATGTAGCCCATGTGCGAAATGGTGATCACCATGTCGTCGTCGGCATAGAAATCCTCGGGATTGAACTCCTCCGAAGCGTAGACGATCTCCGAGCGGCGTTCGTCGCCGTACTTCTCCTTGATCTCCAGCAGCTCGTCCTTGATGATCTGCATCTGCATGCCGACGTTCGCAAGCACCTCCGTCAGGTGGGCGATCAGCTTCTCCAGTTCGTCGCGCTCGGCGAGCAGCTTGCCCCTTTCGAGTCCCGTTAGGGCGCGCAGGCGCATTTCGATGATGGCCGAAGCCTGGATGTCCGACAACTCGAAACGCTCGATCATCGTCTGCTTGGCGGCGTCGGGCGTCTGCGAGGCGCGGATGATGCGCACGATCTCGTCGATGTTGTCCTGCGCGATCAGCAAACCCTGCACGATGTGCAGACGCTCCTCGGCCTTGCGCTTGTCGAAGCGCGTGCGGCGCACGACGACGTCGTGGCGGTGCTCGATGAAGTATTTGATCAGGTCGCGCATCGGCAGCATCTGCGGCCGGCCGTTGACCAGCGCGATGTTGTTCACGGCGAACGACGTTTGCAGCGGCGTGTTCTTGAACAGCGTGTTCAGCACCACGCTCGCAACGGCGTCGTGCTTCAGGATAATGATGATCCGCAGGCCGTTGCGGTCCGACTCGTCGTTGATGTAGGAGATGCCGTCGATCTTCTTGTCGTTGATCATGTCGGCGATCTTCTTGATCATCTCAGCCTTGTTGATCATGTAGGGAATCTCCGTGATGACGATGCACTCGCGGCCGCTGGGCGTATGCTCGATGTCGGTCTTGGCGCGCATCATCACACGGCCGCGGCCCGTCAGCATCGCCTCCTTCACTCCCTCGTAGCCGTAGATGATACCGCCCGTGGGGAAGTCGGGCCCCTTGACGTAGTGCAGCAGCTCCTCGCCCGTGATCTCCGGGTTGTCGATATAGGCGCAGCAGGCGTCGACCACCTCCGAAAGGTTGTGCGGAGCCATGTTCGTGGCCATACCGACGGCGATACCGCTGGCGCCGTTGACGATCAGCAGCGGGATTTTCGTGGGCAGGACCGTGGGTTCGGGAATCGTGTCGTCGAAGTTCAGCGTCCAGTCGACCGTCTCCTTGTCGATGTCGGCCATCACTTCGTCCGTGATTTTCTTCATGCGGGCCTCGGTGTAACGCATGGCGGCAGGCGAGTCGCCGTCCATCGAACCGAAGTTACCCTGTCCGTCGACCAGCGGGTAGCGCATCGACCAGTCCTGCGCCAGGCGGACCATCGCGTCGTAGACCGACATGTCGCCGTGGGGGTGGAACTTACCGAGCACGTCGCCGACGATACGGGCGGACTTACGTGTGGGTTTGTCGGAGTAGAGGTTAAGCTCCGCGCTCATATCGTAGAGGATGCGGCGGTGCACGGGCTTCATGCCGTCGCGCACGTCAGGCAGCGCACGCGACACGATGACCGACATCGAGTAGTCGATGTACGCCGATTTCATCTGCTCTTCGATATTGATGGGGATGATACGCCCCGTCAAACCGGCATTCTTTTCTTCTTCAGTTAACATATTAATACTTAATTCTGTTATTCTTCGTCTTTCCGTTTAGAAGCGGGCTTTCGCAGCGTCCCGCCGCGTTTACATACTTGGCCCGCTCCGGCGCCCGCCAAGGCGGGAGCCTCGTCGCATCGCGACCGGAATTTCGACCGAATTATCTCCAATTCAAATTTTCAACGCTCACAAGCGCCGCAACCGGCCCGTTGATACCCGTCGAAAATTACCGTTCTTTTAACGAACAAAAATACGATTTATTTCCGGTTTGAGCAACTTTAGGGGAATAAATCTGCTTCGTGGGCGCGATATTTTCAGCGGACCACCCCGTTTTTGCCCCTTTTCCGGCGATCTGACGGTCCGAAAAAAATCTCCCGGCAAACTGCCGGGAGAAAGACGGATTGCAGAACGGTCCGCGACAAAGTCGAGCGATCACTCCGCACCTTTGGCCGGGCACGCCTCCGCAAGCGCATTGAGCTTCACATTGACCCAGAGCATAAGCACCAAATACAGGAGTCCGCACGAAAGACAGCAGCAGAGGGCCAGTTCCCCGGAGACATCGCGGGGCACGACCCGGTTGCAGAACAACTCACACAACTTAATACCGACACTCGTTAAAAGCGGCACGGACCACGCCAGCACGAGTTTCAGCCGGATGATACGCCGGTCGACGCCGCAGGCCCGCATTCTGGGGCGGACGATATGTTCCACTACCGGAAAAATAAACGAAAAAGCGACGAACATAACGACTGCAAGGGGAATGATCCACCCCGTAGGCCTCCACTTTCGGTATTCGGATACGGCAAAAACGATAGCAACCGCATAATGCAACACCCCCAAGACCGCAAACCCCGCCAACGTAAAGCCTAATTCATCCATAATAGATTAAATTTAAAGTGTTCAACATACGTCAGGACATCCTAAAACAAATATAAGGTAATATTTTAATAAATAACATGAATTTATGTTAAGATTTATTATCCTTGACGCATTTATTAAAAACACACGTTAAACTCCCCATCCTCCCTGCATTCGGCGACAGCAAACGGCGCGACAATTTGTCATTTACGCGGGATTTCCACCATTGCACCCACGACCTCGACGCCCCGAAAAAAAATCTCCCGGCAGAGTGTCGGGAGAAAAGGCCGAAAAACACGATGCCGTCCGACATTCGGAAATTACATAAACATAACTTTTTTGGATAAAAAAAGCACTTCAAACCATAGAAATTATCGCCTTTTTTCGCTATATTTGATTCAAATTAAAATTCATATCTATTTAGTTTAATTAAGTAAAACAAAACGGCAAGACCTATGAAAAAAACTTTTATCTATGACAAGATCTATAAGTCTGAAATGCAGAAAACCACAAATACAAATCTCGCAAAGTATTTCAGTTTAGCAATAATCGTATATCTCGGTTTAAACCTAACAAGTTGTGCAAGTGGATATTTTTGCACGCTCAATTCAAGAGGTGAAATACCTTCTGACAAAACATATTATATTGTCTCGGTCGATTCAACCGAAACTCACTATTTAGAATTTCAAGAATATGTAAGTATTTTAGAGAAACGGTTAGGTGAAATCGGATATATTGAAAGTAATCCTCAAAAAGCATTTTTGCGCATCCAGCTTAATTATGAGATGGGAAATCCTTATTTAGCAAAAGTATCTGCAACAGCAAATGTATACGGTTCAAATTTTTATGCAACAGGAAAAGAAACAGAGACAAAAAATTACAAAATACCTCTCTTGGTTACAATTAGAGCTTTTGACAATAAAACCAATAAACCAATTTGGGAAGTTCTTGCAAAAGACGAATTAGATAGAGAAACACAGATACAATCTGTTATGCCTTGGTTGCTATCGAGCATACAAGAGTACATAGGGAAAAATTCCAATGGAGAGCAAACCGTTAAAATTATGAACACAATAAAAAATAAAGAAAAATACAACCTTGCTTGGCCATATTAATTATAATTCAAACCTAGTTTAATTAAGTAAAACAAAACAGCAATACCCATGAAGAAACTTTTGTGTGTAACTATTGCTCTCTTGTACGCCGCGGCCATGCAAGCGCAGGAAGAGGAGAAAGACGTGACGAAATTCCTCGGAATTCCGGTTGACGGATACAAACCCGCCATGATTGAAAAACTGAAAGCCAAAGGGTTCACTCCCGCCATAGCGGGCAAAGATGTTTTGGAAGGCGAGTTCAATGGAACCGATGTTCTATTACTCATTAATACAAACAACTATAAAGTCTGTGGGATTACATTGATAGATAAATATATTTTAGATGAATCAGCTATTAAAATTCGATTCAATAGACTTTGCGAACAATTTGAAAACAATCCAAAGTATATACCTAACACCGAACCCGATAAGGAACAGACAATTCCCGACGATGAACACCTTTCCTATGAAATGGGTGTAAATAACAAACGCTATGCGGCTTTTTATTCACAACTTCCGGACTCCGTTACCAAGGAACAAGCATTGGGTTATCTGACAGGTCCGATAGGAGAAGTATCACCTGAAAAAATGCTTGAACGCGCCTCCATCCTCAGAAAATGTTATATGGCAGTTCAAAATAAACGTGTTGGGTTTATGCTCGTTGAAGAATCTGCTGGAAAATATCGCATCTATATGTTTTACGAGAATGAATATAATAAAGCCAACGGCGAAGATTTGTAACAACAGTCTGACCGAAAACACACCGGGCCGCCATGCGATTGCGTACATGACGGCTCGGTGTTCCATTTCGTAAAAAATTACCGAAAATCTATGAATTCATATCCGGCATAGGCATTTTTATCGAACCGCCGGACGTGCCCCGCAAGGGGCGCGACCTCCAGCACGTTCACCAGCACCTGTTCGCCGTCGTAGTCGTACGAAAGCGAGCGGGGACGCATCGTCGCAGTGTCGACCGTCAGCGTGACATCGCCTGCCGGGGAGTCGTTCCCGGCGGCGGGCGTCAGCCGCACGACGGCGCGGCCGTCGGCTTCGGAGACGAGCGACGGCGTATATTCGCTGCCCAGAAAATCGAAGGCCCGGACCGGATTGTTCAGGATGTTGCGGCTCGCGGTGTCGACCTCCGTAACGGTCACCTCGCGGCGGCGGTTGTCGACCTCGCGGCGCACGGCTCCGTCGGCGAAAACCTCCGCGTCGCCCAGCACGAGGTAATAGCTGTCGCCTTCCACGACATAGCTGCCGCGGGCTTCGTAGTCGCCCGAGACGACCCCGAACTTCACGCCGTAGCCGTCCATCGCACGGAATCCCGCCGCAAGGCGTTCCAGTATCTCCGTGGCACGAGGCTGCGCCGCATTGCCTTGCAATATGCCGCAAAACAATACGGCAATGAAAAATAAGCAATGAAAAATGAAAAATTTTCGTCTCCCCATAGCGTCAGCTCCCGCAATTTTCAATTCCTAATTTTTAATTCTTAACCACAGGAACTGGGATTGTTTTAAGCCGAAGACTTAAAACAATCCCAGTTCCTGCAATTTCGCCTCCAGCGAAGGCAAGTCGTGGTAGAGGATGTCGCGCGGTTTGGCCCCCTGCTGGCGGCCGACGATGCCGGCCCTTTCGAGCTGCATCATAATGCGGCCGGCGCGGTTGAAGCCCACCTCGTAGTTGCGCTGAATCATCGAGGTCGAGATCTGACCTCCGGACACGGCGTCGCGGGCGATCTCGGCAAAGAGCGAGTCGTATTTCACGGGCGCCGAGGACTCCTCGCTGCCCATTTGAGTGCCGTCGCCGTCGGGCGTATAGTCGGGCAGCGCATAAGCCGCCGTGTAACCCTGCTGTTTGGAGATGTATTCGCAGATACGCTCGACCTCGCGGGTCTCGACCAGCGCACACTGAATACGCGTCAGATCGCCGTCCTTCGAGAAGAGCATGTCGCCGCGTCCGATAAGCTGATTGGCCCCCGGCTGGTCGATGATCGTGCGCGAGTCGATCATCTGCATCACGCGGAAGGCGATGCGGGCCGGGAAGTTGGCCTTGATGCCGCCCGTGATGACCTTCACGTCGGGACGCTGCGTGGCGATGATCAGGTGGATGCCGATGGCGCGGGCCTTCTGCGCGAGGCGCATGACCGGTCCCTCGACCTCGCGGGCCGTCATTATCAGGTCGGCGAACTCGTCGACCACCACCACGATATACGGGAGGTAGCGATGTCCGTTCATCGGATTCAGCCGCCGCGAGGTGAATTTCTCGTTGTACTCGGCGATGTTTCGCGCCCCGGCCTTCTTACACAGTTCCAGACGGTTGTCCATCTCCGTACAGAGCGAGTTGAGCGTGTAGACCGCCTTCTTGGGGTCGGTGATGATCGCGTCGTCCTCCGACTCCATCTTGGCCAGGAAATGGCGTTCGATCTTGGCGTAGAGCGAGAACTCGACCATCTTGGGGTCGATCATCACGAACTTCAGCTGCGCGGGGTGTTTGCGGTAGAGCAGCGAGGTGATGATCGCATTGAGTCCCACCGACTTACCCTGACCCGTGGCGCCCGCGACCAGCAGGTGCGGCATCTTGGCCAGATCGAAGACGTAGTTTTCGTTCTGGATCGTGCGGCCGATCACCACCGGAAGCTCGGCCTTCGACTCCTGGAAACGCAGCGAACGCACGGCGGAGTACATCGACACCACCTGCTTGTCGCGGTTGGGAACCTCGATGCCGATGGTTCCCTTGCCGGGAATGGGCGCGATGATGCGGATACCCAGCGCCTTAAGGCTCTGGGCTATGTCGTTTTCGAGACTCTGGATCTTCGAAATCTTGACGCCCTGCGCCTGCACGATCTCATAGAGCGTGACCGTGGGACCGACGGTGGCCTTGATGCGCTGGATCGGAATGCCGAAATTCTTGAGCGTCTCCTCGATGCGCGACTTGTTCTCGTAAATCTCCTCGTCGGTCACCTCCGAGTCGCAGACGTAATCTTCGAGCAGCGCGACCGTCGGACGGCGGTAGTTGATAAGATCCTTGAGCGGATCGTAGGCTTCGGTCGAGATCCGATGCTCGTCCACCAGTTCATCGTGGTGCTCCTCGACGGTCACCACCACCCCTTCGGGCACACCGGTATCCATCACCACGAAAGGTTCGTCGTCGAGGAAGGGACTCTCCGCCGCATCTTCATCGGGAACGGGAGCCGCCGTCACGGCAGCCGCTTGCACCGGCGCTGTATCCGTCCCGTCGGTCGAGAGATCGAACTCGACGAATTCGTCGTCCGCGTCCGCCAGCCGCGAAGGCAGCGGCGCTTCGACCGCATCCTCCGTCTCCCCCTCCGCGCCGAGCGTATGCTCCTCGAAGGGATCGTCGTCGTCCGACGCACGGTTGCGGGCATAATAGTCGTTGACGGTCTGCACGCCCCCCGAAACGGGAGCCACGCCCACGGGATGCACGACGAAGGAGTCGTCCTCGTCGTCCGCAGCTGCAACCGATGCTGCACCGGCTGCGGGTTTTGCCGCACGCTCCAGAAGAGGCTCCTCCTCCGCAGGCGACGCGGGCGGCGGAGTCGGCCGTACGGCGTGCACTCCGTTCTCCGCAGGCGACGCCTCCTCCCCATCCGCCTCCCCTTTGGGGCGGGAGACGACGAGCGACTGCAACGACGGCACCTTCTGCGCCACCGTTCCCACCAGTTTGCCGCTCTTGTCGACCAGCACGTTACCGGCACGGTTGACCGTATTGATGAAATTGCGGTTGATAAAGACGCCTGTCAGAATCCAGCCGCCCAGCAGCAGGATGATACACCCCACCATGCCGATGCTTCCGCTCAGCAGACGCCCCATTTCGATGCCGTAGGCACCGCCCCAGCCGCTGTTGAACATACCCCAGCCGTCATCGAAAGCCACGCCGAGCGTCAGCGATCCCAGAATCAGCACCAGCAGCGAGCTGAGCACCGAATGGTGAAAGACGATCGGACGCCGGCGCAGGATGCGCACGCCCATCATCGTGACGATGAAGGGGACGATGATCCCGAACAGCCCGAACGAACGTCCGACGAGCATCTCGGCCGTCCATGCGCCCAGACGCCCGCAGGGGTTGTCGATCGAGTCGTCGAAATGGGGATTATCACTGCCGACGCCGTGCAGGGCACTGTAATCGCTGCGCCAGTCGAAGTAGTAGAAGACCACCGACGCCATGAGGAAAATCCCGGCAAAGAGCAGCAGCAAGCCGAAAATCCACCGGGCGCTCTCGCCGTCGGAGCGCGTTGCGGAGGCTTTTGCCGATTTGGATTGGGTCGATGCCATGTTATTTTTCGTTTATC
>ENA-UEPL01002650-UEPL01002650.1-human-gut-metagenome-genome-assembly--contig:-NODE-2650-length-11525-cov-8.925227_pt1 | contig 11525 bp, 6 predicted proteins | sample MGYA00242896_ERZ507908 | MGnify/ENA primary metagenome ERZ507908 (study PRJEB26167, sample SAMN06115518) | human gut metagenome | host: Homo sapiens | place: China:Chongqing | collected 2015-08-20...
GAAACAGTGGCAGCTTGTGGCTCTTTTTATTGTGCCACATCAGGACATGAGGGAAACAGACGGCTTGGAATGTCCGTTTGGCGGTTTTCCATGATAAAAATGCCCGTTGAAGCCCCTGCAAGGCGGAAAATCCATAAAAATCTCACGTAAGTTACGGGTAAGTACCGTGCCCGCCCCTTTGGAATAGCCGAATTTTGCTCCCGACAAACTGATTCACTAACAATTAAAAGATTGAGGAATATGGAAATCATCACGATGGAAAGCGCCGCCTACAAGGACATCGTAGGGCGCATCGAGGAAATCGCCTCCCATGTGAGGAAGCAAGGCATGAAGGAACAGCGGAACGATACCGCCTGCCTTCTGGACAGCCGCGAAGTGATGCGCCTGCTCTGTGTCAGCCGCCGCACGCTGCAACGGCTGCGCGACGAGAAGCGCATCGGGTATGTCATCATCCGGGGCGACTGCCGTTACCCTCCGGAAGAAGTGGAACGCATCATCCGGGAGAATGCGGTCAAGACTTCACCGGAGAAACCGGAGGAACTGAAACACAACTACCGGCTCCGCACGGGCGGAAAGGCGGGCAGGAAATGAAAGGAGGAACGGCTATGGAGTTTTTAGACAGACGCACTTTCGAGGACTGCATGAGGCAGGTGCTCAGCCGCCTCGACCGTCAGGAGGAGATGCTCTCCGCCATGCGCGGTGACGTGAATGAAAAGCCACAGGGTACCGCCTTGTTGGAAGAGGACACGATGGACAACCAAGACGTGTGCATGCTGCTCCACGTGAGCAAACGCACCCTGCAACGCTACCGCAGCGACGGGTTGCTGCCCTACCGGATGCACCGCCACAAGACCTATTACCGCAGGGCGGACGTGGAACTGTTCATCAGCACCCACATGCGGGAAATACTCCGTGACAGGGCTCAGGATAAGGCGGACAATACCAAAAGAAAATCAAACGACAAGAGAACGAACCGTAAAAATTAAACTGAAATGGAACAGAAAAAGAAAAACGAAAAAGACGTGCTGGTCGTCCGCGACGAGAAGACGGGCGAAATCAGCGTAGTAGCCGGGCTGGACAGCAAGGGCTATCCGAAGACGGCTCCGGCAAAGGCGGAACACTCGCAGGACTTCCTGCGCTTCGACCGACACGGGGACATGGTGGACAACTTCTTCAGGAACTTCTACCGCCAGTGCAAGGAGCCGACACGCTTCGGCTTCTACCGGGTGGCGGCGGACATGGCGGATGCGGTGCTGCCGGTCATCAAGGATTTGCTGAAAGACCCTGCGGCAAACGCGGAAATGCTTGCGGCGCACAAGGTGGACACATCGGAATACCGGAAGCAGGCGGAAATGGAGAATGTAAAACAAGAAAGCGACAATGAACCCCTTAAAAAGACAGAAGAAATGGAACAGAAAAAAGAAGAACAGAAACAGGAAGTGCAACAGCCTCAAACGGCTGAAGCGCAAGATGAGCAGCAACCGCAGAAACAGGAGAAGCCGAACCTGATAGCGGACGACCAAGTGGACTGGAATGAGCTGCTCAAATGCGGCATCGACAAGGAAAAGCTTTCAGAAAAGGATTTGAAAGCCCTGATGAGTTACGGCAAGACGGGGCTGGTGACGGTGAAGCCGACCTTCGGCTACGAGAGCTACGAGCTGCAAGCCCGCCTCTCATTCCAGAAAATGAAGGACGGCAAACTGAAACTGACACCCCATTTTATCCGTAACGAGCCGCGCCTTGACATCCCCCACAACGGCTACACCTTCACGGACGAGGACAAGAAGAACCTTAAACGCACGGGCAATTTAGGCAAGGTGGTGGATGTGGCGGACACGAGAACCGGGGAAATGCGCCAGTCGTATATCAGCATCGACCGCCTGACGAATGAAATCGTGGACGTGCCTGCCGACAAGGTGCGCATCCCCTATCAAATCGGACAGACCGACTTGACAAAGGAAGAAATGGACATCCTGCGTGCCGGACTTGCCCTGCCCAAAGAAGTGACATTATCCAACGGGCGCAAATTTCAGGCATTACTTCAGGTGAGCGCCGAAAAACGCGATGTGGAGTTCGTGCCGGGGCAACGACGTCAGCAGCAGTCGCAGCGTCAAAGCAAGCAGCAGGACAATCCCGATGCACAGGGGCAGACGCAGGAAAACGGCGAAAGGCAACGGCGCAACCGCTCGTGGACGAACGAGGACGGAAGCATCCGCCCGATAAGCAAATGGAAAGACGACCTGTTCAACGAACAGCAAATCGCCGACTACGTGGCAGGCAAGACGGTGGTGCTTGCCAATGCGAAAGACGACCAAGGGCAGCCCTGCACGAAGTACCTGAAATTCAGCCATGAGAAAGGGCGTCCGCTGACCTACTCGCAGAATCCGGACCTCGCGCAGACCGTCGCCCCGTCGAACGAGAGCAGGACGCAGCTTGCCGTGAACAACGAGGGCAAGACCAACGAGGCCACCAAGCACGTGAAGGAGCCGTTGCAGCAGGGTCAGACCGCACCGAAGGACGAAACCCAGCAGAAACGGCAGACAAGAAAATCCAAAGGTGTGAAGGTGTCCTGATTGCCGCCACTAAATCCATCCGACAATAATCAACGGATTGAAACGGGGAGCATACACCGCCCTGTACCGCATATCCCACGGACAAGGCCGTGCCCCGTTTCATTTCCACCCGAAAAGAAACAAAAGTATCAACAGATTAGACAGAAAAAGACATGATTACCATATTGGCAGAAAAACCGAGCGTCGCCCGTGAGATAGCACGGATTGTCGGCGCAATGAAGAAAGAAGAAGGGTATTTCACCGGAAACGGCTACCACGTGACATGGGCATTGGGACATCTGGTACAGCTCGCCATGCCCGACGGGTACGGCATCAAGGGCTTCCGGCGCGACAGCCTGCCCGTCATCCCCGAAAGGTTCGAGCTTGTTCCCCGTCAGGAGAAGACGGACAAGGGCTACAAGGCGGACGCTGCGGCGGTGAAACAGATTAAAGTGATAACCAAGCTGTGGAACGAGAGCGACAGTATTATCGTGGCAACCGACTGTGCCCGTGAAGGGGAACTGATATTCCGCTACCTCTATGCCTATACCGGCTGTACCTTGCCCTTTCAAAGACTGTGGATAAGCTCGCTGACCGATGCCGCCATCCGCAAGGGGTTGAAGGAACTGAAGGACGGTCACGAGTACGACAGCCTCTACCATGCCGCCAAAGCCCGTAGCGAAGCCGACTGGCTGGTGGGCATCAACGGCACGCAGGCATTGACCGTCGCCGCCGGACGGGGCACGTATTCCGTAGGGCGTGTGCAGACACCCACGCTGGCGATGGTCTGCAAGCGTTTCTGGGAAAACAAGCGTTTCACGCCCGAACCGGTACACCAGCTTCACTTTACCGTACCATCGGTAAGCGCAAGTGAAGTGGTAAAGTTCGCCTCGGTGGAGAAATGGAAAGACAAGGAGGAAGCCGCCGCATTATATAATAAGGTAAAGGCACAAATGGCGGCAACCGTTGTCAAAGTCGAAAAGAAAGAGAAGGTGGAGAACCCTCCATTATTATATGACTTAACTACACTTCAAAAGGAGGCGAACACGAAGCACGGCTTCACGGCGGAGCAGACGCTCGACCTCGTGCAGAAGCTCTATGAGGCGAAGCTCGTCACCTATCCGAGAACGTCGAGCCGCTACATCCCGGAGGACGTGTTTGCCGAAGTGCCCCTGCTGTTCGACCGTCTGGCAGGTCATTCGTCCTTTGCGGAGAAGATTGAAGAATTGGGTGACCTGAACCGCCGCAGCGTGGATGCCTCGAAAGTGACCGACCACCATGCGCTGTTAGTGACCCCGAACCGTCCGCTGGCTCTCTACAAGAACGAACAGCTCATCTACGACATGATTGTGGGGCGCATGATTGAGGCATTTTCCCCGGAGTGCGTCAAGGACACGACGACTGTCCGTGCGGAGTGCGAAGGCGTGGCGTTTGAAGCCAAAGGGTGCATCGTCCGCAAGGCGGGCTGGCGTTCGGTCTATGGCGAGGACAGGGAGGACACCGTACTGCCCGACTGGAAGGAGGGCGACACGCTGTCGATGAACGGCTGCACGATGAGTTCGGGCATGACCCGTCCGAAGCCGCTGCACACGGAAAGCACCCTGCTGGCGGCAATGGAGACCGCCGGGCGCGAGGGTGTGGAGGACGAGGAAGCGCGGCAGGCGTTGAAGGACTGCGGCATCGGCACGCCCGCCACCCGTGCCGCCATCATCGAGACCCTGCTCCGGCGCGAATACATGGTGCGCGTGAAGAAGTCGCTCGTGCCGACGGAGAAAGGGCTTGCCCTGTATTCCATCGTGAAGGGCATGGACATCGCCGATGTGGAAATGACCGGACGCTGGGAGTCGGAACTAGCGGAGATAGAAAAAGGCAGGACGCCGCACGAGGCTTTCCTGCACGACATCGAGGGCTACACCCGCAAGATAACCACCGAACTGCTCGCCTGCGACAAAATCTTCGGTCACAAGGCATCGGGCTGCGCCTGCCCCAAGTGCGGCACGGGCACGATGCAGTTCTACGGCAAGGTGGTGCGCTGCGACAACCCGGACTGCGCCCTGCCGGTGTTCCGCCAGATAGCGGGCAGGACGCTCACCGACACGGAAATGACCGACCTGCTGGCAAAAGGGAGGACGGGTGTCCTCAGCGGCTTCAAGAGCAAACAGGGCAAGCCGTTCAGCGCGGCGGTCGCCTTCGATGCGGATTTCAACACGAAATTCATCTTTCCCGAAGCCAAAGGCACAAGAAAGAGTACAAACATGAAAGGAAGAAGAAAATAATGACTACCTTTGCCACTGATTCATGTAATAATCTGTTTCAATTCGTTGATACTGTTTATTTACATGGATTTAGTGGCGGCACTCGGAGGGATACCGGGTGCCTTTTTCTTTCTTTCCGGCAAATGCCGGACAAGCCGGCGAAAAGAGAGGTACAGGTCGGCGGGCTCAGCCTCACACAGCCGGTGAAAAGAGTAACGGACATATCTATAATCATTTATCCACTAAATCCATAAAAAGATGAAACAGAACAAGAAAACCGTTCCAGTGGAACTGTCCTATTACGGGCTGTACCTGCTGGACTACCTGAGAAAATACCATCCCGACAAAGCATCGGATACCGGTTTCATTGCCGGACGCGAGGAAGCAGCCACCGCCACCTTCGAGAAGGAAAGGCTGGCGGGCGGCACGGTGGAGGACGCCCACGAGGAAGCCATGCGCGTGCTGCTCGAAGGGCTGCACTTCTCTCCCTACGCCCTGCTGACGGAGGTCGTGGAGAGGGAATTTGCCGACGAGGTGGCGGAACAGGAGCGTGAACCGTTCTGCCGCAGGCTCTACCCCCACCTGAACAACCTGTTTGCCGGTTACGACACGTCGGATGACACCTTCGCCCTGTCACCCGCGCATGACCTGCTCTACACGGAGCTGGTAGGAACCGTCATGCTTTATCTGGAGTCCTATGGCGTTCAATAGGAAACAGAAGCTGAGGGACAACATCGAGGCGGTACGCACGGCGTTCACGCTTGACCGGGAACGGCGCACCCCGACGGAAAGGGAACGTGCGCTGCTGGAGCGGTACTGCGGCTTCGGAGGGCTGAAGTGCATCCTGAACCCGGCAAGGGAACTGGCGGATGCCGTGCACTGGGCGAAATCCGACCTCGAACTGTTCGCCCCGACGGTGGAACTGCACCGTATCATCAGGGAGAACAGCAGGGACGAAACGGAGTACAAACGCAATATGGACTCGCTGAAGGCCTCGGTGCTGACGGCGTTCTACACGCCGCAAGCCATCACGGACACCATCGTGGACGTGTTCCACGACAAGAAGGTGCGACCGAAGCTCGTGCTGGAGCCGTCGGCGGGCATGGGCGCGTTCATCGCCCCGGTACTGTCGGACAATCCGCAGGCGGAGGTCATGGCTTTCGAGAAAGACCTGCTGACGGGCAAGATGCTCGGACACCGGTACCCGCAGCAGAAGATACGCACGGAAGGCTTCGAGAAGATAGAAAAGCCGTTCCTGAACCGGTTTGACCTTGCCATCTCCAACATCCCTTTCGGGGATATAGCGGTGTTCGACCCGGAATACACCAATGGCTCGGTATTCAAAAAGATAGCGGCAAGGAAGGTGCATACCTATTTCTTTCTGAAAGGGCTGGACGCGGTGCGTGACGGCGGTATCGTGGCATTCATCACCTCGCAGGGCGTGCTGGATACGGAGGGCAACGGCGGCACACGCTACATGATGATGAGAAAGGCGGATCTGGTGTCCGCCATCCGCCTGCCGAACAACCTGTTCACGGACAATGCCAACACGGAGGTGGGGTGCGACCTGATTATCCTGCAAAAGAACGAGGGCAAGGAGGAACTTTCCGAAGAAGACAAGAGGTTGGGCGATGTCGTAAAGAACAACCATACGGGAATTTCCACCAACGGGTATTTTTTCGACCACCCGGAATACATCATCCACACCGACGCGAAAAGGGATACCGACCCATACGGCAAGCCGGCTATGGTATATACGCACAGCGGTGGCGTGGAGGGCATCGCCACGGACTTGTACCGGATATTGTCAGCGGACCTGTCGGCACGGCTGGATTTGGAACGCTACAATGGCGTCAAGGCTGAAAAGCGTGAAACACAGATGATTTCCGTCCAGCCGCAAGTTCAGGAAGTACAACAGCCGAAGGTGGAAATAGAAGAAAAAACGGTACAGCCAAATGCAGAAGCGGTAAAATCCGCACCGCAGGTCGTGGAAACGAAACAGCACGAAGCTCCTGTAATGGACTTGTATGACCTGTTCGGCTACACGCAGGAAGAGCGCAGATTGGCGGAACGGGGACTGAAACCGGACAGGAAGAAAGGAACCAAGTCCAAACGCCGGAAGCCGGTGCAACCGTCATTGTTCCCGATGCCTGCTGACTGGCAGGGGGTAACGGCGAAAAAAGAAAATGAAGCGGCAAGAGGCAGAAGCGCGGAAACGGCTCCTGCCATCAGCCCCGAAGAGGTACGGGAAATAGAGGAAATCATCCGTCAAGGGGCGAGCGGAATGCCGGAAAACCGGCACGAAGAGCCAGTACCCATGCACGGAAAGACCGAAGGTGCTACCGCCCCAGCCGAAGACGATGACCCGGAGGATGCCGTTTACCGCAGTCTGGACTGGGAAACGAACCCGCCCATCAACGGCTTCTATGAAATGATGATGTCGCTCACGCCGGAGAAACGTGCCGAACTGCGCCGGATGGGAAAGGAAAAGATGGATGCCAATGCCGCTAAGCAAGCGGATACAGTCCGACCGCAATCCATACATCCGGCCTATCCGGTAGAGAACGGCTTTGAGGCAGAGGGAAGAAGACGGATTGAGCGTGTGGAAAGGGAGATGCGGGAGGAGGAAGCAGCCCAGACACCGGAAGAACGGCAGCGCAGGAAAGAGGAAGCGATGATGCCCCGTCCGTTCAAGGGCATTATGGAGCCGCACCTGAAGGAAGGATCGCTGGTATGGGAACATACCGGCGGTGTCCGCTTCCAAATCGGGGTGCTGAAGGATGTCACCAAGTACGGGGCGACCTTCCAACCGCTCGACATGGAGGGGATGCAGGCGCAGAAGGCACAGCTCTACATCGACCTGCGCAACACCTACGAGCGGCTCTACGCCCATGAAGCGGAAAACCACGAGGAGAACGCCCTGCTGCGCCGCAACCTGAACACCTACTATGACGAGTTTGTCATGCGCTACGGCAACCTGAACGCCAAGCACAACGCCAAGCTCATCCTGATGGACGCTTCGGGGCGCAACATGCTCTCGCTGGAGCGCAGCGAGGACGGGAAGTTCGTCAAGGCGGACATCTTCGACCATCCCGTTTCCTTCGCGCAGGAAACGCTTGCCGGAGTGGAGTCGCCCGAAGAAGCCCTGTCCGCCTCGCTGAACCGGTACGGCGGCGTGAACCTGCCCTACATGGAATCACTTTGCGACCTGCCGCAGACAGAGATACTCGAAGCCCTGAAAGGCAGGGTGTTCTACAATCCGCTGGCGGACGGTTACGAGATAGCCGACCGCTTCATCGCCGGAAACGTGGTGCAGAAGACCGCCGACGTGGAAGACTGGATAAAGGAAAATGAAGGGCACGGGATGCTGCCGCAGGCGCAGGAGTCATTGGCGGCATTGCGCGAAAGCATACCCGAACAAATACCGTTTGAGGATTTGGATTTCAACTTCGGGGAGCGTTGGATACCCACGGGGGTGTACGCCGCCTACATGAGCCGCCTGTTCGATACGGAGGTGCGGATAACCTATTCGGAAAACATCGACGAGTATGCGGTGGCGTGCAGCCACAAGACGATGAAAATCACGGACGAGTTTCTGGTGAAGGGCTATTACCGCCACTACGACGGCATGAACCTGCTGAAGCACGCCCTGCACAACACCTGCCCGGACATGATGAAAAGCATCGGCAAGGACGAGCACGGCAATGACATCAAGGTGCGCGACAGCGAGGGCATACAGCTTGCCAATGCGAAGATTGATGAAATCCGGGGCGGCTTCACCGAATGGCTGGAGGAACAGTCTCCGGAGTTCAAGAAGCGGCTGACGGACATGTACAACAACAAGTTCAACTGCTTCGTGCGCCCGAAGTACGACGGCTCGCACCAGAAGTTCCCGGACTTGGACCTGAAAGGCTTGGGGATAAAGGACTTGTATCCTTCGCAGAAGGACTGCGTATGGATGCTGAAATTGAACATCGGCGGTATCGCCGACCAGGAAGTGGGCGGCGGCAAGACGCTGATAATGTGTGTCGCATCCTATGAGATGAAGCGTCTGGGGCTGGTTCACAAGCCGATGATTATCGGGCTGAAAGCCAACGTGCGCGAGATTGCCGAGACCTACCGCAAGGCTTATCCCAACGCGAAAATACTCTATGCCTCGGAAAAAGACTTTTCGGCAGCCAACCGTGTGCGCTTCTTCAACGACATCAAGAACAACGATTGGGATTGCATCATCATGTCGCACGACCAGTTCGGCAAGATACCGCAGTCGCCGGAGTTGCAGCAGCGCATCTTGCAGGAAGAGCTGGACTCGGTGGAGGAAAACCTCGAAGTGCTGCGCAATCAGGGCAAGGACGTGTCACGCGCCATGCTGAGGGGGCTGGAGAAAAGAAAAATCAACCTTCAGGCGAAGCTCGAAAAGGTGGAACACGCCATCAAGTCACGCACGGACGATGTGGTGGACTTCAAGCAGATGGGCATCGACCACCTCTTTGTCGATGAGAGCCACCAGTTCAAGAACCTGACGTTCAACACGCGCCATGACCGTGTGGCGGGGCTGGGCAACTCCGAAGGAAGCCAGAAGGCGTTGAACCTGCTGTTCGCCATCCGCACCATACAGGAGAGGACGGGCAGGGACTTGGGGGCGACGTTCCTGTCTGGCACGACCATCAGCAACTCGCTGACGGAACTGTACCTGCTGTTCAAATACCTGCGCCCGAAGGCGCTGGAGAAACAGGACATCCGCTGCTTCGATGCATGGGCTGCCATCTTCGCCAAGAAGACGACCGATTTCGAGTTCAACGTGACGAACAACATCGTGCAGAAGGAACGCTTCCGCTACTTCATCAAGGTGCCGGAGCTGGCGGCGTTCTACAACGAGATAACCGACTACCGCACGGCGGAGGACATTGGCGTGGACCGTCCGAAGAAGAACGAGATACTGCACCACATACCGCCCACCCCGGACCAAGAGGTGTTTATCGGGAAGCTGATGCAGTTCGCCAAGTCGGGCGACGCGACGATATTGGGCAGGCTGCCGCTGTCGGAAACGGAAGAAAAGGCGAAGATGCTCATCGCCACGGACTACGCACGGAAGATGGCGCTGGATATGCGCATGATTGACCCGAATTACGAAGACCACCCCGACAACAAGGCGAGCCACTGCGCCAAGATGATAGCGGAATACTACCGCAAATACGACGCGCACAAAGGCACGCAGTTCGTCTTTTCGGATCTGGGCACGTATCAGCCCGGTGGCGGCTGGAGCGTGTACACCGAAATCAAACGCAAACTGGTGGAGGACTACGGCATACCCGCAAGCGAAATCCGCTTCATTCAGGAGTGTAAGAACGAGAAGGCGCGGAAGGCGGTCATCGAGGCGATGAACAGCGGTTATGTGCGTGTGTTGTTCGGTTCGACGAGTATGCTCGGCACGGGCGTGAACGCCCAAAGGAGGGCTGTCGCCATCCATCACCTCGACACGCCGTGGCGTCCGTCCGACCTCGCCCAGCGTGACGGACGGGCAGTACGGAAAGGCAACGAGATTGCCAAGCTCTATGCGGACAACAAGGTGGATGTCATTATCTATGCGGTGGAGAAGTCGCTGGACAGCTACAAGTTCAACCTGCTGCATTGCAAGCAGACGTTCATCTCGCAGTTGAAAAGCGGCGCGTTGGGCGCACGAACCATCGACGAGGGGGCGATGGACGAGAAGTCGGGCATGAACTTTTCAGAGTACATGGCGATACTCTCCGGCAACACGGACTTGCTGGACAAGGCGAAGCTCGAAAAGAAAATCGCCTCACTGGAGGGCGAACGCAAGTCGTTCCACAAGGGCAAGCGGGATTCGGAGTTGAAATTGGAGAGCAAGACCTCGGCGCTTAGGAACAACCAAGCGGTCATTGCCGGCATGACGGAGGACTGGGAGAAGTTCACCGCCGCCGTACAGACTGACAAGGAGGGCAACCGGCTCAATCCCATCAAGATTGACGGGCTGGACACCACCGACGAGAAGACCATCGGCAAGCGGTTGCAGGAGATAGCCAAGAACGCCACGACAGGCGGTCAGCCCAAGCGCATCGGCGAGCTGTACGGCTTCCCCGTCAAGGTGGTGAGCGAGCGGACACTCAGCGAGGGGCTGGAGTTCACCGACAACCGCTTTTTCGTGGAAGGGAACTACAGGTACACCTACAACAACGGGCATCTGGCTATGGCGGATACCCATGCCGCCGCCGTGAACTTCCTGAACGCGCTGGAGAAGATACCCTCCGTCATTGACCAGTACAAGGCGAAAAACGAGACGCTGGAACGCGAGATACCGCAGTTGCAGGAGATAGCGGGCAAGACGTGGAAGAAGGAGGACGAGCTGAAACAGTTGAAGTCCGAACTTGCCGCCCTTGACCGAAAAATTCAGCTGGAGCTTGCGCCACCCACGCCCGAAGTCGCAGAAAAGGAGAATGAAGGGCAACAGCTCAAGCCGGAAGCGGAAGATGTGAGGAACAGGCAGGCGCAATATCCCGAAAATGCACCGCCGCAGATACGCAGTCCGGCGGATAGTATCGTTGCCAACCATGTCATAATCGGGCGTCCGGGACTGTATGCCAAGGAGGAAACCCGGTCCAAAGGATTGAAAATATAACCTAAGGAATTTTATCTGAAGTATTAATAAGGGCTATCCCAAAAGGTCTAAAAGTAAATTTTATCCTTTCTGCAAGTATCT
>ENA-UEPL01002651-UEPL01002651.1-human-gut-metagenome-genome-assembly--contig:-NODE-2651-length-11523-cov-4.522890_pt1 | contig 11523 bp, 9 predicted proteins | sample MGYA00242896_ERZ507908 | MGnify/ENA primary metagenome ERZ507908 (study PRJEB26167, sample SAMN06115518) | human gut metagenome | host: Homo sapiens | place: China:Chongqing | collected 2015-08-20...
GGAGGATGAAGAGGAGAGCTAGGGGATGAGGAGGAAAGATGGAGGATGAGGAGGAGGGATGGGGATAAGGAGGAGGGATGCAGGATGAAGAGGAGGGATGGGGATAAGGATAAAGGATGGTGCCGGGGTTTCTTCTTTTTTCGTTCTCAATTTATTCATGAATTTGATGGCGATAAAGATTGAGAATGCAATAATCAAAAAGTCGATCGTTGTTTGAATAAAGTTACCATAGTTGAGGGTGACGGCTTCGACCATTTTTCCCGTGGCCTCGTTCATGTGGGCTTTTTGTAACACGATGTGTAAATTGGAAAAATTCATGCCACCGACAAGCATTCCGATAGGGGGCATGATGATGTCACTGACCAATGATGATACGATTTTTCCGAATGCACCACCGATAATGATACCGACGGCCATATCTACCACATTCCCTTTCAGGGCAAAAGCTTTAAATTCATCTAAGAGTTTCATGTTCTGATTCATTTTATAATTTAAGTGTTTGAACGTTTAAACATTTAAAATGTTCTAAATTTCTACGGCAAAATTACATTAATTCTTGTAACTTTGTAAGCGTTTAACTATTGTCAATGGAAAAGGAAAGTCGAGAAAAGCAAATATATAGGGTTACAATTGTCGGTTCAATTGCTAATTTTTTTTTGTTAGTGTTTAAGTTCGTGGCTGGAATATTGGGACAAAGTAGTGCTATGATTGCGGATGCCGTACATTCTTTGTCAGATTTCGTGACGGATATTATCGTGCTGGTTTTTGTGAAAGTTTCTGCTAAACCGAAGGATGCGGGACATGATTACGGGCATGGTAAATATGAGACACTGGCAACTGCAATTATCGGGATCGTTTTGTTAATGGTCGGAACAGGGATTTTTTGGAACGGGTTGAATCAGATACTTGCTTTTTATCGGGGGGAGAAGTTGGGTAGTCCCGATTTAATAGCCTTGATCGCTGCTCTTGCTTCGATCGTGGTGAAAGAAATCCTGTATCGTTACTCGGTTATCGTGGGGCATAAGGTGCAAAGTCAGGCTGTTGTGGCGAATGCTTGGCATCATCGTTCGGATGCATTCTCGTCTATCGGTACAGCTTTGGGGATTGCCGGGGCGATCTTTCTGGGAAAGGACTGGCGGGTACTTGACCCGATTGCAGCCGTTATCGTGAGTATTTTCATCGTGAAAGTGTCCATTCAGCTCCTGATACCTTGTTTGAATGATTTATTGGAGCGATCTTTGCCGGAGGAGACCGAGAAGGAAATAATTACGATAATTAATGAAGACCCGCAAATAAAAGATCCTCATAATTTGAGAACTCGTCGGATCGGTAATGACTTCGCTATAGAAGTGCATATCCGCTTACGGCCGGATATGACCGTTCAGGAGGCACATGTGGTTGCTACCGGGATTGAGAATCGTTTGAGGGCTAAATACGGATTGCGTACTCACGTGGCTGTGCATGTAGAACCTGAGAAAAATGAATAATATCGATGAGAAGAGCGGTGTGGTATTACACGATAGTGTGCGTGTTGTTGATATTGGTTGGGGCTTGTAAGGAAAACGAAAAGAATAAAAAGCCTTTTGTTTATTTTAAAAATTATCAGAGAACTTTTAATGATTTAAATGACAGGCATCTGTCTTCCGCCAAGCGATTGGGAATTACTCCTTTGAAGGCGTCAGAGGATTTGAGTAAGGCAGATCGGGATTTAAAAGAGATTAAATCCTGTAAATTGTTCCAAGTGGATAAATTAACACATTCAGAACCTTATCTTGTCCCGGAGGCCTGTGATTTATTGGCAGATATAGCCCGAAATTTTAAAGACTCCCTGTATCAGAAAGGATTACCGTCCCATAGTATTATCGTGACAAGTGTGTTGCGCACGGGGTCTAGCGTGAAGAAATTGCGGAAAAGTAACGGGAATGCTAGTGCCAATTCCGCTCACGTGTACGGGACTACTTTTGATGTGGCATATGCACGTTTCAAGAAGGACGGACGTAAAGAAGCACCGAAGGAAAAGTTGAAAAGTGTGTTGGCAGACGTGTTACAGGATTTGCGTTTGCAAAAGAAATGCTATGTTCGTTACGAGTTTAAGCAAGGTTGTTTTCATATCACGACAAGATAACATAAGCAATATTACAGAAATACATAAGAGACAGGGCTGTATGTATTATTAAAAAGAATCGTTATCTTTGTCGGCTGAAAAAATGCATTCCACGGGTGTGGTGTGCTGGCAAGTTAGATAATAATTAAAATGACAAAAATATAATGGGTTTACAATGTGGAATAGTCGGTTTACCAAACGTGGGGAAATCGACACTATTTAATTGTTTGAGTAATGCGAAGGCGCAGTCGGCAAATTTCCCTTTTTGCACGATCGAACCCAATGTGGGAGTGATCACCGTGCCGGACGAGCGACTGAATAAATTGGTCGAGTTGGTACAGCCTCAAAACGTGGTACCTGCCGTGGTGGAGATCGTGGATATTGCAGGGTTAGTGAAAGGCGCCAGCAAAGGTGAAGGTTTGGGAAATAAATTTTTATCTAATATTCGGGAAACGGATGCGATTATTCACGTGTTACGTTGTTTTGATGATAGTAATATCGTGCACGTGGATGGTCATGTTGATCCGATCCGGGACAAGGAAACAATTGATACCGAGTTGCAGTTAAAAGACTTGGAAACGGTGGAAAACCGTTTGGCAAAAGAGGAAAAAAAAGCCCAGACCGGGGGGGATGCAAAGGCGAAACGTCTGGTCGAGGTGTTGCATTTATATAAGGATGCGTTGGTACAGGGAAAATCTGCTCGTTCCGTGCAATTAAACGATTTACAGCAGGAGGCAGCGAAGGAGTTGATGTTGCTGACGAATAAACCTATTTTGTACGTTTGTAACGTGGACGAGGCTTCCGTCGTGACGGGAAATAAATATGTGGATGCTGTTCGGGATGCCGTGAAGGACGAGGGGGCAGAGGTCCTGGTGATTGGTGCTGCTATCGAGGCGGATATTGCCGAGTTGGATACGTACGAGGAGAAACAGTTGTTCTTGCAGGATCTAGGACTGGAGGAAGCCGGGGTGAATAAATTGATTCGTACGGCTTATAAGTTATTGAATTTGCGTACTTATTTCACGGCAGGCCCGAAGGAAGTGAGGGCGTGGACCTTCAAAAACGGAATGAAGGCCCCACAGACTGCCGGGATTATTCACACGGATTTCGAGAAAGGGTTTATTCGTGCAGAAGTGATCAAATACGAGGATTTTATTGCTTTGGGATCCGAGGCAAAATGTAAGGAAGCCGGAAAAATGTCCGTGGAAGGAAAGGAGTACGTGGTGCAGGACGGGGACATGATGAACTTCCGTTTTAACGTGTAACGAGGATTTGGTTTTATCTTTTATAAAGATGATATTAAAGAAACTTTTTGGATTTGATCCCAGCGTGATGAAGGTAAAGACAGAAATCATGGCTGGGGTCACTACTTTTTTAACGATGTCGTATATTCTTGCCGTGAATCCGGATATTCTTTCGGTGGCATCGATGGATCGGGGAGCCGTGTTCACAGCTACAGCCTTGGCAGCATTTTTTGCCACGTTGGTGATGGCTATTTGGGCGAAATTACCTTTTGCCTTGGCTCCGGGTATGGGGTTGAACGCTTTTTTTGCCTTTACGTTAGTGCAGGGCATGGGATATTCCTGGGAGAGTGCCTTGGCTGCTGTTTTTATCGAGGGGCTGGTGTTTATCCTGTTGACCGTGTTTAATATACGGGAGTTGATAGTGAATGCTATTCCCGAAACGTTGAGACATGCCATATCCGTTGGAATTGGTTTGTTTATTGCTTTTTTGGGATTACAAAAGGCCGGGTTGATTGTGGCTAATCCTGCAACATTTGTTTCTTTAGGCGAGTTTACTCCATCGACGTTGTTGGCGGTAGGAGGAATTGTTATCGGAGGTGTGTTGGTTGCACGGAAAGTGAAAGGGGCTCTTTTCTATGCGATTGTGGCGGTCACGTTATTAAGTATTCCTTTGGGGATTACCCGGATACCGGAAGGCTTTTCTTTAGTATCGATGCCTCATTCTCTGGAGCCGGTCTTTTTCAAGCTAGATTTTCATTCTTTGTTGTCCCCGAATATGTTGATTGCGATTTTCTCGCTCGTGTTCATGGATATTTTTGATACTTTAGGAACATTGGTCGGTACGGCAAATAAAGTAGGGATGGTGAAACCTGACGGGAGTATCCCGAAGTTGAAACCTGCGATGATGGCGGATGCTGTGGGAACAACGGTTGGGGCTTTACTCGGAACGTCAACCACCACGACTTACGCTGAAAGTACTGCTGGTATAGCCGAAGGTGGGCGTTCCGGTTTGACAGCTGCTGTTGTTAGTGGGTTGTTCATTGTCGCTTTGTTCTTTGCCCCATTCTTTTTGTTGGTTCCGGGTATCGCTACAGCAGGGGTATTGGTGATCGTGGGGAGTTTTATGTTTGATGCGGTGAAGAAAATATGTTTTGATGATATGACCGAGGCTTTTCCTGCTTTTGTGACCATTATTATGATGCCGTTGACTTACTCGATTGCCGATGGTATTGTGTTGGGGTTATTGACTTATGTGTTGTTTAAATTGTTTGCAGGTAAATATCGAGAGTTAAATCTCACGATGTATATACTCTCGATATTGTGTATTTTGAAATACGTATTTGTCTAGGTTATTCAATATCTTCCAGTTCCCGGTTTGCCACGTAGCCCCGCCATTTTTCAATGAGCTGTTGAATATCCTGTGGTATTTCGGAATTGAAGTCCATCCATTTGCCCGTTCCCGGGTGTTCAAAACCAAGGGTTTTGGCATGTAATGCTTGTCGGGGACAGAGAGCGAAGCAATTTTGCACGAATTGTTTGTACTTCGTGAATGTGGTGCCTTTCAGGATTTCATTACCACCGTATTCCGGATCATTGAATAGCGGATGTCTGATTGATTTGAAATGAGCCCGGATTTGGTGGGTACGTCCGGTTTCCAGCACGCATTCCACGACATTCACGTAACCCAAACGTTCCAGCACGTGATAGTGAGTCACGGCGTGTTTGCCGTAGTCGCTACCTTCCGGGAATACACCCATGATTTTTCGGTTAGAGATACTCCTTCCGATGTTACCGATAATCGTTCCGTTGTCATTTTCCAAGTTTCCCCAACATACGGCCACGTATTTCCGACTGGAGGTTTTATGGAAAAATTGGGAAGACAATTTGGTTTTAGCTTCTTCCGTTTTGGCAATGACCAACAGGCCGGAAGTGTCCTTGTCTATCCGGTGAACCAGTCCAGGGCGGGGATCGTTCTCTTTGAATAACGGATTCCCTTTCAAGTGCCATGCCAAAGCATTTACGAGAGTCCCCGTGTAATGCCCGTAGGAAGGATGTACCACCATACCCGGTTCTTTGTTAATGACCAGCAGATAGTCGTCCTCGTACACGATATTTAAAGGAATATCTTCCGGTATGACCCGTATTTCCCGTTTTGGGTGGGGGAGCATCAAGGTGACAATGTCTTTGGGTTTTACCCGGTAATTGGATTTTACCGGTTTATTATTGACCTGTACACATTGGGCTTCTGCAGCTTCCTGTATTTTTGTGCGGGATACGTTGGGTAACCGATCGACCAGAAACCGATCGATACGCAGTAAATTTTGGCCGGGATCAACTTCCAGACGGAAATGTTCGTACATTTCTTGCTCTTGTTCCGGTTCGTCCTCGCCCAGTTCTTCTAAATCTTCTACTTCTTCTTCTATCATGGTTGTAGCTCCTCAATGGACAGGGAGTCCAGTGCCATTATTTTTTCTTTATCTTTCGTGAGGTAGAGCGTGATGTCTCCTCCCATCTTCATCGTCATATTTTCTTCGAATTCAGGCTCTTGCTGGTATATAATTGCCGTGGATTGGTCAGCCTCGGTTTTGATCGTGTTGTCGGGTAGGATTTCACCCACGTTTAAGAATGCCCGCAATAGTATGGCTTTTGCCTCTGCCAGTGTTTTCCCCACTAATGATGGGATGGCTACTTGGTCGTTGGACGTGTTCCCGTTCCCGAGTACAATATCCACTGTTTCTCCTTTTTGTATCAAACTATTTGGTTCGATGATGTTTCCCTCGTATTTGAAATCAAGTACTAGGTTTTTGAAGTTGGAAGGAATGTATTCGATTCTTCCAACGTTGAGTCCCAAGTTCTTCAATCGTTGCAAGGATTGACGGAAGGCCACGTTGCGAAGGTTCGGGAAAATAATTTTTTCCGGGGCATTGGCGTTGATGGTCAGTTGGATGGCCCGGTTGTTCTTCACGTGGGCATTCGGTGACGGGAATTGTTCCACGATAGTTCCCGGTTTGGCATTGTTGTCATAGATAGAATCGATGACAAGGATTTGCAAATTCTTCTCTTTGGCGAAAGGTTTCGCCTCGTCGGGAGTGAGTCCTCGGAGTTCGGGAACAGTAATATAGTAACCATGATTCGTGTATTTCTCCAATCGATTCAACACGATATACCCGATCACGAACAACACGATGCTGGCTACGGCTATGTTAATCAATAACACGATGATATGTCCTTTTTTAAAGAAACCCATAGAGTGTATAACGTTTGTAAATTTATAAAACTTGCCGGGTTCATTACTACTGAACACGGGCAGTACTGGTATTGAAATACCTTAACTTTGCAAAAATAGCAGAGATTTTTCAATTATCACTACTATTTTACTATTTTTGCTTTGAAAATAAGAAGTGATAAAGATGGTAAGATTCATTTTAGTATTTCTGTTGCTGGGTTTGACGGGTTATGTCGGGGCGCAGGAAATCAAGATAGAGAAATCGACAGAGAAAATCGTGTATCAGGGAAAGTCCTATTATCTCCATACGGTGAAAGCCAAGGAAACGCTTTTTTCCATATGTAAGGCTTATGGTGTCTCCGTGGATGAAGTGAAAATATTAAATGATAAGAGTGACAATGCCCTTTCGATCGGGGACGTGTTGAGAATTCCAGTGGTCGAACCCTTTAAATCTATTGATGATAAGTTTTATTATCACCGGATGAAACCGAAAGAGACGCTATATTCTCTTTCCCGGAAGTTTAATATCAAGATGAAACGAATTCTGAAAGATAATCCGGAGTACGATGTGAGCCGACCGATTGCGGAAGGTGCTGTTGTGAAATTGGCATTGAGGCAGATTGACCGAAACGTGTTGGAGGCTGAATTACGCTGGGAAAAACGTCAGGCGAAAGAGGTTCAACAAGCCCGGCGTGAAGAGATGGAAAAATACGAGAAAAGTCATTCAAATACATTCCCGCCTGCCCGCGATTCATTGGAAGGAATGGTGCAGCAGGTTGTGGGTGATACTGTGTTTGTTATTCCCGAAGTCGCTCGTGAGCAACGCCACGTGAAAGTTGCTCTTATGTTGCCTTTGTACGTGAAGGAAAACAAGTTGCCCTTATCCGAGGAGGAAATTCCGGTGGACACGCTGGGAGTGAATATACGGAACGAGCATTGGCGTTTATCTTCTCGTACGGAACCTTTCCTGCAATTTTATCAGGGGGTATTGATGGCCGTGGATAGTTTGAAACGGCTGGGATACACGATCGATTTGTATGTTTATGACACGGAACGTGATCCCAATACCGTGCAACGCTTGGTAGGAGAATTGAATTTGTTATCTCCGGATTTGATTATCGGTCCCGTGTATGCGAACACGTATAAGGCAGTTGCCGAACAGCTAGGAAATCGGACGATTCCGATGATTTTCCCGCTTTCTTCACGGGGAGGAGATTTAGTCCGTTTCCCGAATTTTGTGCAGTTGAATACGTCTACGGTTTCTTTGGTAGAAGAGATGGCGGACTGGATTGTTGCGAATGGTACGCAGGCTCATCTGATAAATATCATTCCGGATGGGGGGGGGCGCACCGGGGGAGAGAGTCGTTTAACGGATCTGGTACGAACTCGCTTACAGGCGAACGGGATGGAAGATATGACGAATTGTCAATGGCGGCCTCAAATGCATTTGGATTCATTACGCAAGGTCATGAGGCTGGGGGTGGAAAATATTATCTTGTTTCCAACTATAAATGAAGCGGCGGCCAGTCGGACGTTGCCCGTGTTGTCTGCCCTAGCAGATCAGTTCCGGATCACGGTAATTGGTTTCCCTGATTGGTTGAAATTTACTTCTATTGATGAGGAAGTGTTGTTTAAGTTGAACGTGAAGATGATGGCGAATAGTTACGTGGATTATCAAGGTGATGTGGCCAAAGAGTTTTCTGCGAAACACCGGGATTATTTTTATTCGGAGCCGAGTAATGTGGTGAACCGGGCGTTTGACATTGTTATGTGCTTTATCCCCTTGGTTGACATAGAACGTGGGAATACTTTGAACGTGTTGCGGGAAAAGGATATAAGCGGAGCATTTACCCGTTTCCGGTTCCATCCCGTGAGTGGATTTGGAGGTTTGGAAAATCGGGGATTATACTTGATTAACTATGGTCGGAATTTCGAGATTATAGTGAAACCGATAGTCAAATAATTAGATTTTTTCTCGGTGATAGCATAAAAAATGACTATAACGATACGGTTTTATCTTGTGTAGCTTGAAATAAATCAATTTTGGGGGCTTGCGGGTAACCTTTGGTCGGGTATTGTCGTTGTCCTGCATAATTAGTTGTTATTATATCTTGAATAGAATGAAAATCGGGGAGTACGGCATTTTTTTTGATATGATTAATAGGAATTGGAATTTACTAAATTAACCTGTTATGGCAGAAACTACGACATACATTACTGTACAACAAAAATATAGATCTTTATTAAAGTCATGTAAGAACTTGATTTCAACCGAGGATATTCGTCTCGTGCGAAAAGCTTTCGACACGGCAATGAGCAGCGAGGCAAATTCACAAGCGGTTACAGAGAAAGATATTCATCGTTTGTTGGATATCGGATTAATTATCACGTCCGAGATCGGGTTAGGGAGAACTTCTATTATTTGTTTGATGTTACATCGGGCAATAGAGTCCGGAACGTTGAGATTGGAACAGATAAAAACGGTATTTGGAGAGAAAGTGGCCCAGATATTAGCCGGTTTACGGGATATAAGTCATATCTATACTACTCACCGGGTAGTTGATTCCGAAAATTTCCGGAAATTACTACTGAGTTTTGCTGAAGATGTACGGGTGCAGTTGATTTTTCTGGCGGAAAAATTGTATGATTTACGGCATGCTGAGACTTTACTTCCGGAACGACAACGGGAGTTAGCGCGGGAAACCAGTTATATCTACATTCCTTTTGCCCATCGTTTAGGTTTGTATAATATCAAATCGGAGATGGAGGACCTTGCTTTACGTTATGGAGAGCCTGAGGTGTACAAGGAGATTTCTTTAAAGCTGGAGGGAACACGGGAGGCCCGTGAAAAATATATCAACGAGTTTATTGCCCCTATTGTGGAAGAATTCAATAACCGGGGAATTAAATTCAAGGTGAAATGGCGTACCAAGACGATAGCCTCGATCTTGAACAAGATGCGGAAGAAACAGGTGGAGTTCGAGGAAATCTATGACATATTTGCGGTTCGTTTTATACTGGATAGCAGGGGGCCGGAAGAGAAGGCCGATTGCTGGAGGGCATATTCGATCGTGGCCGACAGGTACACGCCTAACCCGCAGCGATTGCGAGATTGGATTTCAGTGCCTAAGTCCAATGGTTATGAATCATTGCAGACCACCGTTCTCGGACCTAATAACCGATGGGTGGAAGTGCAGATTCGTACGGAACGGATGGATGAGATTGCTGAAAAGGGATTTGCGGCTCACTGGAAGTACAAGGGGGGAACGGCGGATAAGGCGATCGAGGAGTGGCTGACTGAGTTACGAGAGATATTGGAGAGTTCGGAAGTCGGAGCCGTGGATATGTTGGATGATATTAAAATTAACCTGCAAGATAAGGAGGTACACGTGTTTACCCCGGCGGGAGATTTGAAGACTTTACCGGCGGGAGCGACGTTACTTGACTTTGCTTATGCTATCCACACGGCTGTAGGGTCCCGTTGTGTAGGAGGAAAGGTAAACCAACGTAACGAGACCTTGCGCTATGTGTTGAAGAATGGGGATCAGGTATCCATCCTAACCTCGAATAATCAACAGCCGAATGCCGACTGGTTGAATATTGCCACGACTTCGAAGGCTCGTAACAAGATTCGTCAGTTTCTTACCGAAGATTCGCGGGCTCAGGCCACGCTGGGTAAGGAAATGTTGGCTCGTCGGTTTAAAAATTGGAAGTTAGAGTTGACAGACGAGGTGATTCATCGTTTGCAACAACATTATAAATATAAGTTTGCTATTGATCTTTACCAGGCGATTGCCGAGGAAAAGTTAGATATGGCGGAGATTAAGGAGTTCATTACTCGCCCGAAAGAAGAGGAGCGTACGGTGGCCACCCCGAGAGAAGAGGTACAGGTTATTCCGTCCCGCCCGATTAGTGAGGATGTGTTATTGATCGACCGGAATGTCGATAACGTGGTGTACAAGTTTGCCCGTTGTTGTAACCCGGTATTCGGGGATGATATTCTGGGATTCGTTTCTATTGGTGAGGGGATTAAGATTCACCGGACCCAGTGTAAGAATGCTCTTGATTTGCAGCGTCGCTACCCGTATCGAATCGTGCAGGCAGCTTGGACGAATGCCGGTGCAACTTCTTACCAGACAGTGTTGAGTATCGTGGGACGTGAAGATGCGGGAATGGTGACTAAGATTACTGAAGTGATAGCGAAGGACCCGAAGATCACGTTACGGGGATTGTCCATTAATTCGAGCGAGGGATTATTTGACGGGCAAATCACCGTGTTGGTTAGTGATACGGAACACTTATCACAACTGATTTCCCGTTTAAAACGTATACAGGGAGTCATGCGGGTATATCGTCATGACTCTGTGAAAGAGTAGTTTTATTTTGATTTTTCGTATATTTGTATAGTTCTAAATGATGGAGTAACACGTGATAATAATATGTCGGAACAGGATGAGGTAAAATGGTTACAGGGATTAAGGGTTGGGGATGATCGGGCCTTTAAAGTCCTGTTTGAAAAGTATTATGCCTCACTCTGTGCGTTTGCCACTAATTTCGTGAATGACCCGGACGTGGCAGAAGATATTGTACAGGAGATATTTTTCAAACTTTACACGGATAAACCGACTTTTGATGTTGTGGTGGCCTTGAAATCTTACCTGTATTTGGTTACTAAGAATCAATGTCTGAATTATTTGAAGCATGCCCGGATCGAACAAGAGTATATGTCTTTCTTGAAGGAACGGGAAACAACGACATTCTTTTTTAACCAGATCGTGGAGCAGGAGTTACTAACCTTGTTGTCAGAGGCTATTCAGGATTTACCGGAACAGACGGGACAAGTGTTCCAACTGGTGATGGAAGGTTTCGATAACGCGGAAATCGCGGAGAAATTGAATCTCTCCATAGATTCGGTAAAGTCACATAAAAAACGCGGAAAACAATTATTG
>ENA-UEPL01002654-UEPL01002654.1-human-gut-metagenome-genome-assembly--contig:-NODE-2654-length-11513-cov-3.820217_pt1 | contig 11513 bp, 10 predicted proteins | sample MGYA00242896_ERZ507908 | MGnify/ENA primary metagenome ERZ507908 (study PRJEB26167, sample SAMN06115518) | human gut metagenome | host: Homo sapiens | place: China:Chongqing | collected 2015-08-20...
GCAAGCATTTCGATCTGGGCCACGGAAATCCCGGAACGGCAGAGATAAAGGGCGGCAGTGATCCCTGCGGGGCCGCCGCCTACGACAATGGCGTCGTAATGCTTCATGCCAAAGCCTTTTGTTCGATCATGGTCGCGATGCTGGACTTGGATACAGCACCGGTAACCTGCTCAACAACTTCACCGTTCTTAAAAAGAATAAGGGTAGGAATGGCGCGAATCCCATACTTGCCGGGGGTCGAGGGGCTTTCATCCACATTCAGTTTGACCACGGACAACTTGCCTTCGTATTCATTGGCGAGTTCATCGATGATGGGGCCGATGGCACGGCAAGGACCGCACCAAGGGGCCCAGAAGTCAACCAGAACGGGAAGCTGGGACTGCAACACAACGGCATCAAAGTTGGAATCATTCACTTGGGTAGCCATTACCGACTCCTTACGAAAGTTGCTTGTTAAGAAACAAACTGGTGCACTTTTTTACGCGAAAAGGCAGTGCCTCCAACGTAGCAATTGTAGGTGCGAGATCCCAGGGTGTCAAGATGCTGCGGAAAAGATTCACTATATGAGAAAAACGGCTCAAGCTGCTTATAGAGAGTGTAGCGGTGCACGCAACTCCCCAAGATCATCAGGGAGTTTTTGCCCGCGAGGAATGGCTGGGAACGCCAGCCCCTGTCCGTATCCCTTACAGGCCAGCAATTCGCCCGCATGCGCGATCATGACGGCGTTGTCAGTACAAAGAAATCTCGATGGCAGCAAAAGCGGCTTGCCCACTTTCTCGGCAAGGACATGCATCGCGGCTCGAACCTGCGTATTGGCGGCCACGCCGCCAGCGACGACGATCCCGGTGATCCCTTTTTGCCGCTCGCGGTGAAACGCCTTCTCCATCTTGAGACTCAGCGTCTCAGCCACAGCCAGCATATAGGATGCGCAGACATCACACAGTGCGGGAGAGGCCGAGTCGGTACCGGCTTCGCGGACACGCCTGCCCTCCTCCACGAGCACGGGATGTTCGTTGAGATACGTCAGCGCGGCCGTCTTCAATCCGCTGAAGCTGAAATCCAGATTATCCACATGGGTGTACGGACGCGGGAACAGATGGGCATCGGCAGCCCCCCTCTGGGCGAGACGATCCAACAACACCCCGCCGGGATATGGCAGCCCCAGCATCTTCGCAAACTTGTCGCAGGCTTCCCCGGCTGCGTCATCAAGCGTATGCCCGAGCAGTTCCAGAGACTCCGGAGCGTCTATCCTGTAAATATGGGTATGCCCGCCGGAAACAAGCAGTCCGAGCAGCGGATACAGCAACTCATGCTCAAGGCCGACGGCCAACAAATGCGCATGGAGATGGTTGACGGCAATAAGCGGTTTGTTGCCCGCCAGAGAAAGCCCTTTTGCAAAGGCCACGCCGACAAGCAAGGCCCCAAGGAGACCGGGACCGCGGGTCACCGCTACGACGTCCACGTCCGCGAGAGTCAATCCCGTGCGGCGCATCAACTCGTCATACAGTGCGCCCAAAAAACGGTAGTGCTCACGGGACGCGATCTCCGGGACGACCCCCCCGAACAGGGCGTGCACATCCATCTGCGTGGCGAGCACGGATTCCACACACTTCCCGTCTCTGACCAGCGCCAGCGCCGTTTCATCACAAGATGTTTCGATACCAAGACAAAGCATGACAACCCATCGTGTTCAATATAAAAAACGATATCCCTGATAAACGAACGATCGACCCGCTCTCGGCATGTGAACACGCCCTGAGGTCGATCGTCCGTCTATCACGCCGCCGGACCGCATCCGGCCATACGCGGATTTACTTCTTGTAAATAGCGTTGATCGCTTCAACATCCTTGCGGGACCCGATAAACAGAGGTACCCGTTCATGCAGCGTGGTCGGCGTGATGTCCAAGATACGGTTGTGGCCGTCGGTCGCGGCGCCACCAGCGTTTTCCGCCACAAAAGCCAGCGGAGAGGCTTCGCACAGGTACCGCAGCTTCCCACGGCTCTTTCCCTTGCGACTGTCCGGCGGATACATGTACACGCCGCCGTACAGGAGCGTACGGTGGAAGTCGGCAACCAGTGAGCCGACGTACCGCGCGGAACAGGGAGTCGCATTCGGATCGTCAGGATGCTTGAAGTAGTCGATCGCGGCTCTGGCCTTGTCGTCCCAGTGATTCCAGTTGCCCTCATTGACCGAATAGATGCTTCCAGTCTCGGGGATACGGATATCGGGATGGGACAGCAGGAATTCTCCCACGCTCGGATCAAGTGTAAACCCATGCACGCCCTGACCGGTCGTATAAACCAGCATGGTCGAAGTGCCGTACAGGAAATAGCCGGCGGCTACCTGTTCGGAACCGGGCTGGAGGATTTCATCGAGCTGCACTTCACCGGTACGGCCGGGCTTACGGCGCAAGATGGAGAAAATGGTCCCGACGTTGATGTTCACATCGATGTTGGAGGAGCCATCCAGCGGGTCAAAGACCAGCATGTAGTCCCCGCGGGGGAATGCCGCCGAAACGCGCACCAGTTCCGCATTCTCTTCGGAAGCTATGGCGCACAACACACCGGAACGCTCCATCCGGTACAAAAGAACCCTGTTGGCAAAATCGTCAAGCTTCTGGACATTCTCACCCTGAACATTGATATCCCCGGTGCCGCCAAGAACATCAAGCAGACCAGCCTTATTTACGCTGCGGGCTATGATTTTGGCCGAAAGAACAAGATCATGAAACAACGCAGTAAAGTGGCCCGTCGCCTGCGGAGCCCTCTGCTGCTGCAGAAGCAAATGTTCGGTGACGGTGATTTCAGAAGACATGAGCCCTCCTTATGGGTCCTGTGAACGATCTGAAAGTGAATCAAGAAATCGCCTTTGAATAACCATCAAAAGCGGGCATGTACGCGCCTCGATCAATCCGAAATGGCTGACTCCTCCATTCCCAAACCCTTAATGGGGGGAAGCGGCGCTGTCAGAATGCTGCTGTCCCCGCCTTCGATGACATGGGATTCCGTGACCGGAGCCATCATGCCCTGAGAACTGAAGGCCGCCGGGTGGGATAGCGCATCCAACTGCCCGGGCTGTTCGGGGAAATGCCCTTCCGAAGGCGTCGCAAACACAATCGGCTGCGTCCCGAGGAAACGTACCATCCAGATGAACGATCCGGTCTTGTTGGAAACCGTGCCATGTGTGGAATCTTTTGTGAGTTCGCTCCAGTCCTGCCCCGTCAGCGGCGTGGCGTCAACCTCGAAACGACCCGGCCACAAAACCCCCTGTGGCGCCAACACAACAAGATCCTCAGCGCCGCTGGTATAAGTGAGCAGCGACCGCATGTCAAAATGAGCCACAAGCAATCCCAACATTTCCGAACCGGAATAGATGGGAATGCCGGTCAGCACTTCGGGCCCAAGCGGCGTATCCTCAACCAGACCACGCAGGCCCCGCAACTCGTTGCCTCTGGCTTTCTGCTCCAGCATCTTCGCAAAATCAAGCTCTTTCATGGCCGCCGGGGGCTCCTGCGCGAGGACCATGCCATTGGCGTCCACCGCCGCGAGGCCGGAAAGCCACGGGAAACGATGGAAAAGGACCGCCACGGATTCACCCGTCGGCGGCTTGTCCGAGTTCTGAAGATACCGCTCGAGCTGTTCAAGCTGGATGTCTATGCCCACCATGCGCGAGGCGAGCGTCGTTTCGGCGTCATTCAATACCCCTTTGTCATCATAATCAATCTGGGCGGGGGGATTGATATACTCACCGTAAAAAGCTTTGGTGCTTTTCCATGTGCTGTCGAACGTGGAACAGCCTCCGATGAACACCAAAGAGCCAATCAGGGCCGTCGTAATAAAGGAACTCTGCAAGGACACACAACTCTCCAATGTAAACGGGCGTGCTATACGCGCGCCCGTGCTTCGAGGCGATCCGCTAACGACTCCAGAAGGGACATCAACTGATTCTGCCCTCCCACGTCGCCATACGAAGGTTCTCCGATTTCCGTCTGCTCTCCGGGTTCCGTACTGTTTCCGGCCATCCGGGAAACCAATGCGGCGACACTATCGTGCAACTCTCTGGCTTCTTCCGGCGTAGGCGCAGCGGCCTCAAGCTCCTGATAGATTTCAAGAGCACCGACAATGTCCCCCTGCTCCGCGAGCACGTCAGCCATAGAACGGGTCCGCAGCGTCGGCTCTTCAGGGTTTTCATCAGCCATAAGGTCTGAATCCTCATCAGGATCAACCCAATGCACTGATTTTGCTTTGTTTGGTAAAAAAGGCGTCACGCATGAAGGGTGCTCTTGGACAGGAGCGCTTTCCTCAAGCATACTCTCAAGGAGTTCCGCATCAGCAATGGAAGATTCCTCAACGGGTACCGTGCAAGAAGAAAGTTCCTGCGCGGAGGGCGTAGCCGTGCAAAGCGTTTCTTCGTGGGAAACGCCGCATGGGGGCTCGGAATCCGAAGCCTCGATAGATTGGGAGGAGGAAAAACTGCGGCGTACGTCCTGCAATATACCCAAACCACTCTCTAAAATCAGACTCAGAGAATGTTCCGGGTGGCGTATAGTCGAGGCCATCAGCCGGATGGCCAATGCCAGATCCCTGTTTTTCTCCGAAACGGACTCAGCCCACACTTCCCAGAAGGCAGGGTAGCGCTCCAGCAATCCCGTTACAGTGGAAAGTTCCTCAGAACACTCACCGGCACGCGACTGTTCGAAAAGAATTTGGATCAGCAGGAGGCGCGCTTCAAGAAAAACAGACGAATGCTGTAGCCCCGCCCGCAAAACCTCTATGGCCTTGTCCGGCTGCTGCGAGTCCCTCAGGAGTTTCGCCAGCGGGAAAAAAACCTTGGAATCAGGGTCCAGCTTGAGGACTTCCTGATACCACTCAATTTTTTCCATCATGAGGCAGGGCTCCACGCGCATTCGCATCTTCCGTAAAAAGATAAAGAATTTCGTTACTCCGGACGAAATTCAGCCGCTGCCGGATCATCTTTTCCACATATTTCTCGTCAGACTGCAAGAGGCGGATTTCTCTGCTCAACCCGGCATTAACGACATCAAAGCCGTCGCGCTCCTTGAGCAGTTCCGCGTATTGTGAAGCCAGTTCCCTATACGAAACGAGACTCTGCGGCCCCCACAACAGACGAGAGGCAAGAACCACGTTGACGATAATGGCCAGAATGAGAATAAAAACTTTCCAAAGCGTGGCCTTGGAAGATGTATTTGCAGTGCTTCGTACGTTCATCATGCAGCCCGATCGTTTTCCCGCCAGATGCCATAAAACTTATAGAAGTAATTCAGGCCGGAAAATATCGTGAGCACAAGGGCGATGTAAAGCAGAAAATTTCCAATCAGATGCACGTTTACGCCCAAAAGAGGATAATGGAGCAAGAGAGGAATGATGGCGATGATCTGCATGACGGTTTTGACTTTGCCGTATTTGTCCGCTGCAATGACGACGCCTTCATCAATGGCCATTGCTCGCAAACCGGTCACGGCAAGTTCCCGGCCAATGATGACGACAGTCACCCACGCCGGAACCCACCCCAGCTCAACGAACATGATCAGGATGGAGCAGATAAGCAACTTGTCGGCAAGGGGGTCCAGAAACTTTCCGAAGCTCGTAACCATATTCCCCTTACGGGCAATATGCCCATCAAGAAAATCGGTGAGCGACGCGATGCCGAAAAGCACTTCGATGACATTGCCGCAGAGTTCACACTTATAGATTTCAAACTGGTTAGCCATGAGAACCTTCCTTATGACAATGGTTGGCTGAATAAGGATCCTGTCTTTCTGGGAAGTACACCGGGAGCCGTTTTTTGACAATGAGAAATGGATATGGGGAATCCGGTTTCCCCTTCGTTTTGCCTATCGCTCCGTGGCTCAGAATGCCCTACTCGTGAAACGATAATAGTTCTTTTTATACTTACTGTCCAGCAAAAAAAGGGCGCCTTCCCCGGTTTTCCCCTGAAAGGCGCCTCAAGTCTAACGCTTCATAGCGTCAATCTCATGTCGGGTCAGGCGGTTGGCTTCCGCCCGCGCAGCCGGGCGTGACGATAAACGATGTGCAGCCGCGTGGCCAGCCAGTTGAGGACCAGCGGGGGGCTGACCATATAGTCCAGCGATTCCTGGCATTGCGCCAGCAGATCGTTGACATGGAGATGGCCTGCTTCGGGGAGGATGGCAAGACGCCGTCCAAGAGGCCCTCCATCCCGCCCGGCGTGGAGAGCGGCCTGTGCCTTCTGGACGGAGAGCACGATCCGGCGGGCCAGCGCCGCATCGACGGCACCCTTGCCGGACGTCTTGTCGAGCCACCCCTGCCCGGAGGCCATGAATTCCGCCAGCGCCTCTTCCCACTGAAACAGCTCCGGCGTCGAAGGCGTGCCGGCCTCGGGCCACGCCAGCGTGACGACCCAGCCACGGGAGACAAGCGTGGGGAGGAGGCGCTCCCGCTGCGGGGCGAGGAGCAGGAAACAAACGCCGGGCCGGGGCTCCTCCAATGATTTCAGAAGCGCGTTGGCGGCTTCCACGCCGAGGGACTGGGCTTCGGCGAGGATAACGACGCGCTTGCCGTCGCCGCGCGGCGCTTCCCCGAGGATGGTCCTCAGTTCGCGGACGGTTTCGATCTTGATGGAGCCTTCGCGCCCGTCCAGCACATACAGGTCGTGAAACAAATTCGCGCCGATCTGGAGGCAGGCCGGGCAATGCAGGCAGGGCGGCCGCCCTTCCGGGCAGTTGAGGCGGGCGGCGTGCCACAGGGCCACGCTGAAGCGCTCGGCCACGCTGCCGCCTTCGAGGATCAGAACCTGCGGCGGATCGCTTGCCAGCTTGTTGAGCGCGGCGCGCACACGCTCCTGCCGCGCGTCAAGGGCGAGGGCAAAGGCGGCTTCCGCCTCCTCCCGGGTGGGGAGTTGTTCTTCTGTCGCTGTGCGGGTGGTTTTTACGGCCACTGTGCGTCCTTTGGTCAAAAAGAAAAGTCACGGGAAACGGATGCCGACGGGAAAAGGCCCACCCGCCACCCCTTCCCCGCACCAAACGGCGGGTTCCGAGGCGGAGGAAAGCCGAATGTCCCGTTTGACGTAGCTGTTACAGAACTTCTTTTTGCTTTTCAACAGCGGGGAAAGGACAGGCGCGGCTCCCCGCCCGGCAATCCTCATACGGGGATCTCAGGATGCCTTCCCCGTCGGTTGAAGTTCCGGAGGGAGGCGGGAGACTCCGGCGAGCCTGTGAGAACGCTCCCTTCAAGAAGCTTTCCCATACGGGTAGGCCCTTTCGACTCTGGAGCGGTTCGTTCGGCTGTATCACTCCAGAAAATTCCAGAGATCCGGCAAGTACAAAAGTCATTGCCAGAGGAGAGAGGTGGGAGCAGTGCTGGCAGGTTTTTGGGGAAAGGGGCACTTTTTCAGAAACGTTCCCTTCCCCCAATCTCCCTGCTTTGTTAAAGGCAATCCGATATATGCCGCCTGCGCCTGAGCAGCGGACGATGGCCGTTGGAGAATCCGGCGCAGCGTTTGTTGAGTGTAAGGATATAGTTTTCGTAGCTGTCCAGGTAGAAGGACAGGGCGCGGGCGAAATTGCGCCCGAGCAGGCCGTCCACGAAAAGCTGGCTGACCTCCCGGACGCGGGACAAAATCCCTTGCGACCGGGCCACGATGACCCGTTCTTCGCGCGTCATGGTGCGAAGGATGGAGGTCAGCGTCTGCTGTGCACAAGGCTGATACAGCCAGAAATACATGAGATCCAGTGCATTGATGATGCTTTCCACTTGCAGGGAGCGGGCTTCCGTGGAGGTAAGCCGGGTAAATTCCTCGGGGCGGGACAACAGCGAAAGGATGTCCTGATCCGGGAAGGCCAGCTCCAGCTTGGCATAACAATCAAACAGGCGCTGCAATTTGGTTTCGTAGTCCCAGTACCGGAGCCGCCGATTGTTGCGCCAGTCGGCAAGGCCTTCGATGATGGCCGCCACCGTGTCCGACGCCGTCTTGGAAATGATGGCCGCGCCGGGTTCGAGGATCAACAGGGGATCGGCCGTCGTGAAGAACGGCAGGAACAGGGCCAGCACGTCGTTGTAGAACACCGAAACCGGGATGGCGAGCAAACTTCGGAAGAGGTTCCCGATGATGGCTTCCTTGGGGAACCCCCGATAGATGTTGTGCAGCGAAATGTAGATGCTGTTCGCCCCGGCGATGATGGAGAAGACAAGGAACTGGTGATCCTTGACCGTCAGCCCCAGCCCGTCTTCCAAGAGCAGCACGCGGATAAAGTATTCCAGCAGGGGAACGGACAGCCCTGTGTATAGCAGGGAATCGCAAACGCGTGTCCAGCTTACATAATCGTTCCAGCGCAGGAGGGAGCGGCTCCACATGCCGCCTCCGCCGAGGATGGCCTGCGGAATGTTGCGCAGGCCGGTGATGAGGAACCACAGGGGCGCGCCGAACCACGCCAGCACCCACCATTCCTGTGTGTACAGGAAGGTCACCAGTGCCGGGATGAATCCCGCGAGCACTTTGAGCGTATTGGAAATGGGCGTGCTGAGGCGCGAGAAGCCGAGCCAGCGCGGGCGGGTCTTTTCGGTCCGCTCGGCGCGCAGGCCGTTGTTCAGCTCGCCGCCGATGCCGCCCATCGTGATGACGTTGCCTTCCTCTCCGATCTGGGTAATGCCGGAAATGGCCCGCCATTCCTTGGTGCAGCGGAGCCCGAAATGTCCGAACCCCCAAATGCGGCGCAAGCGCGGACCGAGCCAGCGCATGAAGGACGAATAGCGTTCCTGTTCGGCGTAGGTTTCGCGGAATTCCAGCGACAACGACACCGGAAGGTAGATGGGCCGGAACTGCTTGCCCCGGGCGATCTGCCTGCGCGCGCCGTGGGGAAGGGTTTCGGGCATGGCAAGGCCCATGCCGTGCCGCACGCCCGAATGGCTCGTGGAGTCCGTCCCGATGCGGATACGCAGGGGCGCGACCTTGTACGGGGCCTGCAGCGAAGGGATGTTGCGCAGGATGATACGGAATTTGGCGCAGCGTTCTTTGTCCTTTTCGGAAGACGAGGCTTCCAGCGTACGGATCATGCCCCGCAGTATCTGTTTGAGGTGCAGGACGCTGCCCTTGTTGATGGCGATCTGGAGATCGTTGATCGCGGTGAGGTGCCGGAGATGCCCTTCCTGCCATTCCTTGAGGTTGAACAGCTCCAGATGGGTGATCATGCCCTGGCAGTCCCAAAGCAGTTCCAGCACGTCCTCGGCGGTAAGTTCCGCAAGCTGGAGCGTGATGCGGTACCCGCTGCGCAGGCAGGAGAGCCAGTCAAGCAGCACATGGGGCGGCATCCTGAGCAGTTCCGGCGTGTCCGGCGCGTTGTCCGGCACGTCTGGAGAGGGCAGCTCGGGATTGCGTTCGGGCTTGAGCCACGTTTCCATGATCACTTCGGTCGTGAGCATGTCCATGCGCCGGATAAGCTGTGCGATCTGGCTCTGGCGTTCGCTGGTGGCGGTGAGGGCTTCCTCCTGCAATGCCTTGACCCGCTGGACAAGGTGCTTGAGGAGCGTCTTGTGCGCGTATTCGGCGAGATGGAGGAACGAGGTTTGCCCGGTCCCCACATAGGCAAGGAACGCCTCGGGCTCAAGAAGCGGAACGGGGATTTCGAGCTCCTCGGCCAGAGCCGGGGCGTGCTTGGCGTTCCACAACTGGAGCGTATCCATGACGTGGCGCTGCATCCAGAGGGATGCCTTGCGCCCTTCGTTCATGAGGGCGACCATAGGCCGCTCGGCGAGGAAGGACAAAAACGCCTCGGGATCGGAGAAGCCGCGCGGGGCCCAGACGAAACAGACGAAGCGATCCCGGAAAGGCGTGCGGAACTCCAGGCCGATGCGGACGTCGACGCCCATAATCTCGGCGGCTTGCAGCAGTTCGCGCGCGGCGGCTGGCTCAACGTAGTTGTAATAGACGACGGTGATATACCGGATGCCCTTGATCCATGCGTCCATGATCAGGTGCGTCGCGTTTTTGCGGCCCTTGGTGTTGGCGTCGTGGACGTGGTGGTCCACGGTAAGCTGGTTCCACTCCTCGGGCATTTCCAGCAGATGGTATGTGTTCAGGAACTGGCGCACGAGGCGGGGGTTCCCGGACGTGACCTTCCTGAAATCGTGCACGAGCTTGAGCTGCGTCAGCTCATCCTGGCGAGACCGGATGATCTCCTTCATGATCTGGATGAGGACGCGGCCCGTATTGTACCGGAAGGGCGTGCGGGCGCTGTGCAGCACCTCGTCGCGGAGGATGCGCAGGGCCATGAGCCGGTCCGGAGCGCCGCCGGCTTCGAGGTTGCCGAGCAGGTTGATGACCGCGTGGGCCATCCTGTACTCGTGGGTCGTCGTCAGTTCCAGGATGCCATGCGGATGAAGATTGGCGTCAAAGACCTTGTGCTCAAGGTCCTGCGAGGGGCCGTGATCGATCGTTTCGTTGATCATACGCAGGAGTTCACGATCCTGCTTGTCGAAAAAAAGTGTTCCGAGCATGGGCAATCCTGAAGGCGAAAAAGGGGAAATAACAAGAGAAATGATTCAAAGGGTGAAACGTCCCTTCTAGTCAAAAAAAGAACAAGCGTCAACGGCCCCCCTGCGGAGAGGGCGGGGCTAGCACCTTTTTTACGCCGTATAGGGAAAAAAGAAAGTGTGGCAGCAAAAATCCCCGCCGGATGGACTTCCACCGGCGGGGATTCTGAAGCGCCTTTTTTGCTTGTGCCTACCTGGTCCACACCTCAAGGAACGCCTTGGCGGTGTTGCCTTTGTCGAGATGTTTCAAGAGGGCGCTGCCGAACACGGCGGCGTCGGGCCGGATGTCGGCGGGAATGGCGGCAAGCTGGTCCGGGTGCTGCAAACCGAAGCCCAGAGCCAGCGGCAGGTTGAAGGCTTTCCGCGCCCGGCGCAGCGTCTCTTCCACTTGCGGCGGCAGTCCCGTGCGCGCCCCGGTCGTGCCGAGGACGGAAACGACGTATACATAGCCTTCCGAAACGGCGGCGTATTCGCGCATCCTTTCTTCCGACGTGTTCTGGCCGACCAGCGCGATCAGATCGATGCCGTGCGCTTTCAGCGTGGTTCGGACAGGGGCACTTTCGTCAAGCGGCAGATCCGGCACGATGCAGCCGGAGACGCCCGCTTGTGCGGCATCGGCGGCGAAGCGTTCCAGCCCGTACTGAAGGAACGGATTGAGGTAGCCCATGAGCACGATGCCCGCCTTGAAGTTCCCGGCGCGCTGCTTGAGGCCGTCCATGATCCAGTTCAGGCTGACGCCCTGTTCCAGCGCGCGGCGGGAAGCGTCCTCCACGACCGGGCCGTCGGCCACGGGATCGGAGAACGGCACGCCGATTTCGATCACGTCCGCGCCGTTGGCGTCCAGTTCTTCAATGATGCCCCAGAACGTGTCGAGCGTGGGGAAGCCTGCGGTGACGAAGGGAATGAGCGCCGTGCGTCCGGCTGTGTGCGCATCCCGTATTTTCTGTTCAAGAAAAGTCATGATGGTTCTCCTCGTTATGCCTCC
>ENA-UEPL01002657-UEPL01002657.1-human-gut-metagenome-genome-assembly--contig:-NODE-2657-length-11504-cov-3.114641_pt1 | contig 11504 bp, 8 predicted proteins | sample MGYA00242896_ERZ507908 | MGnify/ENA primary metagenome ERZ507908 (study PRJEB26167, sample SAMN06115518) | human gut metagenome | host: Homo sapiens | place: China:Chongqing | collected 2015-08-20...
TACCCATTCATTACCGACAGGACTAACTAATACTCAATAATCATGTTCAAACTATCCGGACTCATTCCCGCCGTCTTCACGCCGTTCGACAAAACGGGCGCAATCAATTTTTCGCAAATCCAGCCCTACGCCGACAAACTCATCGCCGAAGGGGCCTACGGCGTCTTCGTCTGCGGCTCGACGGGCGAATGCACCTCGATGACCGTCGCCGAGCGCAAGAGCGTGCTCGAAGCGTGGGCCAAAGCCGTAGCAGGCCGTATCCTCATCATCGCCCACGTGGGCGGCACCTGTCAGGCCGACTGCATCGAACTGGCCCGCCATGCCGCCGGACTGGGGGTAGACGCCGTAGGCGCCGTCGCCCCGTTCTACCTCAAACCCGGCTCGGTCGAAGAACTGGTGGCCTTCTACAAACCCATCGCCGCCGCATGCGCTCCGCTGCCCTTCTACGCCTACCACATTCCCTCGATGACGGGCATCAACCTGCCGATGATCGACTTCCTGAAGAAAGGCTCGAAAGAGATTCCCAACCTGAACGGCATCAAGTTCACGTCGAACAACTTCATGGAGATGATCGAATGCATCCGTTTCGACGGCGGCCGCTTCGACATCCTCAACGGGTTCGACGAAATGCTGCTCTGCGGCATGGCCGTCGGCGCGCGCGGCGGCGTGGGCAGCACCTACAACTACTCGCTCCGCACCTACCAAAACATCTACGACGCCTTCATGGCCGGCGACCTCGAACAGGCCCGCGCGGCGCAGCAGGAGTCGGTGGACATCGTGCACGTGATCATCAACCACGGCGGCGGCATCCGCGGCGGCAAAGCCATCATGAAACTCGTCGGCATCGACTGCGGCGACTGCCGTCTGCCCCTCGCCCCCTACACCGAGGCCGAAATAGCCCGGCTGGACGAAGAACTCCGGGCGATCGGGTTCAAAAAGTAGCCCGCATACAGAGCTGACAATCAACACGCACGGCTCTCCGGCAGATTCCGTTCCGGCGGTCGGTTCGTCCGGCCGGTCCGGAACGGAATAAAACATGCACTACCCGCTCCGTACAAAACATACGGCGGCAACCGCTTCAGCAGGGGGCCTCTCACGCCCCGACAAAAGACAACGATATTCGTATTATGTTTACGACAACCACATACAGATGGAAGGACCGAAACTGGACAACCGCAACACCACGCTCGTAGACAGCGTCGAGGAGAGCCTGATCCGCTTTTTCAAGGAGCAGGGACTTCGTCCGGGCAGCAGCATCCCCAACGAAGCCGAACTTGCGGCCTCATTGGGCGTCGGACGCCCGGTGCTGCGCGAAGCGCTGAGCCGCTTCAAGATGACCGGCATGATCGTCTCGCGCACCAAGAAAGGCATGGTGCTGGGCGAGCCGTCGCTGCTCGGCGGCATGAAGCGGTGCATCAATCCGCTGCTGATGAACGAATCGACGCTCTGCGACATCCTCGAATTCCGCGTGGCGCTCGAAATCGGCATCAGCGACAACATCTTCCGCAACCTCACCGACGCCGACGTCGCCGAGCTGGAAGAGATCGTCGAGATGAGTCAGGTCATCGGCAACAACAAATACGCTCCGGTCAGCGAACACCGCTTCCACACCAAACTCTATGAAATCACGGGAAACAAGATCATCACCGAATTTCAAAACATCATCTATCCCGTGCTGGATTTCGTCAGGGAGAAGTACCGCGACTTTCTGGAACCGATCGAAAAGGAGCTGGAGCGGGCCGGTGCGTTGGTGACGCACCGCGACCTGCTGAAATACATCGAAAACCGCGACCTGAAAGGGTACAAAAACGCGATCGAAGAGCATTTCAGGCTCTATTCGATCTATCTGGAACGCCACAAGAAATAGCGCCGGAGATCATGCGGCCGGAGGGGCGGGGCCTGCGACGTCTCCGTCCCTGCAATGCCGTCACCCGCCGTCACCCCCTGCGACGCCTCAGCTCCTGACGTCCGTCAGCGCGCCGCGCGCAACGCCCCGATGAATCCGGGCCAGAGACACCATAGGTTTTCGGTCTGCAACCACAATTCGCGAGCCTGCGCCCGAAGCGAGGGGCGTTCGCTCTCGATATCGCGCAGGTAAGTCTCGTCGGCGGGATGCTCCTCGGCCGTAAATTCGGCGAAATAGGGCGCAAAGCGGGTTTTGAAGCGCTGCAACTCCCCTTCGGGCAGCTTCCCGCCGCGGCGGAACGCCGACCATAGCAGCAGGATTTCGCGGCTGGCATACTTGTCCGACACGTCGTTGATCACCTCGTCGAACAACTCCTGCTCGTCCATGGCCAGATAATCGAAAGCCAGCAGTTCACTCCCCTCCAGATGGTCTTCGGGGTCCAGTTCGAGCAGTGCCGCCGACATTTCGAAGTCGTTGATCAGAAAATGGTCGATGGCCGACGCCCGAATCAGTTCGAGGGCCGCGCGCGAATTGCGGTGGTTCCATTCGAGATTCACCTCTTCGTCCTCCGGCACCAGCTCGGCAAAACGCTGAAAGGCCTGAAACCGCTCGTTGCAGGCTTCCTCGACATTTCCGGCACGCTCCATTTCGCGGGTATGGGCCAGTACTTTGGCAAAATTATAGGGTCCCTCGCCGATCACCTCGTAGGTCTGGTCGACAGTCGGGTTAAGGCAGGGATTTTGCATCGCGCCGCATTTTAAAAATTAGAATTATCAACAATACGAGTGTCACCGCCCCGCCCAGCAGGTAGGCCGCCGCACGGTCGCGCATGCCGCACATGAGCGGAGAGACGAAGACATAGGACGAGCATACGTAGGTCATGACCGTCGCCGGAACAAGCCCTACCCAGCGGTTGCGGCCGTGCCGGTTCAGAAAGGCCGTAATCATCCACAGCGTGACCATCGCCAGCGTCTGGTTCATCCACGCGAAATAGCTCCACATCATCTGAAAAGGCAGACAGAATATGATTACGAGACCTGCGGCGAAGAGCGGAACGCTGATGTAGATGCGTTTGCGCAGGCTCCGCTGCTCGACGCCCATAAAGTCGGCGACGATCAGCCGCGCCGAACGGAAAGCCGTATCGCCCGAAGTGATCGCGCAGGCCACGACTCCGAAAATCACGAACCCGGCCAGCACCTCGCCCAGCGTGTCGCGGGCGATCGCGTCGACCATCACGGCCGCCTGTCCGCCGTATTCGGCGATCGCGGCGTTCAGCCCTCCGACGCCGTTCCAGAACGCCATGGCGACAGCCGCCCAGATCAGGGCGATGATGCTCTCGGAGATCATGGCGCCGTAAAACACGGGCCGGGCCTGACGCTCGGAGCCAAGACAGCGGGCCATCAGCGGCGACTGCGTGGCGTGAAATCCCGAAATCGCGCCGCAGGCGATGGTCGTAAAGAGCATCGGCACGATCGGAAACCGTGCCGCATCGGCGATCTGGTTCCGGAAAGAGGTGAATTCGGGAATCGTGTATTTCCCGCTGAAAAGCAGTACCGCAAGGATTCCCAGCGCCATGAAAAGCAGCGCACAGCCGAAAACCGGATAGATGCGCCCGATAATCTTATCGACCGGCAGCAGGGTCGCCACGATATAATAAACGAGAATGACGCCCAGAACGATCAGCAGCAGCCACGAGAAATCGCCGAAGACGATTCCCGAAAGCGCCGGAGCGTCGATGCGGTTGGCGATCAGCGAAGCGGGCTGCGAGAGGAACACCGCGCCCACGAGCACCATCAGTCCGACCGAAAAGACGCGCATCAGCTGTTTGACGCCGTTGCCCAGATAGGTGCCGACCGTCTCCGGAAGGCTCGCGCCGTTATTGCGCAGGGAGATCATGCCGGCGATAAAGTCATGGGCGGCGCCCATGAAAATCCCGCCGAACGTGATCCAGAGAAACGCCACGGGACCGTAGGCCGCGCCCAGCACGGCACCGAAAATCGGCCCCAGACCGGCGATATTGAGCAGTTGGACGAGGAAAGTCTTCCACATCGGCATCGGAATATAGTCCACGCCGTCGAACGACACGGCCGAAGGCACGGGACGCCCTGCATCGGCCCCGCAAAGACGCTCCAGATAACGTCCGTATGTAAAATACGCCGCCACCAGCAGCGCAAGGCACACCAGAAAAGTAATCATTATCGGGTTAGTTTTGCGCGAATATAGTAAGAAATGTGAGAATTTTTGAAAAATTGTTGTTTGAAAAAAATATTTTTCAGATATTTGCAGTCCCAAAGGGAACTTAATGTTCCCGGCAAGCCGAAATAGCTCAGTTGGTAGAGCGTTTCACTCGTAATGAAGAGGTCCCGGGTTCAAGTCCCGGTTTCGGCTCAAGCCACCGCTTTCGCGGTGGCTTTTTTTATCGGATAAGTCCCGCCCAAAGCGCCGAAATGCACCGGCAGCGAAATATCTGCAAATAAATGCAGATATTCCGATTATAATGCCTATCTTTGGCAACCCGGACAATCGAGTTCATATTGTAACTTTCTTGGCAATGCACTGTCCCGCTTATCTTTAGCAGGTCTTCTCCATCGCTGATTCAGCCTTCAAAACCGACTTTTTTTGTTCGAATACCGACTCTCTCCAGCAGCAGCGCGGCACGGAGCATATCCGGCGGCGTGCGGCAACGGCGGCGAAAGCTTGGAACAAACACATTTTAATCATATAATTAATGGCGATTTCATTCAGCAAAAGAGAATTAGAGAAGAAAAAACAAGGCAAGAAGTTAGAGAAGCAACAGCGCAAAGAGGAACGCAAAGCCAACAGGGGCGGCAGCTCGCTCGACGACATGATCGCGTATGTCGATGCGAACGGCATGATTACCGACACGCCGCCCGACATGAGCAGCAAACCGAAGGTCGATGCGGAGACCATCGCGGTATCCGTCCCCAAGAAGGAGGAGCAGGAGCCGGTCGCACTGCGGGGACGCGTGGAACATTTCAACACCGACAAAGGCTACGGTTTCATCAAGGACCTCGACAGTACGGAGAAATATTTCTTCCACATCAGCAACGCACCGGCCGACATCGCCGAAGGCGCGCTGGTGACCTTCGAGACGGAACGCGGTCAGCGGGGACTCAATGCGGTCAACATAGCATACGCAAAATAAACAAGCATCATTTCACATAATCAAAAGACAGATGAACATTTACGTTTCAAAACTGAACTTCCGCACGACAGGCGAGAGTTTGCAGGCACTTTTCGCACAGTACGGAGAGGTATCTTCGGCTAACATCATCACAGACCGGGAGACCGGACGTTCGCGCGGTTTCGGCTTTGTCGAGATGCCCGACGAGGGCCAAGGTCAGAGCGCCATCGACGCCCTGAACGGCACCGATTTCGAGGGCATGACGATCATCGTAAACGTAGCCCGCCCCAAGACCGAACACGGCAACGGCGGCGGTTACGGAGGCAACCGCGGCGGCGGTGGCTACAACCGCGACGGTTACGGCAAAAGACGGTTCTAAGCCGGGAATATAATTCCACAATCCGGCCGCAGGAGTCTGTTTCGACAGGTTCCTGCGGCTTTTTCGCTGCCCAAGGCCGGCGAATCCCGGAGCGTACGGCCAATCGCGGAGCGTATGACCGGCTATGGAGCACATGGCCGATCGCGGGACACGACCGGCTGCAGACCGGAAAACACCGATGATACGACAGAAAACAGACGAAGGGGCGCAGGTCTATGACTACGCCCCTCGTCCATATCCGTAACGCCAAGTCATTCGGTCCAGCCGCCGCCCAACGCCTTGTAGAGCTGCACCAGCGCCAGATGCTCGTCGCGCACGGAGTTGCTCAGACCGATCTGGGCGTCGAAATAGCGCCGCTGGGCGTCCAGCACGTCGATGTAATTGGTGCTTCCGGCACGGTATTGCAGGTGCGCCAGTTCGACGTATTTGCTCGCCGCATCGCGCAGGTTCAGCTTCAAGGCCGCCGTTTTGCGGGCGCTGCGATAGGTGACCACGGCGTCGTCGGCCTCCTTGAAGACCGTCAGGACTTTCTGCTCGTAGGCCAGACGCGCTTCGTCGTAAGCCGCCAGCGCGGCGCGGTAGCGGGCCTGCTTGCGGCCGAAACCGAAGATCGGCGAAGCGAGCGTCCCGGCGACATACGAGAAAGGCGAACGGAAAAATCCGCTCAGGTCGTCGTTTTCGAGACCGCCCGTCAGATTGAACGTCAGGCGCGGAAACCGGTCGGCGTAGGCCATGCCCGCCGCAGCCATCGCCGCACGGAGCCGCTGCTCGGAAGAACGGACGTCGGGACGGCGCTGCAACAGCCCGGAAGGCAGTCCGACGGGCAGGCTGTCAGCGAATTCGGCATCGGTATTCATCTTGCCGCGCACCACCCGCCGGTCGGGATTTTCACCCATGAGCAGCAGGATGCCGTTCTCCATGATCTTGATTTTGCGTTCGAGGTCCGGAATCAGCGCGGCCGTCGAGGCGTACTCCACCTTCGCCTGCTGATAGACCATTTCGGAGGTGAGACCGCCTTCGAACCGCAGCTGCACCTGATAGAGTCCCTCGCTGCGCGTAATGAGTGTACGCCGCACGATCGACAGCTCGTTATCCAGCGCGATGAGGTTGAAGTAGGCCGCGGCGACGGACGCCACCAGCGTCATGCGCATCGCCCGCCGGTCCTCGACCGAAGCGAGGTATTCGGCGCCCCCTTTGCGTTTGGCCCAGCGCAGGTTGCCCCACAAATCCAGCTCCCAGCTGAGCGTGACTTTGGCCCCGAATTCGGGGTCGCGGCTCGATTTTTCACCGGCGTAGTCGTTGGTCTCGTAGTCGCCGTAAGCGGTTCCCGTGACCGACGGCAGGCGTTCGGCCCGGCTCACCCGGTACAGCTCCCGCAGGCGCTCCACGCGCGCGGCGGCCGCGAGCATGTCCCGGTTGTTGTCCAGCGTACGTTCGATGATCCGGCAGAGGGTCGAATCGCCGTAGAACCGCCACCACTGCACGTCGGCAACGGTCAGGGAGTCGGAATCCTCCCCGGCGATGCGCTCCGGCAGATCGACGTCGGGCGCCTTGCAGTGCCGCACGGCCGAGCAGGAGACCATTCCGACCGCTGCGGCCAGCAGAATGATTATCGTAAGTCGTTTCATCGTTTCAGTTTTGCTTTGATCCTGTAAATCCACACGAAGAAGAAGGGCACGAAGACAATGCCGACGGTAATGGCGACCAGCATGCCGAAGAAGACGCCCGTGCCGATGCCCTGACGGCTGGCCGAACCCGGTCCCGAAGCGAAGACCAGCGGCAGCAGGCCGAGGATGAAGGCCAGCGAGGTCATCACGATCGGGCGGAAGCGCAGATGCGCCGCGGTAAGGGCCGCAGAGACGGCGTCGCGTCCCTTCTCGATCTCCTCCTTGGCGAACTCCACGATCAGGATGGCGTTCTTGGCCACCAGCCCCACGAGCATCACCAGTCCGATCTGGAAATAGATGTTGTTCTCCAGCCCGCAGATCCAGATGCCCAGATAGGCGCCGATGCCGGCCACGGGAAGCGACAGGATGACCGCCACGGGCACCGACCAGCTTTCGTACTGCGCGGCGAGGAACAGGAAGACGAAGAGGAAGGCCAGCGCCAGCACCAGCCCGGTCTGTCCGCCCACGTGCTTCTCCTGATAGGAGAGTCCGCTCCACTCGACGCCGACCGATGTCGGGAGGTGCTTGCGGACGATGCTCTCCAGCACGTCCATCGCCTGCCCCGAACTGTAGCCGTGGGCCGCTTCGCCCGAAATGGTCGCCGAGTTGAACATGTTGAAGCGCTTGATGTTGCCCGCACCTGTGGTATAATGCGTCGTGCCGAGCGCCGTGATGGGAATCATCACCCCGCCCGCCCCGCGCACGAAGAACAGGTTCAGGTTGTCGCGCTGGGCACGGTAGGGAGCCTCGGCCTGAATGTAAACGCGGTAGATGCGGTTGAACATGTTGAAGTCATTGACGTAGATCGACCCCGTAAAGGCCTTCATCGTGGAGAAAATGTCCGACATCGAGACGCCCAGCAGCTGCGCCTTGTCGCGGTCCACGTCGAAATAGAGCTGCGGAATATCGCCCTGCATCGACGACGAAAGCCCCGTGAGTTCGGGCCGCTGCGCGGCATAGTACATCAGCGTATCGACGGCGCGCTGCAGCTCGGCGTAGGTCGTATTGCCGCGCGCTTCGAGCACCATCTCGAAACCGCCCGAATTGCCCAGACCGGGAATCACGGCCGGACGCGACAGGTAGACCCGGCTTTCGGGATAGCGCGACATCTCGGCGCGCACGCGCTGCATCACCTCGCTCAGGCCGTCCGAATCGCGGTCGCCCCACGGTTTGAGGATCACGGTCAGCTGGCTGCGCGCCTGATTGGTGCCCACGCGGGGACTCGAACCCGTCACGTTGAGTACGTACTCCACGTCGGGATCGTTCATCAGAAACTCGACGGCCCGGTCGGTCACCTCGCGCGTACGCTCGATAGTCGCCCCTTCGGGCAGCTCCAGCTCCACGGTGAAATAGCCCTGATCCTCCTGCGGCATGAAGCTCTGGGGCACCAGACGGTTCATCAGCCAGATGCCGACCAGCACGATGCCGAAGGCGGCCAGCATGCGCCGCGAGTGCTTCAGCGCCCCCCGAATCATCCGGCCGTAGAATCTGTTGCCCGTCGCCAGTCCGAGATTGATGCGGCGGAAGATCCGGTTTTTCTTCTCCCCGCTTTCGGGTTTGAGGAAAAGCGAACACATCACGGGGCTGAGCGTCAGCGCCACGACCGTCGAAATGATCACCGACACGGCGATCGTAATGGTGAACTGGCGGTAGAGCTGGCCCGTGATTCCCGCAAGGAAGCTCACCGGGACGAACACGGCGCACAACACGAGCGACATGGCGATCAGGGCGCCGCTCAGGCTGCCCATCGCCTTTTTGGTCGCCTCGTACGGCGAAAGGCGCTCCTCGTTCATGATGCGGTCCACGTTCTCGACCACCACGATGGCGTCGTCCACCACGATGCCGATGGCGAGAATCAGTCCCAGCAGCGTCAGCATGTTGAGCGAGAAGCCGAAGACGAGCATCACGCCGAAGGTGCCGATCAGCGAAATGGGCACCGCCACGATCGGGATGAGCGTCGCGCGCCAGCTCTGGAGCGAAAGGAAGACCACCAGAATCACCAGCAGCAGCGCTTCGAAAAGCGTCCGGTAGACGTGGTGGATCGACTCGGAAATGTAGGTGGTCATGTCGAACGGAATCTCATAGCTGATTCCCTCCGGGAAATTCGCGCGGATCTCCTCCATGACCTTCTTGACCGAAGCGGCGACCTCCATGGCGTTGGCGCCGGGAAGCATGTTGATATTCAAGACGGCGGCGTTCCCGCCGTTGATACCGCTCTCGGTGCTGTAGGAGGAGGCTTCGAGCGAAATGCGCGCCACGTCCTTCAGACGGATGATCGAACCGTCGGGATTGGCCCGCACGACGATATCCTCGAATTCGCTGACCGACGACAGACGGCCCTGCGCCGTGATCGGAATCGTCACGTCGATGCCGTTCATGGGAGCCTGCCCCAGCACACCGGCCGCCGATTCGCGGTTCTGGTCCTTGAGCGCGTTCTGCAAATCCTTGACCGTCAGGCCGAGGTCGGCCAGCTTGTCGGGCATGACCCATATCTGCATGGCGTAATAGCGGCTGCCGACGTTCGAGACGCTGCCCACGCCGGGCACGCGGCGCAGCATGTCCAGCACGTTGAGCGTGGCGTAGTTGCTCAGGTAGATTTCGTCGAACTTGGGGTCGGATGACAGCAGCGTGATGGTCATCAGCTTGCTGGCCGCCTGCTTCTCGACCGAGATGCCGTTCTGCACCACCTCGGCCGGAAGACGCGCTTCGGCCTTCTTCAGACGGTTCTGAATATCCACGGCCGCCAGATCGGGATCGGTCGAGATGTCGAAGGTCACCGTGGCGGAAAAACCGCCCGAGTTGGAGCTCGACGACTCCATATAGATCATGCCGGGCGTACCGTTCAGCTCCTGCTCGATGGGCGTGGCCACGGCCTGCGTCACGGTCTGCGCGTCGGCGCCCGGATAGGAGGCCGAGATGCGGACCACGGGCGGCACGATCTGAGGGTACTGATCGACGGGCAGCAGGGCGAGGCCGATGCCGCCGACGATCACGATGATGATGGACAGCACCGTCGAAAAGACGGGCCGGTCGATAAAAAAGTCCGCTTTCATAGGTTACTGCTGATTTTCGGTCTCCTCCTCGCGCCGCGTAACGACCGGTTCGACTTTCATGCCGTGCTGGAGCTTGTGGTATCCCTCCACGACGATGTCTTCGCCCGACACCAGTCCGCGCTCGACGACGATATTCTGTCCGATTTCGGGTCCCGTTTCGATGAAACGCTTCTCGACGATGCTGTCGGGACGCACCACGAAGATGTAGGCCCCGCCCTTCTCGATCACCACGGCCTTCGACGGCACGACCACGGCGTCCTCACGCACGTCGAGCAGCAGCCGCACCTTGGTGAACTGGCCCGGCAGCAGGATATGGTCGGGATTGGACATCTCGGCGCGGACGGAGAAGGTACCCGTCTGGGGATCGACCTGCGGATCGGCGAAATCGACCAGTCCCCGGTAGGGGTATTCGGAGCCGTCGGCCAGCGTCACGGTGATATAGGGGTCCCATTTACGGGCCGTATCGCGGTGTCCGAGATTGACGTTGCGGGCTTTGCTGCGCAGGTAGTCCAGCGCCGTCATGCTGAAATCGACGCGCACCGTATCGCTCTTCACCACCGTCGCCAGCAGCGATTTGCCGTTCGGTCCCACGAGCGTTCCGATGTCGGCGTTGCGCTCGGAGATATACCCCGCGATGGGCGACTTGACATTGGTATAACCCAGCGTCATTTCGGCCTGCGTGAGGTCGGCCTCGCCCACCACCACGTCGGCCGCGGCGCTCTCGTACGAAGCGATGGCGTTGTCCAGTTCGAGCTGGCTGGCCGCGCTCTGCTGGTAGAGCGGACGGATACGGTCGAGGTCGCGCTTGGCCTTGAGGGCCTGCGCGCGCGCCTTGTTGAGCTGCGCCTTGGCCTTGTCCACACGAGCACGGTAGATCTTGGGGTCGATGACGAACAGCGTCTGTCCCTTCTTCACGTAACTGCCCTCACGGAAGAGCATCCGCTCGAGATAGCCCTCCACACGGGCCCGCACCTCGACGAACTGCTGCGCGCGGATACGCCCCACGAATTCGCCGTAAATCTCCACGTCCTGCGTGGCAACGGGTTCGACCGCCACCACCGGATAGCGGACCGTCTCGCTTTGCGGACGAAGCAGCCACACGACGCCGGCGACGACCACGACCGCGATCAATCCGACGATAATCCACCCGCTCTTGGTTCGCGGACAGGCCCGCTCGCACCATGAACCGGCTTTACGTATCCATTTGTTTCCCTTCGGATTCATACCTGTTCAATTATTGTTTTCGAACTTTCTTTTGCGGAAGGAGTCCCCGCTTTTACGCCGCAAAGATACGATTTCCCACGAAAAACGGAGAATAACAGCGCTATTTCATCATCCCTGCAGGCTGCTCGCA
>ENA-UEPL01002662-UEPL01002662.1-human-gut-metagenome-genome-assembly--contig:-NODE-2662-length-11490-cov-2.770875_pt1 | contig 11490 bp, 8 predicted proteins | sample MGYA00242896_ERZ507908 | MGnify/ENA primary metagenome ERZ507908 (study PRJEB26167, sample SAMN06115518) | human gut metagenome | host: Homo sapiens | place: China:Chongqing | collected 2015-08-20...
ACCGGTGTGATCAGATCATATCCTTCTTTCTTAATGGCATCCATATCGAATTCCACAAGAAGCTTTCCTTTTTTTACCTTATCTCCCTCAGAAACATGGGATTTAAAATATTTACCATTTAAATTTACAGTATCAAGTCCGATGTGGATCAGAATTTCTACTCCACTTTCTGTCACAAACATGATTCCATGTTTGCTCTCCATGATATTTGCCACCGTACCATCTGCCGGTGCATAAACCTTTCCTTCTGATGGAACGATCGCTGCTCCGTCACCTAAAACCTTATCAGCAAAAGTTTTATCCGGAACATCGGAAAGTGCTTTTACAGTTCCTGCTACCGGTGCACAAAGCTCGATCTTATCTACAAGCGGAGCGTTCTGCTGTGCCGGCTGTTTTTCTGTATCTGTGTTCTGTACTTCATCCTCTGTCTCAGCCTTTACATCCTCAAATCCGAAGATAAGTGTAAGAACAAAAGCAGCTACAAAAGATACCACGATCATAATGATTCCATAAATCAGATTGCTTAATCCCTTCTCGCCGATAAACGCCGGGATCGCCATGATACAATTCTGTGCAATGTAAAGAGAAACCTGAAGAAGTCCTCCTACGATACCACCGATTCCGGCTGCGATGGAAGCTGCTACAACTGGTCTTTTCAGTTTCAGTGTAACACCATACAGAGCAGGCTCTGTGATACCCATAAGAGCGGAAACACCGGCTGCACTTGCCAACTGTTTCATGTTGCTGTCCTTGGATCTTACAGCTACTGCAAGAGAAGCTCCGGACTGTGCAAGGTTAGAGCATACCTGAGATACAAAGATCAGTGTATCGGTACCACCGGTTGCAATGGCATTCAGTCCGATCGGTGTCAGCGCATGGTGCATACCGGTCATAACGATGAACGGGAAGGTTGCTGCAAGGATACCTACAATAATAAAACCAAGTTTTACGGACAGGAAGTTGATGGCTACCGCAAGTCCGTTACCAATAATTGTTCCGATCGGTCCAACTACGATCAGGGCGATTGGTGCACTGATCAGAATTACCAGTGTCGGGTGCAGGATCAGTTTTACCATTTTCGGTGTGATCTTATCAACCAGAATCTCAATATAATGTGTGATCCATACCATCAGGATAACCGGAATAACGGAATAAGAATAAGTTGCTTTTGTGATTGGCAGACCAAACAGTGTGATTGCCGCATCACCAGCTACCATAGTTACAAAGGTAGGGCTTAAGTAAACACCGGCAATAAACAGCGCCAGTGACTGGTTCACGCGGAAAACCTTGGCAGCATTTGCTGCGATCAGGAACGGCATGAAGTAGAAAGTAACATCTCCGATAAAACTGATCACCTGGTAGGTACTGCTTGTTTCTGATACCAGATGAAAAGTTGTCAGCAGGGTAAGTACAACTTTGATCATACCGGCTGCAGTCAGGGCAGGAATCATCGGAGTCATACATCCGGTGATGGCATCGATAACTTTTGAAACAACACTCTTTGAGCTGTCAGAGTTCGCTGCCGGTGCATCATCGGTAGGAACGCCTTTGTCTTCCAATGCCTTGTAAACAGCGTTTACTTCGTTTCCTGCGATAACCTGGAACTGATCTTCATGCCAGTTAACGCCGGAGATCTCAGAAAGCTTTAAGATCTCTTTCTCGTTGATCTTCGATCTGTCTTTCACATAGAAACGAAGCCTTGTCATGCAGTGGAACAGACGGGTGATATTATCTTTTCCGCCCAGCGCTGCAATCAGTGTGTCTGCAGTTTTTGCATAGTCCTTTTTCATTTGGGGTATAATAGCAATCGGGACGATGTTTTGAGCGTAGGAAAATGATGCAATTCCATACTTCTATTTCGTCACCTCCGAAATGGCTTATTTTATCGAGACCATACCAAGTTATCATGTTGATTAAAGGTTCCTTATCCGAATAAATGACGGAAAGATTTTGGTAGACCTTTTCAAATTGTTGCATTAAGTCAACTTTCAGACCTGATGTCATACCTATGCAAGTTGTGAATACATTGTCTACATAAGTTGTTACGCCGTTTTCATTTTCTAATATACTCTTCAAGAAATTCAGCGCAAAAGGGTTAGTCAGTTCTTCTTCTTTTCCTGCTGCCTGGAAATGCATGTGGTCAGGGGCGGAAGCACCGCACTCCGGTCCGTTATAGAGTATATAGAACTCGTCCAGGTTTTCAGCTAAGTGAAGCATATCTTCAAAACGTCCTTTCATGCTTTGTGGAGTGTGTTCCTTGTCGATGATTGTCAAGTGACGCTGAAAAATGGGGTAGGGGTTGAGGCATACCTCATAATGTCCGAATGGTAGATATGTTTGCTCTGCGGGGCGGTTTTTTCCGCATAAAAAACAAGGCCTTTCCTGGATAGAACGACTATCTGTTTTTGCCATGGTCGAGAGGATGCGTTGAGGATTCGGGAAAATTCTAACTTTCATCTCTCTATCTTCTTCCTTCAGTTTCAATACTTTTTTCTTTTCCAGATTTTCTTCCAACGCTTCATAGTTCCTTTTCGCAAGTTCCCAGTTTTCTTTTTGGTTTTCTATCATTTCCTCTACAAGTTCTTGAAACTCTTCATCGATAGTATGCATCTGGATTCTGCCCTTAATTTCCCATGTGCGGATTCGGTCTTTGTAGAAGTTGTTCCGATTGACTTTTTCTGTGCTTAATGCGGCGTCAGAGTTACCTTCCCAACGGCGACAGAGGTATATTACATCATAGATACGTCCGATCTTATACTCCCGTGAGATTCGTAATCCTATGGCGTAATCTTCACCATAGCTGGTATTCGGTAATTTGATATCACGAAGAATAGGAGTGTAGAAAGCTCGTGGAGCACCCAAACCATTGATACGTAGAGCGTTGTTCTTTCCATTTTCCGGTGTCCACTCTTTGTGGTCAATGATACCGGGGGGTATTTCGTTCAGTTGGAAGTCGGTCATTAGATAGGTACCTATGACCATTGCGCAGCTTTCCTTATAAAAGGTGTCTACGATTTTCTGTAAAGTGGATTCATCTTTATATAAATCGTCGCTATCTAACTGTATAGCGAACTTTCCGCATTTTTCGTGACATATACCCTTGTTCCAGCACCCTCCTATACCTAAATCATTTTCTTGGGGGATGATATGGATCAATCTTTTATCGCTACTTAGTTCCTGGAGAATTTCCGTCGTTCCATCGGTGGAATGATTGTCGATAACAATAATGTTAAAAGAGAAAGTGGTCCGTTGGTTTAAAGCCGAATTGACAGCATCGCGGATTGTATGAGCACGATTGCGTACAGGGATGATGACAGATGTCTCGAATTCAAAGTTTTCGCTGTGAAGATTTACAGGCCGTGAAGAAGTAGGCATGAAATAAGCATCAATACATTTCAGGTATTCGGTGCAGGCAGCTTCCATTTCAATTTGTACTTCCCGATTTTTGGGGTTTACATAGTCGAATTGTTTCTCTCCGCTTTTTCTGGTATCTGTTTCAATTTCGGTGTATAGATATTCATTGATGTGCACAATTGAATATTTGTAAGAGATGAATAGACGCATAGCATATAGTCCTGCGTATTTGTACTCTTCACGCAAAGCATCTGCTATTTTAGTGAAGGCAGAAGAACTGAATAGAAGCATGGAACCGAAATCGAAATCATCCCGGACGCTTCCTAATTGGTAGTCAATGACAGGTGCTTGTTTAAGTTCTCCGTTAATCAGCTGATAGTGGTCGGCATAAACTATTCCATTCTTTTTATCGTTCTCCATGATTTGCACCATGCGTTCCAAGGCATACAGTCCCAGTTTTAATGGAGTTTGTTTCAAGTAGAACAGAGTATATTCCGTATTGGCATTGGCTGCAATTGTTTTCATTGTGTCTGTGGAATAGAACCCTTTAACAGAGAGATATTCACAACCCGGAAGAGCTTTCTTACCGGGCTCCGAACCTAATAAATAGATATTATTTACTAGCTCTGACACTTGTAGTTCCTTTACTGTCTGCATGGTATCTTCCGGGGTGCCGAAAGGTATGAAGCAATTAATTTTCTTCTTCATCTTCATCTTAATATTAAAGAACTGTCGTATTGTCCATCGTTGATTTCTTTCGAATGAGGAAGCAAAGTCCGATGAAAGTAAATGCAGCGTTAAATAATAGCAGCTCGTAACTAATTTGGTAACCGTTGAGCCATGCTTCCGAATTTCTTTGAAGGATATAGCAAAGAATAGGAGAAGCGATAGCTACCAACGGAATATATTTATCATAAACTTGTTTCTTGGTGAAGATGCCGAAAGCGAACAACCCTAAGATAGGACCATACGTATAACTGGCCAATGTGTAAATCGCATCAATCACACTGGTGTTGTTCAGCAGATTGAATACGAAAATGACTGCTCCCATCACAACTGCCATACCGATATGTACCTGTTTGCGTATTTGGCTAAGTGCCGCCTCTCCTTTTTTCTGTGCATGTAAAATATCTACAGTAAAAGAAGTGGTCAGTGCCGTCAAGGCAGAACCGGCTGCAGAATAGGCGGAGGCTATCAGTCCGATAATGAATAATATTCCGACTATGCCGGGAAAATAATTTCCGGTAGCGATCATCGGAAACAACTCGTCGCTTTTTCCCGGATTCTCAATGCCTTGCTGTGCTGTAAACGTATATAGCAGTACTCCCAGCATCAGAAAAAGCAGAATGACAAAGAACTGTGAGATTCCACTGGTAATCATATTTTTCTGCGAGTCCCGGAAGTTCTTGCAGCTAAGATTGCGCTGCATCATATCCTGGTCGAGCCCGTTCATGGCAATAACGGTGAATACACCTGCCAGGAATTGTTTGAAGAAATATCGTTTGTCGTTGACATCGTCAAAAAAGAATGTCTTGGAAAAGTCACTATCTGAAATCGTACTAACCAGACCGCTGAAATTCAGATGCAGGCTGGAAGCAATATAATAGATGCAAAGTACAACCGACACTACCAGGCAGAATGTTTTTAGAACATCCGTCCATATCAATGATTTCACTCCACCGCGGAAAGTGTAAAGCCATACGATAAATACCGTAAGGATCACGTTCAACAGGAATGGGAGATGGAAAGGATCGAAGATAAGAAACTGCAATGTCAGGCATACGAGAAAGAGCCGGACGGCTGCCCCTAACATCTTTGAAATAAAAAAGAACCATGCTCCCGTCTTGTAGGAGGAGCTTCCGAACCTGTTCTCCAGATATTCATAAATGGAAACCAGGTTCATACGATAAAAGAGAGGAACGAGTACAAATGCAATGATAATTTGTCCTACTATGAATCCCAGCACCATCTGCAGGTAAGAAAAGCTACTTGCCTGTACCATACCCGGAACGGAAACGAAGGTGACTCCGGAAATGGTGGAACCGATCATGGCAAAGGCAACGATATACCAGGCTGATTTACGGTTTCCTACGAAGAATCCTTCATTGTCAGCTTTGCGTCCTGCTATATAAGAGATAGTGAACAGGATGATAAAGTATGCCACAATAGTAATAGATATAACGGCTGGACTCATATCTGCTGTTTAAATTCGTTTGAGGATGAATATCCGGAACTTGTTTACTTTGCCTACAAATGTAGGGAATTTATCATAGATATATATACTCTTACATATTTTTTATTCCGGGTGTGCCTCCGGTGGCATGTTTGGAGGAACGCCAGTTTTTGTTGAGCGAGGACAACTCCGGAGATTTCTTTTCAAGCGAAACGCCGGTTATTTTATCAATGGTGTGCATTTCATCTCTAAAACAACAAGTGTCAAAAGTATGTCCTGGTGCAGTCTCTTTACTACTTGAAAGTGCCAGATACCCGCCATTATTGTTCAGTGCCGGGAAGTTCGGTATAATTATTATATTTTCTCCACCGACTTTATGTTTCTGAACAACTCTGTTGAAGTATTTCGTGAAGCAAAGATATGCTTTGGCAGGAATGGTTAGGGGAGTAGAAGGACTTTCATTTTGAAGGATGGTAGTATTGTATATTGCCCCGTCTTTATACATCTTATATAGATAAAGTGCCGGTAAAATGATAGCCTGTTCAGTCGGATTGTAGATTTCTATATATTCTGCACCATCAGTGGCATTATTATACATGATTTCATTGAAAAGAAGCATACCTCTCACATCTTTCGGTAATTCGGGGGTGTTCGGATTATCTGGAATGTCTGTTCCGGGATGATCGGGTGTTTCATCAGGTGTAGTGTCCGTTTCTACGTTATTAGATAGCTGTATGTGATGAAATGTAAATCCTTTACAGCGGGTTTTGGTGTAAATGCAGTATATACCGCAGTAGCGGGAAGTTTGTATATCGGTATCTTTTATTTGTTTTTCTTTTACGTATTCATTCTCGGATTCACGTCGTGTCCAAAAAGTCCAGTAACCATTATTGTCACGTTCTACTTTTATATATAGTTTCGGTGAAGAGTCTCCTTTCATCAACTCTCTTCCCGAAGCCAGTAGTTTAGATTGGTCTCCGTTTTGACGATAAAGAGTTACATTATCTTTGGCTCCTCCTATCTGAATATAATAACCGTTTAAATTACCGGAAAGAATGTTTGAGGAAGAAGTCAGATAAAATCGTGCATAATTGTTAGCGGAAGGATTAAAGGTGAGGTGAACTCCAAATTCCCAACGGGTGTTTTTTACAGAGGTAGAAGTAATTGTGATATATGCTGTTCCGGCGTCTTCCTGCGGATCATTCAGATGGATTCCTTCTTTAGAATTGATGGTGAATTTGTCCATCTCTCCTTCCCAGGGAAGTTCGGAGGTAACTGTATCCTCTCCCTCTGAATCTCCTTTTTCTTCGTCATTAGCAGGGAGCGAACAATTATAGAACAATATGATGAAGATACTTAGGAAAGCAAATGCTTTGTAAACTTTCATACGGTTTTTAATTTGAGTTTTTTCGTTTTACCGTATTTGTTTGAGTATAATGCAGAAGCAATTGCGGTCTGAATATTTGAATGAGTCGGCAAAGATAAACTTTCTTGCCGGAAAAAGCCCATACTTACAGAAGAAAAGATTGTAATTCTTTTTGTTTCCTATACACGCATGGGAAGAAAACTGTAAGGGACTACCCTAAGTCATATTTAATGGATTGACTTTTGATAGTCCCTTACAACTGTTACATTCAATATGGGAATACTATTCGAAACGTGGTATTACATATTTATCAGTATAAGATGTGAAAGTAATACCGGGCATGGAATGAGTAGACGATGCGTTCTCTAATTTTTTAATCAATGAATAATCGTCGGCATTCAATGCGTAATAATTATCAGAGGTCGGAGTAGTCACACGTACCGTCCAATCGAACATATTACCGATGATGGTTAATGCATCCGTTTCGGGATTGAATACAGGAATTCCTGTTTTCACTACTTCGTATGTCCGGCTCTGCAGTACATAGAAAGCATTGTTGACATCGGTCATGAACGCAAGTGTTTTCTTATTTCTGAACTCTGTCAGATACAGATGTTCCAGTGTCAGTCCTTCAGGCAAGGTGATGGCACGAACATACGGACGCCCTTTCACCTGTTTCAGATGAAACAGACGGCGGTCGGCATCCAATAGAAGATAACCTTCGTCATACTCCTTTTTCACCGTTGGATTTCCTACGATCTCCGTTGCCGGGAAACGAAACTCCTTTTTAGTCATAGCTTCGGTAAACTGAAGACTCTTGTCTTCCTTTACGCTGTTGGAGGCCATGTCGATGAATTCGATCCCTTTGGTGGTGATACGAAATACGTCATCCGGCATTTTTAAGTCCACACGTCCTGACATGGATTCCATCAGAGGATAAAGTCCGATGGAAGGCGCATTGATATCCGAAGGTACACTGCGGAAGTTGAAATTCTCCGTCTGTACCATTTTAGGAGTTACTGCTATCCCTTTAATGGTATCCGGAAAACGCTCATCGGACATCAACTGACGAAAATAAAACATAGGCAGGATACTGTCGAAAGCTGCTTCCGAATAAATATTACCTGCCAGGTCGCGACGCACGCTTCCTTTTCCCTCTTCCTGTCCCATCTGTGCGAAATCGCCAATTACGAAACTGTACAGGGTAAAGGGAGTCTTCTCCGGCTTTACGACAAAGAAATTGTAACACCAGGGCAACTGCCAGAGTAGCAGAAAAGCGATGGTTACATATAATAATATAGTACTGAAACGTCTCATTACTCAATCTTTTAATTTTTAGTCTTTAATTTTTAATTGCTCCTAGTCCTGCTTTCCGGCCTTGAATCGTACGATAGAAAGCCACGAGAAAGAAGCTGTCAACAAAGTATAAACCACTAAATAAGGGAGGAACTTGTTATATGCTTCCGGTGTGGGCGACAGAAAGAAGATTCGGAGTAATAATACTGCGATAATGAGATTCAGAATACGACGTTTCCATGCCGGTTCAAGGCAGATCCAGGCCACAAGCAGATAGCCGGAAATCCCGGCAAGATACCACGTTAAAGCGGTGAGCAATATGTGGTTCTTCAGTTCATGGGCAAGTATTCCATTCAGGTATACTTCCATCAACAGGAAATTGGAAGCGAAGCAGACAAGTAGCAACACTAATCCCGAAAGTAGCATATTACCTGTCATCTTCAACTCCGGATAAGGCAGATGGAGAGTCAGTTTCAGGCATTTGCGCTGCATTTCGGGAACAAACTGCACAATAGCCATCAAAATTCCCGCAATCAGAGGGATATATTGCAACATATCAATGAAGATGACATCTCGTTGCAGCATCACTTCCCACACATGAGCAGCCCCTTTCATTTCTACCACCCGGTTGATGCGGAGCATACAGTAGCCTGTAAAACCAAGTGTGGCGAGCACGGCAAGTAGAAAATACCACCGTGTCTTTATCCATTCTTTATAAAATATAGCGTACATTGTTTTTATCAATTATCAACGATTCTAGTATTTGCCTGTCAGGCCGATAAATGCATCTTCCAGATTCACCTGTTCACTATGAAAATTAGTGTAGGGCACTGACATGGATTTCAGTTTCTGCCGGTTGAAGGAAAGAGAAAGTCTCCAACTGGTTCCGCATGACAGAAGGATGATAGAAATCATCAGATGCGGGAAGTTCGTAGCCTTCGGGAATAGTGAAGGTATAGCGACGTCCTTTTTCTAGTAGTTCGGCAATTGGTTTCTGAATCAGTATCTTTCCGTAGTCCATGATGATGCAGTCGTCAACAAGCCGCTCCATGTCCTGAATGATATGCGAGGTCAGAAAGACGGTTTTTCCTTCTGAACGGGCATAGTCGCGGAGGTAGTCGACAAACAGGCGACGATAGCCGGGATCGAGTCCGAGGGAGAAATCATCCAGCACGAGAAGTTCCGGGTTCTGTGCGAGAATCAGTCCGAGGGCTACTTGTGAACGTTGTCCGCAGGACATACGCGAGATACGTTGTCCGGGAGCGACTTTCAACTTATTCATCAGTTCATAGTACGCTTCCTTTTTCCATTGACCGGGGTAGAAAGCTGCGTAGAATTTCTCTATCTCGGTGATGGTCATGAATTGATATTGCACATGACCTTCGATGAGCAGTCCGATATTGCGACGCAGAGCCGGTGCCATTGTCTGAATCTCCTGTCCGAAGATGCGACATTCCCCTGAACGGGGTTTCAGGTAACCGCTCAAGATATTGATAGTGGTGGTCTTGCCCGTACCGTTCTTTCCCAACAGTCCCAAGATGCGTCCTTTGGGTACTGTGAAACTAAGATTTTCGTAAATCAACCGTTTGCCGTAATAGTGCGTCAGATTGTTACATTCGATAATATGTTCCATTTGATTTTATCTGTTATTCTATTCAAAAGAAGAAAAGGAAAAGAATGGGAATCAAGATTCCGACAATGACTTCGATCCCTCCTCTGCCGATAATGCCCTTATTCCCTTTCAGCATGATAATGCCGGAGAGAGTAATGATAATAAGAGCGATGGCGAAAATATCAGCAAAGTAAGTCCACCATTGTCCCGGGTTGTAATGTAAGCGGGACATTGCTCCGATAAGCGGGCGGCGGGTGACGGATTCATATACCGCTTCTCCTGTCTTCACGTTTACCAGGAGATTGGAGCCGCCTTTCAGGAATACTTTCATTACGTCCGTTTTCGGGAAGTAATATTTGGTATAGTTGCCGCTTTCTCCCAATGGTTCCAGGAGAGTGAGCACTTTCTCCTTATTCATTCCTGCTTTATCCGGTAGCTTTTCTGCTATCTTATACTCTTTCCGTGTGATGGAGAAGTTCGGATTAATAGTGTCACGGTGATTCATTACAATTCCGGAAATGGCATATATCAATACCATTCCGGAAAAGAAAAATGATAAGTCACGGTGTATGAGCCGACTCCACTTACGGATGTTACTACTCCACTTCATACGAGTCAGCTTCCATGAAATAGAAAGATAAATACTCTTTTCCTGTTTCTGCCTTGCGGTCGGCTATTTTTGCACGGAAATCTGCAATGCGGGCTTCAGGGCTGTTGGCTGTTTCACCACGTGCTTTCTTTTCAGAGTCGCATCCGGCTTCACCGGTTCCGTGTTTCTCGGCAGCCTGTGCTTTGAGTTGCGCTTCCCAGTTCTGGAGGTAGGCTTCGTCAATGCGTTGTTCTTTCAGTGTTCCGGTAACACGAACGATGGAGTTCACGCATTTAGGATCGAATGCTCCCAAAGTGCCCGCTTCTACACGGATCACTTGGGTATCGTCGCTACCCATCAGGAAGATTTTCTTTGCGCCATGTTTGCAGGTATGTGTGCAGACGCCTTCAATGGTCACTTCTTGTCCTGCAAGGCTTTCGGCATTGGCAAGAAGAGAATCAATTTCCAAGGCGGAAGATGCAGACTGTTCTGTAGTCGCTTCTGATGCGCTTTTCTGTTGTTTGTTACCACATGAAGTTCCGATAAAAGTCATTGCCACGATGGCAATTGCGATTGTTAGCTTTTTTGTTTTCATTGTTATTGCTTCGTTTTTATATAGTTTGTAATCTGTTTTTCGTTTGTTTATAGCTTATCGTAGTTCGCCTTATGGGCGAGGGGAGTAGCCTTACTTGAAACTTTTAGTTTCCCAGTGTGAAACTGGTAGTTTCAAACCTTGAAACTGTTGGTTTCTCACCGAGAAACTAAAGGTTTCAAGGCATGAAACAAATATTAGTCTTTTAGTTGCCGGCTTGATCCCTTATGCAACGAACTTGCATACCGGCTTTAATGCTAACATAAGATAATGATAATCTGCCTTCCGGATACTTGGTTGCATTGATTGTACTCATTAATCCAAAGAACTGTATATTGGTTAGTAGGCCGCTGGTACTATTGTATATGGGTTTGTAGGCGGTCGAAGTCATGAGATAATTCATTGCCGGTTTTCCATGCCACGCAGCTTGAATCTTGGCGTCATCTGCTATTGCAGTTTTTTGGTAGCTGCCGGCGCCTGTAAGACTTGTTGCCATACGAACACCGGA
>ENA-UEPL01002668-UEPL01002668.1-human-gut-metagenome-genome-assembly--contig:-NODE-2668-length-11464-cov-23.945728_pt1 | contig 11464 bp, 9 predicted proteins | sample MGYA00242896_ERZ507908 | MGnify/ENA primary metagenome ERZ507908 (study PRJEB26167, sample SAMN06115518) | human gut metagenome | host: Homo sapiens | place: China:Chongqing | collected 2015-08-20...
CCGCTGGCGCCCATCACGGCGATCTCGGCCGTCGGCCATGCGTAGTTGATGTCGCCGCGGATGTGCTTCGACGACATCACGATATAGGCGCCTCCGTAAGCCTTGCGCAACGTGACGGTGATCTTCGGCACCGTGGCTTCGCAGTAGGCGAACAGCAGTTTCGCGCCGTGGGTGATCACGCCGCCGTACTCCTGCGTGGTGCCCGGCAGGAAGCCCGGCACGTCCACGAGCGTCACGATCGGGATGTTGAAGGCGTCGCAGAACCGCACGAAGCGCGCGGCCTTGCGGCTGGCGCTGATGTCCAATACGCCGGCCATGAACTTGGGCTGGTTGGCGATGATGCCCACCGACTGTCCGTTGAAGCGGGCGAAGCAGGTGATGATGTTCTTGGCATAGCCTGCGGCCGACTCCAGATATTCGCCGTTGTCAACGATGGCACGGATTACCTCGGCCATGTCGTAGGGTTTGTTGGCGCTGTCGGGGATGATGTCGTTGAGCGAATCCTCCAGACGGGTGATCTTGTCCGTGCAGACGGCCAGCGGAGCGTCCTCCATGTTGTTCTGCGGCATGTAGGAGATCAGTTTCTTGATCAGCTCGATGCCCTCCTCCTCGGTGTCTACGGCGAACTGCGCCACGCCCGACTTGGTGGTGTGCATCGTGGCTCCTCCGAGCTGCTCCTGCGTCACATCCTCTCCCGTCACGGTCTTGACGACCTTCGGGCCCGTGAGGAACATGTTCGAGGTCTCCTTCTTCATGATGATGAAGTCGGTCAGCGCGGGCGAGTAGACCGCACCGCCGGCGCAGGGGCCGAAGATGGCCGAAATCTGCGGGATGACGCCCGACGACATCACGTTGCGCTGGAAGATGTTGGCATATCCGGCCAGGGCGTTGACACCCTCCTGGATGCGTGCGCCACCCGAGTCGTTCATGCCGATGCACGGAGCGCCGTTGCGCATGGCCATGTCCATGACCTTGCAGATCTTGTCGGACATCGACAGCGACAGCGAACCGGCCGTCACGGTGAAATCCTGTGCGAAGACATATACCAGACGGCCGGCAATCGTTCCGTAACCCGTCACCACGCCGTCGCCGAAGGTGTGCTTCTTCTCCATGCCGAAGTCGTAGCAGCGGTGGGTCACGAACATGTCGAACTCCTCGAACGAACCTTCGTCGAGGAGCATTTGGATGCGTTCGCGGGCCGTGTACTTGCCCTTGTCGTGCTGTTTGTCGATCGCCTTCTGTCCGCCGCCCATGCGGGCCGTCTCGCGGTTCTCGATCAGTTGATTGATCTTATCCTGAATCTGGCTCATAGTCTCCTTATTTGTTTTTGTTTTCGCAAAGCTCCGTCAGAATGCCCTGGGTCGATTTGGGGTGCAGGAAGGCGATGGTCAAGCCCTCGGCGCCCTTGCGGGGGGTCTTGTCGATCAGGCGGATGCCCTTGGCCTCGGCGTCGGCGAGCTGCTCCTCGATGTTCTCGCAGGCCAGCGCCATGTGGTGAATGCCGATACCGCGGTTTTCGATGAACTTGGCGATCGTGGACTCCTCCGACGTGGGCTCCAGCAGTTCGATCTTGGTCTGCCCCAGCATGAAGAACGCCGTGCGGACCTTCTGATCGGCCACCTCCTCGATGGCGTAACACTTCAGCCCCAATACGTTTTCCCAATAGGGAATCGCCTCGTCGAGACTCTTCACGGCGATGCCAAGATGCTCGATATGAGAAACTTTCATAGCAACAATTAAATTTAAGTTAGTGAATATTTATGTGTTGTTTCGTCCTTTGTTATTTTGCGAACACAAAGATAGACGAATCTTTCAGAACCGCCAAAATTCGGCGGACTTTTTTTGGCAATAGTTTGGCTTCGAAATTCGCGGGATGTGTCCGAAAAGACGATTTCGGGTCCGGGCGGCTTCGGAAAAACCGCCGCCGGAAACGAAAAACCGCGCAGTTTCGGCGTGCGAAGGGTCGTAATGACCCTTTTATCAGTCGGAAGGTTTTGCAAAGCCATATGCAATTCGGTTTTGGAACAAGCGCATTTTTTGCTATCTTTGTCGTGCAATCCGCAACAGCGGGTTGTCTTGGCTCAACGGAAAAATCTGGAAAATTTTGATATGCAAATATTTAAATATTTATAAATAAATCGTTTATTATTTTTTTCTCGAATTAAGGAACAATACAGAAACAAAATCATCAATTAAAGCAAATTCAGACCTTTTCTATTTTCATTAGGTTTCATTCCCTTCACTTGTTTGCATAAGGAGTCGAACTTTACAGTGGGTTGTACTTCTCTCTGTTCCGAGAAATATTTATTGGTAAACATACTTGCAGCCAAAAAAGAAAAAGGATCTCAATTTCTCGTAGGCCACCTTTATTTTTCGCCTAACTTCCTCTTACCTTAAGTCATAGGCATACTGAAAAGCAAATATGCCTATATAAATATAGTTTACTTTGGTTTAGCTTATATATAGAGCTAATAGACTAAAGTAAACTGATTTTTTGTAGCTTCTACCCGTTTAACAGTTGCAGCCAAAAGAGAAAATGGCTGGAGCCAATGAGTCTTGGCGCAGCCATTTCTTTTTCTACCCTTTGTTTGACTTTACTTTAATGAGCGTATATATAAGACGGGAATAAAGTAAAGCTCGTATTTTTCTTTTCGCTGCAACCCTATTTTTCATTTATTAGAATCGTCATCATAATATCAAGCTGCTCTTTTGATATTTTCTTTTGCCTGTTAACATATTCATTTAGTTTCTCAAATGCTTTAGGGCGGAGCTTACTTTCTGCAATTTGAAGCAACACTTCAACATCATTGTTTTTGTGTACATTGTTATCTATATTCTCTAATGTATCAAATAGCTGTGATACCACAATACTTTGACCGTTGTCAAAATGAACCCCAAGTATCAGATTATATTTACCCTTTGTTAGAGTAGGTTGTTTGTCTATAAAAGTGATTTTTCCTCTACCTAATGGAATGAATTCTACTTCTGTATTCAAAGAAAAATCATCGTTATGTATGTTATTCAACGATTGTAAATTAGCATCTGATATAAATGGAACACTTACAAATCTATCTTCAGAAATAGATAAAAGCTGTTCTGCAATTTTGTCTAAATAGTCATTATCTTGGACAGCCTTCCATTTATTAGGGATTATACTATCGCCATGCAGTGCGCCTATAAGTCCACCTGTGAAAGCTGCAATACTATCAGTATCAGCTCCCAAAGCATTGACAGCTTCTATAATTGCATTTAGTGGTTTATCGTGGAATTTTGCAGCTAAATAAATTCCTGCAATAACAGTTGAAGTCCCAGAACCTTTTGTAGCTTGGTTAAAACACCCTAATTTCGTCAGTGTTTCTTTTACAGATAGATTTTGTTTGATGCTTTGAAATGCAAATCTCAGATAATTCTGTGTTTCTACTACTATTTCAGAATAAAGACGCTCAAACGTTATATCACTTAATTTATTCCACTCTTTAATCCATTCTTTTATTTCATATCTATTGGTAAATGCAAGGTCAAATTTTTGAAGAAAATCTAATCCTATTCGAATAATATAATTTTCCCAATTAAAATCTTCTGGTCTAAAAACTATAATTTGGTCAATAGCATAACCATATAACATTGCACCCAAAATCGCTCTTGGATGTCCGTGGGTTATTATACTATTACAGAAAATCTCCTCTTTAATTTTTTCGACATTTCCAAGATTAGCTAACGCAATAGGTAAAATCCTCATTGCAGCACCATTTGCACCACTTTGCCTATAATCTAGAATTCCACCATTCGTTTTATATGTATAAAAATTACTGAACCATGCAACTGATTTCCTTTGAATCTTTTCAGCAGCAATCTTTACAGTTCGACCTCCACCTCTCGCATAAGTTAACCAATTTGCAAGTTCAACTTTTGCAAAATAGTTATGATCGACCTCTCCGTTTTTTTTTATACTTCGTGCAACAGAAAGAAGTAATTGCGTATCGTCTGAATAAGATCCGGCTTCGATAATATCTACATAACCATAAAATCTACCACCAACTTTTTTTCCCCAAGTATGAAACTCTTCAATTCGAGCACTGCCAAATTTTTCTTTTAGCGATTGCGTATTTGTTTCAAACTCAGTCATCCACCCCAAAGCATCTCCAATAGCCGACAATTTAATGCTCCCTTTATATTTTGTTTCAGGTTTCATATTATATTCTTGAATTAATGAACAGTGAAGTATCTACTACAAAATTATCGGTATTATAACCACTTAATGCAGCTTTTCCTGCTGCTAAATCATTGGCATCTTTAAAACAAACTTGTAAAATATCAGATACAGGTATTTCATTTTTTACTAAAACCTCAGCTTGCTCATCCGTAGGATATTTAGATTTCAAATTTCCCCGTGAAATTACTCTTGAATTATAGGATGTTACGACAGTCAAAGATGGTGTAAACATCATTCGAAATTTATCAATATCACCTGTTACTCCCACATTCCTTTTATTATAACTATTTGCAGCATTTGTTACTGAAAATAAAGTATCTTGGTGATAAATATATTTCTTGTCTATTTTCAGAACACACCAATAAATATGGCTTTCATTTGCTGTTTTTTCTCTAAAGCGATTAAACAAAAACGAATTAGGGTGCTGTATTGAGAGATTGATGTAATTCTTATCATCAAATCTTATATCATCAGTAAACTCAACATAGTCACGAATATCAGTTTGAGCAACATCGAATTCTTCAAGCAATGCTCTAGAAAGTAATTTACCTTGTTCAAAAATACCCATAAGATTTATGGTTGGAGTGAAATGTATCAAATATTCAATTCCTCTCTCTTCTATTTCTTTTTCAAATGCAGTATGGTCTAATTTTAATTGCATAATCACAAAATATGAATATTATACTTTATTTAATTGTCGGCTTTTACAAGCAAATTTTCATCTATTTCAGTCAAATATCTAGAGGGCTCCCCACTTGATAAAAGATATAATCGCTCCCTAGCTCTTGTCATTGAAGTGTACAACAAACGTCTTTCTGTAGAAATATGTAATTCATCATCTTCTCCATTGAATCCTGGAGGATAAGGAAGTATATCATCATTCAGATCTATAATAAAAACATTGTCAAACTCAAGCCCTTTCACAGATGATAGTGTACAGATTTTAATAGATTCTCTTTCAAAATCGATTTCTCCCGAGTCTAATAATATTTGTGTGTCATATCCATTTCCCTCTAAAAATGACTGAATTTCATTTAGGCCGCTTCGACTTCGATGAAGCACGACTGTTGAGCTAATATTATTATTTGCCTTTAATTGATTTAATGATTTTAATAAATATAAATTTTGCTCATTCTTATTCTCAAAATATCCGACTATTGGTTTTTCATCTCCACTCCTTGCAGTTTCAACAGTTGTAAAATCGCTTTTATCATTTTCCTTTTCCAAAAGAGAGAGAGCAGCTTTAACTATTTGCACAGTATTGCGATAATTCTTTTTGAGTTCTATTGTTCTTCCACCTCGTACATTGAGACCAACTTCACTCCATGTAAAACCACTTTTATAAATTCTCTGTGCAGCATCAGCAATTACAGAAATACTTTTTGTCTCATCAGATACAAGTCGTGAAATAACAAGAATTTGAGCTTTACTCAAATCTTGTGCTTCATCAATAATAATATGGGAGAAAGGCTTCTCTAAATTAGGCTTTGAATCCAATATTCTCAAACAGAGTAAGGCATAGTCATCAAAGTCCACTTGTCCGTTTGTCTTAAGCTGATTATTATAGTCTGCAAAGATGCTCCAAATTATTTCTTTGTCTGACTTTGTAACTCTATCGCTAGTTCCTCTACCAGTTCTTTTTGCATCGAAATATTCTTCTTTTGATTGAAATGCCTTCCCTTTTATCCAAGAAATTTCTTCACAGAAAAACTCAACAGGTTTATTAGAAATGGCATAAGAAGAATATTTTGCTTTAATCCTAGATATGACACCTAACTGAAAATTTCCCGAAATTGTCTTGTATATTCGTTTATTATCAACAATATCATGTAGAGGAATCCCATTTTGTTCTATAAAATGATATGCCCATTTATGGAAACTTGTTATATAAACATTCAGCCCCTTAGGTTTAGTCGGTTTTATCTCATTTGTATCTGGTCGATAGCCTCCCGATATTTGTGGAGCAATGGCATTAATATATTTTACCAAAGTTTTATTATATGTAAAAATAGCAACCTTTGCTTCATTAAACAGATTCGCATAAGTATCGAGTAAATGTTTTGCTCGATACAATGCGACAGTTGTTTTCCCACTACCTGCAACTCCTTTAATTTGAATAGGATCAGTTGCTGGCAAAAATAAAACTCTTTTTTGCTCCCCTTTTAAGATAATTGGCTTTAATGACATATGAGGTTATTTTTTTCTATCGTTGATAAAATTAGTGATTATTCAATAAACCAAGTGTGATTTATTGTTTTTAACATTTGCTGAATTTAATTCCGCTAATAAGCCTACAAATTCAGATGTTGGTCTAATCAATAGTTTAACTCTGAATTTTATAATTAATTTTTCAAGCATCCAATCGGCACAACATACACTCCATCTGTTCGTTTATAGGCAAAATCGCCAACACCTGTCAACACCATACAAAAAGCAGGGGCTTTCATTCGGGAGGTATCTATGATATTTGAAAGTGCCATTAAGGTTTTTGCACCATCCTCAATCAACTTTTCCCCACCCAATTTTATTTCAATAAGACCATACGAACCATTCCGCAAATGTACCACAGCATCGCATTCCAAGCCGTTCTTGTCTCTATAATGATAAACAGAACCATCTAAGGCATCAGCATAAACCCTAAGATCTCGAATACACATTGTTTCAAAAAATAACCCAAATGTATTTAGGTCATTAATCAAATCATTAGGACCTAGGCCAAGAGCAGCCACGCCAACTGACGGATCAACATAGTACCTTGTATCTGATGTGCGAACAGCAGTTTTACTCCTTAAGTTGGGATTCCACGCAGGCATATCCTCAATTACGAATATTTTCCGCAAGGCAGTGAGATATGAATCTATTGTTTCATCACTGACATCTTCCGGCTCATTTGTTGATATATCTGCAAGTATTGTTGCAATACTTGCTTGTGCCCCTTGATGCCTGGCATAGGAACGCATAATTCTCTTTGCTCGTTCTGCATCACGTTTTACATTATCAACTCGTGATATATCGCTATTCGTAATAGCCTTATAATATTCTGTTGCTTGCAACAGTGCCGCCTTTTCTGTTTTCTTTTGTAAAGCCTTAGGCCACCCTCCACGGCAAACAACAAATGCCAGCATTGGTAATGTAAGTTTATTCAAGGCTCCTATTTTATCCGGCATAAGAAATAAATCCGATAGGCTTATCTCACCAGTAGAGTCTCCAGATTCCCATAAACTCATAGGGCGCATAGTAAGCCATCCATATCTTCCAGTACCTGTATGATGAATATCTTTGGTGTCAGCAGGTACCGCAGACCCCGTAAGCATAAATTGTCCATCCTTGCCTCTATGGTCTACCTCAAATCGGATGGCATCCCAAAATTGAGGTACTTCCTGCCATTCATCAATCAAACGAGGAGTTTCCCCCTCAAGCAAAAAGCTAATATTTGTTTGCGCCATCTGTTTGTATTGCTGCTGTTTGGTAGGGTCATCCATATAAATAATGCTTTTGGCCTGTTGCTCTGCTGTAGTTGTTTTGCCACAAGCCTTGGGGCCTTCTATCAACACAGCACCCATTGCCTCTAATTTATCACGTAGCAGTTGATCTGCTATTCGATTTTTATATTCCATAGAATTGTGTTTTTATGCAAATATAGCACATTTCTTTGTAATTCAATTCATTTTCGAAGATTATTTGGAAAAATGGCGGAATTGTATTTGGAAATTTGGCGTTATTTTGATTGGAAATTTGGCGTATAATTATTTTAGATTTTGTACTAGATTTAAAAAGCGCACTATTGCAGTGATACTCTTTTATGGCATTTTCATTGAAAAATTCCCAATCTCTGACTTCATAGTAGGTATTAGACGTTCGCCAAAGCCGTTTTAGTTCGGGCTTGCCCGTATGCTTGTAATAAACCCTTCTGGGGAGCCTAATACCCCAATCGCCTTACGTCGTTGGGAGGGTTGCCATACAATCTGCAAGCAGCAGCGATGAGATTGTCCGCTATCAAGGTGATTATAAAGCGGCAAACGGATAGGCAGGGTGTTTTGCGCATATCGGAGAATTTAGCCTATACCTGTTCGTGTCGAGTAGGTATCCGACAAGAGGGATAAGAAAGAATTTGCCCCTTATAGTGTTGCCTCATCCGACAAGAACGGGGTTATATCTTGTTTGTCTTTCATTGGTCTTTCAACACCACCGTCCGAGCAATGACATCCCAGTTTTAGGTGCAGTTTCGGACAACTGAACAGTCTCCAATTTTCTTTTCAGTTATTTACACGAAAACGGTTTACTTTAGTTTTTCTCCCTTATATATAAATACTAAAGTAAATTGAATTATATATGCACGCGCGGCTGGTAAACTTTAGTCGAACAATCCGTTTACTAAATTGACTGCATCGTCCTTTTTCTGATTGATGATTTTGGCGTACACCTGTGTCATCTTCACATCGGCATGGCCGAGCAGTTTCGAGGTCGTGTAGAGGTCTGCACCGAGCGTCAGCATCATCGTTGCGAACGTGTGCCTGCTCGTGTGAAATGAAAACCGCTTATCTATTCCAGCCGCTTTCGCCCAAGGTTTGAGAAGCGTGTTTATCATCGTTGGGCTCGGCAAATCGAATACATGGTCTTCCGATGTCTTCTCTCCACGTTCCGGCATCCACTTCAAGGCTTCGGGGGAAAGTGGCAGATAAATCGACTCTTTGGTCTTTTGCATGGATACAGCCAAACGGTATTGTCCTCTATCGACAAACACGTCTTTCCACTTCAAGCTGATAATATCACTTATCCGCAGTCCGCAGAAGCAGGAGAACAAATAAGCCTGTTTTACGGCCTCGTTTTTCATCGGAGTAGCAATCAGTGCCCGCACCTCTTCGATGGTCATATACGACCGCTTACTCTCCGGCAGACGGATTTTATCCGAATTGTTGATTTTGGTAAAAGGATTGACTTTTATAATCTCCGCACGCACGGCAGCATTTAAAGCTCCGTTCAGAATGCGGTAGTAGGTATGGAGCGTAAAGTTCGATACACGCTTGCCCTTTGGCCGATATTCCGTCAGCAGATAGTCAATATACTCTTGACAGAACGCCTTGTCGATCTGATCCATCGTTACCCGTTCTCCAACATAATCTTTCAAGATGCGGATAGTAACTTGGATTTGGTTTCCATCTTTCTTTCCTCGCTTCGCCTGATTCTCTTTGTAGGTTTCCATCCAGTCCAGAAGAAAAACCTTTTCACGGGTTTCGATACCCGCTTCTCCGTTGGTAAGTTGAATGATCCGTTTCGATTTGATGGCATTAGCTGCCGCCATAGTCGTTTGGTTCCGCACACGGGCATTATTATCCGTTTCGGGGATAAGATACATCTTCAGATACTCATATGTCCGTTTACCGTCCCGATAGATATCCAAATACAGACTTTTGTTTCCGTTTGCTAAATCTTTCATCCGAAGACGGATAGGTTCTTTGACTTTTGCAGGCTTTTTTACTCGTGGCATAGTTCCTCCTCTTTTACTCGTTATTTCTGCTGCAAAACTACAAATAAAAGCCGAGATTAAGGAACAAATAAGAAACAAAAATGTACCAAAAAAGAGCCAAGCGACAATAGCCAAACAAAACAAGTGAAGATATAAATACACTATAATCACTTATTATACAGTGTATTTATTTTCATTTGATTGGCTTTTATTTTCTTCTTCAATTCATACTTTGTAAATCTGGAAAATTTATCTTAGCAGTCAAGTGCATATCCTGCTTTGCGGTGCGGCCTGCGCCGTATGGCACGGGATATGATTCCTACGTCGTTACGGCGCGGGCTATATGCGCTTACTGCTACAAAGGTTTTCCAGAGCCGTCCGTTGGGTAAGCAAACAGTAGTCCGCGTTCGTATTTTTACGGGCGCGGCACAGAGGTCCCCAAAATCCACACCACCATGAAGCAGCATGACCACCGCCGCCGCAGCGACAACAACCGTTTCGACCACGAACGCCTCCGGTTCGCAATCCGCGCATCGGGGCTCTACACCGGGAGTTTCGCCCGGCGGATCGGCCTTCCCGACAGCGAAGCGCTCTACGACGTGCTGACGGGCCTGGCGCCCCTCTCCCCCGAGCTGGCCCGCCGCATCCACGTCTGCTATCCGCAGATCGACCTGGAGTGGCTGATGACGGGCCGCATCAGAGGCATCGAACTTCCCGCAGCCGGTCAGAGCGACGTATAAATCTGCATAAGGCGTTCCGCCACGGCGTATTCCGAGAAAAGCTCCGCGCGGCGGCGTTCGCGCCGGCGCATCGTCTGCCGCCACGACTCGTCGCAGAGGGCGTTCTCCAGCGCCGCGACGACCTCGCCTGGGGCCTCGGGATTCACGTAGGCGGCGGCATGGCCGGCGGCCTCGCGGTTGAGCCGCGTGTCGCTCAGCACCATCGGAAGCTCGGCGCGCAACGCCTCGACCACCGGCACGATCGACGCCTCGGAGCAGGCGTCGGGCAGGTAGGCGAAGACCCGCGCCATGCGGAACAACGCCGGAAGGTCCGCGGGGGGCAGCTCGTAGATGAAATCCACGCGCGTGGCCAAATGCCGCTCGCGGGCATAGCTGAGCAGAAAATCAGAATAGACCGTGCGGCGGCCGCAGACGACCACCCCGACACGCGAATCCAGCAGCGCGAGCGCATCCAGCACCGCTTCGTGGTTATGGTGCGGTTCGACGGTGCCTATCATCAGAATAAACATCTCGGGAAGACCGTATTTGCGCCGCGTGTGTTCAAGTTCCGCTTGAAGCGGCGGTTCCTGCGGCACGCGGGCTGCGAGCGGCATCATGACCTCGATCTTCGCGGGGTCGATGCGCAGGCGCCGCGACAGCTCCTCGCGGGCCGGCGTGCTGACCGTGATGACCCGCCGCGCCTGCCGCAGCGCCCGGCGGTAGAGGCGCAGGGCGATGAGCCGCTCGGAAAAGGTGTAGAGGTGCGGATAACGCAGGAAATCGAGGTTGGGAACGGTCATCACCGCCGGAATGCGCCCCAGGTGTACGGAGAGCGGCAGCGAGGATCTGAAGCCGTGGTACAGGTCGAGGTGCCCATAGCGCTTTGCATCAACGACATATTCATGTTCCGGAGCGTAATTCTCCAACACCCCGGCCAGGTGCTGAAAGTAATTGCCCCGGAGCGTGACCGGGGCCGTATCGAGTCCTATTTTCATTGTATATTTCCTTTAATCATTATAAATTTGAGTAATTAAGACATCAGAGTATGGAATAAGTCCGAGTTTT
>ENA-UEPL01002670-UEPL01002670.1-human-gut-metagenome-genome-assembly--contig:-NODE-2670-length-11461-cov-4.985067_pt1 | contig 11461 bp, 9 predicted proteins | sample MGYA00242896_ERZ507908 | MGnify/ENA primary metagenome ERZ507908 (study PRJEB26167, sample SAMN06115518) | human gut metagenome | host: Homo sapiens | place: China:Chongqing | collected 2015-08-20...
TTAGGTTTGCCTTTCTTCGAGAATCAAGCCGTTGAGATAGATCATAACCTTTCTAGTAACGAGTTGCCTCTTACTCGTGCTAACTGTAAGGAATGTAAGTGGGAATTCTATCAAGAACGTCTGCGCTATCCAGCGAATATGGAAATCAATAGTAAGGATAGTTATATGAAAGCTGTTGAGCTATTGGGTGGAGCTGATTTAATTTCTACTCCGCTATGGTGGGCTAAACATTGATTTATATGAAAGCTCAAGGTGAAGGATTATGCTTCCACCTTGGGCTATTTTTGTGTATTTGTGCCGACCGCTATTATAAGCATCTAACAATGCCCATCGTAAGCCCCTGCCGACTGCGGTCGAAAGGAGCTTATAATGGGCATTCCTAAACTCACTTGTCACTAAACTCACGACCCTCCTGGCTTACTTGTCACTCCCCGATAAAGTCTACTTGAAAAGCTTGTCATCAGAGGCTGTTAACGTAAGCGTCACTGGCGTAGTGTGCCCCCTGTCTCTCTCTAGTTTCCTCTTGTATATGTTAAACTCAAAACATATCTGCCCTTTTTATGTTTATACAGGATAAATGACATTCGTTGACGCAAAAACTAAAACATTGTCTAGAAAAATAAACAAAAAACAGTAGTTATGTTGAAAAGATTCAGACCAGTCAGCTTAATCCTGTTGGTAGGGGCGCTTGGGTTCTCGGGAAACTTATACGCCACGCCTATGTCCGGGATTCCGAGGGTTGACATTTCACAGCAAAACGCAAAGGTGTCGGGAATAGTTGAGGATGCCTTAGGACCCGTTACTGGGGCGTCCGTAATCGTGAAAGGAACTACCAATGGTACTATGACCGACTTGGACGGACATTTTACCTTGGATAACGTGAAGAAAGGGGATATCATACAGATATCGTTTATCGGTTATACCTCGCAAGACATCCCATATACCGGCCAGTCCGAGATTACGGTTAAACTCGTGGAAGATACCCAGAAACTCGATGAGGTGGTGGTGACTGCCTTGGGTATGAAACGGGATAAGAAAGCCTTGGGTTATGCCATGCAGGAGTTGAAAGGGGATGACCTCTTGGCCTCCCGTGAGCCGAACTTGGCGAACTCCCTTTCCGGTAAGGTTTCCGGTTTGCAGATCGTTCGTTCAAGCAATGGCGTAGGAGGGTCTTCTAAGATCGTACTTCGTGGTAACAACTCCTTGACGGGTAGCAACCAGCCCTTAATCGTCGTAGACGGTACCCCGATGGATAACTTCACCGGTGGTGTGGATGATGTATGGGGTAACTCCGGAGCGGACATGGGTAACGGCCTTTCGGATATCAACCCGGAAGATATCGAGTCCATGACGGTATTGAAGGGTGCTTCCGCCGCCGCCCTTTATGGCTCACGTGCCGGTAACGGCGTGATCTTGATCACTACCAAGTCCGGACGTAAGAACGAGGGACTCGGTATTACGATCAACGCCGGTATCACCGCCGAGACGATTTTCCTGAAACCTGATTTACAGAACGACTTCGGACAAGGCTCCGTGGGCGTTTACGATAACCAATCCCGCCTTAGCTGGGGACCGAAAGCCACGGGACAAATGGTAACCGATTGGAGAGACAATCAAATCCCCCTGCATACTTATGATAATATCGACGCTTTTTTCCGCACCGGAACCTCCTTTAACGAGGGTGTCAGCTTCCAGCAGAACATAAAGGGGACGGCGGTATTCGCCTCCGTAAACCGTTCCGACGATGCTAGCATCACCCCACGCTCAAAACTAAACAAGACGAATATTACCTTGCGTGCCACTACTTTCCTAGATGAGGCGGAAAAGTGGAAAGTAGATGCCAAGGTGAATTATATCAATCAAAACGCACATAACCGCCCGATTCAGGGCGTGAATCCCTCGAACGCTTTCAATACGATCTATAACCTGCCTCGTTCCTTGAATATCCGTGAGTTTGAGGATGACGTGGATGAGCAAGGCAATATGATTTGGTATGACGCCTCCAAGAATCCGCAGGAGAACCCTTATTGGGTGACCCGTTATCGCCAGAACGAGGATACCCGTAACCGTTTGTTAGGAAATATCTCCTTGAAATATGCCCCGACCGATTGGTTCGATATTGAGTTGAGAGGTGGTACGGATTATTATACCACGACGAAGAGCGAGAAAGTATATGCCGGTGGTAATACCAGTCCGAGAGGTCTGTATACCGAGGGATCGGAGACCTTCTATGAGAATAACTTCAGTTTCTTGGCTACGGCCCGGAAGGATAACTTGATCGATCGGCTGGGAGGCTTCGTTACTTTCGGTGGTAACTTGATGCTCCAGCAGCGTAATAAGATGAACGCTTCTGCCGGAGAGTTGTTGGTGCCGAACTTGTTCTCGCTGAATAATGGCGTGAATAAGCCGACAGTCACTTCCGAGTTGATCCGCCGTCGTATGAATTCCTTGTACGGGTCGTTGCAGTTGAACTGGGATGGTTATCTGTTCTTGGATGTTACGGCACGTAACGATTGGTCGTCTACGATGTCGAAAGCCAACCGCTCTTATTTCTATCCGTCTGTCAGCTTCTCCGCGGTGATCTCCGATATGTTGCCGAAGATTGGCGGAAGCATGCCGGATTGGTTCTCTTTCGCTAAGGTACGTGCCTCCTTCGCTGAGGTAGGTAACGACTTGGACCCGTATCAATTATATAACTTCTACTCTGTAGGCAAGGACCCCAACGGGAATACGACGGCGAAACCGGGTAAGGTACTTTACGACTCGGACGTACGTAGTGAGTTGATTAAATCATGGGAGGCCGGTTTCGATATCCGTTTCTTTAATAACCGGTTAGGCTTGGATGCCGCTTGGTATAAGTCCAACGCTACCCGCCAGTTACTGGATTTACCGATGGACCCGTTCTCCGGCTATGCTTCCCGTAAGATTAATGCGGGTAACATTCAGAACGAGGGTTTGGAGATCTCCTTGAACGGTACGATTCTAGACAATCCCGCCGGATTGAGCTGGAGCTCTACGGCGCAGTTCTCCTTGAACCGGAATAAGATCAAAGAATTATACGAGGGCGTGAATCTATATGATATAAAGACGTTTGACGCTATCCAGATCGTAGCTCCGGTAGGTGGTTATTATGGTGAGATCTACGGGCAGACCTTTATGCGTGTGACCGATGAGAATAGTCCTCACTATGGAAAGATCGTCGTAGGTGATGACGGTTTGCCTTTGATCTCTACCGAGAAGTCGAAAGTAGGAAACCAGAGTCCGGATTGGATGATGGGTTGGACCAATAATTTCTCTTATAAAGGTTTTAACCTGAGCTTCTTGATAGACTTCCGTATCGGTGGTAGCATCTATTCGGCGACAGCCTCCAACCTGTATACCCGGGGTAACGCCGCCGGAACAGTGGTGAATGGTGATCGTGCCGAATTCGTGGTACCGAATACCGTGGTTCAACAGGGCAGTGGTTATGCGGAGAATACGGTCGCCGTCACTCCCCAGAACTATTGGGAGCGTATTGGGTCTACCGGAAATTATGGTTTACCAGAGGTTTATACCTATAGCGCCACCAATGTCCGTTTGCGTAATATCACCTTTGGCTACGAGTTCAATCGACAGATGTTGAAGAAAACGCCTTTCCAGCGTGTACGTCTATCCGCTACTTGTAACAATGTTTGGATGATCCATTATAACTTGCCGGGTATCGACCCCGAGTCCGTTGCCGCCACGAATACCAACGCTACCGGATTCGAGAATGGAGCCGCGCCGACCAGCCGTTCCTATACGTTTAATGTAACCGTGGGATTCTAATGGAATACATGATAATTTGAATTACGATAAAAATGATGAAGATGAAAACAAGAAATATACTTTTTACCGGACTGGTATCGGTGGCTGCTCTTCTTTCTTCCTGTAATGACTTTCAGGAGATCAATGAGGACCCGAATCTTGTGGGAGAGGATAAGGTGAAACCCCAATGGTTCCTGAATGCCTCTATCATGGGAGACCAGATGAACCCAGAGATAGCCGAGCGTATCTTTATCTTGTACTGGGACCGTGCTTCCCGTTTCAATAGGGGAAGTGGTTTTACGATCGGTACGGATAACAATGATTATAGTACTACCTACTTGAGTAACGATTACGCCGTGGGTTGGCTGAACCAAGTGACCAAAGCGATCCAGTTAGGAGAGCAGATGGTTGCCAATGGCGAGGCGGATACTTATCCTTATTATAAGAACGTGATCCAGATGTCCCGCATCTGGCGTGCTTACTTGAACTCGGAAGTAGCTGACGGTTTCGGGCCGATCCCTGCGTTAGCCGCTTTCTCCGGTGTACCGGCTGAGTACGATAGTGTAGAGGCTATCTATCAATTTATATTGAAAGAATTACGGGAAGCTGAGTCTGCGTTAGACCCCTCCTTGGATATGTCCGCTATGGCTAACGAGGATGCTTTCTATGCGGGAAATGTTGCGAAATGGAAGAAGTACGCCAACTCCTTGCGTATGCGTTTGGCGATGCGTATCTCAGCTGTCGATCCTGCCTTAGCGAAAGCGGAATTTGAGGATGCCGCCTCTAAGACATTTATTTCCGAGCCAACCGATATCGCTTCCGTGCAGGAGAAAGAGGGTTGGGATGAGCTGACGAGCGTGATGTCTCGTCCTTGGAATGGGCAGGCGATGTCCGTGACGTTTAAGAACTTGGTAGTTGGTTTGGGTGGACAGGAATTTCCGTTGCCGGACTCCTTAAAAAGCCATTTGAAGAATCCATACGATTATCAAGGTTTATATTTGAACCAGCACTTCCCGCTGACGACGAATGATCCGTGCGCCGGTTTCTATTTCGACGGTATACCTCAATATGTAGATCCCCGTGCCCCGAAGTTGTTTAGTGTAGTGGGCTGGGATGATGGTGTGGTTTATTCCGATTATATCGGTGCGGCCAGCGAGGTGAAGCCGGTTCACTTGAAGAATCCGGCGGATAATACCCAGAATATGTTGACGATCGATCCGAAATATACGTGGGGCACTTGGGTCGCCGGAGAATGGGACGTGAAAGCCGGTCTGGTAAGTGAGCTGACAGGTAAGAATTATAATTATCCCTCTATATCGAAACAATATCGAATGAGCACCAATAAGCGTGTCTTCTTCGGCCCGTGGGAAAGTTACTTCTTATTGGCGGAGGCTGCGGTGAAAGGCTGGAAAGTTCCGGGAACGGCTAAATCCAATTATGAGTCTGGTGTTACGGCTAGTTTTGAGTATCATGGCTTATTGAGCCAAGTCGGTGATTACCTATCGTCTCAGAAATACAACCGTGTAGGTACTTCCGTCGCTTTCGACCATACGACAGAGGCGAAATCGTATACGATCCGTTATACGGACCCATATACGAAGGAGGTAAAAAGCCGTACGTATGAATATCCCCATAACTCGATCTACCGGAATGGCGCTTATAATAATGACGCTCTGACGAAGATTATCACCCAGAAATATATAGCGCAAGTTCCTTGGTTGCCGGAAGAGGCTTGGAGCGATCATCGTCGTTTAGGTCTTCCTTTCTTCGAGAACCAAGCGGTAGAGAAGGATTACAACCCATTGAATCAAGTTCCTTTGACGGTCGCTACCTCTAAGGAATGCCGTTGGGATTTCTACCCGAAACGTTATCGTTATCCGGCGAATATCCAAACGAATAATCAAGTGGGTTATGCGCAAGCTCTCCAGCTTTTGGGCGGCCCGGACTTGACGACTACTCCACTTTGGTGGAACGCTAAATAGCGAACCTGCTTGGTCTGTTTTATATATACTTTTTCGGTGTCACGCATTTACTTGTGTGGCACCGTTTTTTATGGATATCCCTTCCGGTTCCTCGGCCGCTAAGGATGCGGTAGACGAATTGATCCGTCTTTATTTACCGATGGATGGTAAGGAGGCTCCTCAAATCCCGGAGATACTTGGGATTCGTTCCCCTTATTCGGGTGCGGTGAAATATTTGCGAGGCCCAATCTCTGTCTCAAACGCCAGTACGTCTTTGGCTGAATTGCTGGAAGATTGCCCGTTCACGGGAGTCTGGTTCGTGGGAGAAAGGAAGACCGATTATTTTCAAGCCTTAATTTACGTGAAAGATCAAAAAACCTTGAAACGTTGGGGTGAGAAAATATCGGCCTCTTCTTGCATTCGCAAGGGAGATGACTTTATTTATATAAAAGGAACGGAGGAGGAGACAGCGGACGAGGGTCATGGAGACTTCGGGTTTTAACCCGAGTCTCTTATTCGATCATACTTAACCATTTCTCCAATTCCTCAGTCCATAAATGCTTAAAGATAAAGCTGTCCCTGAACCCAAAACTATGGCCGCCTTTTGGGTAAATATGCAAGGAGGCGGACACCTTGTTCTTTAGCAAAGCGAGATAATAAAGCACGCTATTCTCCGGGCTAATCGCCTCGTCATCCGAAGCCAACGCTATAAAGGCGGGAGGCGTCAGTGAGTTTACGTGCAATTCCAAAGAGAAAGCTTCCTCTTCCTCATGCGTGGGATTCGCTCCTAATAGCCGTTCCCTCGATTTAAGGTGCGTTAAATGAGGTAGCATACTGATAACCGGATAAAGGAGTATTTGGAAATCCGGACGTGCGTCGTCTACCCCGAATATTGCGGCATGCCCGGCGATATAACCGCCAATGGAGGCACCCATGACACCGACCTTCGTAATCTTCCACTCTTCCGAGTAATTACGGAGGATGCGGAGACCTTGGCGAACATCGTCCAGAGGGACTTCCCTATGTCCGTTCGGCATCCGGTATTTCAATACGGCATAAGTAATACCTTGCGCATTAAACCATGCGGCCATATCACGCCCCTCATGTCCGATCGAAATCTTGGAAAGTCCGCCACCCGGACACATCAAGATCGCCTTGCCATTCGGCTTCGTCGCCGGATAAACCAATAGGGAAGGATTCGATATATTGGATATGGCATTCGGGGCATCTTCCAATTCTACGCCGGCCAATCCATTACTAGTGGGCGCTCCATCCGGCCAAAGTAGGATAATCCTATTTTTCTGTTGTACTGTTTCCATTTTCTATATTCTGAATTGTGTTTATAGTATAAAACAACGTTGGCCTTTGATTAGTTTAGCATTCAAGATCTTTTCGAATCATCATCGTATATAAAAAAGTCCGGAAAAGACGAGGGAAATCACCCTCCATCCTTTTCGGACTTTTATCCTATTACATTGAAAGGTAAATTATTGCATACCTTCCGTAGTCATTTCCTTATTAATCTTTTTAACCAATCCCTGAAGAACGGCACCCGGGCCTAACTCGATGAAATGAGTGGCACCGTCGGCGATCATGTTTTGTACGCTTTGGGTCCAACGTACTGGGGCGGTTAACTGTGCGATCAAGTTAGCCTTAATTGTTTCCGGGCAAGTCTCGGCTTTCGTGCTTACGTTCTGGTAAACCGGGCAAGAAGGTTTATTGATCGTCGTAGCCTCGATAGCGGCAGCCAACTCCGTACGAGCCGGTTCCATCAATGGAGAATGGAACGCTCCACCTACTTTCAACTTCAAGGCACGCTTAGCGCCTGCGGCCAATAACTTCTCGCAAGCCTGATCGATACCGGGGATAGAACCGGAGATTACCAATTGGCCCGGGCAATTATAGTTAGCGCAAACCACTACCTCGTCCTTGATGCTTGCGCAAATTTCCTCAACCGTCGCGTCCGGCAAGGCTAATACGGCGGCCATTGTAGAGGGAGTTGCCTCGCAAGCCTTTTGCATAGCCATGGCACGTTTGGAAACTAATACCAAGCCGTCCTCGAAAGACAATGCTCCGGCAGCTACCAAGGCAGAGAATTCTCCTAATGAGTGACCTGCGGTCATATCCGGCTGGAATTGATCACCTAATGTTTTCGCGAGAATGACAGAGTGTAAGAAGATCGCTGGTTGAGTAACCTTGGTTTGTCTCAGATCCTCGTCTGTTCCGGCAAACATTAAATCCGTGATACGGAAACCAAGGATCTCGTTAGCCATCTCAAACATCTCTTTAGCAAGAGGATTATTATCGTAGAGGTCTTTGCCCATACCTACGAACTGTGCCCCCTGACCGGGAAATACGTACGCTTTCATCTTTCTAATTTTTTTCTAATTTCAGTTTTTTAAGACGGTGCAAAGGTAATAAATTTGGAATAATGAGGCTACTATTCATTACAAATTGTATCTTTGCCCCCATAGAAACGAGAATATTAATGACTAATATTATAATATCATGAATGAATTACTATTTTTAGGAAACTTAGGTACTGGCGAGATCGTGATCATCGCCATTGTTGTGTTGTTACTTTTCGGTGGTAAGAAAATTCCTGAGCTGATGAAAGGTATCGGTAAGGGTGTGAAGAATTTCAAGGACGGTGTAAAAGGTTTGGAAGACGATATCAAATTAGACGATACGGAAAAGAAGTAAAGGAAGATGCAACAAGAAGAAATGTCATTCTGGGATCACCTAGAAGAACTTCGTTGGACTTTATTTCGTTCTGTTTTAGCGCTCTTTGTTTTTGCTATAGCCGGGTTCTCGGTAATGCCGTGGCTGTTCGATAATGTCGTGATGGCCCCGTGTAGCTCCGATTTCATCGTCTATCGGGAAATGTGTAAGATTAGTTCTCATTTTTCTTTTCTCCCGGACTTTTGTAATGATACGTTCCATGTGAACATTGTCAATATCAAACTGGCTTCCCAGTTCTTCACGCATATGACAAGTTCTTTCTGGCTGGCGTTATTATTGACTTTCCCCTATTTGATGTGGGAGATCTGGAAGTTCGTAAGTCCGGCTCTCTACGAGAATGAGAAGAAAAATGTACGTTGGGTATTCTTGTTCGGAACTATAATGTTCTTTATCGGATGCTCAGTGGGTTATTTCTTGGTGTTCCCGATGACACTACGTTTCTTGGCGACTTACGAGTTGAGTGCCGCCATTACGGAACAGGTATCCCTTGATTCTTACATGGATAACTTCTTGATGTTGATATTCGTGATGGGAATTGTATTTGAGATGCCATTGGTATCTTGGCTATTATCTCAGATAGGGTTGCTAAACCGCTCGTTCTTTCATAAATACAGACGGCATGCTGTTGTCGGCTTGTTAGTTGGTGCGGCGTTCATCACTCCAAGTAGTGATCCGTTTACGTTAAGTATCGTATTCTTACCGCTCTACGGTTTGTATGAGTTGAGTGCGTTCTTCGTGAAGAAAGCCCCAAAGGAAGAAGACGAGGAGAATGAGGAAGATAATAATGAGGAATAAACCCCGAAAGTTATAATAATGTAATATAAAAGAGGCGTGATCCATAACGGATTACGCCTCTTTTTGTGTAGGCCTTGTTTATCTGTTTTTCTCTAGGCTCAATATGAACCGTACCAATTCCGGATCATAATGTGAGAAAAACAGGCTTTGGGCTTTGTCTAACTTCGCGATTTCATTCATGTCCTGTTCCGAAAGTTCAAAACTGAATACGTCGAAGTTCTCTGCCATCCGTTCTTTATGCGTGGATTTGGGGATAACGACTATGTTGCGTTGGATGAGGAAGCGCAAGGCGACTTGCGCCACGGATTTATTATATTTCTGTCCGATTCCCGTCAATATCCCGTTCGTGAAAAAGTTATTGCGCCCTTCTGCGAAAGAGGCCCATGACATGATTTGTGTACCATATTCCCGCATGATTTCCTCTGCTTTCACTTGCTGATTGAAGACGTGTGTTTCCACTTGATTCACTGCGGGTTTTATTTTTACATGTTCCGCTAGGTCGATAAAACGGTCCGGGTAAAAGTTACTTACGCCGATGGCCCGGGCTTTTCCTGCACGGTAAGCCTCTTCCATGGCACGATATGTTCCATAATAGTCGCCAAAAGGCTGGTGAATGAGCAGAAGATCAACATATTCGGTCTGTAATTTGCGCAGAGACTCATCGATGGAGGCTTTCGCCTTCTCCTCTCCGGCGTTGGTCACCCATATTTTTGTGGTGATGAACAATTCATCGCGAGGTACGCCACATTTACTTATGGCTTTGCCTACACCTTCCTCGTTATAGTACGCTTGTGCCGTGTCGATGGAGCGATAGCCTACGCTGATAGCATCCAATACGCAACGTTCACATTCCTCGGGGGCTATTTGATATACACCATAACCCAAGATCGGCATTTCTACGCCGTTGTTCAATTTTACTGTTTTGTTCATCGTAATGTTATTTTAAATTGTGGTCGCAAAGTTATGTCTGATAAGCGGATATGACGATAAATAAAAGTCGGTGCTATTTTCATTTTTTTCGGTTGTTGAGTCTCGATTTTATTTTTATATCGTGTTTTTCTGTATCTTTACTCTGTAAACAAGAGAGCTGATTATGAATACGGATATCCTATTTGCTGACAACCTCGATGATATGATTTCCGGGAGTTTTGACCGGTATTGTACACATGCGCTTTGTCGTGAGGGTGAAGCTTCATTCCTGATGACGGGCGAATGGTTTCGGATGAGGAAAGGGGATTGCGTTATATTTACTCATAATGAACTTATATCTAAGATAGAGATAAGCGACGATTTTCAGGTAACGGTACTTTATATCTCGAACAGTTTTTCATTCAAGAATATCCCTCGAAATGATTATGACGTGATAGGAAAGTTGACACTACTCCGTAACCCGATCATGTCGCTTACAGAGCGAGAACAGCGGATATTTATGGAAGATATTGAACTTATCCGCAGGCGGTTGACGGACCATACGCATCGTTTTCATGACGAACTAATCGGTTGTTTGGCTAAAACTTTCGTGCTCGACCTTTACGATTTCCATGCACGAATTTATGAATCTCCCTCTGTATCGGAACAAAATGCCGTGTTGATGGAGCGATTTATAAATCTGCTAAAAGCGGGGGATTATCGAAACCACAGGGAAGTATCCTATTACGCTTCACGGCTCTGCATTACGCCTAAATACCTTACGGAAGTTTGTAAGAAAGCAAGCGGATTTACAGCAAATTACTGGATAGACCGTTTCACCATCTCCCGGATTACCCACTTGCTTTCAGACAAGAACCTGACATTGAAAGAAATCTCAGACAAGATGGATTTCTCTTCTTTGTCTTTTTTCAGCCGTTACGTGAACGATTGCTGAAAGTCTCACCATCAGAATACCGGAACGGCAATCTGATTGCTTAAGCTTTTAACAGTGGTAATTGACTCAACATATTCCTAAGCTTAATCGCTATCCGTGGCATAGGTTCGGCGACGGTAAGTCCTACTAGATCGTATTCGGACGCAATGTCATTGATGGCACGTACTACCTCGTTTATTTTCATCCCGTTCGGTTCTATGCCGACCCCGGCTATCATATCCGCTGGATCAATGACATCTATATCGAGATGGATGACAACCTTGGAAGCACCTGTCCCTTTCAACCATTCGAGGATAAGCGAGCTATCAGCCGC
>ENA-UEPL01002671-UEPL01002671.1-human-gut-metagenome-genome-assembly--contig:-NODE-2671-length-11455-cov-88.337933_pt1 | contig 11455 bp, 7 predicted proteins | sample MGYA00242896_ERZ507908 | MGnify/ENA primary metagenome ERZ507908 (study PRJEB26167, sample SAMN06115518) | human gut metagenome | host: Homo sapiens | place: China:Chongqing | collected 2015-08-20...
AGCACAGGATCATGTGCAGGGTGTTCGAGAGCTCTTGAAGCTCTCCCGTGAAAGAAGATTGGAATCCTTGCACTATTCGATGGCCAAAAATTTTCTGGATAGTCTTCGTTACCGTATGGGGAGTATGGGGCCGTGGAGAAAACTGGCAGAGGCCTTTGTTGTTCGCCGGGAAGTAGATTGTGAGTATATCCAGCGAGAAAATCAGAAGAATAAGATCCAAGTCAGTTTCTGGAAAATGTTTTGGGCGGCTATTTCTCCTGCTAGGAGTAGGTTACCTAAATGCCGCCCACGGAACGTTCTTTTTCTAGGGAGTGTTTCGAAATAGATATGGCAACCAGTATAATTGAGGCTTTAAAATTATAGCAACTTTACCTAAATCAATTTATTGAGGTTGACTAGATGTCCCCCAAGTTTTCTATAATTGTCCCCGTCTATAATGCGGAAACATCTATTCGCCGTTGTCTGGATTCACTTCTGACTTCTTCTCTGTCCGATATTGAAATTATCTGTGTCAATGACGCTTCGTCGGACAATAGCGTCCATATCCTAGAGCGCTATCAGCAGAAAGACAACCGAATAAAAGTTATTAAGTTCGATGAAAATCAAGGAGTAGCAGTAGCCCGAAATGCAGGGCTCGACTCCGCTCAAGGTCTAATCATCGGTTTCGTCGACAGCGATGACTTTGTGGACGAGAACCATCTATTTGATATCTATAGCAAGATGCAGAAGGAACGATCTGAAATAAACCTTATCTCATTCAAATTTCTGAAGCCCGGCAAAGTCATCTATTTCTCTGATCTTGCCAAATTTGTCGCTAAATTTGGTTCAGCCACCCAAAAGATGGATAGTGTGGAGAAGTTGACCTTGCTGGACGACTACTGCTGGCGTTTGGCTGTACGCCGCTCTTTTTGGGAAAAGCACAAAATTTATTTCCCAGCTAGCATCAAGGGCTCTGAAGATCAGTGTTTTTGGAAGCCATTGGAGCTCAGGGCAGCCCGAGTCTCTTTCTTGGAAAACTATGGATACAACTACGTATGGAATCCTACGAGTATTACCAAGAAAGAAGACTCCTCCTTTGAAACTGTACGTTGCAGGTAGGAACGTGCCGCATCGGAAGCGTCCTTTATTTCTATATACGAATACGGGTCTCCTTTTCCGTTTTGTGCCTTGGTATAAACCAATTTTTGCAGGAAGTCTTCCGGTTCGGCAAAATAGTCCGTTTCCTTTATTGCCGGAATACTGTCATACCACAAATAATGCTCTTTCATTATTTGTTCTATCCATACATTCTCTCCAATTAATGCATAGTATTCCCCACTGCGGTCTTCGCCACATGAAGCCATTATAAATAAAGTGGTTAGAAGAAAAAAAGTGCTCCGTATATGCTTCATAATCTAATTCCTTTTTCGATCTGCAAAGCTAGGGATTTTATTTTAAAGTAGGGATAAGGTTTGGAATAAATAATCCAAAAAACCTTTATATAAAAAAGAAATCCGCCGGTTAGGTCAAGCAGACTTCACGGCGGACGTTCTTAATTTTTTATTTCTTTTCAGATTTCCATTTGTCAGCATATTCATTCAGAATTCTGCGGATACTGAGTCCGATTTTGATATAATCTTTCTCGTTCAGGTTGGCAAGTGATACACGTACACTCCATTCGGGTCCGTCGAATCCACCACCATTCAATACGACCAGGCCTGTTTCATTGGCAAGACGGAATACTACGTCCAATGGATTATGAGTTGTCTGCAGATGTTGTACGAATTCATCTCCGTAAAATTTCTTGGCCCATACCAGCATGTCTATTTCTGAATAATAACCGGCTCTTAGTGGATCGTCGAGGAGAATGAACCCTGTGTTGTCCCATAATGCTTTCAGACGGGTATGGATTAAATTAAGCATGGCATGACGATATGTATTTTCTTTGTCCAGCAATGAAAAAGAAGCAAAGAGTGACATCTGCATTTGTTGTGGCAAGGACAGTCCTGCTGTATGGTTCAAGGCTACTTGACGGCTGTCTGCTACCATACGGTCAATGAATTTCATGTTTTCTACTTGCATACTCAAGCTGCCATACCGTTTGGTTAGTTCGCTTTTTCGTTTGCGGGGCAGATTGGCAATCATTCTGTCGAATACATTTTTCTCATGTAAGGCAATTACAGCAAGGCGCCAACCGGTCGCTCCGAAATATTTGGAGAAAGAGTAGACACAAATTGTGTTCTGTGGCAAATCAGCCATCAGGCTGCGGAAGCCGGGAACAAAAGTACCATATACATCATCTGTTATAATCATCAGATTGGGATTCCAGCGTGTTACTACGTCTTTCAGGGCATCTACGCATTCTTTGTTCAACTGATAACTGGGTGGATTGCTCGGATTGACAATAAACAAGGCTTTGTATTTCGTGTCTCGCAGTTTATTGATATCTTCCACTTTGTATTGCCAGGTATGAAGTCCTTCTTCATTTAGAGTACTTGCAGGAATATTGAGCACATCATAATCGTAACGTGTCAATTCGGGTATCTCTATATAGGGTGTAAAGATAGGAACCATCAATGCTATACTATCTCCTTTGTGTAGCAGGAAATTTTCTTCCAGCGAGTCGAATACATAGCACATCCCTGCTGTTCCGCCTTCGGTGGCGAATAAATCGAATTTACCTTGCGGGGGTTGCCCGTTGCACATTTCCTGATTCAGGTAATCCTGTACTAGAATTTCTGTATATTTCAAGATGCGGTCAGGCATGGGATATTGGTCGCCTACAATACTTTCGGTCCATTCGTGTACCAGTTCGTCCGGATCGGCTGCATGTTCCATCAGCATATAATTATAGGTACGTTTCAATAGATCTGTCCCCGCATTTCCTTCATGCTTTTTCAGGTACTCCTCAAAACGTTGGGCTATGCCTGTTTTTTGAGGAATACCGGCAATGCCTTCGGGCATGTCCATGACCCGGCGACACTCTTCAATGCCAAAACCGCCCAAGGCGAAGAATGCTTCACGAGCCTCCGTTGCAATCCAGTTGGGATTACCTCTGCCTGCATTCAGCATGACGTGCGCCATTTTCTTCACACTTTCATCTGCCATTTCAATCAAACGGTTTTTTAATTCGAAGGGACTGATCTTTTCCAAATTCTTGTCCATTCGGGCAACGCTGCTTTTATCACTTAAATATTCCATAATGTATGAGTTTAGTTTTTTAGTTGATTAATAATACAATGACCACTCCCCATATGATGAGTAGTGTATTTCCTACGGCGTAGGTCACGGTGTATCCTAAGGAAGGTGTTTCGCTGCCTACTGCTTCTTGTATGGCGCCCAATGCAGCAGTGGTAGTACGGGCTCCTGCCGTGCATCCCAAAGAGAGGGCGGGATGGAACTTGAATACATATCTGGCTAGAATCAGCCCTAATAATAGAGGCAAGGAGGTGGCCAACGCACCTATGATAAACAACATAGGACCTACTTCTTTTAGTCCCTGTACAAAACTGGGTCCTGCAGAAATGCCGACTACGGCGATGAACATATTCAAGCCTACATTATTCAGCACCCATAAAGAGGATTCCGGTATTTGTCCGAAGGTAGGGCGTTTGCTGCGCCACCAGCCAAATACTAATCCGGCTATCAAGGCTCCTCCACTAGTGCTCAGGCTAATAGGTACTCCGCCGATATGGATTGCAAGTGCTCCGATGATACCTCCCAGTAAAATGCCGAGTCCTACAAATGTCATATCTGTGGCATTGGTGGGGCGGTCTATGTATCCTAGTTCTTTTGCAGCAGATTCCACCTCTTTTTTCAGGCCGACCAATTCCAGAGTATCTCCGCAGTCGATAGTGGTTTGTGCGAAAACAGGGATATCAATGCCTGCCCGTTTGATACGGCGTATACTGACGCCGTGCATAAAGCTTTGACGGCGTATGAAGTCCAATTTTTGGTTGGAATATGGCTTTTTGTGTATCATGACAGGGAGTACTTCCACAGGGAAATCAAGCAGTTGGGGATCGACGATTTCTTCTCCAATCCAGTCTTCCTCACCAATGGCGAATTCTCTTCTTCCGCTCAGTACCACTTCGTCTCCTTTTTGTAATAATTGTCCGGGAATAATATCATTGACAATGGAAGATCCATGTCGCATTCTTTCAACAAACAATCTTTTCCCTTGTGAAATAAAATAGGATTCTAGCTGGTCAACGGTCTTGCCGTTGCCAAACCAATCGTTCTCTATGCGGTAAGCGCGAAAAACTACCGGACGGCGTGCCTGTTCAAATCCGGGTTCGTCTGCTTCACTGGTACCCATCCGGGTTTCCAACTCTTTGCAAGCGGCTTTCACTTTTTCTAATCCTCCCAACATTTTAGGACCTAAAGAAGAGAGGACCCAGGCAGAGCCTGCCGTACCGAAAATGTAAGTTACAGCATATGCCACGGGAATGATATTAATCATATCACTTTTTTGGGAAGAGGATATGTTGAGTCCGTTTATGGTATCTTCTGCTACTCCTATGACGGCAGAGATAGTTTGTGCTCCGGCCAGTAACCCGGCTGCTTCACCGGCATTATATCCCATTAAGATAGCTAATAACCAAGTGATAATCAAACAACCTATACACATGAGCGCGGCGAATCCTACTTGAGGTAAACCATCTTTTTTCAGTCCGCGAAAGAATTGTGGTCCCACTTTGTATCCGATAGCAAAAAGGAATAAAAGAAAAAACACGGATTTCACCGGTTCTTCTATTGTAATGTTAAGCTGTCCCACTAATACCCCTACTAGCAATACACTGGTGACGATTCCCAAACTGAATTGTTTTATTTTCATTTTTCCAATCCAGAAGCCTGCGGCGATTGTCAGAAAAATCGCCAGTTCTGAATGCTGTCTCAAAAGATGTATAATCCATTCCATATTTCTTTCTTATTATAATTGCTGTTTAAAACAGAGTGGGGGTAAAGAAGTTGAGTTAAAAAGCTCCAAATTGTACTTAGTTCTAATATTTTTTATTTTATTTGCATAGAGATGATACTTGACTTATGAAAATAAAGTTATTTGTAAAATATATTTCTTTGTTAGTTCTCTTGTTTGTTGCTGATGGTTGTAAAGAAAAAAAAGCTGACACATATGTGACTAAGGTCACCGATTTAACGGGAGAGGAAGAACAAGTTTTGAAATTGGAATATGATCGTGATGGTAAAATTATAAAGTATGGGGATACCCCGGTAAGGTATGAGGGCGACCAGATAACCATCGGACAGATGAATTGTTTGAATACCGGCAATAAGCTTTGCAATGTTACGTTTCAAATAGGAAAAGGCAAGGCGAGGGAGAGTAGGGCCCGTTGTATGTTGAAGGTAGGAGAGGAGGTTTATGAAGCTGATAAACAGACTGTCTATGATTATAAAGGAGATACTATTTTTATCAATTCTGATTATCGTGCTACTTCCGATTATCGTTTCTTGAAGAAAGTGCAAGGAAAATATGTTTTTGATCAGTTGGGACGGTTGAAGGAGGTGATGACTGTTTTTACTGAGGCAAATGATAGTGTGTCCAGTTGTCATACTTATTATAATTATGATAATAACATCAATTATCAGGCGAATCTGAATTTACAGGCTTATGTGATTGATTATGATGGGGTGGATAGTTTCTTCTATTTTTTATTGAATCTTGGGCAGTTGAGGAATAGAACAGCCTTACCTAATGATATCGGATATTGTATGAATCATGGTTTAAGCACTTATAATGTGCATGCCAATTATCGTCTGGATGATGAGAATCCGGTCAGGATAGAAGTTTTATATAATTATACCAAACTTCTATCCCGAATAGATTTATCTTATAATCCTTTAAATTAATTCATCGGGAAGTATAAACAAGTCTACTTCATTGGCGCCTTGCTTTATCAAGTCTTTCTTATCTATTTGGTAAAGGCGGACAAACTCATCATGACTGTCGCATAGTTCCTGGGCTTTGCGATAATATTCTATTGATTTTTCTGTTTCATTCAGGATATAATACACATGTCCTGCATTCATCCAGTCTTCCATAATGGGCTTGGGCTCGGATATCAGCAAGTCGTAATATTTCTTGGCTTGTTGATGGTTGCCGGTAATGAAGGAACACCATCCGATGGCGCGTCGGGCATTCTGTGGCTTTTTATCCAGATACTCCACTTTGAAGAAATAAGCCAGTGCTTCATCATATCGTTCCAGTGCCATCAGGCATTGTCCTATTTGTAGTGCCAGATTCAGACTGTCGGGCTGTGCCTGTTCCACCTTGTTATAATATTCCAAAGCTTTTGGGTAGTTTCCCTCTTTTCTATAACATTGTGCCAAATGGCGGTTATTCCATGTATTATCGGGGATCAGCAGATCTGATTGCAGGTAATAATCTATCGCTTTTTTATAGGAACCGATTTTCTGATAAATGAAACCTGCTTTCTGCCATAATTCGGCATTTTTACGATTGTATAATTCAATTGATTTATCATAGAGAATTCCGGCTTCTGCCAAGTCGTCGTGTGTGAATAGGTAATCTGCCAGTTTGTTGATATACTCTTTGTGTAACAAGGCTTGAGACAATGCTTCTTTATTCCATAAGTCCAGAGTGTCCTCAAAAATGTCATGTATTTCATGTCTTCTTGACCATAATTTGAAGAAACGGTAGAGGTCATGAATGTATTGCCGGCTCACGAATTCAGCGCGGGCTTTTGATTGTGACATCTCTTTTAAACGTTCTTTCAGTTCTTCAGAAACTTCATGTTGTCCGTTCAATTGTTGCTGCATGAGATTCCTTTGGCTTTCCGGCATTTGTAACATGGTAAAACAAAAAGAGTATTTGTCGGAATTGCAGAATACATCCGAATTCATCAAAATGTTGAGCAGAGAGATTTTTTGTTCGTCATTTCCGAGAGATAATTTGGCGATATCCTGATATTGGGGATCAAAAGGATAGAACCAGTGAGAAATTTTGCGGAAAAACGGGAATTGTTTCAGCTGTGAAAAGGTACTCATATACACATCTGCCCCGGACATTTGCAGTTCACCTAATTCGCGCAATTTATCGGTAATGCCTGAACGGTCAATCCATTCTTCCCATTCCGGATTATGATCTTCGGCATCTTCATCCAGTCCTTCCAAATTAAGTTTGGGATTTTTCATCATTTCGGGAATGATTTCTTCACGCATCTTCTTGTCTATCTTTCGGGTTTCACGGGAAGATTGCAATAATTGAATCTGGATATGATGCAGGTTTTTGATGAACTCGGAATTTTCATTCAGTTCATTTATGCGCGACACGGCTTCAGGGTATTGAAGGATACGCTTTTCATAATAGTAGCATGTTAGTGCGATCCCTGCAATAGCCCGCTGATTCAGCATGGTATCCTGATGGGTATAGGCGTTCAATAGAAACATGAACTTGCGGATGTCGAATATTTGCAGCAGGCTCATGGTAACGGCGCTGACCATTATGGAAAGGTCGTTGACTTGGATCAATAGTGAGTTGAACAAAGTTTGCGCTTCAGCATATTCCGATTCACTCCACCGGGTGGATACCCATATTTTTTCAAATAATTCGTCTACGGCTGTTTCGTGACGTTTTCTCATGGCATCCATTTCTTCATTTATTTTGGCCTCGGTGGTATATATCAATGGTGCTGTAGCCATATCTTCTGTATACGCCTCCAGTTGCATTTGTAATTCGGCATAGCTGTGAGGAGGGCTTTGGACAAAAGTGCGCATTGTGTCATAATAGGCTCCGTAATTTTGTGTTGCCTGTACGGCTATATGGATACGGTCGGCCAGTTCGTATGCCGTGCGTAACATTTTATGGTATATTTCCACCTTATTGGGATCTTTCATCCCTTTTGAAGTATATTGCAGCATCAGGTCGTATGACGTTTGCAGGGCTTCTAGCTCATTCTTTAATTGCCAGTCGGAAGTATGGGTGGCATATCCTGTCATTTGGGATAATGCTTCTTTTAACCGATATTGGTCTAATAGTTTTATGATTTCTTCGCGCATATTTTAAAGTTCTATTTGTATGTCTTTTATAAACAAATGCGGGCAGACTTCGGTTCTTGGCTTATTTCAGCCAGGTTGCCCGTTTCCATATATATTCCATCGGACCGTGAGAGTGGTGATTCATCCACCAGCGGCAGAAAGAGAATTGCAAGATGAAGAAAACTATTCCTGCCAGGCAGCTGGCTGTGATGCCAAACTGATTGTGCAATGCAAATCCCCAGTTGTAGTATAACATGGAACCTACTATACTTTGAGTAATATAATTGGTAAGGCTCATCTTTCCGTATGGCGTTATTTTCATTAATCCGTCGTGTAAGTTTGTCTTGTAAAAAGCGAAGACGACACCGGATACCAGAATCAGCATAAATGCAAAATTGGAAAGCGAGGTGATGATTAGTGAAAGAGGGGTCAGAATGGATTTATTTGTGATAAAGTCCGGTAGCATATTGCCCAACCCATATAAAGGGAAAAATGCGACGAGTGAGCCTGCAAGTACCTTGTTCCATACCTTCAAGTGCTCTTTCAAAAAAAGTCCCTTGCGCCCTATCAGCATACCGAGCAGGAAAAGGGCGGCTGTTTGGAATACCCGTCCGTGATCCCAAGCCCAGGCAAGGCTTGCCAACTGTCCTTCCCATAAATTGACACGGATGGTTTCCAGAAAATTACCATTGCTTTGCACTGCAAAAGTTGCATTCCAGAAACTGCGGGTGGGGATGGCCGGAGTAACAAATTCCGGATCGAGACAGGCACGTATTACATAATAAAGTGGCAATGGCTGGATCAATAGCAGACATGCCAATGCAAATATCCATTTGTCTTTCAGCCGGCAAGTCAGTGGCAGGATGAAACCTACTAAAGAATAAAGGACCAGCACTTCCGCTGTGAAAAAACTGGCATTGATATTACCTATCAGGAAAAGAAGAATTAACCGCCAACAAAAACGTAGACGGAAATCATTGCCCCGTAGGCGTTGGTTGTCATCTTGAATAAAAAAGCTAAAACCGAAAAGTAAAGCGAATATGGCGTATGCTTTTCCGCCGAACATGAAGAATAACCCGTTCCAAATGGCTTTGTCCGAGAAGTTCAGCCACGCACTTTGTCCGGCTGTATCGGGAAATGAGTAGAAATTAAAATGTTCGATAGAGTGCAGGATGATGATTCCCATCACTGCCAGTCCGCGTAGCACATCAGCTACATCTACACGTGCGTGTCCTTTCAATTTTGTGTTTATTGCTTTTGTTTCCATGGGGTTATATATTAGCGTACAAAAATAGGAAAATCTTGAATAGTTGGCAAAAAAAGGAGGAAGTAATCAGATATTTCTTTAATTTTGTCCCCATCTTAAAAAAAGATATGGATATTTCGGAATTGCAACGTATTTATGCCGGTCATCCTAACACTAAGGGACTGGCTGCGTTATTGGAAGATTCCTCAGTGAGGACTATTTTCCTGGGAGGATTACATGCTTCTGCGGCAGCTTTATTTGTTTCCTCCTTTCTTAGAGAGAATAAACAGACATTTGTATTTGTACTGGGTGACTTGGAGGAAGCGGGTTACTTTTATCATGACCTGACACAGGTGAACGGTGATGAGCATATTTTGTTCTTTCCATCCTCGTATCGTCGGGCTGTTAAATATGGGCAGAAAGATGCAGCCAATGAGATCCTGCGTACGGAAGTGCTGAGCCGTTTACAGAAAGGCGATCCGCTATGTGTGGTGACTTATCCCGAAGCGTTGGCGGAGAAAGTGGTATCACAAGAGGTACTGATGGACAAGACGTTAAAACTTGGTGTGGGTGAGCATGTGGACACAGAGTTTATCACGGAAGTGCTGGCCGGTTACGGATTCGAGCATGTGGATTATGTTTATGAACCGGGGCAATATGCTGTACGCGGTAGTATTATTGACGTCTTCTCTTTTGCTTCCGAGTATCCTTACCGTATTGACTTTTTTGGTGACGAGGTAGACAGCATCCGTACTTTTGAAGTGGAAAACCAGCTTTCGAAAGAGAAGAAACAGAGCATTGCCATCGTGCCCGAGCTGACGAATGCCGCCGACAAGAGCGGGGTGTCTTTCTTTGAATTCATTCCTCAGGAAACAGTTCTGGCAATGAAAGACTTTCTTTGGGTACGTGAAAGAATACAGGTAGTACGGGAGGAGGCACTCTCTCCTCAGGCGCTTGCCGCATACGAGGGAGAGAAGACGGAACTGATGAATTTGGAACTGAAGCTGATAGACGGGGCGGAATTTACAGTACGGGCTTTGGATTTCAAACGGATTGAATTTGGTAACAAACCTACAGGAACTCCACAGGCAACGTTGGCTTTCGATACGACGGTCCAGCCTATTTTTCATAAGAATTTTGATTTGGTAAGCACTTCATTCACTGATTATCAGAAACGAGGTTACACCTTATATATATGTACCGATAGTGAGAAGCAGGCAAAGCGTCTGAAAGATATCTTTGAGGAGCGTGGCGATCATATCACGTTCATTCCAGTCAACAAGACTTTACATGAGGGCTTTACAGATAATGTATTGAAAAGCTGCTTTTTTACAGACCATCAGATTTTTGACCGTTTCCATAAATACAATCTTCGTAGTGACAAGGCGCGTAGCGGTAAGGTGGCATTGACCTTAAAAGAGTTGAGCCAGTTTGAGCCGGGTGACTTTGTGGTACATATAGATCATGGTGTAGGCCGTTTTGGCGGTTTGGTACGCATTCCGAATGGAAATACTACCCAGGAAGTGATTAAACTTATTTATCAGAATGAGGATGTGGTATTTGTTTCCATTCATTCCCTGCATAAAATATCCAAGTATAAAGGGAAGGAGGGAGAAACTCCCCGCCTGAACAAATTGGGGACCGGTGCGTGGGAAAAAATGAAAGAGCGTACCAAGAGCAAAATCAAAGATATAGCCCGTGACCTGATCAGACTGTATTCGCAACGTAAACAGGAAAAAGGATTCTCGTATAGTCCCGACAGTTTTATGCAACATGAATTAGAGGCGAGCTTTATTTATGAGGATACCCCCGATCAGTTGAAAGCGACTCAGGATGCCAAAGCCGATATGGAGAGCGACCGTCCTATGGACCGTCTGGTGTGTGGTGATGTGGGTTTCGGAAAGACTGAAGTGGCTATTCGTGCTGCTTTCAAGGCTGTGGCTGATAACAAACAGGTGGCTGTGCTGGTTCCCACTACGGTGCTGGCCTATCAGCACTTTCAGACTTTCAGCGAACGGTTGAAAGATTTTCCATGTAAGGTGGATTATTTGAGCCGTGCCCGCAGTGCGAAAGATGTTTCCAGAATAGTGAAGGAACTGGCGGATGGGAAAATAAATATTTTGGTCGGTACACATAAAATCATCGGTAAAAGCGTTAAGTTCAAAGATTTAGGATTGCTGATCATTGATGAGGAACAAAAGTTCGGAGTTAGTG
>ENA-UEPL01002674-UEPL01002674.1-human-gut-metagenome-genome-assembly--contig:-NODE-2674-length-11441-cov-11.118004_pt1 | contig 11441 bp, 5 predicted proteins | sample MGYA00242896_ERZ507908 | MGnify/ENA primary metagenome ERZ507908 (study PRJEB26167, sample SAMN06115518) | human gut metagenome | host: Homo sapiens | place: China:Chongqing | collected 2015-08-20...
ATGAAAAACGGGCTGACCTATCAGATCTGGTTTGACCGGAGCCGCTACAACTACATAGACTACGAAATCGGCCATGGGAATGTGGAGGTGGGCTTCACAGGCATTGACGATGATATCCACGTCGGAGCGGTTCATCAGGTCTTTCAGGATGCCAAACTGCTTTTTGGTACCAGCAGACACCAGATTTTCATTATCTATCTTTTTGTATTAAGGTCTACAGCAATCTAATCCCACGTTAAAACGAGAAAATGCTTAATTGTTCTCCTCAAAGTTCTCTACCTGTTCCATGACCTTTTTGAGAACTTCGGGGCTGTACTGCGGGGGATATCACGCTTTTCAAAGAACGAGCCGGAGTTGCGCGCAGCGCGCAGATAATCCCGGCAGTTAAACAAAATCTAATCAAGGTTGAGAGCTTTTTCTTCAGCCTTCGTCTTTGCCATGGCGTTTTTCTCCAATCTGAAAATTACAAATTGCGGACAAAAAGGACGCATTGTTGTGGCAAGCAGTGCAAGCTGGTACCAACTTGCAATTTTTGAATCCGATTTCTAAAAATCAAATTCAAAATGCTTGTTGGGCTGTGCCCAAACCCCTTGTGTTCTGCATCCAGTGGATGCAGGCTGCACATTTTTGAAAAATGCTTTTTAATCTGAGTGCCGATGCCTGTGGTATCGGCACTTTTTGCACAGATGGATTCCCGGAAGCAGAAAATAGTGCTATGCAGCACATCCGGGATTGTGCTATACTTGATTTACATAAACTTGTTTGTCCTAAAAAGTTGGAGGTGTTCATGGCAACACGAACCATTTGTTTTCCCATATCCGGCTATCCCTATTGCAGAGAACAGCCGGTGACATTCACATGGATAAAAGGCAGCAAGCGGCAGAATATCCGTGCCGTCCATGATGCCGTCCATACAACAGACCCTGATGTTTCGATTCTGGAAGTCAGCTCTGCATCCGTTCAGCCGGAGGGTGAAGCTGTTTCTTCTCTGCGGCTTTTGCTGCATCTGGATTCTGTTGCGCAGGATGTACCCATCAGCACGGTTTTTGAAGCCACCAAAGTGTTTGAACATGGTGGGCCATTCGCTGACCTTCTGACCTGTGAGCCACCCAAAGTCCATAAGGACACTCGGCTGCGAACCAGTGGAGAGCTGCTACGTTACTCTCTGGAAGGAAACGAGTATCCGACAGAGCCGTACATGGATTCGTTCTTTGAGTGGCTCTACTGCCGTGCGTTGAAGCAGTTCCCGGAAAAGGCGGAGCCGCTGAGCAGATATAATGCTTTTTCTGATATTGCTGCCGCAGCGGATTCTAAAAAGTATTATGGCGATTCCTCACGGGCGGCTGCGATTTATGTGGGACTTGCAGCGGCAGGAAAACTTTCGTGCATCGATTCCTATGAATTATTTATTGCTGAGGTCTATACGGAGCCGAAACCTTTGCCCAAGTCTGGAAAATCTGAGGCTGCTTCAAAAATGACACCCGAAGTTTCTGCACCAGCAAAGGAGACTCCGGCAGACGAATTGCCGCAGCCCGATAACGCAAATGCGGAAGTGATTCCGGACACTGCGCAGATGGAGCATATCCTTGAGCTGCCCAAAGCGACCTGTCTGCTTCTCTCTTTGGCAAAAAATGCTGGCCTTTCTGCAAATAGTTCCAGTGAGCTGACATATAAGGGAAAGGAATTCCTTCTTGACGCTTATCAGATAGCGCTGAAAAATAAAACGCTCCAAATCAATATCCAAAAGAACAAAATCACATTTCCGATGGAGGAACCGGACAGCGGATTTCATGCAGTTGGTGTGTTGACCCGTTCGCCTGCTTGGGAATACGGATGGAAGTTTAACTATCTGACTGAGAATACATCCGGTGCAGAAAAGTCCGAAGTTAAAGAAAAAATCCCTCCGAAGCCTTTGACCGCATTGGAGCATCTGGAACGCTGTGGGTATAGAATCGTTCAGCAGGTCGTACCGAAAAAACTTCCGCCGATTGCCGTTCAGCGGATGGCATGGAAAACAGGCGAAGCTCTTTGCGACCCGGTAGTGGTGGATTTCTTGCAGTTTATTCGGACACATATGCAGAGTGACGGCTCTTTTTCGTTTCGTATCCCAAAGGGTACTTCCAAGAATTCGTTTGCCACACTTTCGGAAATCGCTCAGACGTGGGATAAAATGGGACTTTTTGCATCCATTGTGATCTATCCGCAGAATATCGTCTATGAGCTTGCGCAAAATGAGACTGTCCGGCATTTCCTGAGCGGGAAGTGGCTGGAACTTTTTGTGGAGCATCAGGTTCAGCAGATTTTGAATCGCTATCAGGAGGAGCAGGGCGCAGAAGTTTCGCTTTGCTCCAATGTGATTCTTTCAGAAGCGGCATCCGCAGGGAGCACGCATGAACTGGATGTTGCGTTTTCCATCAACGGAAAATTCTTCTGGGTGGAAGCCAAATCGTCCAGCCGAAGCATTGATTATGGAAAATATGCTGCTCTGTGCGAAAAGCTGAAAGTAACCTCCGACCGACTGCTTTTGGTCAACAGCGATTTGTCCGTTGAGGAGTGTGAAGGCGTTTCTTACTTCTGGAATTATCGTGTTGCAAATTGTGCAACGATTACGGGGGAATTGGAAAATATGGTTGCCAAACAAATTGAAACTGCCGGAAAAGCCGTTCCAAGTACAGACTGAGCAATAAGCAAAAAAGACCCTGAGAACCCTGCCGGATAAGCGGCAAAGTTCTCAGGGACTGTTTTATCGGATCTGCTCGACTTGCTTGGAGTCCTTTTCCTCCGCAAAGAACAGTTCCACATTCTTCTGTGCTTTTACGATTTCCTGCATCTCATCCCGTGTCTTTCGGTACTCTGGGTAGAGTGCTTTTTTCTTGGTGAGCAAAGCCGAATACTCTGCATTCAGGTCTTTCACTTTGGGCAGCTTTTTCAGGCCGGATTCATTGAAAGCGGCTTTCGCCGTCTTATGCAGCGTGACTTCTTCCCGGTGCGCTTCCAAAAATTTGGAGCTGTACCCGGATTTGCGGTAAGCATCGTATACAGGCCGGGTCTTGGCATAGTTGACGATGTGCGCCCGGAGGACGGCGATTTCTGCCATACGCTTCTCGGCGGCCTTGATGGAATCGCCCAGTTTGTGATAGCGAGAAAGTGCAGCATCAGCACGCTCTTTCAGGTCATCCGCACTGCCGATTTTCTGCTCCTGCAAAAAAATCAGCGTTTTGGACATCTCTTTCAAGTTGTACTTCTTCGCCCAGCGTTCGTAGCCGCCACCTTTGCCCTCGGCAAGTTTTGCTTGAATGTCAACCAGCAACTGGAACGGCTGCTCTTTGGGAGGTTGCTTCTGATGTGGGCGGTGTTCGGCTTTTCCGGCAATGACTGCTTTGATTTCATCCTCGCTGTACCCGGCACCCAGTGTCTTTAACCGGATAAAGCGTTTCTGCCGTGCGCCTTTAACGGAAGTGTATTTGCCGCGTTTGATTTCATAGCCCTGCTGTTCCAGCTTTTGCAGAAAATCTTCGTAGTCGGTGGGCTTCTGCTGCAAAATCTCGTCGATTACACTGCACAGCCGGTCGCGGTTGCTCTCCTTTGGTGGGTAAGTGATGCGCTTCTGCCGTTCCCGGTAAGGCTTCTTTTCAATGACTGACAGCTGATGCTCCAGACAAATCAGGTCGCTCAACCGCTGCACTGCCAGACCGGAAAAGAAAAAATCCCGGAATTTTCTTGTGCCGTCCAGAGTGGTCGAGTTATAGATAATGTGATTGTGAATGTGTTCCCGATCGGTATGCGTTGCAACGATAAAAGCGTGTTTGCCTTTCAGAAACCGGGAGGCCAACTCATAACCGATGCGGTTTGCTTCTTCAGCCGTAATTTCACCAGGTCGGAAAGATTGCCGTATCTGATAGGCGATAATGTTACTTTTTTGGCTGCGCCCGGTGGCCTGCTCGTACAGCTTTTTTGTGAGCATGAACTCCTCGTCCACAGTAAGCGGGCTGCATTGATAGCTGCTGACAAGTTCGCCTTTTTCAGTCTTGTCGGGATTCTGCGCATAATCAGTGCGGTCTTTCAGGCAGGCGGCGATAGATTTTCCTTTGTGCTGATGCAGTGCGATCAGACGAGTAGCAGCCAGAGCAGATCACCCCCTAAATGAAAAAGCCGCCCGAAGGCGGCAAAAGATTCAAAATCAAATCACGTCCCGGAGCCAACCGCTGAATCGTTCAACGCCCGCCACCATCGCAGTTGCGCTGACAAAAAGAACAAAGCAGAGAAATTCAGCAACCAGCAGAATCAAAAACTGATCCCAAGTCTGGCGGTAGACGGTGTAGATGCCGCAGCCAAAGATATACAGCATCAACGGCGCGACAACATAGCTGGACAGAGTGAGCAGCCACTTTGCCATCAGAGCCAGAAAAGCCACAAACAGAGAGACCGGGGCAAGCACCATTTTGAACAGAAACCTCATATCGAACACCATCCTTCCTTTTTCCGCCCCAATTATAAAGGTATCGGCTACTGCCTTGCAAGGATGTCAACCGTTATGTAAGCCCGCAGTCCTCCTGCTGCGGGATTTTTTTAGAGTTCCGAAAGTTTGGCGAGAAGTTGCTTGCCGATAGCTATCAGCTCATCCAACCGACTACGCAAGTCCTCTAAATCGGCGGCATAGAGCTGCCCGCTTTCATTGGCCCGTTTCGCCACCTGATTCAGGTTGTTGCTGCAATTCTGAAGAAGGTACGCCATCCGACGCAGCTGTGGTAAATCAAGATTCAGGCAGTAACCATCCAGAGCCATTTTTCGCAGATAAGAGCCAATGCTCAAAATACCGCAACTTTCCATCTTCTGACGAATGCGTTCCAGTTCGACTTTGCTGACACGAAAATGGATCTGCTGGTCACGGCGCTCCGTCACCGGGCATCACCATCCTTATCCAAGTAAGATTTGAATGGTCGGACAGGCTCCACTTTATCAGCCTTTTCTTCCAGAGCTGCCAGCACAGAGGGGCGGGCATCCGGCTTTTCTTCCGCTTCGGGTTCTGTCCGGCTGGACTGATGCTCCATGTTCAACAGCGCATCCAATTCTGCAAGGCGGGCAGACTTGGTTTGCAGTTCTTCCTCCTGCGCAAACGGCTTGGCGATTTCAACCTCTGCGGCCTGCTTCTGCTGTTCCAGAGAATCCAGTGCGGCATCAGCATCGGCAATGCGGTCGGCAAAATTGCCGATGGCATTGTCCAGACGAGTGATATTGCCGCGCGCATCATCGCCCAGCGGTACCGGATAACTCAGCTCGCCGCGGAGAACGATTTGATGCTCATTCTTGAAACTGTCAAAGCGAATGTTCAGCTCAAAGCCGCGATAGGTGCCCAGCAGCATCATATCCGCATTCGGCATCTCCTTGCAGGCGAGCATCAGCCGCTCACCAGCTGCTTTTTTCTCATCGAACACCATGCCCTTGATCGTCATGCCGCAGAAGTTCTCCTTATCCTGCGGGTGTGCGTCTGCGATTTGGGCATCGTTTTTCAGAGCCGCAATACGGTTCTTCGCTTTCTGAATTTCCTCCGGGTAATGCTTGAGCAGCTTATCTTCCAGACGATATTTCTGGTTCTGGTAATCCGAGCGCAGCACCTTGAGCTTTGCTACCTGCACATCCAGATCCATCTTTTCCCGGATGCGCGGGTCGCCTGCGCATAGGGCCTTGACCTCGGCATACGAAAGAGCCTGCTCATCCACATCATCACAGGAGCGCATCGGAGATTTGCTCGTCATGATCTGCGAAATAAACTTCTGCTTGTTTTCCAGCGTTTGCCAGAGGTAGGCATCGAATGTCCCCTCCGTGACGTAATTATAGACGTAAACTTGTTTGTTTTTGTTGCCCTGACGGATGATTCGGCCGTTGCGTTGGGTCATATCGGACGGTCGCCAGCCTACATCCAGATGATGCACGGCCACCAGCAGGGTCTGGACATTGGTGCCTGCGCCCATCTTTGCAGTGCTGCCCAGCAGGACACGCACCTTGCCGCTGCGGACTTTGGAGAACAAATCCGCTTTCTTACCTTCAGTATCAGCGTTGTGGATGAACTCGACCTCCGATTCCGGCACCCCGGCGGCAAGCAGCTTTGTGCGAATATCATCGTAGACATTGAACGAGCCGTCTCCCTTGGGCGTGGACATATCGCAGAAAATCAGCTGCGTCAGATTATCCTCTTTGGTTTCGTTCCAGATACGCAGAACATTGTCGACGCAGGCATTCAGCTTGCTGTCCGGGTCATCCGGGGTGAGCGGATTCATCAGCCGCTGGTCAAGGCCGATTTTACGTCCGTCCGAGGTGATCTTCAGCATATTGTCCACCGAGGGGTCAACCGCACCGCTATGCACCTCAGCAGCACGTTCGCTCAGGGATTTCACCATGTCCTGCTGGATCTCCGATGGTTTGACCACGACAGTTTCAAACTTGGCTTCCGGAACAGGCAGATGCAACTGGTCGGAAGTCTTGATGTCCGCTGCCTCCTTGAACATATTCATCAGCTCCGGCAGGTTAAAGAACTTGGCAAAACGTGTGCGCGCACGGTAGCCGGTTCCTTCCGGCGCAAGCTCAATGGCCGTGGTGGTCTCGCCAAACGTAGAAGCCCATGCATCAAAGTGGGTCAGTTGTTTCTGCTGGAGAGTGCTGTACTGCAAATAGCGCATCAGGGTGTACATTTCCGTCATGGAGTTGCTGATGGGCGTTCCCGTTGCGAAAATCACGCCGCGCCCGCCAGTCACTTCATCCAGATAACGACACTTGCCGAACATATCGCTGGACTTCTGTGCTTCGGAGGTAGAAAGGCCAGCAACATTGCGCATCTTGGTGTAAAGATATAGGTTCTTGTAGTTCTGGCTCTCGTCCACAAATAACCTATCTACGCCTAATTGTTCAAATGTGACCACATCATCCTTGCGGTCGGTGGACTGTAGCTTTTTCAGTTTCACCTCCAGTGTTTTCCGTGTCTTTTCCATCTGTTTCACGGTAAAATGCTCACCGGACTGTTCTTTGGCCTCTGCAATGGCATTTTCGATTTCCTCGATCTGATCTTCGATGATCCGTGCCTGCCGTTCCGCAGAAAGAGGGATTTTCTCAAACTGCGAGTGGCCGATAATGACGGCATCGTAGTCGCCGGTTGTGATGCGGGCGCAAAAACGCTTTCGATTGGCGGGTTCAAAGTCTTTCTTGCTGGTAACGAGCAGCTTTGCATTGGGGTATAGCCGCAGGAACTCGCTGGCCCACTGCTCGGTCAGATGGTTGGGTACCACGAACAGGCTTTTCTGACACAGGCCCAAACGCTTAGATTCCATTGCCGAAGCTGCCATCTCAAAACTTTTGCCGGCACCCACCTCGTGGGCGAGCAGGGTGTTCCCACCATAAAGCACATGAGCAACTGCATTGCGCTGATGTTCCCGCAGATTGATCTCCGGGTTCATACCGACAAAATGGATATGGCTTCCGTCATACTCGCGGGGCCGGGTACTATTGAACAATTCGTTATACTGCTTCACCAGCAGATTCCGCCGCTGCGGGTCTTGCCAAACCCAGCCTGCAAAGGTATCCTTGATGGCCTGCTGCTTCTGCTGGGCAAGCATCGTCTCCTTCTGGTTCAGGACACGCCGCTCTTTACCATCCTCCTCAATGGTATCATAAATGCGGCAGTCCCGCAAATTCAAGGTGTCCTCCAAAATCTTGTAGGCGTTGGCCCGGTGGGTGCCGTAGGTTTCGGTGGACATGATATCATACATTCCGGCGGCAGATTTGTTGCCGATGTGCCATTCGGACGTAAATGGAGAGTAGCGGACTTGGATCAGGTTGTTATAGCGGATGCGGTAGGGCGGCTGAAAAGTCTCCATCATAAACTGCTGCACAATGGCGGGATTCAGCCATGTGGCACCCAGTCGGATGTCGATTTCTGATGCTTCAAGGTCCTTCGGCTGCGCTTTGGTCAAAGCCTCCACATTGATCTTGAACTCCGGGTGGCTTTCAGCGGCAAGCTGAGCCATGCGCAGTTTATTCCGCACATTGCCGGAAAGATACTCGTCCGCAGTCTGCCAGCCTGCTTCCGGCTCATCTGCATCCGCAGAAGGATCTTTGAAAATCACACCGGACAGTTCGGTGGTAATGCGCCTGTACTCGCCGGGTGTGCCCAGCAGTTCTGCCATATAAGGCAGGTCTACTTTGCCGTGTTCCCCGATGGACACTGCCAGTGCTTCACTGGGGGTATCCACGCTGGTGACAACACGCTCTGGCCGAATCGTCCGCTTGGTGAACATATCTGCCTTGGACTTAAGATTTTTATTCTCGTCCAGATTCTCCAGCGAGCAGAGCAGATAGTAGGAACTGTCATCATCGAACAGGCGGGCATTTTTCTTGTCGTTAATCAGGCCGTATTTTGCAGTAAAGGCATCGTAGGCGGCGTTCAATTTTGCTTGCGATGCCTTAATGTCCTCGTCCGGGAAGTCATTCAGCTGCTGCTGAATCAGTTCGTTGACGATCTGCCGCAACTCCACCATACCAGCTACACGGCCTTTGGCGTTGTCGGACAGTTCAATCTGCGTCATGATAGAGTTCTCTCGGTAGTAGATCTCGCCATCAACAACCGTATAGCTAAAATTCTTCACAGTCGGGTCTGCAGGCAGCGTTTTGCGCTGTGCTTCCGCATCTGCGACGTCCGGGGCAGCAATCTCCACCGCAGTGTAATTGCCCTCAATATGCTGTACCGCTTCTGCAAGCTGGTCTGCCAGCACTGCACCCTCAATGGGTGCAACGGTCAGGTCGTGACCGTACTGGGTGCTTTCCAGTTCCAAATTTCCCAACACCATTTCCGGGTGGTCTACGAAATACTGGTTGATGGCAAAGCCGTCCTCGGTCTTGCCAAGCTGTACCCAGTCCGGCTCATGGTCGATGGGGCGGTCACGCTTCTGCAAAAAGATAATGTCGCTGACAACATCTGTGCCAGCGTTGGCACGGAACGCATTATTCGGCAGACGGATGGCACCCAGCAGATCGGCACGCTCTGCCATGTGCTTGCGGGCGGTGCTGTCCTTGCTGTCCATGGTGTAGCGGCTGGTGACGAACGCCACCACGCCGCCCGGACGCACTTGGTCGATGGCCTTGGCGAAAAAGTAGTTGTGGATGCTGAATCCCAACTTGTTGTACGCCTTGTCGTTGACCTTGTAGTTGCCGAAGGGCACGTTGCCCACCGCCAGATCGTAGAAATCACGGCGGTCTGTGGTCTCAAAGCCCGCCACGGTAATGTCGGCCTGCGGGTACAGCTTTTTGGCGATGCGCCCGGTGATGGAATCCAGCTCTACGCCGTACAGACGGCTGTCCTGCATGGTGTCCGGCAGCATACCGAAGAAGTTGCCCACGCCCATACTAGGTTCCAGAATGTTACCGCTGCGGAAACCCATGCGCTCCACCGCATCGTAGATACCACGGATCACGGTGGGGCTGGTGTAGTGGGCGTTCAGAGTAGAAGCGCGAGCAGCGGCGTATTCATCCTCAGAGAGCAGTTCTTTCAGATGGGTGTACTCGGCAGACCAATTTTCCTTGTTGGGGTCAAAGGCATCTGCCAGACCGCCCCAGCCCACATATTGCGAAAGCACCTGTTGCTCCTCGGCGGTGGCACCCCGGTGCTCCTCTTCCAGCTTGAACAGGGTACGGATGGCTTCGATGTTCCGGGCGAATTTCTGTTTGGGGCCTCCGACACCCAAATCATCATCCGTGATGTGGAAGTTCCCGGCAAGTTCAAGTGTGGATCGTTCCGGTTCAACTGCATCTAGAGTAGGTGATTTTGAGCCAATCGTCTGGATCACAATATCATAAGGCATACGGTTTTCTTCAGCAGGGTATATGGCAACCGTTTTTACAGTATCATCTGGCTGCGTAGTAACCTGTTCATTCTGCCGCAAGCCATCCTCGAATTGTCGTTTGTTGATAACTTCGTTATCCCACGACTGCCCCTGTGCGCTGGTGTCGATGCGAACATCCGTTTCGCCCACATAGCCGATTGTTCCTTCGATGGTTCGGGTAGGAAGGTCAACGATAACACTGTCACCGACCTTATAATCGGGCAGGGGGTGTTCCATCACATCCTGTTCCTGCTCGTACAACTCCCGGACAAGAGCCAGCGGCTCTTCCCGGAAAATAGGCATCCGCATTTCTGCCAGTGCCACATCCTGCAGGGTCACACTGTCCTTGCCGAAATTGACGTTATCCACCCGGAATGCTCGCCCCTCCATGTGGATGGTAGTGCCCAGCGGCAGATAGTCCTCCCGGCGCAGATACTTGGTTTGGTGGTGGGTGCCATCCTCGTTCAGCCCGGCAAGGTAGATGTTCTCGCCGCACTGCCACAGTTGTTTGGCACGGTATGCCCACTGGTCGCGGGGAAAGCCGATGACCGGGACGGTGCCCAGTGCTGTTTCTTTTTCCAGAAGTTTGCCGCCCAGAAGTTCACTGACTTTTTGCGCGTCATCTGCGTAAAACTCAAACTGTCCGTTCTGCTCAAAGCCCACCAGCGCATCCGGGTGCTGCTCCTTCAGGGCATTGTACTCGGTGGCGGCATCCAGCGGCAGCAGTGCCGGGCGTTCCTCCGCCTTGCTGTGATAATGCTCCAGTTCTTCGTCCGTAACGCTGACCAGTTCCGAAAAATCCAGAGCCTCCAACTCGGTTTCGGTCAGATCTTCCAGACTTTCGTACTGCCGCTCGTCGATCAGCACTTCACCCAGATACCGTTCCACCCGGTATCCCACCAAATCCACATTAACTTGAATAGGAATATCCTCATCGGTGGCGTGGGTGTAGGCAATGCCGATCTTGGACAGGTCGGAAAAGTCCGGCTCGGAGTCGTACTCTTCCTGACAAAACTCCCGGATCAGGTTTTTGGCATGGGTCAAGGTAGCATCTGGCTCTACGGTGATAGGCACAGAGGGCGTGTAATGCTCCTTCTCCTTGTCCGTCAGGTAGCGGTCGGATTGGATCATCAGGTCGATATACTTTTCCACCTGCGCCCATTTCAGGGTGATTTTCTGGTGGTCGGGGTAATGGTCAAATTCCAATCCCTTCCAGTCGTGGTTGACGAAGCCTCGGCTTCCGTCCAGAAAATCGTGGGAGTGCCCACCAATGCCGTACTCCTTTGCCAGTGCTTTGGCACGGAGTTTGCGGTCAGGCTGGGTCTGGTACAGCGCCATAATGCGTTGCTTGCCGCCCGTAAATCCCGAACCGTGCTTACGCAGTTCGTTTTCAATTTCAGCCTGCGACAAAACAAAAGCGGAGGGCAATTTTTCGCTCTCCGCTTGGTCGATTTTTCCAATTTGTTCAGCTTCGGTAGGGATGTGGGCATCGAAGAAACTTAGCTGTAGATCAGCTCCGTCATCACCAGTTCCTCTGCCTGCGCTTTCAGACTGTTCATGTGCTGCACCCAC
>ENA-UEPL01002685-UEPL01002685.1-human-gut-metagenome-genome-assembly--contig:-NODE-2685-length-11409-cov-5.628397_pt1 | contig 11409 bp, 9 predicted proteins | sample MGYA00242896_ERZ507908 | MGnify/ENA primary metagenome ERZ507908 (study PRJEB26167, sample SAMN06115518) | human gut metagenome | host: Homo sapiens | place: China:Chongqing | collected 2015-08-20...
CAAATCCAATCCCTAATGAAAAATGGAATTTTTTTTGCGCCTTTGAAAAAAATAGTAGTAAAACCGATTGAAACAAGTATATATCTATTTGGTTTATAAACAAATACAAATTACCCCAAAGATTACACTTTTTAGAAACTATCTATGATTCCCTCCCAAACAGCATTTCTTATTTATTATCGGAATCCCTATCCGGCACAGAACCGTCCCCTTCCGTATTACGTTTAATATCTAAATATTGTCACAAAAAAGGCGTATTTGAAGAAAAAAGAGTACTTTTGCGGACTATTCCATTCTTATATTAGGATTATTGTGTATTTACTCCAAAAAGTTTCTTGACTTTATGATAAAAATTTCATTTGAAAATATTCGGCAAGCCGCTAAAAATATCGGCAACTATGCTTTACGGCTTAGTGAAAAGATTCGTCGTATTTCTCCCCGGGTATGGTTGTATGTGGGGGCAGGTATTCTCCTATTAAGCGGAGGATTATATTGGTTACTGCGTCCCGCACCTCCGGGTCCCGACCTACCGATAGTCGAAGTCGAGCCTGTTGTTACGGACGATGTGGAAATTTACGGGGAATATGTAGGCCGCATTCGTGCTCAGCAATTCGTTGAAATAAGGGCCCGAGTAGAAGGGTTCCTTGAAAAAATGCTCTTCGACGAGGGTACTTATGTAAAAAAAGGACAACCCCTTTTTATAATCGACCCCAAACAGTATCAAGCTCGAGCAAATAAAGCCAAAGCTCAGCTAAACAAAAACAAAGCGTTGGCATTGAAAGCCGAGAGAGACTTGGAGCGCATCAGACCTTTGTATCAACAAAATGCAGCCAGTCAACTCGATTTAGATAACGCCATCGCTTCTTACGAAAGTGCAAAAGCCGAAGTAGAAATGAGCGAGGCCGATTTAACCCAAGCCGAAACAGCATTGGGTTATACGACTGTGAGCTCCCCTATCTCGGGATATATATCGGAACGTAACGTCGATATAGGAACACTTGTCGGCCCCGGCGGGCAATCGTTACTGGCTACGGTCGTAAAGAGCGATACCGTGCGTGTCGATTTCAGTATGACCGGGCTCGATTATTTGAAAAGTAAAGCCCGTAACGTTAATTTAGGCCAAAAAGACACGACCCGAACGTGGGAGCCTTACATTACTATTACTTTACCCGACAATTCGCCTTATCCTCAGCGGGGAATAGTCGATTTTGCCGATCCACAAGTCGATCCTCAAACCGGTACATTCTCAGTAAGAGCCGAAATGCCCAACCCCGAACATATATTATTACCGGGACAGTTCACCAAAGTAAGGTTACTGCTCGATGTTCGGGAAGCGGCAGTCGTAGTCCCCAATAAAGCAATTGCGATCGAAAAGGGTGGCGCTTACATATTCGTCGTAAGAGCCGATAGTATTGCAGAAAGGCGTATGGTCGAATTGGGACCGGAAGTAGGAAACAATGTCATTATCGAACGAGGTTTGGTTCCCCACGAAAATATAGTGGTCGAAGGATTTCATAAACTCACTCATGGAGATAAAGTTATCCCCTCGACTTATCGGGCAGAACAAGAAGACCATTCTAAAAATTAGTATGTTATGAAATCGGACTTCTTTATCGACAGACCCATATTTTCAATTGTTATTTCAATTGTTATCGTTATCGTCGGTGTATTAGGTCTTTTTTTACTCCCGATAGACCAGTACCCCCAAATTGTTCCTCCGGTAGTCAAAGTATCGGCCTCCTATCCGGGAGCTAGCGCACAGACGGTCACCCAAGCTGTCGCCACTCCCATCGAACAGGAATTGAACGGTACGCCCGGCATGCTTTACATGGAATCAACGAACAGCAATTCAGGAAGTTTTTCGGCAACAATTACATTCGACATATCGACCGATCCGGATTTAGCTGCCGTTGAAATACAAAACCGCGTGAAACAGGCCGAAGCTCGCCTCCCGGCCGAAGTAGTACAAAACGGCATTTCCGTAGAAAAACAGGCTTCCAGTCGATTAATGACTGTCACTTTGCGCTCTAACGATCCGAAATTCGACGAAATATACCTCAGTAATTATGCCACGCTCAATGTGTTGGACATGTTGAGACGGGTCAAAGGAGTGGGTAGCGTATCGAATGTCGGTAGCCGTTATTACGCCATGCAGATATGGGTTCAACCCGACCGCTTGGCTAATCTGGGACTTACAGTGGACGATTTACAAAAGGCATTAAAAGACCAGAATCGGGAATCGGCCGCCGGAGTATTGGGCCAGCAACCGATTTCCGACATTGATATAACGACTCCTATTATAGCACAAGGGCGATTATCTTCCGTAGGAGAATTTGAGGACATTGTCATACGGGCTAATCCCGACGGTTCTTTGATTCGTCTGCGCGATGTCGCTCGCATCTCTCTCGAAGCACAATCTTACAACACGGAAAGCGGAATAAACGGAGGTAATGCGGCCGTGCTTAATATCAACATGCTACCGGGAGCCAACGCAATGGAGGTTGCTGAATCTGTGAAGAAAGAGATGGAGGAGATTAGTCGTAACTTCCCGGAGGGTATTACTTATGAAATTCCCTTCGATATGACCTCTTATATTTCCCAATCCATAAACGAGGTTTACCATACGCTTTTCGAAGCCCTGATTTTGGTTATCTTGGTTGTATTTCTCTCGCTACAAAATTGGAGAGCTACACTTATCCCGGTTATAGCTGTACCTATTTCGTTGATAGGAACATTCGGAATCATGCTTGCGTTCGGATTCTCGCTCAATATGATGACCCTTTTAGGTTTAATCCTTGCTATCGGAATCGTGGTCGACGATGCCATAGTCGTAGTCGAGAATGTAGAGCGAATCATGAATGAGGAACATCTTAGTCCCTACGAAGCTACCAAAAAAGCCATGCAAGGATTGGGTAGTGCCATTATCGCCACCTCGTTGGTGTTATGTGCCGTATTCGTCCCGGTCAGCTTTTTGACCGGTATTACAGGTCAATTGTACCGACAATTCACGATTACTATTGCCGTTTCGGTCCTTATTTCGACATTAGTCGCACTAACTTTGAGTCCCGCCATGTGTGCTTTACTGCTCAAACCGGATTCAGGAAAAAAGAAAAACAAACTTTTTCGTTACATAAACTTATGGTTAGCACGAGGCAATAGACTTTACGAGAAACTCATTCGAAAAGGATTGAAGCATGCTCGCAGAGTAGTAGCGGCTTTCGGTATATCTCTGATAGCGATATGGGTTCTTAACGAAATAGTTCCTCAAAGTTTTATGCCACAGGAAGATCAAGGGTATTTTACCGTTGAGTTAGAATTACCGGAAGGCGCTACATTGGAAAGGACACGCCATATAACCGAACGAGCCATGAACTATTTAATGTCTCGTGAAGACGTAGAGTATGTACTCAATGTGACAGGATCTAGTCCCCGTGTCGGTACGAACCAATCTCGAAGTCAATTAACGGTTATTCTAAAACCCTGGGAAGATCGCAAATCGTCGAATCTCCGAGATATTATGGAGGAAATTCGTGAAGAATTAAAAAAATATCCCGAAAGTAAAGTTTATTTGAGTACTCCACCCGTTATTCCGGGATTAGGTAGTTCGGGCGGTTTCGAAATGGTGCTCGAAGCACGAAGCGATGCGAGTTATGCCGATTTACGACGAGCCGCCGACACATTACTTTATTATGCCTCTCAACGAAAAGAGATAAGCGGTTTATCGTCTTCTATTCAAAACGATATACCTCAGCTTTATTTTGATGTAGATCGGGACAAGGCCCAAATGCTCGGAGTAAAAATAGCTGATATTTTTTCAACGCTCAAAACATTTACGGGGTCGATCTATGTGAACGATTTCAATATGTTCAACAGAATCTACCGTGTATATATCCAAGCCGAAGCACCGTATAGAGCACATAAAGATAATTTGGGTCTCTTCTTCGTCAAAGGAAGCAATAACGCCATGATACCTATTACCGCTCTTGGTACAACCTCGTATACAACAGGTCCGGGGACTATTCGTCGGTTCAATATGTTCACCTCCACAACCATATCGGGAGAAGTGGCCCCGGGTTATAGTTCGGGACAAGCAATGGCTATACTCGAAGAAATAGCAAGCAAGCATTTGCCTAAAAACATTGGTATCGAATGGAGCGGGCTTTCCTATCAGGAAAAACATGTAAGTGGTCAGACAGCCTACATATTGGCCTTAGCATTACTTTTTGTCTTCTTATTCCTTGCAGCTCAATACGAAAGTTGGTCTATCCCAATAGCAGTTATATTATCTCTTCCGATAGCAGGAGTCGGAGCCTATTTAGGAAACTGGATATGCGGCCTTGAAAATAATATTTATTTCCAAATCGGCTTGGTTATGTTGGTGGGATTAGTCGCTAAAAATGCAATTCTTATCGTAGAATTTGCCAAAGACGAAGTCGAGAAAGGAAATAATGCAGTGGATGCTGTAATCAAAGCCGCACACTTACGATTCCGACCTATCGTAATGACCTCTTTGGCCTTTATTTTAGGTATGTTACCACTTGTCTTTGCCAGCGGTCCGGGATCGGCCAGTCGTCAAGGTATCGGTACAGGCGTATTTTTCGGTATGATTGTGGCAATTACCGTAGGTATTATTTTTGTTCCCCTTCTTTTCGTATGGGTTTACAAGTTAAAATCTAAAATAATGAAACGATGAAACAGATGAAAGTTTCCATATATATATTGGTGACAGCATTCATTTTAAGTAGTTGTTCTATACAAAAACGCTGTCAGGCTCCCGAACTGAATTTACCAGATGAAATTATTGCGGGAGAAAACGATACATTAACCATTGCCGATATGTCATGGTGGGAGCTCTATTCCGATTCGACTCTTAGCAAATTAATTAAAAAGACGTTAAGAAATAATCGGAATATGCAGGCCGCAGAAGCTCATATCAAGCAAATGGAAGAATTATACCGCGTGAGTAAAGCATCTCGTTGGCCGACTATCGGAGCTCAACTTTTCGCCGATCACGAAACCAATGATTATTACGGTGAAAAGTTCTCAAAAAGCCCCGAATTTAGTCTTAAAGCCTCATTAGGTTGGGAAATAGACCTATGGGGGAGCCTACGTTGGGGAAAAAGAAAGGGTGCGGCGGAGTACTTAGCCTCCGTGGAAGCTGCACGAGCTATGCAAATGACCCTAATTGCCGAAACAGCGATCGCCTATTTCGAATTAGTCGCATTGGATCAAGAACTTGAAATTGTTTTACAAACCGTAAAGACTCGTGAAGAAAGTGTCAACCAAGCCCGATTACGATTCGAGGGTGGACTCACTTCCGAAACAGCTTATCAGCAGGCGCAAGTAGAATTGGCCAGCGCTTCGGCTCTTATCCCCGAATTGGAGCAAAAAATCGCATTGAAAGAAAATCAAATTGCGGTATTAGCCGGAGAATATCCATCGAAAGTGGAACGAGGAGAATTCGACTTAAATGTAACTTGGCCCGAAAATATACCTATCGGGCTTCCCTCTACCCTACTGCAACGAAGGCCCGATGTGCGTCAAGCAGAGCAACAGCTACAAGCCGCTATGGCAGCGGTAGGAATTGCATATGCCGATCGGTTTCCACGATTAACTATAAGTTTAGTCGGAGGGCTTGAAAACGATGAACTAAAAGGATTTTTCGAATCTCCATTCTCCTATGTATCTGGCAATCTCGTAGCTCCTCTATTAACCTTTGGAAAAAAGAAAGCCCAATATAAAGCGTCATTGGCAGCCTATGACGAAAAACGTTTCGCCTACGAACAAAAGGTTCTTGAAGTTTTCCGAGAAGTGAACGATGCCGTGATAACTTATAGAAAGAAAAGACGGACATCGGAACTTCAACTCAATCTTTTTGAAGCAGCTCAAAAATATGTAGATTTAGCACAGTTACAATATTTCAACGGGGTTATTCGCTACATCGATGTTTTAGATGCCCATCGTAAATTTTTCGATGCTCAAATAGGTTTGAGCAATGCTGTAAGAGACGAATATCTTGCTATGGTAAATTTATATAAAGTATTAGGTGGAGGCTGGGAAATAAGCCCAATTTAAGCGAGCGAATTTTTCTATAAAAATAGAGCCCGGGGATTATAAAACTCCGGGCTCTATTTTATTTATGGCCTTTTATCTCAGCAAAGTTTGCGTGCCCCATCGGCAATCACGACATCATAAACTTTGGGAAGACGACCGAATTTTGTCTTATATTCTGCTTTGGCTTTTTCCACGAACGCATCATACAATTCGTCCTTAACTAAGTTTATCGTACAACCGCCAAATCCACCTCCCATCACACGAGAGCCGGTCACACCACACTCTTTGGCAATATCATTCAGGAAATCGAGTTCTTCACAACTTACCTCATACAATTTACTCATTCCATGATGAGTCTCATACATCTTCTGCCCTACTGTCTCATAATCTCCTTGTTCAAGAGCATCGCATACGTCAAGGACTCGTTGCACTTCACCGATCACATATTCTGCACGCATATAATCCTCGGCAGACACCTCTTCTTTTACCTCGTCTAACATAGACATATTGGCATCTCTCAGGAACTCTACATGCGGGTGTTTCTTTTGTATGGCGGCAACCACATTCTCGCACGATTTGCGTCGGTCGTTATAAGCGGAAGATGCCAACTCGTGCTTTACGACAGAATCGAGCAATACGAGTCGGTAACCTTCGGGCTTGAACGGGAAATATTGATATTCCAACGAACGGCAATCCAGTCGTATCAGATGACCGGCTTTACCGAACACCGAAGCAAATTGGTCCATAATACCGCAATTTACACCACAATAGTTATGCTCGGTAGCCTGTCCGATTTTAGCCAATTCGAATTTGTCGATGCCACAGTTGAACATATCGTTCAAAGCGAAAGCATAAGTACTCTCCAATGCAGCCGACGAAGACATACCTGCACCCAAAGGAACATCGCCGGCAAATGCTGTATTAAATCCGGCTATTTTACCGCCTCGTTTAATAATCTCGCGGCACACACCGAATATATAACGAGCCCAGCTGGCACGGGGAGCGTCTTCCTCGTTCAATCCAAACTCTACATAATCTTTTAAATCTATCGAATATGCGCGGACTTTATCCGTCCCATTAATTTTAAGTTCTGCAACCATTCCTTTATCGATAGCTCCCGGAAATACAAATCCACCATTGTAATCTGTATGCTCTCCTATTAAGTTTATACGACCGGGAGAGGCATATACCGACCCGGTAGAGCCATCAAAATGTTTGATAAAACGACTTCTTACAAATTCTATATCCATAATACTAAATTAAATAATTGTATAACTTATATGATTATTTCTCTCGAACCGAAAATTTAAACTGTGTATGACTTTCGAATTTTTCATGAGGGCGTAAGATAACAGAAGGATAATTTTCATGATTAGGACTATCTGGAAAATGTTGAGTTTCGAGACAGATAGCAGCTCTCATCGGATACCGTTTCCCATTTTTCCCGATAAAATTTCCTGTCATCCAATTGGCTGTATAAAGCTGTACACCGGGCTCTGTCGTAAAGACGTCCATCACGATCCCGGTTTTGGGCGAAACACACTCTGCACAAAATGAAAATTCACCGCTCCGCTTCTTATTCAAAATATAAGTATGATCGTAACCTTTTCCATAAACCAGTTGTTCAAACGGCTCGTTTATACGGCTACCGACTTCATAAAGTTTACGAAAATCCATCGGGGTTCCCTCTACCGCCGACTTCTCTCCGTAAGGTATAGCCGTATCATCGGTAGGTAAATAGTAATCGGCATCAATGCATAACAGATGATCACCGATGTAAGGATCTCCCGCACCCGACAAATTAAAATACGAATGGTTTGTCAGATTAACGATGGTAGGTTTATCGGTTTCTGCATAGTAAGTTATATCAACGGCATTATCGTCGGTTAATTTAAATATGACCTTCACTTGCAGATTTCCGGGAAACCCTTCTTCACCATCAAGAGACAATCGGGAAAATTCTATTGTTTGTTTATCCAATTGATTGGCATCCCAAACATGGAAGTTGAATCCTTTTACCCCTCCATGCAGGCTGTTAGGCCCATTGTTTATCGCTAATTTATCATACAAAACTCCATCGATCGTGAATTTCCCTTTTGCAATACGATTGGCATATCTACCACAAGTCGCTCCAAAATAAGGTTCCTCCGATGTAAGGTATTCCTGTATGTTATTATGCCCCGTAACCACGTCTATCATCGTCCCATTTTTATCGGGAACCATTAACGAAACGATACGAGCGCCATAATTAGTTAGGGTCAATTCGCACCCGTTTTTATTAACCAAGATATAGAGACCGGTTTGTTTACCATCGACTAAGCCTTGAAAATGTGTTGGATTCAATCCTGAAAGAGTCATATCCATATTCTTCTTTTTAAGGTTAACTAAATTTGTTGATTGTGTAAAGTTAACGTTATCTTTTTTTCTTCCAAAGATTTTTTTATGGTTTTGCATAAAATTATCAGAGAAGAAAAATTTTAACAGATTTTTTCACTACATATCCATTCTTTCGATTCACATCTGCATATCGAGCGATCCATAAACCCCGTGACGTAAACCTGTATCTGATTAAACATACTTATTGAAGTTTGCTCCCCTCATTTTTCCTTCGTTCTTAACACCTCTCATAGACTTGCACACAACCTCTAAATATCCCGGCTCTTATTCGTAAAATCCAGCCCGGTGCTTCGTCGAAACTTTGCCGGTCTGGATTTTTCCTATGTATTCGATAAATCCCGTAGACGAGAGCCTATTCTTTTATCCTCCATTATTATCTTATATTAATAATCTTATGGGTTTGAAGTGAAAGCCTCCATCGGGGGTGGCTCTTAATGTATTCGATAGCTGCGGTAAGATTGTTTTCATTTTTTATCTCATCATTGACATCACAAGGTTGCAAGCTACAAAAACACTCATAAGCTGTGGCGATTTTTTCATACGGTTCCATATCTTGTCCCTGATAAACGACTTTGATTTCATTCATACGCTGTATTTTCACAGGAATCGTTTTAGGAGAGCAAGTAATCCAATCGATCGACCGTTCCAAATCGGTATCTAATGCGATTGATCCGTTGGTTTCGATTTGGACAAATTTCCCGACTTCATGCAATCGGTCGACAAGCGAATGCGTAAGTTGTAAAGTGGGTTCCCCTCCTGTAATAACTACATGTTTCGCCGGATAATCAGAAATAGCCTTTACAATCTCTTCTTCTGTAAAAATAGTATAATCCTCATGTTTTGTATCACAGAAATCACAATGCAAATTACACCCCGCTAACCTCACAAAAATCGCAGCCGTACCTGTAAACACACCTTCACCCTGTAATGAGTAAAAAATTTCATTTACTTTCATCTGTCAATATTTTCATTTTCAAAATCGTCGATTTCGTAAATAGCCGTATTTCCACCACTTTCTTGAACTTTGGTTTTATAACATTCGGGAATCTGATCCGTAATCCATTTCGCTATGTTTTCGGCGGTCGGATTAAAAGGCAGCAATTCATTCAGATTTCCATGATCAAGATAGCCATGGATCTTATCTTTAATGTGTTTAAAGTCACAGACCATACCGTCTTGATTCAGTTCTTTCGCTTTACAATAAACCGTAATAATCCAGTTATGGCCATGTAATTTTTCACATTTACTTTCATATGAAAGGTGCAAAGAATGCGCGCCTGCAATTTCCATTGTCTTAGCTACGTAATACATTATAACTTAACCGTTTTATTCGTTATTAATCCTCGTATTCTGTCTGATCCTCAATCCCGGCATCCCGAAGAGCCTCTTTGCGTTCTACACAAGTACCGCATTTCCCGCAATGTTTCTCCCCTCCTTTGTAACAAGACCACGTTTCAGCATAGTTCAAATTCAACTTTTTCCCCCGACTGGCAATTTCTGTTTTTGAAATATCGGTATAGGGAGCAAAGATACCTATATTCTCATAAGTTCCCGAACGCATAGCTTTATCCATAGCTTGGATAAACTCCGATCGACAATCGGGATAAATAGCGTGGTCTCCACCATGATTAGCAATGAGAACTTGTTTCAAGCCATTGCTTTCTGCGATACCGCAAGCAATTGATAACATAATGCCATTCCGAAACGGGACAACCGTACTTTTCATATTTTCATCGGCATAATGTCCCTCCGGTACAGAGTCGCTACCGTCCAACAACGAACTTCTGAAATATTCTTTCATAAACGCAAGAGGTATTACTATATGTTTTATTTTTAACCGCTCGCAATGAATACGAGCAAACGGTATTTCTTTATGATTATGATTAGCTCCATAATCAAAAGAAACGGCTAATGCTATGCGGTCGGCATACTCATACAACAAAGTAATACTATCCATACCGCCAGATACTACGATCAACGAATCTTTCATATTTTCTATTCTTATATTCGATTGCAAAGATAATGAAAGGTAAGAGTAGGATAAAACGGACAAGTTCGTTTTTCGTACCTATTTTTGTATTTCTCACAAAGGGGGGGGAATGTGCAAAGCCAGAGTTGAAACACGCTTTATTTAATTATTCAATGCAACCTATCTTTACAGGTTGTAAAGATAAATTAAATCCATATTCCTCTTATAGGATTTCTTGCGCAGCCATTAAAAAAATCGCTATCTTTGTAGATACGAAGATGGGATTCGGTTCGGCATAGTCAAATCGGAAATGAATTTTCCGTTTGTCTCTGCGCTCACCTTTTATTATCTTTGCCAAAAGTAAAGATAAAATTGAATATCGCAATGAAAGCAAAAACACGTGTTCGCATTATCTTTTTTTGTCTAACCGTCTCTGCCATAGGCCTCCCTTTAATATTGATTAGCACCCCTTCTATCCATCAGCATTTCGAGCCTGAAAATATAGCCATATCTTTCGTCGAAAATCTATCCAACGCTAACTTCCAAGAAGCTAAAAAGCTATCGACTCCCGAGTCGGCCGAAACACTATATTTGTTTGAGACCTTAGTCGGGAATCAATCCGATGAATTAAAAAACACACCCACTCATTTCAATATTTCTTATTCTGAGATGAATACTTCACAAGATACCCTGTTCGTACAAGGGAAATTATTTTTCTCACATAAACACAAACTCATACGAAAAATTAATCTTACTTTGGTTAACCGTAGAGGAAGCTGGTTGGTCGATTGTCGTGACAATACTATTTTCTGATATTCACGGAACGAATCGAACCAACAGAACCATACCGCTGTTAAAATCATATTCATCTTATTAAATTTCAAGACATGAACAAATTTCAAGATATTATCGCAGGTGATACCCCGGTTCTAGTAGACTTTTTTGCAGAATGGTGTGGTCCCTGCAAAATGATGAAACCAGTCCTTGAA
>ENA-UEPL01002686-UEPL01002686.1-human-gut-metagenome-genome-assembly--contig:-NODE-2686-length-11406-cov-2.479831_pt1 | contig 11406 bp, 6 predicted proteins | sample MGYA00242896_ERZ507908 | MGnify/ENA primary metagenome ERZ507908 (study PRJEB26167, sample SAMN06115518) | human gut metagenome | host: Homo sapiens | place: China:Chongqing | collected 2015-08-20...
TCCCGCATTAAAGTAAAGTTTCTGCGTATTCATTTCATCAACCACTTTACCGTTGACTCTCAGCGTTGTACTGCAATTGTCTCCTTCTATCTGAATTGTTGCTTTTTCTCCTGGATTCACTTTGTAGGGGAAGGTATTCAGATAGCCGTCGCGTGCAAATCCCATCATCCCCCGAATAGGGTCTGACAGATAGAATACGGCGTTAGGCGAACGGAACAATTCGGTTCCTTCACTTTCTTTTGCTCCGGTAATGTCGAAACTGACAGTGTAATTATAGCCAATTTCCGGATAATCGGAAGTGCTGCCGGGAGCGACTGTGGAACGTTCGTATACCAATTCCGGCTTTTTGCCGATTCTTGCCAGTTGGTTGACTCCGGGCGCTTCGCTGAGGAGGGCACGTTTTTCATTGAATGTTTCATAAGGAATGCCTGTTTGAGCGCCTGTCCACATCTTTACAGAGAGTGTTTGCAGGGGCGAGAATATACGGTGATGGATGTCTTTCACCGAGATACCGTTGCCGACATGGTCGTTCCAGATGGCAAACATACCGCCAAGAATGGAAGGATGTTTTTCGTCGAATACAGCTTTGCCGATATGGGCGGGTGTCCACTCCTTATATAAGTATGGTTCGTTGAGGTAATCATAATAGTAGCCGGCTTTCGGAACGATATATACCAGTCCGTCCGGAATACTGATCAGTTGATATCCGTCTTTGATCATAGTTGCCGGATCGGCGTATCCGTTGTACCAAGCATTCATGACGACATTTTCTGATTTGACGGGCGTATCGCCTTTGGCATGGCTGAGCGCGCCCCATACAACTGCTTGCTTGCCGAAACCTTCCACAAAACGGATGTAATGGTCGGTGAAAGCACGGAATTTTTCTACCACGTCTTTCTTCGCGTTCGAGTATTCGTCTGTACCGATATGTACACGCTTGCCTACGAATACCGGATTGTCGCCTTCCAGATATTCTTTGAACAGAGCATCTACGAATTCGTAAGTTTCCGGCTTGAATAAGTCGAGGTGATCCATGCCGTACTCCTTGCTTCCGATTTCCGGTTTGTAATGGGTGAGAGCCAGTGAGTGGGCGGGAACGTCAATTTCCGGAATGATTTCCACGAAGTTGGATGCCGCCTGTTTCTGGAAATCGATGAATTCTTTCTTGGAGTACGAGCCGTCACGGGCTGTCAATCCCGGATAAGTCTCCGATTCCAGCCGGAAGGCAGCGTAAGTCTTGTCCCAGTTGTGCTCGAAGTATTGCTTGAATCCATTATCATTCAGATGGACTTGCAGGGTGTTCATTTTGTAGTAAGCCATGATTTTCACCAAGTCCTGCAGATAAGCCATCGGAATGAACTTACGGCCACAGTCTATCATGAAACCGCGAAGCGGATAATCGGGATAATCACGAATCGTTCCTTGCGGGAGTGAGCGTTCCTGATTTTGTTCCGCCAGTTGCAGGAGTGTGCGTGTGCTCCAGTAAAGACCGGTCGGGGTGGGAGCGGAGATGGCTACACGGTCGGTTATCTTGATGGCGTAACCTTCCTCACCGAGCTTCTTGTCTGCCGACAAGGATAGGACGAAATCGCCGGGCGTGGCTTTGCCTTGTGCTACGCTTAATGTCTGCCCGAACATCTGTTGATAATCGTCGGCAAACATCCGGGCTATTCTCAGTAATTCGGGATTTTGGGAAGTGCAGACGATTCGGGCGTCTTTTCCCGGGGTGAAGTTACCGTCTTTTCCCGTCCATTGTTTGAGTTCGGGGACAACAAACGGTTTCGGGTTGACAGCGGCACGGGTTAAGCTACCCGTCAGACAAAAGATGACCAATAAGGCCAGAACTTTCAAAGATACAAACTTGTTTCTCATAAGGGGGATTTTTGTGTTTTTGTTAATTAATAAATGATTATAGTTAATTATTGGCTGAAAGTAGGCATAATTTGGATATCTGTCAACAAGTGAAGCTATTTATTTTTTATTTTTGTGTTTTTCGTTTTGATACGACCGTTTGGTCGTATTTTATATTATAATGGTATTCTTATTTTGCGTCAATTCTGAACAATAAGGAATCAAAATCGGACGCAAAAAAGCGTGTCGGAAAGTTTTCTGTCGCTTTTCCGGCACGCTTTTTTTCATGCTCTTTTCTTCTTTTTTATTCTTCCATGTCATCCAGGCTCTTCTTCAGTGTGATCATTTTGTCACGCAGCTCGGCGGCCATTTCGAAGTTGAGTTCGGCGGCAGCGGCTTTCATCTGTTTCTGTACCTGGCCGATCAGTTTTTCCAGTTCTTCGCGGCTCATGGACTCCGGGTCTTTTTCCATCTTTTCTTCTGTCTTTGCCACTTCTTTCGAAATGCTGATGAGATCGCGGACGGCTTTTTTGATGGTGGTCGGAGTGATGCCGTGTTCTTTGTTGTAGGCTTCCTGCAGGGCACGGCGGCGCTTCGTCTCGTCGATCGCGAGGCGCATGGAATCGGTCATCACATCGGCGTACATGATAACATGGCCCTCGCTGTTTCGCGCGGCACGGCCGATGGTCTGGATCAGGGAGGTTTCGGAACGCAGGAAGCCCTCTTTATCGGCATCCAGGATCGCCACGAGTGTGATTTCCGGGATGTCGAGACCCTCACGCAGAAGGTTGATACCGACGAGCACATCGAAGACATCGAGACGCATATCACGGATGATCTCGGTCCGTTCCAGGGTGTCGATATCGGAGTGCAGGTAGCGCACGCGGATGCCGGCCTCTTTCATATAGTCGGTCAGATCCTCTGCCATACGCTTCGTCAGCGTCGTCACGAGAACTTTGTTGTGTTTTTCAGTTTCTTTCTTTACTTCCGAAATCAGATCGTCGATCTGTCCCTCCACCGGGCGCACCTCGACATCCGGGTCGAGAAGGCCGGTCGGGCGGATGATCTGTTCGGCGCGCAGCAGCTCGTGGTCTGCCTCGTAGTCGCCCGGCGTGGCAGATACGAAGAGGATCTGATCGATCCGGTCCTCGAACTCGCCGAAGTTCAACGGGTGGTTGTCTTTTGCGGACGGCACACGGAATCCATACTCCACCAGCGTCGATTTCCGCGACTGGTCGCCGGCATACATGCTGCGGATCTGCGGAACAGTCTTATGCGACTCATCCACGATGATGAGGAAATCATCTCCGAAATAGTCCATCAGTGTGTAGGGCGGCTCGCCTGGCTTTAATCCGGAGAGGTAACGCGAATAGTTTTCGATGCCGGGGCAGTAGCCCAACTCCTTGATCATTTCCAGATCGTACTCGACGCGCTGCTTCAGCCGCCGCGCCTCGGTCGGCTTGCCGAGCGACTCGAAATACTCGATCTGGGTGCCCAGATCGAGCTGAATCTGCCGGATCGCCTGCTCCGTGCGCTCGCGCGTCGTGACGAACAGGTTGGCCGGATAGACGATCACGCGATCGAGCTCCTCGAGGCGCTGGCCCGTATGCGGGTCGATCGAGCAGATCATTTCGATTTCGTTGTCGAAGAAAATCACCCGGTAGCACTTGTCCCCGTAGGCGACGTAGATGTCTACCGTATCGCCGTTCACGCGGAACGTACCGGGCTTGAAATCGGCCTCGCTGCGCGTGTAGAGCGCGTCCACGAGGCCGTACAACAGTTTGTTGCGGCTGATCACGTCTCCCAGCCGGAGTTCGACGGACGTGGCGTGAAAATCCTCGGGGTTCCCGATACCGTAGATGCACGACACGCTCGACACGACGATGATATCGTTGCGCCCGCTGAGCAGAGCCGAGCTCGTGCTGAGGCGCATTTTTTCGATTTCGTCGTTGATCGACAGGTCTTTCTCGATAAACGTGTCGGTCGACGGAATATAGGCCTCGGGCTGGTAATAGTCGTAGTAGGAGACGAAATACTCGACGGCGTTCTCGGGGAAGAAATTCTTGAATTCGCCGTACAGTTGGGCCGCCAGCGTCTTGTTGTGGCTCATGATCAGCGTCGGTTTGTTCAGCGCCGCGATCACGTTGGCCATCGTGAACGTCTTGCCCGAACCGGTGACCCCGAGCAGCGTGTTGTGCTTGCAGCCGCTGCGCAGCGCGTCGACGAGCTGCGCGATCGCCTCGGGCTGGTCGCCGGTCGGCTTGTACTCCGAAACCAGTTTGAAATCCATGTCGCAAAGTTAGAAATTTACGTTATTAATAGGAAGAGACGCCGAAAACGAATAATTCCTCGTATTTTTGTGCAAATTTTTTGCCCCGATGAACCTGCTCGCCATACTGTTGCTCGGGATAGCCCTGAGCCTCGATACGTTCGCCGTTTCGCTGACGCTGGGGCTGCTGGCCGACCGCACGACGCACAGACAGAAGGTGCGCTTTCTGGTCGTGATCGGCCTTTTTCACTTCCTGATCGGCTGGTTCATGGGCGAGACGGTCAGCCGGCTGATCGCCGACTACGACCACTGGATCGCGTTCGGGTTGCTGCTGTTCATCGGGGGCAAGATGATTCAGGAAGGGTTGTCGGCACGAGGCGACTCCGTATCGGGCAGCGATCTGCTCTCGCTGCGCAATACGTTGCTGCTGGGCATCGCGCTAAGCATCGACGCGCTGATCACGGGCTTCACGATCGGGCTGGTTCAGGTCCGGCTGTTCGCCGGCTGCCAGCTCGGAAACGTACTGGCCGCGGCGCTGATCATCGGCCTGTCGGCGCTCGTTATCTCGGCGGCGGGAATCGGCATCGGACGCAAGGCTTCGTCCCGGCTCGGCGCAAAGGCCGAGGTGTTCGGCGGCCTGATTCTGATCGCAATAGGAACCCGCATCCTGCTCGAGCATCTCGGCGTGATCGGGTAGCCGCCGCTTTCACAGCCGCCTCCGCAACCTCGGTAATAAGCCCCCCGGCGAAAATTCCGCCGAATGCCGGCCGGTCCAGAAAACCGCCGTTTTTTCACTCTGGTCCTGAACAGGATAAAGGGAAGCCCGGCATCCGGCCGACGGGCGGCGCAGACCGGACGCATTAAGCGGCCGAAAAAAATCGTATCTTTGATACCGCTTATTCCCTGAACAGAAATGATCGACAAAGCGACCGTAGACCGCATCTATTCGGCAGCCGACATCGTCGAGGTGATCGGCGACTTCGTCACGCTGAAGAAAAAGGGGGTCAACTATCAGGCATGCTGCCCGTTCCACAACGAGAAGACCCCCTCGTTCGTCGTGTCGCCGTCGAAAGGACTGTTCAAGTGTTTCGGCTGCGGCAAGGGCGGCAACGCCGTCACGTTCGTGATGGAGCACGAAAACATGACCTGGCTCGAGGCGCTGAAGTACGTCGCGAAGAAATACGGCATCGAGGTGGCCGAGCGCGAACAAACGCCCGAAGAGCAGCGCCGGAACGACGACCGCGAGAGCATGATGGTCGTATCGAGCTACGCGGCCGACTACTTCGTCCGCTCGCTGCACGACACGCCGGAGGGCCGCAGCGTCGGGATCGCCTACTTCCGCGAGCGCGGATTCTCGGACGCGACGATCCGCAAGTTCGGACTCGGCTACTGCCCGGCCGCGGGCGACGCGTTCACGCGGCAGGCGCTCGCAGACGGATACAAGGAGAAGTTCCTCGTCGGCACCGGCCTGACGATCAAGCGCGAGACGGGCGGCTACTACGACCGCTTCTGCGGCAGCGTGATGTTCCCGATCCAAAGCATCGGCGGCCGCGTGACCGCCTTCGGCGGCCGGACGATGCGCACCGACAAGAAAGTCGCCAAATACCTCAACTCGCCCGAGTCGGAGATCTACCACAAGAGCGACGTCCTCTACGGACTTTATCACGCCAAGCGGGCCATCGTGCAGCAGGACTGCTGCATTCTGGTCGAGGGATATACCGACGTGATCCAGATGCACCAGTCGGGCGTCGAGAACGTCGTCGCGTCCTCGGGCACGTCGCTGACCGAAGGGCAGATCCGGCTGATCGGCCGCTTCACGCGGAACGTGACGGTGATCTACGACGGCGACAGCGCCGGCATCAAGGCGGCGGTGCGCGGGATCGACATGCTGCTGCGCGAGGGACTGAACGTCCGCGTCGTGCTGCTGCCCGACGGGGACGACCCCGATTCGTTCGCGCGCAAGCGCAATGCGACGGAGCTGCAGGAATTCATCCTGAAGCACGAAGAGGACTTCATCTCGTTCAAAACGAGACTGCTGATGTCCGATGCGGGCAACGACCCGCTGCGCAAGGCAGCGCTCGTGACCGACATCGTGCAGAGCATCTCGGTGATTCCCGACGCGATCACGCGCTCGGTCTACACGCGCGAGTGCTCGCGCCAGATGGAGATCGACGAGCAGGTGCTGCTGCGCGAGATCGCGCTTCGCAGGCTCGAGCGTTCGGCCGGAGGCGAAGCAAAGGAGTTCGTCCGCCGTCAGGAGCTGATCCGTCGCCGTAGCGAAGGCCCCGATTCCCTGCCGACTACGGTCGAGGCCGGCAGCGGCATCGACGAACTGGAGCGCGAGCTGGTAAAATACCTGGTCAAGTACGGCGAACAGAACTTCGAGTATGTCGAAGGCAAGCAGGTCGTCGAACTGAACGTGGCCGAAGTCATCATCGCCGACCTGGACAAGAACGGTATCCGGATGAAAAACCCGGCTTACCGCAAGATATACGACGAGTACAAACGGATGCGCGCGACGGGCGAGCCGGTCGAAACGCACGCCCTGATCAACCATACCGATCCCGACGTATGCTCCGCAGTGGTCGACTTGCTGACAGGCGACGACAACTATGCGGTCAGCCGGTTGTGGCAAAAATTCGACATCGTCGTCGAGAGCGAGCAGCAGCGACTGCCGGTGGCCGTTCCGCGCGCCGTCATTCTGTACAAGTCGAAGGTGATCGACGAAATCATCGCGGAGCTTCGCGCGAAGCTGGCCGATCCGTCGCTGCCCGAAGACGAACTGGCCGCGCTGACGCATCAGATCGCCGTACTGAATCAGGAACGCACGCTGATCGCCAAACGGCTTTCGAGGCTGATCGTCTGAAATGATCGTCCGAAAGAAGCCTCCGCATGCCCGGCGCACGGACCTTGTCACGGATGCGTTTCTCCGGCGCACGGCAAAGACTTTATGGTCTCGAGACCGGACGAACGCGATCCGGACGGCCGGACCGATCGCCTCTCTGCCTTTCCGTCCGTAGCGGACAGATACCGGGACCATGCCTCTTTCCCTGTCGCCTCCGGTCGGGACGCCCGCCCGGGAGAGCGCAATTCCGATTTCAAAACCCGAACGACAGAAAAAGAAAGGGCAATCTCACAAGCCCGTTTCCTACGATTCCCCTTCGTCGAAGCAATCTCCGGCAGGGGGGTAAAAATCGTCGGACAGCCTCTCCGACTCTTGTGTGACTGTCGGCGACGGTCGCCCGAAAGGCTTCGCTTCCGCCGTTCCCGTAACACGCAAGACTACCGCTTGGGCGCTTTCGGAACGATCAACGGTACGAAAGCTTCGGCGAGGATTTCGCCCTGCGGCGCCAGATCGGGCTCGTCGCAGCGGGATACGGTGATCTTTATCCGGTATTTCCCCGGCTTCACGCCGTCGAGCGGCACGCGGACGGTCGCCGTTTCCCGAGGGGGAATGTCGGCCGAACAGATTCCCTCGGCGACGACACGCTTCGCTCCGGCCACGATCTGGTAGCCGACCCGGAAATTTTTCAGGTTGGCGACCCGGAATCCGTTATGGATCGTCACATCCCCCGGCGCCGAACCCGGCGCGATCGACGTGGCGTTTTCCGGCGCCGTGCGGCCCTCGTGGCTCCCGAGACTCGCGAACGTCAGCGCAATGCGTCGGTCCGACGCATTGCGCCCGTCGGGCCGTCCGACCACGAAGTCGGTGTTCCACTCGGCCCCGGCGCCCTCGTAGATCACCGGCCGCCTTGAGCTTCAGGTAGGCCTCGTAAGCCGCATAGCCCTGTCCTCCCTGTTTCCCGAGCGAGAACATGACGACCGAAGGGTGATTCTGCGACGTGCGGTACATATTCATCACCCGGTCCGTATAAGCCCTCTCCCACGCAGGATCGTTGGCGGGCGAACCGCCTTTCTCGAGAGAAAAGCCGCTCAGGTGCGAATCGATATTGGCACGGTCGCAGACGTAGATTCCGTAACTGTCGGCCAATTCGTAAAAACGGTCGCTTTGCGGATAGAGCTCGACACGCACGCAGTTGATCCCCTGTTGCCGGAAGCGAACGAAATCGCGCCTGATCGCCTGTTCGTCGGACGGACACTCGTAGTCGACCGCGCGCAATTCGACCGGACGGCCGTTGATGTCGAAAGACACGTCCCGGAATCCGACCCGCACTTTCGTATATTCGGTAAACCTCCCCTCGTGCTGCAACTTCAGCGCGACGGTATACAGCTTCGGACTTTCGTGGCTCCACGATTGGATGCCGGGCAGATTCGCGAAAAAGCGGACCGTGTCCTCGGCCCTCAGCTCGAACCGCGCGTCGCGCTTTCCGTGCGAGACGACCGTGCTGTCGGGAGCGATCAGCTCGTAATAGACGGTGACCCGCTTCGGATTCAGCAGATGCGATTTGACGACCGCCCCGAAGCTGAACAGACCGTTTCCGTCCGGCGCCCAGCGGGTATCGACGACCCAGTCGCGGATGCGAACTTTGGGCTGAGCCATCACAGTGACGCTGCCTGCGATCCGGGTACCCTGCTCGGAATTCTGGTTCTCGAGCGCCGTCGAAACGGGATTCGCATATGCCACGACGCAGAGCGTATTGCGTCCGTCGACGCAATACCGCGTCACGTCGAAATAGGCGGGCGTTTTCGAATCGGCGAAATAGCCGGCCGGCCGGCCGTTCACATAAACGTAGTAGGCGCGGCTCACGGCGTCGAGCCGAACGAACACCTCCCGGTCGATCCATTTGAACGGCAGCTTGAAGTCGGTGCGGTAGACCGCCGCCCAGGCCCCGTTGCTCCGTTGCTCGGGCACGCGTGTGACAGCCCATTGCGACACGTCGACCGAGGGCATCGCAACGGTCGAATCCAGCTCGACGGGCGACGCGTAAGTCTTGACTTTCCACTCCCCGTCGAGCTGCTGTATGTAAAGCGAGTGCGCATCGTCCTCGCGCAAGGCCAGCTCGCGGCTGTCGTAGCTGCGCAGCCGGCTGCCCGGCATTTCCCGTTGCCGGGCGGTTTGCGATGGATCTTGCAGTTCCGACTGCGCGGGCGCGGTCGTCGGCCTCAGACAGGCAATCCCTATCAGGGCGATCAAAACGTATCTTTTCATAAAGCCGTCGTTTTGGATTCCGGCCGGCGGCTGCGTGCGCCGGTCGACGCAAAGATAAAAAAATCGCCGCGGCTTCCGATGCCTGCGGCCGTTTTTGATCGAAGACCCGATCTGCGCGGACGGGAAATCCGCCGTACGTTTCCGGGAAAACGAAAGAAGCATGCGCCGCCGCCGAGCTTGCACGCAGCAGACAGCCAGCGACACCCCAAAAAATCCGGCGCTCGACCGAGGAAACGGCATCCGAGGCTAAAACCCGCGCTCAGGTCCGAGACAAGCCGGCGACTTGCGCATACGGTACCGGGCGAAACTACGGGAATCGGCTCCGCAAGCCGGCCCTACCATTGCAACAAATCGGCCAGCGAGTTCCGCAGCAGCAGGAATCCCCACAGCAGAATGCCGATCACTCCGATAACAACGGTGACCGGCGAGTCGGCCGCCTCCGGCTGGTCGTCGTCCCTCGTGACGGCCGCAACGGCCCCGACCGGCTCAGATTGCGGAAACAGCTCCCGTCCGAGGTTCGGTCGCTCTGTCACGCCGGAAATCGAGGCCAGAACGGATTTCGGGCCGGCCTCGGCAGCGACCGGCTCCTGCATCGGAGCTGCGTGAACGGCATCCGGAACCGTTCCCGGCCGTTTCCGGCCGGCCGGATCGGACGAAGCCCCGCCCGGGGATACCGAAACCTTGCCCGTAAGCACGGCGCCCTCCTCGATATTCAGCGCGCCGGCGACAATGTCGCCCCGGATATCGGCCTCGCGCAACAGGGCCAGCGTCCCGTGCACCGTAATGTTTCCTTCGACCTTGTTGTCGATCTGAGCCCGCTGCGCCGTGAGATTGCCGACCACCGAACTGCGCTCGACCTTCAAAGCCTCCGAGCAGACGACATTCCCTTCGATCCGGCCGCCGACGATGCGGACGTTCCGACCCTCGATGTCGCCCTGAACGGAACCGCTCAACTCGATGTCTCCCCGGCATACGATGTTCCCGTGGACCGTGCCCCGGATCACGATATCCGTGTCCGACGACACGTCGCCATCGATCCGCAAGCCTTCTCCGAAAACGTTCCGCTCTTTCTCCTGGGGATTTTCGCCGGGGGAAAACGTCGGCCGGCTCGCGGAAGAAGGCGTGACTGCCGTCTCCTCTCGGACCGATGCCGCATCGCGGGAAACCTCGTCGCGACGGGCAAACAGATCGAACGAATTCATCAGGCTTCGCAGCTTTCCGAAAGCCTTTCCGTTTTCCGGAAGCGGCAATTCTACGCATCCTCGCGTTCCGATCCAGCTTATTTCCCTATCCATAAATCTCTCGTGTTTTCCCGCAGCCGTCCCGCAACCGGGCCGAATCCATCCTCCGATCGGTCGGATTCATACGGCAAAAGTAATCATTCGCGCGCAAAAATCAAACGTTACGATGGCAGAATCAGCCTGTTGGATCGGAAATCGAGCAACAGACCGATCCCGGCCCGGTCTGTCATAGCCACGCTTCACCCGCTGTCCGCCCCCGCACCGGCAAGCTTCCGGCCTTTGTCTCCGGCCTCCATCCGAAGGCGGTCCGCCTCGGCGCGACTCCCGTTCGCCGCGACCGTTCTGCCGATTTTCCCGTACAATTCCGCCAGCGAGCGGAGCGATACCGACAGAGAACGGATATGGTTACGCCGCTCATGTCTGTCCGCGCACAGCGCACGCAGCACTTCGACCGATTTCCGGTAGCACGTTTCGGCAGCGGGATAGTCGTGAAAGCAAAACTCGTATAGCCGGCCGAGACTCCTGAGACACTGAGCCGTTCCGGGCCGATACCGGTGTTCGTCCTCGCCGTCGAACTCCGCACGCGTTTCCAGCGCTGCCGAGTACATGCGTTCCGCCTCGCCGAAACGTTCCATGTCGACATACAGGTTGCCCAGCCTCCACTGGGCGACCGATACGTCCTCGGCATAAATCAGCCAATACCTGCGGGCCAAAGCCCGGTACGCCTCCAATATGCGAAGCCGCATCCGCTCGCAACGTTCCAGACGACCGGTCCGGCTGTACAGGGCATCAAGCTCTTTCAGCACCCCGATCCGGGCGATACTCGTCCGTTCGGAACCGGCGCAGCGGTCGTACGCCTCGAGCGCTCCGAGCAGCATCCGCTCGGTCCGGCGGCCGTCGCCCCAGCGGTCCCGGAACATCCGGGCCAAATCCAG
>ENA-UEPL01002690-UEPL01002690.1-human-gut-metagenome-genome-assembly--contig:-NODE-2690-length-11397-cov-4.198498_pt1 | contig 11397 bp, 9 predicted proteins | sample MGYA00242896_ERZ507908 | MGnify/ENA primary metagenome ERZ507908 (study PRJEB26167, sample SAMN06115518) | human gut metagenome | host: Homo sapiens | place: China:Chongqing | collected 2015-08-20...
GTTGATAATAAGAAAATTGTTTCAATTCTGTTTTTGATAGGATTTCATGGGGAGACATACTATTTTAAAGGTTGTTTTTATACCTTTGTACGATCAAGGGTTGTGATATCTAATTTGAAAATAAATGAAAAAGGGGATACTGGGATTTTTGTTGATACTGCAGGGAATGGTATCGATGGCTGCTGAGAATAAGACGAAATTGATCGTAGGGATTACAGTCAGTAATTTTTATCCGGAGTGGGTAACTATTTATAAGAACGATTTGGCAGAAGGAGGCTTGAAGAGAATTTGTGGGCAAGGTAGAGAGATGATGGCCGATTACCGGTATCTGTATTCGCAGACCGGAGTGGATCAGGCAACGATTTATACGGGTTTATTGCCATCCGAACATGGGGTGATCGCTCACGATTGGTACGATCGTTTGAGAGGAAAGCGGCAGAATAATGTGATCTCGGATAACTGCCTGATGTTGGGGGAAGATGGAGTCAAAGGGCTTAGTCCTGAAGGCTTACAAGCCTTGACACTCGGATGTGCTATGAAGATGAATAATGTTTTTTCGAAAGTATATAGTGTTGCTGTCAATGGGGAAGAGGCGGTTCTGAGTGGAGGAAGCTGTGCGAATATGGCTATTTGGTTGAGTGAAGAGTCAGGTAAATGGATCTCTTCCGATTATTATGCCGATTCGTTGCCGGGGTGGCTGCAGGCTTATAATGCCAAAATGGAAAGCGATTTTTTTATTCGCCGGGGGTGGATGGCTTTGGGGGATGAGGATGGTAATGCAACCTCCCTGCGTTTGAAGAACAAGATCGGTTTGGGAAATAATTTTTATTACGATTTGGCACAGGCGAAACGGAAATTCGATACCTATCGGATTTTAAAAGCTACTCCTTATGCTAATACCCTGGTGACGGATTTAGCGCTTGAATTACTCAAGACGGAGCAACTCGGGCATGATAACGATGCTGATTTACTGGCACTGAATTTTTCCTGTCTGGACTATATGAACCGGGATTATGGCGTATATTCCCGCGAATTTCAGGATGTCGTGATGCGATTGGACCGGGATGTCGAAAAGCTTTTGAATGAATTGGATAGCCGGGTGGGAAAAGGAAATTATACCGTTTTTCTAACTTTTTCCGAAGCCCGTGAATTGTTGCCGGAAGAATTGGCCAAGATGAGATTGACCTCCGGATATTTCAGTATTTTTAAAGCCGTTGCCTTATTGAAGTCTTTCTTGAACCTGGTATATGGAGAAGGGGAATGGATTTTGGATTATGATGCCGAACAAATTTACCTGGATCGTCAGTTGATCGAACAGAAAAAAATTTCTTTGAAAGAGATGCAGGATAAGATCGCTGATTTTATGATCGAATTCGAGGGGGTCGGACATGTACTGACTGCTTATTCCTTGACTCATAATGCGTCGTCGGCAGGTAAGGAAGTCTTGTTTCAGAATGCTTTTTCTCAGAAACGGAGCGGAGATATTTTGTATTCCCTGGTACCGACCTGGATTCCAACCCTAAAGGAACGGGAAGACAATTATGCGCGCTATAGCAAGAGAAACCGGGTTCCGCTTTATCTGTATGGGGCTGGGGTACCTCAGGACTTACCTCAGGAGTGTCAGATGACCGCTTTGTTACCGATGTTGTGTCGTATACTGGAAGTACCGGTTCCCTATACGGCCGGGAAATAGAAGTTTTTTCATTTGTTTTTAAAGCGGAGTGTTTCCATCAGAGTGACGATGTCTTCCCGTAAATAATCGATGACCGGAGCCAAAGAATCTTTATCGGGGTGCTGGTTGAAATATAAAGCTCCGCGCAGAAAATGACGGGTGGAATCGGTGATGAAAAATTGAGTGGAAGAAGCGGTATTTCCTTCGATATAATAAATGAGTCCGAAAATTTCCCGATTCTTGAAATATTTTTCGTTGATCGATTCGGCCTTTATCGTATGCGTATAGGCCAGATGATGACAGTCTTCGAGATAATGATTCAGGGCGGTATCGTTGTTGATCTCTTTATAGGAGAGATGGAGTTTGGCGTTGTATTGCGGATAAGAAAGATTCATCCACCCTGGTTCTGCCTGCTTATCGGGATCGGCTTCCAAGATGGCCTGTGCCGATTGCTCGAAACAATAGGGTAGAGTGTCGGGAGAAGCGACCCACTGTTTTTCAGGAAAGTCGATCCTGAAATATCCGTAAGGCTTGGGAGTATATTGGTCCTTGCAACCCGACGCCAGGAGTAAGAATAGAATAAAAGCTGTTTTTAGCATCACATGAGGTATTTATTTTTCAGTAAACCTGTATCAATTTTTTTCGTATTTGATTTTTTTTATCCGGCGGTTATCGACTTCCAAAATTGTGAATTTATGGCTTTGATAAGTGATTACGTCGTTCTTTCCGGGCAATTCTCCCTTGATTTCCAGAATCAAACCGGCCAGGGTATCGGCTTCTCCTTCGATATCTTTGAAACTATCCGGATCTGCATCTACGATTTTAATAAAATCATTTAATAGAGTACAGGCTTCGAAAATATAGGTGTTGTTGGATAATTTCGTATAGGTTTCTTCTTTTTCATCATATTCATCGTTGATTTCTCCGACAATTTCTTCCAGAATATCTTCCATGGTTACGATCCCGGAAGTTCCTCCGTATTCGTCGACGATGATGGCCATATGGACCTTTTTTACCTGGAATTCTTCCAGCAAATCATTGATTTTTTTGGTCTCCGGTACGAAATAGGCCGGACGGATCAACGATTGCCATGCGAAATTCTGAGGCTCTTTCAGATGGGCAAGCAAGTCTTTGACGTACAAAATACCTTCGATGGTGTCCAGATTTTCACGATATACCGGCAAGCGGGAATACCCGTGTTCGATTACCACATTTTTGACTACTTCGAAACTATCTTCGATATCCAGGGCTATAATGTTGATGCGGGGACGGATGATATCGATGGCAGCGATATTGCTGAACCGTACGATTCCCTCTAAAATATCTTTTTCGTCGTTGATTTCTGCATCTTCGGTCAATTCCAGGGCTTTGGATAACTGATCCATGGATAAGCCGTCTTTTTTGGCCATTCGTTTGCTGATAAGGGAAGTTGACCGGATCAATAAGGTCGATAAAGGACGGAAAAGATAAGTGAGGAAAGTCAAAGGACCTGCCATAAAAATGGCCATTTTTACCTGTGAGCGATTAGCGTATAATTTGGGTATAATCTCACCGAATAAAAGGATGATGAAAGTGACCCCTATCACCTGGATGATAACTCCCAACACAGGATTACCCGAAAAATCGAATAAAGAATTAACCAGATAAGTCGATAGAATGACTATACCTACATTTACGAAATTATTAGTAATCAGAATGGTCGATAGTAATAGATTCGGCTTTTGGTGAAGATTGGCTACTTTATCGTAACCTTTTTCTTTCAATTTTTCTAATTCTCCGGGAGATAGAGAGAAATAGGCTACTTCTGAGGCAGAAGCTAATGCTGAACATAACAGAAGGAATAGAAGAATAATCAGAAAAACAATGTCTGCAAGATCGAAAGTTCCGCGGAATATACTTTGTGCCGCGTCATAAGCGTCTGTTTCCAAAATGAAATGAATTAGTTAAACAAATTAAGCTAAAGGCTATAAGCTATAAGCTAAAAGCTGATTGCTATGAGTTTGAAAAGCCAGAGCTTTAAGATTAAAACTCCAGGCTATACTGGGACAAAGATAATTGAAAAACTTTATTTTTATAGCTTTTCACCTTTCGCTTTTCGCTTATAGCCTATAGCTTATCGCCTTTCAGCCTTAAAATGGCAGATCGTCGTTATCGTCCGGTGTATTCATCGGAGGAGTAGCGGTCGTTGAAGTGCTACTTGAAACCGACGGCGTATAAGATCTGGGAGCATTTCCTGTGGCCTCACCGTCTTGTCTGGAAGATAACATTTGCATATTATCGGCATAAATTTCGGTCGTATATCTTTTTACTCCATTCTGGTCGTCCCAGGAACGGGTACGAATCCGTCCTTCGATATAAAGACGCATTCCTTTTTTGACATACTTTTCGACGATTTCAGCCAATCCTCTCCATAATACGATGTTATGCCACTCGGTCTGATCGATGTTTTCGCCGTTTTTGTTTTTATATCTTTCCGTAGTTGCCAGACGGAGATTGGCAACCGCTACTCCGCCTTCCAGGTATCTGACTTCCGGATCAGCACCTACATTTCCAATTAAAATTACCTTATTTACCATAATGCGTCCTAATTAAATTATTTAAATAATTGAAGCAGATAATGAGTGAATCATTGTTCGAAGCCCATATACACGTGTAAATTTCTTAACTGAAATTTTACACAAGTTACGAAAAAAAACGGACATGGGATACATCGTCTGCATGATTTTTTTCAGAAAAGCGAAATTAAGGAAAAAAATCTGATTCAGAAAAAAATGACAAAAATCATCCCGTTTTTTTTATTCTTAATAGAAAAGCTTTATATTTGCAGACTGAAATTTGAACGAGAAGAAATAAATTATTGAATATTAAATATTTAAAGAAAATGACAAAAGCGGATATTGTTAACGAAATTTCGAGAACGACCGGGATTGAGAAAGTAGCTGTGCAAGCAACTGTGGAGGCTTTTATGGAGTCAATTAAAAATTCCGTTGTTGAGGGTAAAAACGTGTATTTAAGAGGTTTCGGTAGTTTCGTTGTGAAGAAGAGAGCTGAAAAAACAGCCCGTAATATTTCTAAAAACGTAACTATCAAAATTCCGGAACATTTTATTCCTTCATTCAAACCATCCAAGAGTTTTGTTAACGACGTAAAGGGTAATGTTAAAAAATAAGAAAGGAGGAATTTATGCCAAGCGGTAAGAAAAGAAAACGGCATAAGATGGCTACCCACAAACGGAAAAAAAGACTGAGAAAGAATCGTCATAAGAAGAAGTAAAATTCTTCGCGTTTGTGAGTAAAGATATAAACCTAAAGGCACACGTCTTTAGGTTTATTTGGTTAAAAGATAATGTAATACGGTATCTTAAATAGATAAAAGTTGTGAGTAGTGAGTTAGTTATTGACGTCAAAGCAGATGAAATTGTCATTGCCCTGTTGAGAGAAAAGAAACTGATCGAATTGACAAAGGAAAAGACCAGTATGCAATTTGCTGTCGGGGATATTTATCTCGGAAAAGTGAAGAAAATCATGCCGGGATTGAATGCTGCTTTCGTGAATGTAGGGTATGAAAAGGATGCTTTTTTACATTATCTGGATTTGAGTCCCCAGTTTCATTCGCTGGATAGCTATATCAAACAATGTATAGCTAGAAAAGGAATGCCGGTATCGAAGTTGAAACTGGAACCGGAAATTCCCAAAAATGGGAAAATTGCCGATATTCTGACAGTCGGACAATGGGTGGCCGTTCAGGTGGCCAAAGAACCGATTTCTACCAAAGGACCCCGCTTGACTTCCGAACTGAGTATTGCAGGACGGAATCTGGTATTGATGCCTTTTGCCGATAAAGTGTCGGTTTCCCAAAAAATAAAATCTCCGGAAGAACGGAAAAGACTGAAACGTTTGATCGAAAGTATCAAACCGAAGAATTATGGCGTGATCGTCCGGACTGTCGCCGAAGGAAAGAAAGTAGCTGTTTTCGATAGTGAGCTCAAAGAATTGGTCGAACGTTTCGAAACGGCTTTTAAACACATCCGGGAGATAGAACCTCCGAAATTGATTTTAGGAGAGATCGATCGTACCAGTGCCATACTCCGGGATATCCTGAATCCCTCTTTCGAAAATGTATATGTCAACGATATCACGCTGAGTAAAGAAATCCGGCATTTTCTGACTACTATTGCTCCGGAAAAGCAGGATATTGTCAAATATGTTTCTCCTGAGATACCGATTTTAGACCATTTTGGTGTGGATAAGCAAATCAAATCTTCTTTGGGAAAGACGGTTTCCTTTAAAAACGGAGCCTATCTGATTATCGAACATACGGAGGCTTTCCATGTGATCGATGTGAATAGCGGTAACCGGACCAAACTGGGGGACGATCAGGAAACGAATGCCCTTGAAGTCAATCTGGCAGCAGCCGAAGAAGTGGCTCGGCAATTGCAGTTGAGGGATATGGGAGGGATTATCGTCATTGATTTTATCGATATGCAAAAGGCGGAAAATCGCCAGAAATTGTTCGATAAAATGAAGGAATGTATGGAAATCGACCGGGCAAAGCATACGATCCTGCCATTGAGTAAATTCGGGTTGATGCAAATTACCCGCCAACGGGTACGCCCCGCTATGACTGTGGATACGACCGAACTGTGTCCGGTATGTCACGGTACCGGTAAAGCGGAAGCCGCTATTCTGGTGATCGATAAGATTGAAGATGAATTGGAATTTTTTGTATGTGAGAAGAAAAACAAACGTATTATCTTAAAAGTGCACCCTTTTGTCGGTGCCTACCTGAAAAAAGGATTACTGTCCATGCGGCGGAAATGGGCTTTCCGTTATCATATTTCACTGAAAATAGTTGATGTCCCTTCCTATTATATCTACGAATACCATTTCTATAACCGCTATAACCGGGAGTTGGAGAATTAGAAAAAAGTAAAGGTGAAAAGTGGAAAGATCGATCGTCCGGTTGGGAAGGAGGATTGATCGGGGGAGGATTTTATATTGCTGAGAAGAGGGATTCCGGGTGTATATGCTATGGCTGTCAACTTATGAAAATACAGCGGACAGAGATTGTCCGTGGCCTTCTTAAAGAAACTTGAAAAACGTTTGCATACCCATTAATTATATGTTAAACTTGTATTTGCGTCTAGTGTGAAAAAAAATTAATAATATTTTTGTATGGAGATTTTGCATCAGACGGTGTAGAGGCAAGAATGAAAATTAATTAATAATACACTTAATAGTTTATGAAAAAAGGATTGTTTGCTTTTTTGTTGACGTTCATGCTGGGTATTTTTACTGTTTCGGCACAGGTAGAAAATCCGGCTCAATGGTCATATTCTCAGAAGAGTCTGGGAAATAATGAATACGAACTTGTTTTTAAGGCCGCTTTAGAACCGGGATGGCATATTTATTCGATGTATACGCCCGAAGGTGGTCCTATGGCTACAACTGTTACTTTTGAAGAAGCCGGAAAAGGGATCGAATTGGTTGGAAAAGCAACAGAGAACGAACCCAAAAAAGAACATGACGATGTATTCGGTGTGGACGTTTGGTCGTTCGAACTTGAATATGTCATTACTCAAAAAATTAAAGTAACCGATCCGGCTATTGCTGCTGTAAAAGGTGAAATCGAATTTCAGGTATGCCGCGAAGGACAATGTGTGAGATTCGACGAATCGTTCGATATCAAGATCGGTGATCAGCCTGCTGCTAAAACTGAAGTAAAAGCTGCTGCTGCAACCGATTCTTCCAGTGATTCGACTAAAGACGAGTCTTTGTGGATATTTTTCTGGGGGGCTTTCGTAGCCGGTTTGGCTGCTGTGGTGATGCCTTGCGTTTTCCCGATGATTCCGATGACTGTATCTTTCTTTATGCACGGAGATACGAACAAAGCAAAGGCGAAAGCAAAAGCGATCTTCTTCTCTTTGTCGATTATCGCTATCTATACCGCTCTGGGATTGATTATTTCTATGTTATTAGGTCCTGATTTTATCAACTGGTTAAGTACCAATTGGGTGCCTAATGTATTTTTCTTTGTGATCTTTATGATTTTCGCAGCTTCTTTCTTCGGTGCTTTCGAGATTGTATTACCTTCCTGGATTGTAAATAAATCGGATGCACAGGCAGATAAAGGCGGATATGTCGGAGCTTTCTTCATGGCTTTCACTTTGGTATTGGTATCTTTCTCTTGTACAGCTCCGATTGTCGGGACTGTACTGGTTGAGGCTGCCAGAGGATCTGTACTGCGTCCGATTATCGGTATGTTGGGATTTTCTATCGCTGTAGCCTTACCTTTCGGTTTCTTTGCTTTCTTCCCTTCAAAACTAAGCAACCTGCCGAAATCAGGAGGTTGGTTGAACTCTGTAAAAGTGGTACTCGGTTTTATAGAAGTTGCTTTAGGATTCAAATTCCTGATGGTTGCCGACCAGACTTACCACTGGGGATTACTCGACCGTGAAATATATATCGCTATTTGGGTAACGATCTTTACTTTGCAGGGATTGTACCTGATGGGTAAAATCAAATTTGCACATGACAGCGAACTGAAATACATCGGTGTTCCCCGTCTGGCGTTTATCATCGCTACGTTCACTTTTGTGGTATATCTGATTCCGGGTATGTTCGGTGCTCCTTTAAAAGCTTTGGCCGGTTATTTCCCGCCTCAGGAAACCATCGACTTCGATATCAACCGGATTGTACGGGATAATGTAAAGCAGATTTCTGTCAGTGGTGTTGCTACCGGAACAGCTAAGAAGTCTGACGCTTGTGAAGCTCCGAAATATTCCGATTTCTTGCATTTAGCTCATGGTTTGGATGGCTATTTCGATTATGATCAGGCTTTAAAATGTGCTCAGGCTCAAAACAAGCCGCTCTTTATCGACTTTACAGGACACGGTTGTGTAAATTGCCGCGAAATGGAACAATCGGTATGGTCCGATCCGCGTGTATTGGATATGTTGAAAAACGATTATGTCGTAGTGGCTTTGTATGTAGACGACAAGACTACTTTACCTGAAAGTGAATGGTATGTATCCGATTATGACGGAAAGAAAAAGAAAACATTAGGCAAGAAAAATGCTGACTTTCAGATCAAGAAATTCGATTCTAATGCACAGCCCAACTACATTTTGTTGGATAGCCGCGGCGGCAACGATAATGATCTGAGACCGCATATACTGGCTGCTCCAAGAGGACATAACCTGGATAAAGATGCTTTCGTTGAATTTTTGAAACAAGGTTTGGAAGAATATAAGAAAAGAGGAAATAATTAATTGACTCTTTGACTGATCGATCAGGTACCCCGGAAACGGGGTACCTTTTTTATTTTCCGAAAATTCGGTCTTTTATGTAACTTTTGATCTTTTCAACTGTCTTAGTATTGTAAGTGAGTTTGAATGATGGATAAAAATGAATTTATATCTCTGGTACTTCCTTTAAAGGATCGGTTGTTTCGGGTGGCTTGGTGTATTCTGCGAAGCAAAGAAGAGGCCGAAGATATTGTTCAGGATGTAATGCTGAAGGTGTGGAAGACTGTTAGTGGAAAGGTTGCACTGACTTTGAATATGGAGGGGCAGAAAGATGCAAAGGTAAGTGCTACGCTTCGTCTGAAACGGGGAGAGTCTATACAATTGCTTGTAGCTCCGTTATTGGGTATTGAAGTTGCACGTCTGGAAATTACTCCTGGTGGATTGCTGGCTGTTGACCGGTTGAATAAACGGTATGTTAACGTTTCGTTCGAAGAACTTAGTCGCCTGGCGAATACGGACTTGAGTTTTAATATTCTGCAATCGCTGTTCTTGAATGAGTTATTTTTACCGGGAAAAGTGCAGCTGGATGTTTCTGACGCGAAATCTTTCCGTATTTCGTTGGAAAATGGCTATGCCCTGCTGGAAGCGAAACCTTCCAAAGGGCTGTCTTATCGTTTCCGTACTTCTGCCGATCGCGGATTACTGGAGGAGAGTCGCATAGGAGTGTCGAATACGCCTTATGCATTGAATTGGAAATATGATGATTTTACAACGTTGGACAATCGTTTGTTTCCTAGTTATATGTTGCTTGCTGTAGAAGGAACAGGAAAAACTCTTTCACTTGATATGAAATTTTCACGCTTGTCGGTTGGTGGAGACTGGGAAGGAAAGACTGAACTTTCATCCCGTTATCAACAAATTGAATTGCAGGAACTGCTAAAGACCTTGTTTAAGCAATGAAACGATTACTTGTGTTGTTGATGGTCTGCCTGCTCTGTGTACAAGGATTTACACAAAGCACGCGCAAAATCCGAGAATTGGAAAAACAGCATGCGGAGTTGCAGAAACAGATTTCTGCATCGGAAACCCTATTGCAGTCGACTAAGAAGGATGTAAAAAGTCAGTTGGATAATTTAGCTTTATTGTCGGGGCAGATTAATGAACGCAAGAAATATATTGAAACAATCGAGCAGGATGTAAAGATTATACAGACTGAAGTCAGTCGTTTACAGGTGGAACTGAAAGCTTTGCAGCGAGAGCTGGCTGATAAGAAGAAAAAGTATGAACAGTCAGTGAAGTATATGTATCAGAATAAGTCGATACAAGAGAAGCTGATGTTTATTTTTTCTGCTGATAATTTAAGCCAGATGTACCGTCGGTTGAGGTATGTTCGTGAATATGCTGATTATCAGCGTTTGCAAGGACTGCAAGCGGAAAGGAAGCAGAAACAGGTCTCAGAAAAACAACAAACGCTGTTGGCTAGCAGAAAGGCGAAGGAAGAGATGCTGAAACAGGGAGAAGCTGAAAGGTTGAAGCTGGAAGAACAGGAAAAGGAACGTAAAACGTTGCTTACTTCTCTGCAAAAGAAACAGCGGAGCATTCAGTCTGAAATTTCGAAGAAGCGTCGTTCTGCAGATCGGTTGAATGCACAGATTGATCGCCTGATTGAAATAGAAATAGAAAACGCGCGTAAAAGAGCTGAAGAAGAAGCACGACGTAAGGCTGAGAAGAAAGCTGGAACGGTCAAGGAAAAGGCTGTGGCTACCGGAGAAAGTAAAGAAGGTGCTAAGTCTAAAACTACTCCGTCGAAAATGGGAGAGTATAAAGTGGATTCAGAAGATCGTCGCATGTCGGGTGTCTTTACGCAAAATAAAGGTCGGCTTCCGATTCCTATTACCGGACCTTATGTGATAGTAGGGCATTTTGGACAGTATCAGGTCAAAGGCCTGCGAAACGTACGTCTGGACAATAAAGGTATTGATATAAAAGGCAAAGATGGCGCACAGGCTCGTGCTATATTCGATGGAGAAGTTTCGGCTGTATTCCAATATAACGGATTGTCGAATGTACTCGTCCGTCATGGTAGCTATATCTCAGTATATTGTAATTTGTCGTCGGTACTGGTGAAAAAAGGCAGTGTATTGAAGGCACGCGATATTATTGGTCAGGTAAATACCGATAAAGACGGCAATACGGTTCTTCATTTCCAGCTTCGCAAAGAAACTGAAAAATTAAATCCGGAACTTTGGTTACATCGTTGATGTGTAGCCAATCGGAAGTTTATAAAAGTCTATTTGGATGTTACCCTGCGTGGCTTAGGTAGTTTCTTTTGTAAAGGGAGATTAGCTCTCGGACTAATGAAGATATATCATGACAGTTAAAGCATGTGGTATTGCTTGAACGAATAAAACCAAAAAGTACAATTTGCTGAGTAACATTTATCTGGCAATAACTCCAATTAAAGGATTGACTTTGAAGA
>ENA-UEPL01002708-UEPL01002708.1-human-gut-metagenome-genome-assembly--contig:-NODE-2708-length-11317-cov-6.430783_pt1 | contig 11317 bp, 8 predicted proteins | sample MGYA00242896_ERZ507908 | MGnify/ENA primary metagenome ERZ507908 (study PRJEB26167, sample SAMN06115518) | human gut metagenome | host: Homo sapiens | place: China:Chongqing | collected 2015-08-20...
CGGCAGTCTTCCTTGTAGATATGAAAAAAGCCTGATCAAGAGTTCAGGCTTTTGCTTTTGGAGAAGAGAAAAGGATTACAAACTGTGAGCGGAACGGATTCCTTTCGCGTTTCCTCCCCATCCGTCGAAGTTTTTGCGGGAGGGGCCGGGGGAGGGAGCTTTTTGCAAAAAGCTCCCTCCCCCGTTTTTCACCTCATTTCATCCAATAATCTCTGCGCGCAGCGGGCCGAGCCGCCGAGACGGGGTGCGAGCCAGTGCTGGAAGCGTTCCCGCACGGCGTCATGCGGCGTCGGTAAGGTGAGCTGCTGTTGCAGCAGTGCTGCGACGGCCTTGGCGTTTTCCCCGGTTTGGAGAAGGCCGAGGGTTTCGAGCGAGTCTCGCTCGGCTTCGCCGGAAGGTTCCAGCGCCCATGCGAAGTTGTCCAGATGCGGACCGCAGCAGGGAATCCTGCCGAGTGCCAAGGGTTCGAGGAAATTCTGGCCGCCGAGGGGTGCGAGGCTGCCGCCGACGAAAACGGCGTCCGCAAGCTGGTAAAGCTGGCCGAGTTCCCCGAACGTGTCCCATATGACGATGGACCCGGCGGGGATGGTCCCTTCTTGCTTCGAGCGCATGACGGCCGGGAGTTTCGCGCCGCTCAGGAGCGCCTGCCACGGTTTGACGCGGTGCATGTGCCGGGGGGCGATGACGATGGTGGGGGCGTCGTGCGCGTGTAAGGTCTGAATGACGGAAAGGAGCGCGGGTTCTTCCTGTTCGCGGACGGAGGCCAGCAGGACGGTCTGCCGGGCGTGAAGTTCCGGAGGCAGGAGTTTGAGCAAAGGGTCGGACACGGCGGGTATGGCTGTGGCGGTGGCCCGGTCGAATTTGATGTTCGGCACGGCCTCCACTCTGTCGCCGCCGAAGATCCGGGCGAAACGTCCGGCGTCCGCTTTTGAGATGGCGCAAACATGCTTGGGCGCAATGGATTCCCAAAAGCCGGGGATGGCGGCCTCAAGCTTGAGGTAACCGCGCAGGCTCTTGTCCGTCATGCGCCCGTTGAGGATCAGCATGGGGACATGACGTTTTTCGCAAGCCAGCATGAGGCCGGGCCAGAGTTCGGTTTCCAGCAGGCCGACTACACGAGGGCGGACCTGATCGAGCGCCTTCTCCATGAGTTTTGGAGCGTCCAGCGGGAAAAACGCCGAACGGACGGACAGCCACGGGTGCTTCTCATGAAGTTTTCCCGACATATCCTGCAAAATGTCGAGCCCTTGCCGGGTCCATGTGGTGGCGAGCACACACAGCGGCTCGGGAGTGCCCTGCTTTTCGCACAATACGGCAAGATGGGCGAGCAGTTCCCAGACGAGATAGGCTTCGCCGCCGGATGCCGCCTGAAGCCAGATATCCGATCTTGTATGAGAGCTTGCGCTTCCGTCGCCCGTTTCCATGCCGAACGCCGATCCGGGCCATCCGTCAGGAACCAGACGCTGCGGGAAGCCTTCTTGAAGGCGCTTATGACGGCACAGGACTGGACGTGCCGCCAGCCATGCCAAACCGTATGCGCCGCTCAACAGGGCGCGGAGCACGCTGCGTTTCACTGTGAGGTATCCTTGGTTTGAAAGACGGCGAGGGAAGGGGAGCCCTTTTCTGGAAAGGTTCCCTCTTCCCTCGCAGAAGTTCTTTTCCGCCCTATCGTTCCAGAGCGAGTTCGAGCAGGCGTTCGACGAGATCCGCGAAGGACATGCCTTTGACGGCGGCTTCGCGGGGAACGAGGCTGGTGGAGGTCATGCCCGGCGTGGTGTTGACTTCAAGGATATACAGGGTGCCGTCATCCTGAAGGATGAAGTCGGCGCGGCTGTAGCCCTTGAGCCCGAGCGCGTGGTGGGCGCGGAGGGCCGCGTCCTGCACTTTGGCGGTTTCCTCGGGGGCAATGGGCGCGGGACAGATTTCCTGTGCGCCGTCGGGCGCGTACTTGTTGTGGTAATCGAAGTAGTTGCCCTTGGAAACGACGAGGATGGGCGCGAGCGCCTCTTCGCCGAGCACGCCGCAGGTCACTTCACGGCCGACGACGGCGGTTTCCACAATGGCTTCCTCTCCCATTGAGAACAGGGAGTTCAGGGCCGTGTAGAGTTCCTCTTCGTTGGTGACGCGGGAAAGGTGCAGGCTCGAGCCGCCGGTGTTCGACTTGACGAACATCGGGTATTGCAGATCGGGCTTCCAGTTCGGGCCGGGATGGCGGGGCAGGAACACGCCGTCGGGGATGTTCAGGCCCGCATCGCGGAAGATCTGCCGGGCCGCCGCCTTGTGCAGGGCGAGGAAGGAACCGGCGGGGCCGGCCCCCTGATACGGGCAGTTCACGCGATCGAGGATGGCCTGTACGAGGCCGTCTTCGCCGGGCGCGCCGTGCAGGTTGATGAAGGCCGCGTCATGTTCGCGGGCCATGTCCATAAGCCGTTCGAAATCCTTGGCCGGATCGCAGAGCGTTACGCTGTGCCCGCGTTCCTTGAGGGCGGCGGCGATCTGCTCGCCGCCTTTCAGGGAAACTTCACGCTCGGGAGACCAGCCGCCCGCCAACAACAGTACTTTCATGGAGAGGAAACTCCAGTTGCGCCGAAAGGACGCGCTCAATGGTTTTGGAATGTTCCCAGCCGCGATGGATGGCGGCGCGGGAGTGTTCGCTTTTTCCATAGCGGACAAGCAGATCTTCATAGCGCTCGTCGAGCGATACCATTTCGTCGTGGCGGGCCCGCTTGTCCGCATAAATGACGAAAAAAACCGGATGTACGAGATCTTCTGGCAACGGCCAGGGCCATTCGACATGGTGGTAGACGGCTTGGGCGACCTTGTGGTTGCCAGTGGAATCGACCACCCATGACGCGCCGATCTGGGCATGGCTGCCGCCGAACTGCACGGTATAGGACTTGGCGATGTCGTGCAGCAGCCCCGCCGCGAGGGACAGGGCCACAAGCTCTGGGTGTCTGGTCGCGCCTGTTTCCACGGCCCTCCGGGCCAGCGCCTCGGCCATGCCGGCCACGCATTCGCTGTGCCGTTCGATATGGGAAAACATGGCGTAGCGCGTCCATAGGGCACGGCAGGCCGCCTCGTCGGGAATCGGGGCGGTATCCGGATGATCGAGGCTCCACAGGTTGGGAAGCTCGGGAAGGGCCGGATTTTCGTAGGGTCTGCCGCTCCGGAGGGGAGGCGTGACGAAATGGACCGCGTGTTCGCTTGCTGACTGGGACATGGAGGCTTCCTTACAAAGGCTTTGCACGGGACAGGCTTTCGTAAGCCTCCCACGTATCAACATCTGTTATTGCTGCCGTATCATTGGTAGGCATGAGGCGCAAGCCGAATGCGGCGAGAATGCCCCGAGCGCCCTTGTCGCCGCTCAGGAGAAGCGTGTCGCCGAATGCCCCGGCGGGCAGGATCACCGGGTTGCCCCGGACGCCGTCGCACGCCGGAGCCGCCGCGCATTCCGGTTTTTGCAGATAAAACGCCGTCAGTTCGCGTACTAATTCCGCCCCGACCAGCGGCTGATCCCCAAGGAGGACGACGACGCCCGGAGGAGGGCAGTCAAAGCGTGAAACAAGCCGCCGGATGCCGGCCTTAAGGGATTCGGCCTGTCCGAGATGAGCGTCGGGAGCCGGGACGATCTCCACGCGGGCATCGAAGCCGGAGACGGCCTCAAGCAATTCCGGGGAGGCGTCGGGCCGCACGGTAACGAGCACGGGGGCAAGCCCGGCGTCCAGCGCGGCGCGGACGGCCCGGCGGACAAGCGGTTCCCCGTCGAGCGTTAGGGTCAGCTTGCAGCGGCCCATGCGCCGGGAGAACCCAGCGGCCAGCACGATGGCGGGGAGAGGAGAGCGTGTTGTTGTCATGGTTGTGCGGGGAGCTTGGGGAAGGGAGGGGGAAGCTTTTCTTCAGGAAAGTTCCCCCGCCCTTCCCCAATTCCATTAATGCCCGGTAATACTATATTTTTTCAGCTTATACTGCATCAAGCTCTTGGATATGCCGAGCAATTCCGCGGCTTTGGCCTGTACGAAGTCGGCGCGGACGAGCGCGCGGCGGATAAGCGCGGCTTCGATGCGCTCAAGGGTATCGGCAAGATCAAGCTGCACCGGAAGCAGATCCACGGCGCTCTTGAACTGCGCTTCCTCGTCGCGGATCTCGGCGGGCAGATCCTCAAGGGTGATCACGTCTCCGGGCACGAGCACAAGGCAGCGTTCGACCACGTTCTGCAATTGCCGGATGTTGCCGGGCCACTCGTAGCCGGAAAGATGGTTCAGCGCTTCGGTGGAAAACGTCTTGGGCGGGATGCCGTTTTCCTTGGCGGCCTTTTCCGCGAAGTGGGCCACCAGCAGCGGGATATCCTCGCGGCGTTCGCGCAGGGGCGGGATCGGGATGTGCACCACGTTGAGGCGGTAGTAGAGGTCTTCGCGGAACGTCCCCGCCTGCACCAGCGGCATGAGGTCCTTGTTCGTTGCCGCGACGATGCGGATGTCGACTTCGATTTCCTCGCTGCCGCCCACGCGCTCGAAACGGCGCTCCTGAAGCACGCGGAGCAGTTTGACCTGCAATTCGGGGGTCAGCTCGCCCACTTCGTCGAGGAACAGCGTGCCCCCGCTGGCCTGCTCAAAACGGCCCCGGCGCATGGCGACCGCGCCGGTGAAGGAACCTTTTTCGTGTCCGAAGAGTTCGCTTTCAAGCACGCCGGGGTTCAGGGCCATGCAGTTCACGGAAACAAAAGGTTCCTGGCTGCGCGGCGAGGAAAAGTGGATGGCGCGCGCGACGAGTTCCTTGCCGGTGCCGGATTCGCCGGTGATGAGCACCGTGGCGCGGCTCGGCCCGGCGCGGTCCACAAGAGCGAGCATGTCACGGATGGCCCGGCTGCGCCCGATGATCTGGTGCTTGCCGTAGCGCTCTTCAAGGCTTTCCCGCAGCAGCTGGTATTGGCGGTGGGCGCGGGCCAGCTCGGCGGCGTTCTGGATGGAAAGCAGCAGCTCGTCGTTGGAAAACGGCTTGGTGATGTAGTTGAACGCCCCGTAACGCATGGCCTCCACAGCGCTTTCGATGGAGCCGAAGGCCGTCATGATGAGCACCGGGATGTGGGGCCAGTTCTTTTTGACCCGTTCCAGCACCTCACGCCCGGAGATGCGGGGCATCTTCATGTCGGTGATGACGATGTCGACTTCGGACTCTTCGAGAAACGCCAGCGCCGTTTCCGGGTCATTCAGTGCGGTCACGGCGTATCCCGCTTCGGTCAGCAGCGTTTCCAGAACGAGCAGGTAGTTTTTCTCGTCGTCAATCAGCAGCAGATGCACCTTGTCGTTCATGAGAATATCCTTGTCTGTCTAGCGTGTCTGCGGAGGGGCGTCGCCTTCCCGCAAATCGTGTTTCTCCGAGGGGAGCGGATCGGTCAGCGTCACGGGCTCGTCATCCGCGCTTGCGGCCGGCCGTTCGTCTTTTTCGGGAGTGTCGCCTATATCCGGCTCGCTGGCAACCGGGAGCAGGATGGTGATCATGGCTCCGCCCTCTTCGGGGTTGGTCAGGAGCAGTTTCCCGTTGTGGGACGTGATGATGGTGTTCACGATGGGCAGACCGAGGCCCGTGCCGTGATCCTTGGTGGTAAAGAAGGGATCAAGAAGCTTGTGCAGCAGGGCGGGCGGGAAACCGGGGCCGCTGTCGTGGAACGAAAGCGCGATCATGCCGTCGTCCCGTCGTTCGCCGCGGATATGGATGGTCCCGTTGGTCCCGATGGCCTGATAGGCGTTGACCAGAATGTTGTAGACGGCCCGGTACAGCAGATCCTTGTCCCCGAGGACGAACAGGGAACCTTCCGTGTCGCGGACGCATTCCACGCCGAGGCGCTTCATTTCGCCGTCGAGGAAGCCGGTGGCCTGATTCAGCAGCGCGTTGAGATCCACGCGATCCTGACGGGGTACGCGGGGGCGGGCATAGTCGAGGAAGTCGTTGACGATCTGACTCAAACGGCAGGACTCGTCGAAAATGGCCGTGAGGATACGCTGGGCGGGGCTGCCTTTCTCCTGTTCCGGCGTGCGCCGGATGAGAAACTCGGAGCTTGACCGGATGATGCCGAGCGGATTGCGGATCTCGTGGGCGATGCTGGCGATGACGCGGCCCATGCTGGCGAGCTTTTCGTTCTGATGGAGTTCGGCCTCAAGCTTGCGGTTGCGGCTCATGCGCTCGGCAAGGGTCCGTTCCGCCTTGATGATGAAGAACTGGAGGATGGCGAACAGGATGGTGGACGAACCAAGGCATGTGGCGAGGATGAGCCACTGGAAGCGCACGACGCTGTCGTAATCGTCGGTGATGTCCTGCGTGATTTCCAACACGCCGGTCACAAGGGATTCCGGTTTGCCGGTGCTCTCGCTGATGCCGAGATCCACGGTCAGGGGGAACATGGTCCGCAGCGAGTAGCTGCCGTCCGGGATCTTGAGCATGAACATGGCGGAAAGCATGTTGACGCTGGAGAGCGTCTCAAAGAAGGGGATGCCCGAACTCATGACGCGTTCCATCGACGCGGGCGTGATGTCGGTCCGGCCCAGTTCCATCTGATTGATGGAGTAGTTGACGACCCTGTCGGCCCCATAGATGCGCAGGGATTCCAAATGCAGGCCGAGGATGGTGGATTGCACCACATCGTCGAGCTGCTGGTACTGCATACTTTGGCGCAGGGCGATGCGCCCGAACGCGAGGAAGGTAGGCAGCGTGAACCGGCGGTAGATCTGCTGGTTCAGGTTGCTGGCCATGAGCATGGCGTATTGCTGCTGGCGGAGCAGCAGCGTGTTGCGTGCGGAATTGCCGATGAAAAAGGCCAGCATCACGCTGGAAGCAAGGATCAGGATAAGCGATATCCACGAGAGGAACCGGGTCAGCCCGAACGGCAGGCCCTTGTCCACGGAGTCTTTTTTGCCGAACAAAACGAGCCTCTGAGTAGTATATGTCGGGGAGGGCACCCATGAAAAAGGCACCCGTCATGCCTTCCCCTGGCTCCCTTCCCGTGAAACGTTTGGTAGGGAGGGCGGTTACGCAATAGGGATGCTCTTGAAAAATAGCCACGACTTTTTTGTTTGAACAGAGCCGTCGGCCTTGTTCGAAGAAAAAAGCCCTGATTGCCGTTGATCGTGGCAACGTGTTTCTACGGATTTCTTTTATGCCTGTACCGGAAAGGGCACAGAGATTCGAAGCACAAACGTCTTTGGAAAGGAGTGGAGGCTGGCAAATCAGGGGAAGGGGAGACGCTTTCTTTCAAAAACGTTTTCCCCTTCCCCAAAGTCTCTATAGCTTTTTTTGCCTACCCCCTAGTCCAGAAATGCCTTCAAAATGGCGGCTTCTTCCGGGTAGCTGGAGGAGCCGAGGCGGGAATAGGCAAGGCGCTTGCCGAGCTCCACGGCGGGCTGGTCGAGCGGGTTGATGTTCATAAGCCAGCCGGTAAGCACGGTCGTGGCCATGAGCAGCCCCATGACTTCGCCTGCGGCGCGCATGGAGGATTCCGCCGCTTCCAGGCGGGTGAGCGGCACGCCGTTATGCACGAGGGCCGCAGCCGAGCCGAGGGTTTCGGCGTTGAGCAGGTCCCCGAAAGTCTTGCCCCGCAGCCATTCCCAGCTGTCCGGCACGTCGTCCGGGAACTGCGGGCCCTTGCTCAGGTTCGGGCAGTGCAGCTGGATGCAGCCCTTGTCGGCGGGGCCGTCGAGGAACATCTGCTGGAGCGAGTGCTGATCGGTAACGCCCACTGCGGGCAGCGGCATGGTCCCCTTGCCGTTTTTGCCGAGGCTTTCCGCCCAGAGCTGGCCGAACCACTGGCCGAAAGAGGCCCATGAGGGAATATACGTGAAGAAAATCAATTGGCTGTAGTCGTGACGGGACAGCTCGAAGCACCAGTTCGCGAGCGCCCATGCGGGATGGTTGCGGAGGTTTTCCGGCTTGCCGAGTTCGTCGTTGACGAGCGGCGCGTTTACGCTTGCCGCGCCTTCGAGGAAGTCTTCCCACGGCAAGCCAATGAAGGCGGCGGGGACGAGCCCCACTGCGGAAAGGACGGAATACCGCCCGCCCAGATGGTCCGGCACCGGCAGGGACACGATGTTGTGGCGGTCGGCCTCTTCGCGCAGGTAGCCCTTCTTTTCGTCGGTGACGAGCAGCATATGCTCGTGCCACGTGTTGGGGAGCGCCCTTTGCAGCCACGCCTTCATGAAAAAGTACTGGGCCAGCGTTTCGATGGTCCCGCCGGATTTGCTGACGGGGACGACGATGGTTTCTTCGGGATTGAGGGTGGACATCTGCGCTTCGAGCACGTCGGCGTCCACGTTGTCCAGGATCCACAGCCACGGCCCCTGGTGGTTCGGGAGATCCTGCTGAGGGAAAAAGGCCTTTTGGAGTGCGCGGGTGCCGAGGGCCGAGCCGCCGATGCCCAGCACGACCATATGCCTGAAACGCCGGAGCTGCGGGGTGAGCGCCTTGAGGCGGGCCGTCAGGCTGCTGCGGAAGGGCAGGTTGAGGAACGGAAGTTTGCCCGAGGCCACTTCACCGATGAGGCGGGCATTGCAGCTGTCGAGCTGCGGCTCAAGGAGCTTGAGCGCCTGCGGGCGTGTCGGGGCCGTCGTCAGCAACCGTCCGGTCCATGCGTGCTTCCAATCCAGAGTATGCATACCGTCTCCTGAAAAGTGCCGTCCGCGGGCGGCGTTTTCCGGTTCCGGGAAGCCCCGGAACCGGAGGTCAGCATTATTGTCCGATGAGGACCTTGCGGACGCGGGCGAGGGCGTCCATGAGCACGTCGTCGGCCACGGCGTAGGAGAACCGGATACAGTCCGGCGCTCCGAAGGCGTCGCCGGGAACCAGCGCCACGCCCGCTTCACTGAGCAGGCGGGTACAGGCGGCGGTGGCGTCGGGCATTTTTTCGTCATACAGGGCGGAAATATCCGCGAACAGGTAGAACGCGCCCTCGGGTTTCGGGCATACCACGTTTGACCACGAGGCGATTTCCTTCCATGCCATATCGCGGCGCTTCTGGAAGGCCTGGCGCATGGACTCCACGCAGTCGTAGGGGCCGGTGAGGGCGGCTACGGCGGCCTTCTGGGACACGGAGCAGATGTTGCCGGTGGCCTGTCCGGTGATTTGGCTGAGTTTCTTGACGAGGTCGGGGTGGGTCACGGTATAGCCCACGCGCCAGCCGGTCATGGCGAAGCTCTTGGCAAGGCCGTTGACGACGGCGATGCGGTCCGGGTACTGCTTCCACCAGACGATGATGCTCGACGGCTTGTTGGGCTCGTAGACGAGCTGGTCGTAGATTTCATCGGCGATGATGAACAGGCCGCGATCCAGCGCCCATTTCACGATGGCGTCGCGTTCGGACACGGAATAACAGGCGCCCGTGGGGTTGGAAGGCGAGTTGAAGACGAGTATTTTGGCCTTCGGGGTCAGTGCTGCTTCGAGCTGTTCCACCGTCACCTTGAAGCCCTGCGAGGCAGGGGCCTTGACCGCGACCGGCACGCCGCCGTTCAGGTAGACCATGTCGGGATAGCTCACCCAGTACGGCGAGGGGATGAGCACTTCGTCGCCGTCATTGAGCAGGGCGGCGAACAGGTTGTACAGGGACTGCTTGCCGCCATTGCTGGCGATGGTACAGTCCGGCGCGACGTCGACGCCGTACGCGCGCTTAAAGTAACCGGCGATGGCTTCCCGCAGGGGCGGGATGCCGGGCACGGCGGTGTAGCGGGTAAATCCCTCGTCGATAGCCTGTTTCGCGGCGTCGCAGACATGGGCGGGGGTGGGGAAATTCGGTTCGCCGATTGCCAGGCTGGTCACGTCGACGCCCTGCGATTTGAGCTCGAGGGCCTTGGCGTTGATGGTCAGGGTGGCGGAAGGCTTTATGTGGGCCATTCTTTCGGAGAATTGCATGGGACTATACCTCGGTGGCTACATGACTTTGTCGTCATGCAGTAGCAGGTTAGGCCCCGTCTGTAAATTGGTGGATATGCGGGAAGTGGAAAGGGCTTTTTTCTCTAGCCGGGTATCGGCATTCGCTTTTTTAAGGAAAGAACATCCCCGGGGCATGGTCCCCGGGGGAATGGGGTGGGGTGCATGTCCATATTGTTGCCATTTCCTTCCGGTTGTGTGGTCGGGCGTCTGATACGCCGCGAGAAGCGTTTTTTCGTGCACGTGTTGATCGACGGCAAGCCGGATGTGGCGCACACCAATAATACAGGGTCCATGATCGGGCTGTTGCGGCCCGGCGCGCCCGTGTTGTTGTCTCCCGCGCAGAACCCCGAGCGGAAGCTCAGGTGGACGCTGGAGCTGGTGTGGTGCGGCGATCCTGCGGCCTATCCGCGCGGCGGCTTTTGGGCCGGGGTGAATACGAGCACGCCCAACCGGATGCTTGAGGCTGCGTTCAGGGCGGGCAAGCTGCCGTGGGCGGAAGGCTATACCTCATTCGCGCGGGAAAAGGTGCGTGGCGAGAGCCGGTTGGACGGTTTGCTCGAAGGGCCGGGGATGCCCAGGCTCTGGGTCGAATGCAAGAATGTCACCATGTCGGAGGATGACGTCGCGCTGTTCCCGGATGCCGTTTCCGAGCGGGGGCTCAAGCATTTGGGGACGCTGAAAGGCATTGTTGCCGCCGGGGAGCGGGCAGCCATGTTTTACTGCATACAGCGGCCCGATGCCTGTTGCTTCGGGCCTGCGGACATGATCGATCCGGCGTATGCCGTGGGGCTGCGGGATGCCGTGGCGCACGGCGTGGAGGTGTATCCGCACCTTGCCGTTTTGACGGTGGAGGGGATTGGGTTGGAAGCAGAGTGTTTGTCTATGGTTTAAGATTATTATGTAATACGTAGGGATGGTTCCCGGCTGCGCCGTCGGGCGTTTTCCCTGCCGCGCAGGGGGCCGCCTCCCGCGGGGGCAAAGGGGGCCTGTTAGGGGCTCCGCCCCTCCGAGGCCCCCTTTGTAATCCCCCCGGAACACCCCGTTTCTCCGCTGCCTCAAGTGGGTTGCTGGCCTGCCGCGCAACGGCCCTCTTCCTTTTCGGCTTTTCTTTGTCTGCCATCCGTCGCCGGTGCGCTGCCGATGCTCCGGGAGCTAACCCGGTCTGCGACCGGGGGGATCTCCCCCCGCGCAGCGCAAAGCCCCTGCCGTTTCTCCTTCGCATGAAGATTGAAAGATGCTGGCTTTCTCTGCGTAATAAGATGAAATTTCATATTTTTTAAGAGAGGAGAAGGGCTTTTGGAATGGAGGGGAAGGGTGTTTGAAAGAAAGGGTGTATTTTTTCTACATATGCTCTCATAACGACAAATACGGCATCATTCCCGGTCGGGAGCGATGCCGTGCCTGC
>ENA-UEPL01002709-UEPL01002709.1-human-gut-metagenome-genome-assembly--contig:-NODE-2709-length-11315-cov-5.465118_pt1 | contig 11315 bp, 8 predicted proteins | sample MGYA00242896_ERZ507908 | MGnify/ENA primary metagenome ERZ507908 (study PRJEB26167, sample SAMN06115518) | human gut metagenome | host: Homo sapiens | place: China:Chongqing | collected 2015-08-20...
AGTTGAGTATCTGGTTCGGTACGCTCTGCTCCGCCTGTATGGTATTCACCGTCATCAATATTCTGAACCAAATCATACGTGGAAGACAAACCTTTACAAGACTTTAACGTGAAAGCTGCCATTTTCACCAACTCCGGTAAAGACTTCTATGCCATCCCTTTTGAACAAAACGAAAAACTAGCCTATTTTGATGAAGACGGGAACAGCCTGCAAAAAACCTTTTTAAAGGCCCCGTTAAAATATTCCCGCATCTCTTCGGGTTTCTCCAACAACCGATTCCACCCGGTATTGAAAAGATACAGGGCTCACCATGGCGTAGACTATGCAGCCCCGACAGGCACGGAAGTACATACCATCGGGGATGGCGTTGTCGTGAAAAAAGCCTATCAAGCCAACGGTGGTGGAAACTACGTGACAATCAAACACAACAGCGTGTACACCACAACCTACATGCACCTTTCCAAATTTGCCAAAGGTATCCAACCGGGAAAACGGGTAAAGCAAGGGGACGTCATCGGGTATGTCGGTAGTACAGGATTGGCAACAGGTCCTCACCTGGACTTCCGGGTATATAAAAACGGAACTCCCATCAATCCCCTAAAAATGAGTTCGCCTCCCAAGGAACCGATATCCCCGGAAAACATGCCTCGTTTCATTCAAATGAGAGACTCGCTCGTAAAACTCTTAAAAAACAATCTTAACGTGCTAACCCATAGACAAGAATCATCCAATCAGAAATCATAAATCGAGAGATTAGTCCAGTTTTTCCCCTGTTACCTTATAATACCGCCATTTCCCGGTCTGCCGCCCTTTTTTGTAACGTCCTTCACAGAACAAGTGCCCGGTATTATAATAAAACTTTGCCGTACCATGCCGTACTCCTTTCCGATATGCGATCTCCGCACGGAGCGTGCCATCCGGGAAAAATTCCTTATACCCTGCGATCAACCCGTTCTTATAAGTCACTTGAGCCAATAAATCCCCGTTCTCGTAGAAGAACGGAGCAACCCCGTCTATCTTTCCGTCTCCATACGGGAGTTGCCCGAGCAACTTTCCCGCAACATTAAACACGTACCACACGCCATCCGGTTCCCCGTTTTTCAACGCCCCCTTGAAGATAGCCTGTTCCGACTCACACTCGTAATACCCTTGATCACTCACCGCAATGCTATCGGGAATCACGGGATAATAAAAACCTGCCTCGATCTTATTTATCTGATTCTCAAATTGACGATTCAACTCTCGCATCCTGTACTCCTCGGGAGCCTTATCATTATAATTCGCTATAATCTGAGTCTCAAAAACTCCCCTCTCCTTAGATAACGAGAAACCGATCGTTTCAAAACTCAAAAATGCCCCCCTGTTCTTCTCCAGACTTTCTTGGGAACCTGCCTTGAAAGAATCATATAAATACTCGTATGTATTGGGCGTCTGCACGTAACCGAACACGTTCTTCCTACTTCCCAACTGCCCTCTTAAACGCCTATGTTTCTCGTCATTCTCCAACGTGTTGCCCAGCACATACTCTTTAATCATCTCGGCAAGCGTGGCAGGAGAATTACTAAAAACGACATAATCGCCCAAAAATGTATAATAAGGTCGTTCAAACCGTTCGAACATTCCCCCGAAGAAAAGCTGGAAAAAACCTTTTAACCGGAAATAATGAATCGTATGCCCGTTAAACTCCATGACTCTTTCCCGGATAGGAGTTCTCCATTGAATCTGTTCGGCCAGATAAGCCATTTGATCCTTGGCCAAATGAATCTCTTTTGATCGTATCGCCAATACGATATGATCTGCCTTTTGATCGTTCTCCAAACGGGGTTTGATAATTGCTACCTCCCCACCAATCCAAGATGTAAACACCTCCAGCACATCTATATTCAAAAATTTATTCAACCGATCCAGCGATCTTTTCATTTCTGTATAAGATTGCAGGTCATTCACCTTATAATTCTCCAACAGCAAATTTTCCGCCTCCTTGAAAGAAGGAAAACAAAAAGAGACATAAGCTGCCGTATTTTTAACCGCGATCGTCTCCAAGTTAGAAGAACCCCCTTCCAGAAAACTAACTACATCCAACAAAGAATACTTATTAGGATCAGGCCTCGTTTCCCCGACAAAACGAAGAGATTTATCATTCAATTGCATCATCAAACGAGTATTTTTCAACAATGAAAATTCATCCGCCACTGCCGAATCCTCCATGACCGAAGTAACCCATTTTCCCAACTGCCTATGATCAAGATCAAGCATTATATCCCCCGAAACCACCACTTCCTGCACCTCCTTGTTCGTCTTACACCGAGCCAGAGAGCGAGCCACTAGAGCATGAGACGATGAACCGATCAGCAGATTATCCTTAATCGTGAAAAAGAATCGCCAGTCAGCCCAGCGAATCTCACGGATCTCCCCATTCGGGTCCTTGATGGTCTTTATTTTTATCTCATCATCCTGCACCAATTTCAGCAGTAACGTTTCAAACACCTGAATCACGTTCAATTTCCCCAAATCACAAACGTACAGGAAATCGTATTTATTCAACCCCACCTGATGACATGAAATAGTTACCGGACGATCAGTTAATATCCTTTTCAACTTAGGATAGGCATTCGCCAAGGAATCCACGTATTGCAAATTTGAATGATATTCCTCAAAATAGGGATAATTTTTCAACGATTTCCAAATAAAATTCCGGTGTAACTGTTCATGCACGCTATTTACAGACACAATATTCACCTTAAAGACTGCATCCACGGGTACTGCCTGCAAAGTATCAAACCTCCCCACTTTTCGGAAAATCCCGAACCACACGATCAGGCCGACGCCCACGAACACGCCCAAAACAACGATTATCTTTTTTTTCGTACTTTTTTTCATACATTAGTCATCAAGTTCGTATTTTCTTCACCAGAGACTGCACAAAGACCTAAACTCTCATTCCAAAAATCAATAAAGTTTTAACGCATCTGCACTGTTTTCAACACTACAATATTAAGAATTTTAGTCGGGAAATCGTACCTTTGCCACTGATATATAATGCAAAATTATGGCTTCATACTGGCAAATATTTATCTCGTTTTTCAAGATCGGTTCTTTCACGCTGGGAGGTGGTTACGCAATGATACCACTCATCCAGCAAGAAGTCGTGGATAAAAAAGGTTGGCTAAAAGAGAACGAATTCGTGGAGATGATGGCAATAGCCCAATCTGCCCCCGGACCGATTGCACTGAACACGGCCATTTTCGTGGGTTACAAGGCACGAGGAATTAAAGGGGTTATTTTTTCCAGCCTCGGAACCATCCTCCCCTCTTTCATCGTGATCCTGTTAATCGCCATCATTTTCACGGATTTCAAAAACAATCCTGGAGTAGAACGAGTATTCAAAGGCATCCGTCCGGCAGTCGTGGCTCTCATCGCCGCTCCTTTATACAAAATGGGTAAATCGGCAGGAGTCACCCGCAAAACCATCATCTTCCCGGTGATTGCCGCCCTACTCGTCTGGTTACTCAACCTCTCACCCATATACATCATCATCGCCGCAATCCTAGGCGGCCTACTCTACGGCAAAATTACCCACAAACTCTAAAATATGTCAGAACTCGATCTCTATATCAGCCTCTTCATCACCTTCTTCAAAATCGGCCTATTCGGTTTTGGGGGTGGTTACGCCATGCTCTCGTTGATCCAACATGACGTCGTGGAAACCCACAACTGGATCAGCGTGGCCGACTTCACGGACATCGTGGCCATTTCGCAAAGCACGCCCGGCCCCATTGCCTTCAACACCGCCACTTACATCGGTTACACGGCAACAGGTAGCATCTGGGGATCAGCCATCTGCACGATTGCTGTCAGCCTTCCTTCCCTGATCATCATGATCACGATCTCCAAGTTCTTCTTTATGTTCCGGGACAACAAATACGTGGAAATGGCTATGCAAGGATTAAAAATCACCGTTTTAGGACTTATCGGGGCTGCAGCATTGTTATTGATGAACAAACAAAACTTCGTGGACTACAAAAGCTATATCATCTTCGCCATAGCCTTCATTGCCACTTTCAAATTTAAAATGGACCCGATTCTGATGATCATTGCAGCGGGAGTCGCCGGGTATCTTCTTTATTAGAACACAAACAAAAAAACCGCCGATCGGCGGTTTTATATTTTAAAGCAGTGCATTGATTTTAGAAACCAAAGTCGTCTTAGGTACTGCACCTACTTGTTTGTCAGCAACCTCGCCATTCTTAAAGAAAAGAATTGTCGGGATGTTACGAATACCATACTTAGCGGCAGCAGAACCTTCATCTACGTTCACTTTTGCAACCACCAACTTACCTTCGAACTCTTTAGAAATCTCTTCCACAATGGGTAACATCATTTTACATGGTCCACACCATTCTGCCCAGAAATCTACAAGAACAGGAACTTCTGCTTTTAGCACAACTTCCTCGAAATTTGAATCATTAACTGCAATAGCCATACTTCTATCTTTAAAGTTTATAATAATATTCATGCTAAAAGCGTTGGATTAAGTTCCGCCATGATCCAACGCTTTGACATGGCGAAATTAATTAATTTTCATTTTAATAGCATCATTATTTTCAAAATATTCATATAATTCTCTCGAACGTCCTATCTTACAGGTTCTTGAAAACATCTTCACCCGGTGTCCCGTCCCATCGTACAAAATAAAGTTCAACGGGAGATCCCCCTTCTCGTTCACGAATTGGTTATGTATCTCTAACACAAGCTCGTGCGTCAGTTTTTCCACATCCACCTGCAACGTGATCGATCGAATCAAATTTTCACTGATAACGCTCAGCAAATCCATGCTCTGCACGTTAAAAGTCAGCTCTCCGGCCCCTCCCCACTTCTTTTCCTGCACTCTACCCTTGATGTAGATCGACGTCTCCAGAATAAAATAATTCCGGAACTTGATATAGTCCTCTCCGAAGAAAGGCAACTCGTAAGAACCCGTGAAATCCTCGATCGTCAAAATACCAAAATCATTCCCTTTCTTCGTCTTTCCCTCCCGCATGGCAACAATGATACCCGCAATCGTCACGTCCCGATCTTTATAAGAACTCAAATCACTGCTCAGACTCTCCAAAGGAGTACAAATCGCCTTGATCTCTAATTTATACGAATCCAACGGGTGAGAAGTTAGGTATATACCGATCAATTCCTTCTCTTTACGCGCCTTCTCTACGTCCGTCCAAGGTTCACACAAAGGAATAGTAGGCTTTTTCACGTCATACTCATCCATTCCCCCGAACAGCGTCGCCTGCATCATCAAACTATCCTGTTGCTTCTTCTGCCCGTAATTCACCAGATTTTCAAGAAATGTCGTGTGGCCGTCAGGCATGTAGAAATACTGCGACCGATCCAAACCGAAACTATCCAACCCTCCCGCGGTAATCAGATTTTCCAACGTCTTCTTGTTCACCGTCTTGTAATCCAAACGCTCGAAGAAATCGAAAAGATCCTTGTAAACCCCGTTAGTATTCCGTTCTCGAATAATCGAATGTACGGCAGCCTCGCCAACCCCCTTGATTCCAGCCATCCCGAAACGAATATCTCCCTTGTGGTTCACCGTGAAATCATCATCCGACTCATTCACATCCGGAGCCAGCACGCTCAAGCCCATTCGCTTACACTCGTCCATAAAAACCGTAACCTTCTCAATCTGTGATAAGTTACAACTCAAGTTGGCCGCCATAAACTCGGCAGGATAATGAGCTTTCAAAAATCCCGTCTGGTAAGCAATATAAGCGTAGCAAACCGAATGTGATTTATTGAACGCATACGATGCAAACGCCTCCCAGTCACCCCAAATCTTATCAACCAACGGGTTGACCTCCTTCCCCATCTCCTTGCATCCTTTCACGAACTCCTCATTTTTATTACACCCCTCGATGAACTGCGTCTTCAACTGGTTCATCGTGTCTATCTGTTTCTTACCCATCGCCTTACGAAGAGTATCAGACATACCCCGGGTAAAATTACCCAATGCGCGGGACTGCAACATCACCTGCTCTTGGTAAACGGTAATACCATACGTGTCCTTCAAGTAAGGCTCCATCATCGGGTGATCGTACTCGATAGGAGCCTCCCCGTGCTTACGCTTGATAAAATCCGGGATATACTCCATAGGCCCGGGACGATACAAGGCATTCATGGCCACCAAATCCTCAAAACGGTTCGGTTTCAACGCCCTCAAATGCTTTTTCATTCCCGGCGACTCAAACTGGAACAGACCGGTAGTATCCCCTCTTGAAAACAATTCGAATGTCTCTTTATCCTCCAACGAAATCGCATCCACATCCAGCGTCTCGTGGCGGGATTTCTTTATATTATCCAAACAGGTTTTTATAATCGAAAGCGTCCTCAATCCCAGAAAGTCCATCTTGATCAATCCGATCGGCTCCACGAAGTGACCGTCATATTGAGTCGTCATCAAACTTTCCCCTTCCGTTGGCATAATTGGGATATGTTCCGTCAACGGGTCACGACTGATCAAAATACCACAAGCGTGTACCCCCGTCTGCCGCACGGAACCTTCCAAAATTTCCGCCAAATGGAGCGTTTTTGCTACCAGCGGGTTCGAGGACTCCCGTTCTTTTTCCAAATCAGGATTCTCCTTGTAAGCCTTCTTCAACGTGATTTTCGGGGTTTCCGGCACCATCTTTGCCAACCGGTTTGCCTCCGACAAATCCAACTTCAGCACCCGTGCCACATCCTTAATCGCCATCTTGGCAGCCATACTACCGAAAGTCACGATGTGCGACACCTTATCCGCCCCGTATTTCTGTGTAACCCACTCCAACACCCGCTGACGCCCGTCATCATCAAAGTCAACGTCAATATCCGGCAGTGAGATACGATCGGGATTCAAAAAACGCTCGAACAGCAAATCATACTTCACCGGGTCAATATTCGTGATACCCAAACTATACGCCACGGCACTTCCCGCGGCAGAACCACGCCCCGGTCCCACGATCACCCCCATATCACGAGCCGCTTGGATAAAATCCTGCACGATCAAGAAGTACCCCGGGAAACCCATCGTCTTCATGATATGCAACTCGAAAATCAAACGCTCCATAATATCCGGTGGAATATTCTCACCATATCGCCGCACGGCTCCCTTCATCGCCAACTCCTTCAAATAATCCGCCTCCAACTTGATACGGTAAAGTCGATCATATCCCCCCAACTTCTTCACTTTCTTTTGGGCATCCTCCTCGCTCATAACGACCTCACCTTTCTCGTTACGGGTAAACTCGTTGAACAAATCCTCTTCCGTGTATTTCTTCCGGTACTCTTCTTCCGTACCGATCTCCGGCGGGATCGGGAAAACCGGCATCAACGGATCAGAATCCAATTTATAATCTTCAACTTTATCAACAATCTCCTGCGTATTCTCGATTACCTGCGGAATATCCTTGAACAACTCTTCCATCTCGGCCGTCGTCTTGAACCACTCCTGCCGCGTGTACCGCATCCGATTAGGATCATCCAAATCCTTACGAGTATTCAGACAAATCAACAGGTCATGCGCCTCCGCATCCTCCGCATTCAAGAAATGCACATCGTTCGTGGCAATCACCTTGATTCCTAACTTCTCACCCATACGCAGAATCTCTGCGTTACATCTCACTTGATTATCGTAAACCTCCGCTCTCTCTTTGGCCGATTCTGCCGGATGCCTCATCACCTCCAGGTAATAATCCTCCCCCACCAAGTTCTTGTACCACAAGGCAGCCGCCTCCGCCCCCTCAATATCCCCGGCCATAATCTTCTGGCAAATCTCCCCTCCTAAACAAGCCGATGAAATAATTAACCCCTCGTGATGCTTCTCCAGCAAAGCCTTATCAATACGCGGACGATAATAATACCCATCCACGAATGCCGCAGAACAAAGCTTGATCAGATTCAAATACCCTTTCAGATTCTTGGCCAGGATAATCAAATGCTCTCCCGAACGGTCCACCGGTTTCTCCTTGTCATACAAAGACACCCGGGCCACGTAGGCCTCTACCCCCAAAATAGGTTTTATCCCCTTTTTGCGACAAGTATCATAGAACAACTTTATCCCGAACATATTCCCGTGATCCGTCAACGAAATCGCCTTCATCCCGTCGGCAATCGCCTTCTCCACCAACCCGGGCACACTCGCCGCCCCGTCGAGAATTGAATACTGAGAATGTACATGAAAATGCGTAAATGCCATATATACACTTAATTAAATATTAACACACCCCTAAAAGGCATATCACAAATTTAGCCAAAAATCCCGACACTACCACCCCGTATAATACAAACAATTCTAAAAAGCAGTATATTTCCCATTAAACCGGAAACCAATCCCCAGCATCAAGAAATTAGGTTCGTTAAAATTTTGTAGACGATACCCCACGTGCAAAAACACGGCACGGGACAAGGCTATTTTCAACGTCAATAGCTGGTAAAACATATTCAGATCATTCTTCCCGATCACGTTCGCCCCGATCCCAACTCCCACAACAAAAAAGGGCATTACGTACTCCGCCCGCCCGGAAAGCCCCAAGGCGAATTGATCACCCAGAGGGGGACGAACAATGTCTGACTTATCCACCTTCCCGTACACGTCCCCTTCCGTGTACAAATTGGCTCCCCCGTCAAACGTTCCATCCAAAGACACGCCTAACCGGAGTTTATAATTCAAATTATACATCGGGGTAAAATTAAACCCGAACACGGGGTAAGCCTCCGGAGAAGGGGAAAACCCGTCGGAAGTCTTCACCAGCCGATCGTGCCACGAGCCGAAGAAAACAAAATCATACGTGAAATGTCGCCGAAAAGGCTGTGCCAACAAAGCGTTTTTCCTCTCCAACGACTTCAAATCATCCTTCCGGTAGAAATTACACTCTAACCCGATATTTCCCCCGATCGTGTTCAACCCGGCATTAGGAATCTTCGTGTTCCCGTTGGAAAAATGTGATACTGTCAACCCCGAAAGCAGGCTAACCCTCGGGGACAACCTCCAGCGCAAATAAAAATTAGCATTAATATAAGCATTCACCTTCGAACCGATCATCGTGTTGTACGAATTATAATACGAGTCATAAGGTTTCCACCCCGCAGACAAACCAAAATTCCACTCGTAATACAAAGACAACCAAGGAGCTAAACTAGAGATCCGAGCTCCTTGAAATAAATAAAACGCAACCGGGTTTCCTAACTGTCGGGATTCCCCGAAATTATAAAACCCGAGTCCCACCCCTTGGTAAACATCTCCATAAATACGCTCGTCAATACTCCCCGGACAATAACGGAACAAATATTTCACATGCGTGGAAAAAGCTCCCCGGATAATCCTCCCCTCCGCATTTTCCCCCTTCAGAAAAGAACTTGTCGGGAAAATATACTCCGGTCGACCCTCCACCCGCAATCCATGCACGAACTTACGTGGCGACACGTCCACCAAACTATCGTTTCCCTGTCCTGCCACACGCAACACGCCCCCAACGAATATTATCCCCAGAAAAACGATTACTCTCAAAATCCTTTTTATACCATCCATACAAATTCCATTCATAAAATAATCCGGTTAACCACTCTTAGCCTTTCCTCTCAACAGTTCCGGTTCCGGCAAAGAAACCCGGGTAAAACTCACGATAGCGGCAAGCGTGGCAAACCCTCCCGCAAAATAGAGGGAAGCATACGTCCCATCTACCGGAAAAACAACAAACATTAATGCAACCAACGAGGTTCCCGTGGTCTGTCCGGTCAAACGGGCCATACCCAGCATACCGCTAGCCCCGCCACTCCTGTTCTGTGGTGCGGAAGAAATTAATATACTATTATTCGGTGTTTGGAATAACCCGAACCCGAATCCACACATAGCCATAAACAAAGCAATCCCAGCGTTGGAAACCTGATTCGCGAAGACAGCTAATAAAAATAATCCCGCAGAAAATATCGACAACCCCACGCCACCCAACAACCCGGCATGAACCCGTTCAATCAACCTCCCGGCCAAAGGAGCCGCAATCATCGTTGCCAAGGGCCAAGGGGTCAGCAACAATCCCGTCGCCACCTCATCCTGTCCCAACGTGTGCTGCAAAAAGAAGGGCAAAGAAACCATGGCCAGCATCTGTGCCACGAAAGAACACACGGATGTCCCCACAGACAACGAAAAAATCGGTATCTTCAACAAATCAACAGGCAACAGGGGGTATTCCTGCGACAACTGACGACGCACGAAAAAGTAGCCGACCAACAGCACCACCCCAATTCCCGGGAGCAGTATAGATAAACTCATCCCGTGAGTGAACCCCTCGATAGAGAAAATCAACAACCCGAACGTAAATGCGTTCATCAACCCACTTATCCAATCAAACTTCCGTCCACTTCTCTTTACCGGATTCACGGGCAAAAAACGAAAAGATAAAATCAACGCCGCGATTACAATGGGAACATTTATCGCGAACAACCACTGCCAGGAGGCAACAGACAAAATTCCCGCCGCAATCGTCGGCCCTCCTGCCGCCGACACGGCAACTACTAGCGCATTGATACCCATTCCTCGCCCCAAATGTCGTTTGGGATAAATAATCCGGATCAAAGAAGTATTCACGCTTGCCAATGCAGCCGCTCCAAATCCCTGAAATACACGGGCTACTGTCAACGTCAGCAAAGAATCGGAAAGCGCACAAGCTAATGAAGTCACGCTAAATATCAACAAACCTCCGATATACACCCGCCGATAACCTAAAATATCCCCCAAAGAAGACAAGGACAACAAGGAAACCACAATAGCCAACTGGTAAGCATTCACGATCCAAATAGACATCGACGGTGTTGCCTGCAAATCCTCTGCAATAGATGGTAACGCCACGTTAGCAATCGTGCCGTCCAACACGGAAACCGTAATTCCCATGGCAATGGCAAGAATCGCCCAGTATCGTTTCGGGACAGGCAACCCGTCCCACTCTACCTCTTTCGCACTCATTTTCCCAGTCCAATTTTATCGTACAAAAATACGAAATATAAGATTCCTATTTCATCCACTGCACGAAAATTTTAAAAGCCTCCTTATCGGTTGTCTGTCGGCATACAAATAGCAAACAAGCTGATAATCACAAACATTTCATGATCACATCTTGAAATCTAACGGATCATTATCGTGTAAAGCGCTATTAGAACGCTATTAAATCCCTATTAAAACGCTATAATAAATAGCGTTCTATTAGAATTTTAATAGGATACTAAAAATATTCTATTCGGAAGTAATCCAGAAGTGACAACGAAATGATACTGAAATATCT
>ENA-UEPL01002734-UEPL01002734.1-human-gut-metagenome-genome-assembly--contig:-NODE-2734-length-11219-cov-2.952253_pt1 | contig 11219 bp, 8 predicted proteins | sample MGYA00242896_ERZ507908 | MGnify/ENA primary metagenome ERZ507908 (study PRJEB26167, sample SAMN06115518) | human gut metagenome | host: Homo sapiens | place: China:Chongqing | collected 2015-08-20...
CCGCAGCTGCTGCCGCATGTCGTTGTCATAGATTTTGGCAAGGATCGGATTCTTGTCCGGATCGTAATAATCGAACACCATCCGGTCGATCTGCGAACCGTACCACGAGCGGTACTCCGTGTCGCGCTTGTGCTTCCAGATGTAGTTGATCGCCCGGTTGTAGACAGCCTTCAGCAGGTACTTGTACAACGGATCGTCCGTGGAAATCCGGTGGCGGTTTTTCCAGATATTGAAAAACACGTCCTGCACCACGTCTTCGGCCCACTGATCCCGGAGAAACATCCGGGCATACGACAGCATGGCCGGATAATACGCCAGATACAGCTCGTCGAAAGAGTCTGCATTCATCAATTGTTTGTCTAAATCGCTCATCGCCTGTTTTTGATTTTCGCGGAAAGATTCTTATCCCCTGAAATATTCATCGATTTTATTCGGATTTTCCGGATGCGAGACAGCGGTCAGGATAATAGAAAATTATATTTAAAAGCAAGCCCTCTCCCGGCCGCGGAGAAACCGCCGCCGCAAAAACCGCCCGCGAGACACGACCGATAAAACGCTCAGGACAAAGCATTTACCCCAATCCTCCGAATTCATCCGCCGTACGGGTTTTTAGCGATTTATTCATGGAACCGCAACAGCCGGAAAGCTCCCCGCGCCGGTCGTCGCCGCCTTTCCGCATCCGGACTGCACTCCGTACGCCATGAAAAAAGGGTCGTGCGGCGCAAGGCCGCACAACCCCATACACCGGGCGTCACGGATGCCGGAAACCGGCCGCCGGAATGCAGATTACCGTCCCGTCACGCGCATATACTTGGCAAGCGCCGTGCGGTAGGAGGCGCAGGCCGAAGTGAGGTTGTTGCGGCTCTGCGTGTAAAGCGTCTCGGCGTCGAGCAGGTCGGTGAGCGGCGCGGTTCCCGCCTTGTAAAAGTTCCGGTTCTGACGCAGATTCTCGGCCGAGGACTCCACCGAACGCCGCATGAGCAGGATCTGCGCATAGGACTCCTGCACTTCGCTCCACGTCCGTTCGATCTCCACGGCAAGCATCTCCCGCGCCTGCAGTCGGTCGTTTTCGGCCTGCTGCTCCCTGATGCGAGCCTTTTTCAGCGCATGGGCGCCGCCCCACCACTCCGAAACAGGCACCGAAACCTGCGCGAAGACCATTCCGTCGTCCACGCTCTTGTCCGTCACATTGTAGTAGAGATACCCCGCGCCTATGCCTACCGTCGGCAGGCGTTTGCCGCGCTCCATGCGTTTCTCATACTTCCGGGCTTCGACGTTCTTCTCCGCAAGCAGGTATTCGGCCCTGCGGTCGAGCGCCTCCTCGACCGGAACATAGTAGGCGGCGGGAGCCTCCGGTTCGCCGAACGCGGCATTCGCCACGTCGAATCCGCGCCAATCGACGCCGATATGCTGGGCCAGCAGCATTTTCGACACCTTCAGTCCGTTTTCGACCTTCAGGCGGTTCGACGCGATCTCCTGCTGCCGCAGCTCCACGCGCAGCAGGTCGTTGTTGGTCACCAGCCCGGCCTTCACCGAGAGTTCGACCTGACGGCGTATCTCGGCCAGCTGCCGCTCCACGGCATCGAGGGTCGAAAGGTTGTCGCGGAGCGACACGACCTGCCAGAAACAGGCATCGGTCCGCTCGCGCACCTCGGCTTCGGTCTGCTGCAGCTGCAACCGTCCGACCTCCTCGCCCAGCCGGGCGAGCTTGTTGCCGGTGACGATCTTCAGTCCGGCGAACAGGGGCTGAACGGCCGTGACGGAGCCGACGATGCCGCGCTTGACCATCGAAACGGGCAGCGTCCCCATCTGCGGAACGGCGAAATCGGCCTGCACCAGTCCGTGCTGCGCCTGAAAGAGGCCGCCCGACGCGGAAATCTGCGGAAAGTAATTGGTGAACGCTTCGCGGCGCGTCTGCGACGCGGCGTCGAGGTCCAGCCTGCTGTTGCGGAGCGTGCGGTTGTGTTCGACGGCAGCGGCGCGGCACTCTTCGAGTGAAAGCGTCTGAGCCGCGGCAGGAGCCGCCGCAACGCACAAGAACAGAAATACTACGGCTTTTTTCATCACTTGTAGATTTTGGAATAGAGCACCGGAAGTATCGTAACGACGAGGATCAGCGAACCGATGCCTCCGGCAAAGATCGTAATGCCCACGGGCGCCCAGAAGGTGCTTCCGCCCAGCATCATCGGCACGACGCCCACGGCGGTGGTGGCGGTGGTGAGGAAGATCGGCACCATACGCCGCTTGCCGGCGTCGTAGGCCGCCAGACGCCCCGACCAGTGGCAGACCTTGCGTTTGTCCTCGGCATGCTGGTACATCAGGATCACGTTGCGGACGATCATGCCCAGCAGGGTGATGAAGCCCAGCACCGAGGTCAGTCCGATGGTGAAATCGGCGATCCGCAGCCCCACCACCGCCCCGAACAGACAGAGCGACATCGAAGCCATGACCACCAGCGTAATGCCGAACTTGCGGAAATTGACCAGAATGAAGAAGAAGATGATGACCAGCGAAATGGTCAGTCCCGACGCGATCGGGGGAATCGTCTCCCAATCGAATTCGTAGGCTCCGCCCAGCTCGGTCGCAATGCCGGCCGGAAGCGTCAGCTCCTTGTCGATCAGCTCGCTTATGCGCGAATTGACACGCATGGCGTTGGCGCCGCGTTTGAGGTCGGCGGTGACCGTCAGGCAGCGCATGCCGTTGCGGTGCACGATTTTGCTCTCGCTCCACGCCGGCCCGACGTCGGCGATCTGCCGCAGGGGTACGCTGACGCCGGGCACGGGCGAAGAGACATAGGTGTCCCCGACGTCGGAAAGCGAGCGTTCGCCCCGGCGCACATCGTTTTTGAGTACGACGGGCAGTTTGTAATCGCCCTCCCAGACGGCCCCTATGGGCACGTCTCCGGCGGCGAGGGCCAGATTGACGGCCGCCAGCGTTCGGGTGACGCCCAGCTGCGGCGCAGTGACGGGGTCGAGCCGCACATCGACGACCGCACGGGGATCCTCATAATCGGAGTGCACCCACATCAGTTCGGGCATCCGCCGCATGCGGTCCATCAGCCGGTCGCCCGCGGCGCGCAGCGAGTCGATGTCGCTGCCGTAGAAGCGGAATTCGAGCGACGGCACGTTCTGGTAGTCGAGCTGTTTGAACTTGACGTAGGCTTCGGGGAAACGGTCGGCCCATGCGTCGGCATATCGGTCGAGGATATCCTCGGTATCGTCGATCGAGGTGGTATTGACGATGAACTGGGCATAGTTCTTACCCGCGATCTGCGGAGCGTAGCTCATCTGGAAACGCGGCGACGAACAGCCCACGAACGAAGTGACGGACTTCACCCGCCCGTCGGCCCGCAGCATCCGGTAAACCGAATCGGCGACGGCTCCGGTCCGTTCCAGCGGGGTGTCGGGCCGCAGGTAGATCTCCACGGCGAACTGGTCGCGGTCGGCGAAGGGCACCATGCGGAGTTTCAGCTGCGTGGCCAGCACCAGCGAAACGGCCACCGAGGCAAGGCCCAGCGAAATCGTCAGCCACCCGTGGCGGAAGGTCCACGCCAGCACCCGCCGGTAAACGTCGTGGACACGGTCGGTAACGCTCTTACGCCCCTCCTTGCGGGGCTGAACCGCCGGAATGATCACGATTTCGAGGAACGGAATCACCAGCACGGCCAGCAGCAGCGAAACCATCAGGTTGATGGTGATCGTCCACGGGAAATAGGTCAGGAAGTCGCGCATCATGCCCGTCATGGTGAACAGAATCGGGTAGAAAATCATGCAGATGCAGATCGTCGCCAGCAGCAGCGACGGGAAAAACTCCCTTGCGCTCTCGACGGCCGCATACCAGCGCGAGTGGCCGCGCCCGATGTAGTCGAGGTAGCCGTCGATCACCACGATCGAATTATCGACGATCATGCCCAGCACGACGACCAGCGCCGCAAGGGTCACCGTATTGAGCGGAATGCCGCACAAATACATGACGCCCACCGAGATGAAGGTGGAGAGCGGAATCGTGACGGCCGCCACGACGGCCGACCGCAGCGGGAAGAGCAGCATCATGACCAGAATGATGATGGCCATGGCCACGAACAGGTCGCGCAGGAACGAGTGCACGGAGTCGCCGACGACCTTGGCCTGATCGGCGATGCGCTGCACCGCGACGTCGGACGGAAGCTCCTCCTCCATGAAAGCATGCAGCACCTCGTCCACTTCGCGGCCGTACTCCACGATATTGTATCCCCCGCGCATCTCCATCGAGAGGAGCACGCAGCGGTGGCCGTTGTTGCGGATATAGCTGTCCGGATCGTCGTATTCGCGCACGACGCGCGCAACGTCCTTCACACGCAGGACGTGGCCTTCGGGGTCGCTCCAGACGATCTGCTCCGCGACCTCGCGCTCCCCGGCCAGCGACGGCGCGATATGGATCGGCGTTTCGGTCTCGCCGTTGCTCACCGAGCCGCCCGCCGGGGTCAGCCCCTGCGAAGCCAGCGCCGCGGAGAGCACCTTCTCGCCGATGCCGTAGGCCGCCAGCCGGTCGTGATCGGCATATACCGAGATCTGCTCCTGCTGAACGCCGTAAGGCCGCAGGTTCGAGACCGACTCGATGCGGCGCAGACGGTCGCTCAGGTCGTCCATGTACCCTTTCAGTTCGCGGTACGACCGCGTGTCCGATTCGAGGGTGATCAGCAGGGCCGAGGTGTCGCCGAAGTCGTCGTTCGTCACGAGCGCCGCGACGCCCGCGGGAAGCTGCATCTTGAACGCCGCAAGGCCGTGCTTGATCTTCGACCACACTTCGTCCTTGTCGTTCACGTCGTCGTTCAGCTCGACCATCACGTAACACATGCCGTTCTGCGAGGTGGAGGTGGTCTTCGAACGCTTCACCTCCTTGTAGGTCATCAGGAACTGTTCGAGCGGCTTGGCCAGCTGTTCTTCGACCTCTTCGCTCGTGGCGCCCGGATAGACGCCCACCACGACGCCCTGACGGATCGTATATTCGGGAAACTCCTGCTTGGGGATGTGAACCAGTCCGTAGATGCCGAAAACGAACAGGCAGCCCACGAGCAGGAAGGTGATGCGGAAGTTGCGCATCGACCACGATATGATATTGACAGAGCGTCCCATCACCACACGACTTTACTGCCTTCGCCGATCTTCTGCATACCGTCCACCACGATCCGGTCGCCGCTCCGGACGCCGTCCTTCAGCACGACAGCGTTGTTCACCAGACGGCCCGTCGTCACGGCCGTACGCACGACCGAGTCGCCGCGCACGGTCCATACGAAACAGCTTCCGTCGCCCGCCTGCTGTACGGCGCGCACCGGAAGCGCGATCTGCTCGGCGGCACCCGCAGGCGAAACCTCCACGCGGCAGACCATGCCCGGCAGCAATTCGCCCCCGGCGTTGGCCAGTGCGGCCCGCACGTCGTAGGTGTGCGCCGCAGGATTCGCCACAGCACCCTTTTCGATCTTCCCGGCCTGAAACGTGCGGTCGCCGAGCGCCGGAACGGTTATCCGCATGCGACTGTCGGCGCCGATCGCGGCGATCTCCTGTTCGGGAACCGAGAAACGGACCTTAACAGTCCCTATTTGCAGCAGGTTCATCACCGGAACGCCCGGCAGCACCGTCTCGCCGGCCGAAGCCCGCCGCTCGCCGACCACACCGTCGAACGGAGCGTACAGCGCGCAGTCGCTCAGGTTCTTCTTGGCGATTTCGAAAAGCGACTCGGCCTGACGGAGCCGGGTCTGCGCTTCGACCCATTTGATTTCGGGCAGACTTTGGGCCTCGTACAGCTGGCGGAGACGCCCGCAGGCGTCTTCGGCCTGCTCCAGCGACGCCCGCGCGGCGTCGAAGGTCTGCCGGGCCGAAGTAGAATCGAGTTCGGCCAGCAGCTGCCCTTTCCGCACGCGCTGTCCTTCGTCGGCCAGCGTGCGGGCGACGGTCCCGGCGACGGGAAAACTCAGGGATGCCGAAGCCTCCTCCTCGACCGAACCTACGTACACGGCCGCGCCGAAGCCGGCCGACGGCGCGGCGACGATCGTCGTCACCCGCAGCGGATCGGCCGTCCGGGTGTTTTTCGGAGAAGAACAGCCCGCCGCAATGAGCAGCAAGGCCCAGAAAATCGTTCGTTTCATTGGTTTACAGTTTTTCGATGCAAAGTTCCCCTTTTGCGGAGCGGCAGAAAAGGCCGCCGTGTCGGCTAAACTCGTCGATTCGTTCGATTTTGAACCTTTCGGCGAATATCGACCGGCAAATTGTTATATTTGTACGAAAAATCCACGACAAAATGAACGAAAAGGATATCCAGAGCTTTTCGCTCGCCACGCTGATCGACGTCTGCGGCCGCCGTCCCGGAGACATCTGCTACGACGGCTGTCTGATCGCGTCGCGCGTCAACGTGCAGGACGAAATCGACATCGACCTGTTCCGCTATCCGACGCGCATCGACGCTTTCGTCATCCTGTTCTGTTCCAAAGGTTCGGGAACCTTCACCTCGAACCTGACGCGGCATACACTCACGGAGAATTCGATCTTCGTACACCTGCCGGGGTCGATCATCCAAGCCGAATCGACCGAGGAGATCGCGCTGCACGCCGTGATCTGCGAAGAGGAGTTCATCAGGCGCATCAACATAGACATCAGGCTGCTCTCGCAGCTGTTCCTGCACGTGGAGAAGCAGCCCTGTCTCAAACTCGACGAAAAGGAGTGGACGGGAATCACCCGGTCGTTCGAGGAACTCGGCGCCGAGGGTACGGAGATGCCGGCGGACGTCTATTCCGCCGAGGTCATACGTTCGATCATCCGGACGCTGGCCTACAAAGTATGCCGCGTCATCGGACGTCACATCGAAACGAGCGGAGAGCGGCAGGTCTCGGCGCGCAGCCGCAACGACGAGTATTTCAGCCAGTTCATGAATATTCTGGGCAAACACTACACGCAGGAGCGATCGGTGGGCTTCTACGCCGGACAGCTGAACCTGACGCCCAAATACCTGACAACGCTCATCCGCAAGACCAGCGGCCGGACGGCCGTCGAATGGATCGACGACTACGTCGTGCTCGAAGCCAAAAACCTGCTGAAATACTCCACGATGAGCATTCAGGAGATCGCCTATTACCTGAATTTCCCCAACCAGTCGTTCTTCGGCAAATACTTCAAGAGCCATACGGGCATGACACCTTCGGCCTACCGGATCGGCAGGTAGCCGCCGGCCGGGCATGCCGCCCCTTATCCCCGCGTCCGGTACTGATTCGGCGTGCAGCCGGCATGCCGTCTGAAGAAGCGGACGAAATGCTGCGGATACTGGAATCCCAGTTCGCCGGCCACCTGCCCGATCGTCTTGTCCGGGTCGAGCAGGCTCTCTTTCGCCGCGTCGATCATCTTCAGCTGGATATACTCCTGCGCCGATTTTCCGGTCTCCTTTTTGACCAGATCGCCGAAATAGTTGGGCGAAAGGCATATCTTGTCGGCGAAATAGCGCACCGACGGCAGTCCCTCCCTCGCGGCGACGCCCTCCGAGAGGTAATCGTCCAGCAGTCGTTCGAAACGGGCCAGCGCATCGAGGTTCAGGTCTTCGCGCGTCACGAACTGGCGTTCGTAAAAACGCATGCAATAGTCCAGCAGCAGCTCGATATTGGTGGCGATAAGCCCCTTCGAATGCTTGTCGATGGCGTGCCGCAGCTCCATTTCGATCTTTTTCAGGCAGTCGAGCACGATCGTCCGCTCCTCTTCCGACAGGTGCAGTGCTTCGTTGGCTTCGTAAGAGAAGAAGGTGTATTTCCTGATTTTCCGTCCGAGCGACGTGCCGCGGATGAAATCGGGATGAAACAGCAGTCCGACGGACTTCGTGGGAATACCTTCGATATCGGTATAGCCGACGGTCTGTCCCGGAGCGATGCTGACCACGGTCTGGTCGTCGAAATCATACCCCGTCTTCCCGTAGTTGATTCGGCAGCCCCGCGTCTCCTTGAGGAAAACCGAATAGAATCCCATCGTCATCCGGTAGTTTCCCTGACTTTCGGCCGTGTCGAACCGGACCACGCCCACCAGCGGGTGGCGGGTCTCGAATCCGAAGAGTTTGTTGTAGCGGTCGATCGTATCGATCTTCAGAATTTCGTCCATACAGCTCGGTTTTTCCATACGCAAAGATAGCGTTTTTTCCCGTACGCGGTGCGGGCGTCGGTGCGAAACAGTAATCGGGGTAACTTTATCCGTAATCGGGGTAGCCGGCTGTCAGACAGCAGATTCGTTTCAGCTCCAAAAACCGTAATCCGGGTAATTTCATCCGTAATCCGGATACCGGCCCGAAGCGTTTCGGCAAGTAATTTTGCAACGTGGAAATCACCGATAAAAAAATATGAAACGGATTCTAATTTTAACGACAACACTTATTATGATGCACAACATCTCCTCCGCACAAACGGATGCGGACAATTTCTACCGAAGCGATGCGGTAACAGCAGAGAAGGTATCCTTCCCGAACCAGTACAAAATGAAGGTCGGCGCCAACCTCTTCCGGCCCAAGGAGATGAAACCGGGCGAAAAACGTCCCGCAATCATCGTCGGCCACCCGATGGGAGCCGTCAAGGAGCAGGCTGCGAACCTCTATGCGATCAAAATGGCCGAACGCGGATTCGTCACGCTCGCCATCGACCTGTCATTCTGGGGCGACAGCGAGGGAGAGCCGCGCAACACGGTCTCCCCGGAGATATACGCCGAGGATTTCAGCGCGGCGGCGGATTTCCTCGGAACGCGGGAGTTCGTCGAGCGCAGCGGCATCGGCGCAATCGGAATCTGCGGCAGCGGAAGTTTCGTCGTAAGCGCGGCGAAGATCGATCCCCGGCTGAAAGCCGTCGCCACGGTGAGCATGTACGACATGGGCGCAGCCAGCCGCAGCGGACTGAAAAACGCCCTGACACTTGAGCAGCGGAAGCGGATACTGGCCGAAGCGGCGGAACAGCGCTACGCGGAGTTTACGGGCGGGGAAACCGCATACACCGGCGGCACGGCAGACGAGCTGACGGAAAACTCCACCCCGGTCGAGCGGGAATTCTACGCCTTCTACCGCACGCCGCGCGGAGAGTTCACGCCCGAAGGGGCGACGCACCGGACGACCACGCACCCCACGCTCGCAAGCAACGTGAAGTTCATGAACTTCTACCCTTTCAACGACATCGAGACCATCTCGCCGCGTCCGCTGCTCTTCATCGTCGGGGAAAACGCCCATTCGCGCGAATTCAGCGAGGACGCCTTCAGGCGGGCCGCCGAGCCGAAAGAGCTGTATGTCGTACCGGGCGCGGGGCACGTCGATCTCTACGACCGCACGGGGCTGATCCCGTTCGACAAGCTGGAGGAGTTCTTCGCAAACAGTCTGAAATAAGACGGAACGACCATGAAAAAACGGCTCGCATACAGTCCGGGAAGACTGGTTGCAATCCTGACCTTCGGCGTCTTCGGCATCATCAACACCGAAATGGGCGTCGTCGGGATTATCCCGCAAATCGCCGAAACTTTCGGGGTGACAGTTCCGCAGGCGGGATGGACGGTGGGCGTCTTCGCGCTTGTCGTCGCCGTCTCGGCCCCGGTGATGCCGCTGTTGTTTTCGGGCACCGACCGCCGGACGGTCATGCTGCTGGCGCTGGGGTTGTTTACGGCGGGCAACATCGTCTCCGCGCTGACCGACAGTTTCGCGGTGCTGCTCGCGGCGCGCGCCCTGCCCGCCTTCCTGCACCCGGCATATGTGTCGATGGCCTTTTCGACGGCCGCGGCGTCGGTGCGCAGCGAGGAGGCCCCGAAAGCCGTCTCGAAAGTCTTCATCGGCGTCTCGGCGGGCATGGTGCTGGGGGTTCCCGTCACCAGCCTTATCGCCGGGCACGCCTCCTTTTCGGCGGCGATGGCGTTCTTCGCCGCGGTGAATGCCGCGACGCTCGCGGCGACGCTTCTCTGCGTACCGCGGCTGCCCGTCGCCCGGCGCATCTCTTACGGGGCGCAGCTGGGCGTGCTGAAAAAAGCCGTGATGCGGCGTTCGCTCATCGCCTTTACGCTGATAAACGGCGCGATGTTCGGATTTTTCAGCTATATGTCCGATTTCCTGAACAGAGTCACGGAAGTCTCCTCCGATACGGCCAGCGCGCTGCTGCTGGTCTACGGCGGCGCGAATATCGCCGGCAACCTCCTTGCAGGGCGGCTGCTCGCCCGCAATGCACGCCGCTGCATGATCGTTCTGCCGGTCCTGCTGTCTGCGGCCTACCTCCTGCTGTTCGCCGCCGGAGCCTACGCCGTCGCTGCGGCAGCGACAATTCTCGCGCTCGGCGTTCTGGCAGGCATGGCCAGCAACACCGGACAATACATGATCTCCGACGCCGCGCCCGAAGCGCCCGATTTCGCCAACGGGCTGTTCCTGACCTCGGCCAATCTGGGCACGACCGTCGGCACGGCTCTTTGCGGGCTGTTCATCGCCGGGTTCGGCACGCGCAGCTCGCTGCTGGGCGCACTGCTCTTTTCCGCCGCAGGCATCGGATCGGTCATCGCCCGGAACCGAACCGGAAAATTAAAAGCCGCAACGCCATGAAACGCATATTCATTCTCAGCATGAGGCTCTTCGCCCTCTCCGCTTCATCCGCATTGACGGCCTGCAATCCGGACGACGAACTGCAATTCTGCCGGCAGGCGCTCCGGAATTACAACCGGCTGAAACACGCCATCCTCGACGGAGACTTCTACCGGCTCGTTTCGCCCTACGAAGGACAGCATGCGGCCATGCAGACCGTCTCGGCGGACCGGACCGGCTCCGTAGTCTTCGCCTACGACCTCAATCCGCGCTACGGGGAGCAGCTGCCCGCCGTACGGCTGACCGGACTGGACCCCGATCTGCGCTACCGCATCCGCGAAATAAACCTCATGCCGGGGCAGAATCCGCGTATCGAGCACAACGACCGCGTCGTAAGCGGCGATTACCTGATGAAGGCAGGTTTGAAACTCTTCTCGACGGACCGCGCCCGCAGCGTCGTCGTCGAGCTGAAAGCCGAATGACGGGAAGCGGAAACGAAGAACCGAAAAACAGTGGAAACTCCGGATGCGAATGCGCATCCGGAGTTTTCATTTGCCCCCTCCCGAACAGATTAATGTCGTAACGGTTACCACGCAAGTTGGAGGTTCGCTTCAGGATTTTCACCTTTGCCGCCGTAAAACCCTAACGAACCTGATATGACCATAAAAACCTGCAAATTC
>ENA-UEPL01002736-UEPL01002736.1-human-gut-metagenome-genome-assembly--contig:-NODE-2736-length-11201-cov-5.684556_pt1 | contig 11201 bp, 11 predicted proteins | sample MGYA00242896_ERZ507908 | MGnify/ENA primary metagenome ERZ507908 (study PRJEB26167, sample SAMN06115518) | human gut metagenome | host: Homo sapiens | place: China:Chongqing | collected 2015-08-20...
GAGACTTAACTTTTTATACTGCTGTAGTATTTATGACTATTATTACAGAAATTCGTGGTACAGTAAAGGTACTCGGGTTGCACCGTTTACACTTCAAAAACATTATTACATTTCTTTTTTCATATGGTTAATATATGCTTCTACACAAACAGCTGTTTTTAAATCATACATCTGATTAATTTTTGCAAAATAATTTGAAATAATTTCCTGAAAGTTTTTCTCTGCTATCTTGCCATCATAATCATGTGCTAATAAATTTCTTGTTTTTAGCATTTTTAACCATATATCATCACTAATTAATCCGTTTGTAAATGCTGATTGTAAAACTTCTCTTGGAGAACCAATAGCAAAATCTGTTATTCCCAACTGTTTAACCAAAATATCCTTCATAACTTTCCAAGCCAAGTCAAATGTCAGTATATAATTCCGAATAGTCCCCTCTAAAACAAACTTCGCTGTCGGGTCTGCAAACTTACTCTTCTCTAAATTTCTTAGACTTCTGCAAAATGAACGATAGCGATTAAAATATTTTTCTTCCATATAACTCCATCCTCCAATAAATACTCAGCCGTATCCCTTCAAATTATTTTTCATCCACTCATATATTGTCTGCCTGTCTTTAAGTGTTATTTTTGAGTTTTTGTTTCTGTCATAATGATGTCCAAATTCCTCATCCATATATTGATTACCATTAATTACAATTGGATTTTTAAATCTTGGTCTGACATGTAAATGCAAATGAGGGTTTGCTGGAGATTCTTTGTAAAAACTGTTCATCAAACAACTCCAATTGCACATCGTTGCGCCAAGGACTGATTTAAAACAACTTTCCATGCACTTTACAACATATCTCAAATCAAGCCATTCCTTATCCGTAAGCTCTGATAGAGAACCACAATGTCTTTTTAAAACCAAAACGCATCGCCCAACATAATCTTGTTCATCTGCTAAATAAGCAGACCAAAAATCAGTGGTAAACAGTAAATACTCCTTTTTCTTTTCTGTCAAATTACACCAGTCACATTCTTCCCCATCCAAAACCGTCTCCTCTAATGCCATGATGTCTCCTCTCTCTTAAAATGGTGTTCTTCGTCACTTCAACGGAAAACAAAGATCAATTTCCATGTATCCATCTTCTCTCACTTCACGGTATATGTCAAGCACTGGCCGCTCGTCCATTTGATTGCCGGTCCTCGACAGCCACCTGCAGAATATCTCCTGATACACCATAAATAAAAATTGAGGAAATCCCTTAAAATGATAAATTGCATATTTACCACCCTCAAAATCATGTGTCAAAATATCTGTGTTTTCCTTCAACGCCGGATGAGAAGGTGATATTGTCTGGCATAGTTCATACATACAGTTATTTTCATCCGTGATTGATGGGTCATCAATTGTGCACTCAATATAAAGTGTATCCGGGGCTGCAAGATACTCGTACTTACCAACAAATAGGCACCACTCTTGTGGAAGATTATGATAATTCCCTCTTTTTCGTTCATACACAACCGTAAATCTCTGCAAATTTTCAATCGTAATTAATTTTTCAGCCTTGTCTAATTCATCCAATGTGATTCCGTGAGAAAATGAGCTTTCCTCTACCAGTTGCTCGCTTGCCTTTCGAAAAGCAGCCGGAGAGAGTGCCAGATGTTTTTTAAAAGCCGTAGCAAAATTAGACGAAGAATAACCATATTCTCCGCCTATCTCTGTAATACTCTTTTCTTTTTCTACTTTCAGACGCCATGCGCTGCGCTCTAGGCGCACGCGCTTAATAAACTGATACAATGCCTCATCCGTATCTTCTTTGAACATCCGTGTCAGATGATATTTGGAATAAGAACAGTGCCGTGCCACATCATCCACTGTAATATCCTCATCAATATGATCAAAGATATAACTGATTGCCTGATTAATAACCGCACGCCGTATTGTTGTGCCGGTCTGTATATTGTCCTTGTTTTCCATTCTCATTGCCCCTCTTTATAGTCTTTTGCTGTGCCCGAATCAGGCACAACGAAACAATTGCCGTCAATCCTTCCGTACATGGTGCTGCAAGCCACACACCATTCATTCCAAGTATTGCCGGAAGAATAAAAATAAAAGCCAACAACAATACGATTCCACGAAGTCCTGAGATTAACGCCGATGATTTCGCATCTCCACAACTCGTAAAATACATAGAATTAATCACATCATATCCCATGACAAGAAATGTAACTGTATACAGCGTAAATCCGGTTGAAACCATATCCGCCACATCATTACTGCATCCAAACATTCCGGCATAACTTTTTCCTGTCAAAGCGAAAATACCGGCAACCAAAGCCCCCGCCACAAGAAGAATCCAGTTTGTAATCTTTCTGATATCAACCGCCACCTCCATTTCATGTGCGCCACGGCATATGCTTACCAGTGGACTAATCCCTTGTCCAAATCCAATACAAATCATACTGTAACCATACACCACAAATCCAAGAATGGTAAATGCTGCTACCCCCTCGGCTCCCACGTACTTCATTAATACATAGTTAAAAGCAAACATTGATATGGCACTCGACATTTCTCCAATAAATTCAGATGAGCCGTTTAGCAAAATCTCTCGATTTATTTTCCAGTCAAATGCAAAACTGTGAAATTTGATTTGAGCACTCTTCCTCATAAAATATCCAAACTGAATCAGTACCGAAACAATCTGAACAATCAAAGTACCGATTGCGCTTCCCTGCACACCAAGCCCCATGACCGCCACAAATACATAATCTAAAATGACATTCAGAATACAGCCGGCAATGCTTATAAACATGCATACCTGCGGCTTGCCATCAACGCGGATAAACATTCCCAAAATTGTTCCAATTACCATAAGTGGATACACAAACAACATGATTTTATAGTACTGCGTAAAATATTCTGACAAACTGCCATCTGCATGTAATACGCCAAGGATTGGTTGAAAAAGTGCAAATACTAAAAATGAGATGAGAACACACACAATTGCTGCTGTCACAATCGTCTGTGAAAATACTTTATCTGATTTTTCCTTCTGCTTTGCACCAATCATTCTGCCACTGATTACAGAGCCGCCAACTCCTATACAAAGCCCTACCCCCAAATAAAAATACAAGATTGGCAGTCCAAGATTTACCGCTGCCAAAGCCTGCTCCCCTACATAATTTCCGGTATAAAAACCATCCGTAATCGTGATGATCGTCTGCAATAACATTGCTATGATACTCGGAATTGAAAACTGAAGAATCCTTTTCAGCTTATTTTGTTTCATTTGTTTTACATCCATAGTAGTATCTCCTTTACTGATTTCTGTTATCAAAATCCATTATAGAGGTCCTACTATAATTATTCTTCTGAATTTGTGCTACATACTCCTACAGCCGCTCCCATCTTCTTACAAGATATATTCCATCTGTCTCTCTTTTGTTTTCAATCCCATTTTCTCATAAAATTTTTCTGCCGATGTATTTCCGGCCCACACATTGAGCGTTACCTCATAACAGCCAAGGCGCTTTGCCTCCATTTTTTATATCCACATTGTAACATAGGATATCCTTTCAAGCCAGTTTTTTCTCACTGCGGCATCTATTTATTTCCAGTAAATTATTGTAATTTTTATTTAAGTATACTATGAGATTCCTACGGGAAATTCAACGAAAATAGAAAGCCGTGAAGGGCAGCAAATGAAAGAATATAAAGTACGTTTCAAATCTTACAATGGTTTTTGCTAAAAAACAAGTCCCCTTCAGATGGCTCGATCTCTGAAGGGGACTTGTTGAATGATTATCCTTCAATTGCGATATAATTTTTACCGGCAACTGCTTTGTCTGTCTTTTTCGGAATCTTCAGTTGCAAGATACCATTTTCATACTTCGCCGAAATCTCATCCTGCGTAATTCCCCCACCGATGTAAAAACTTCGGCTCATGCTGCCGGCATAACGTTCTTTACGAATGTACTTACCGGTCTTTTTATCTTTTTCATCTTTGTCCAAACCTTTTGCTGCCGAAATGGTAATATAACCATCATTCAGTTCAGCGGTTATTTCATCTTTCTTGAAGCCAGGCAGATCAATGTCAACCTCATACGCATCATCTGTCTCGCGGACATCTGTCTTCATCATGTTCTTTGCATGTTTTCCATAAAGAGGATCTTTCGCCGGAAACATAGCCTTCTCAAATTCCTTACCAAATGGAAAATCATCCATCCAATCATCAAACAAACTCTCTCCAAAAATACTAGGTCTTAACATAAGTCATTTCTCCTTTCCTTCTTGTAACAAGTGTCGGAAATATGGGTTCCTGCAAAACACCATAGGCACTTAGACTTTTGTATTATTAGCACCATCAGAGAAATCTGAAGTGTCGATTGTTAAATTTCGATTCGGATCCGGGTTCCTTTTCGTAACCCCTTTCCTTATCGTTAACTATGTTATACCGCTAATTGTTAGCACTGTCAAGAGGTGAGTGCTAATTTTTTTGTGTTTTTTTTGTGTCCTCTTATAAATGCCGAAATTTCGTTGTGCTCACATTACATTACTTTCAAAGTAACCGATCTCTTGCAATATAGCATCTAGTATTTTTGCATTTTTAATCGAAAAATCAGCTGTCACAACAGGGGTCTCGCCTTCGATTATGCATCTTCCCAGCTGCTCTATTTCTAATTGATAATTATGTGGGCAGTATACATTTCGAATCTGCTCTTTTCCTTCAATAATCAACGTATAGGAAGCATTTCCCTCTTGGTTAAATTTCGTATCGGATTTGATGTCACCTTTTGTTCCGTGAATATACAATCTATCATAACGATGCAGCTTATCTTTTTCAAAAATCATCCCGCATGTTATCGATGCACGTACATCATTTTCATAATTTAACAATGCAGCTGTATATATATCAACGCCATTTTCATCATACTGTGCCATTGCTTTTACCCGGGATGGCATATCTTCCAAAAGTTTTAACAGCATACTTGTATTATAACAGCCAAGATCATAAACTGCACCCCCATAATTTTCTTTGTGCAGACGAATGTTGCTCTTATCATAATATGAAGTCAAAAACTGAGATTCAATATAACGGATTTCTCCAATTGTTCCTTCTTCAATTTCTTTTTTAAGTGCTGTAACAAAAGGACTGTGAAGGTAGGCATATGCTTCCATTAAAAATACCCCCTTCTCTTTTGCTGCCTCAAAAAGTTCTACTGTTTGTTTGGGTGTCGGCGCCAATGGTTTTTCGCACAGCACATGCTTTCCTGCTGCAATAGCTTTTTTTACCCATTCATAATGAAGATTATTTGGAAGCGGAATATAAACTGCCTGCACTTTGGGGTCTGACAAAAGTGCTTCATACCCTTCGTATGCTTTTTCAAACCCAAACATATCTTTATAATCTTCTGCTTTTTTCAAGCTGCGCCCTGCAATTCCATACCGTTCACAATTTTCTGCCTTCTGCATTCCCGGTATGCTGCAATCTCTGGCAATTCCTGCTGTTCCTAAAACTCCCCATCTTATCTTTTCCATTTTTTTCCTCCTTGGCATTTCAATCCTGCTTTTTTCAGCCATTTTCGATAGCTTTTCATTTTTCCGGGCGGCACATAAACCGATGCTTTTCTCGGAATTCCACGAAAAGCATTCTTCCCAATATTCTTTTTCTTGAGATACATACTCTGAATCTTTACCGTTTTTACTTTGCGGCAGCCGGCAAACGCGTTCTTGCCGATTCCCGTGACACGATAATGGATTCCTTTGTATTTTACATAATTTGGCACTGTTATTTTTTTGATCTTCTTTGAGTTGCTGCCCATGCAGGTGACATCAAAGATGCCCTTTTTCACATTGACGGCATTGACCCGGTAACGAAGTCCTTTTGCCTTAAATAAAGAACCTTTTAACAGATACGAATACGTTATCTTTCTCGGATGATTACATTTTACTGTGATTTCTTTTTGCGCTACGATCATGTCCCCGGATTTTGCCGTAATGGTAACCGTTCCATTGGTAATTCCTGTCACCTGACCATCCTGCGTCACCGTCGCCACCGCCGGATCCGATGAAGTATAGGTAACATCTTCCATTGACCACACATTACGAATTGCATTGTTTCTTCGAAGTTTCACACGCGGCGTCACCGTCGTCGTTCCATTTGTAAAAATCTGGTCATCCCCGTCCAGATACGTTTCCTGTATATAGTCATTTGATACTTCGATCTTCTGCATCACATCTTCCGGTGCTTCCATCATTGTCTCATCCAAATCCGATTTTGCGGAAAACTCTCCTGCCATTGTTGCCGGATACGGAGCAGCCTCTGAATAAAAACCGCCAAAACCAACATAGGTATACTTCGGGTTGATCATACTTGTATAATGACGGGTTTCCTCACTGAAATCCTGTTTTACCCAATATTTTTTTTCACTGTACCAAAGCAAAACTCCTTCAAGCATATCCTTTACATAATAATAAGCAAGATCTTCAGAAGAAGAAGTTATCCCATTACTGTCAATGGAAAAAGTACCCTTTTCATTCAAACGGTCATGTCCGGAATCCATAAACCGGAATGCAATTCCCGCTTCTGCCGCACGGATACGTGCAATATACTCTAGATCACTCGACCATTTCAAGGGAACATAATCCGATGGCTGAAGATATCTGCCGGAATTTCTCGGATCTCGTATATTTCCTGCTTCACATGCTTCTTTTCGAATTTCATTGATCTTAGCAAGGGCTTCCTTCGCCTGTGCAAAATAGGAACCATATACACCAAGCATTGTACAGCCTTCCGATGCCTCTGTCACATTTGTTTCCAATACCGTCTGCGTTTTTGCTCCTGCCACATTTGCCGGCACAATAAGTGCAAATGCCAGCAATCCGGCAAGAATCCTCTTCTTAATTGTTTTCTTTTTCATTTTCATCACTCCACTCATATGTACTAGTTCTGTTCCTTGTCTCCCAGCACCTGCATGATGTCTTCTATAAACTCTGTCTGGTCACGCCAGCAGCACAAGCGGTATGGAAATTATTTCCACTTGTTTTTTCAGATTTTCAATGTCTCTCTTCTTTTGAACCAGAAAATGACAGAAATCCTCGTTTTCTTTCTGCTGCTCATAGTTTTTCTGAATCCTTGCCTTCCAATCCGAATACTCCGTCACATAGAGGATTCCCCGTTCCTTGAAAAAACGCTGTGCTTTTTTTGTGTCGTTGTCTTTTTTGCTGCCAAAGATTTGGATGTTCATACCTACCTCCTATATCGGATTATTTCACGATAACAATAACTGTCTTCGTTATTCCATAACACTTTACTTTTATTTTTGTCCGCCCCTTCTTCATGCCTTTTAGCATTCCCTTTTTGGTAACTGCTGCAATCTTTTTATTCGCGGAAGCAAACACAACTTTCGTTGTTGGACGGACTTTAACAATAATACGAGCCTTTTTTCCTTTTTTGACCTTTATCATCTTTTTCGCCACTTTAAATGTTGGTTTCTTTACAACAATCCTGCACGTGCTCTGATAACCATCTGCACTCGCAGTAATCAAAGCAGTTCCTGCTTTTTTTGCTGTTACCCGGCCATTTTCATCTACAACTGCCACTTTTTCATTGTCAGATGTATATTTCACTACACTTTCTGTATCAGCACTAAGCTGTATGATTTTTTTCCCTTTTGTATACAATGTGACAGATGTCTTGTTCAATGTAAATGCCCGCGGTTCACTAGTTGGCGGCAATGGTGTTACCGTTGGTGGCGTTGGAAGTATTACAGGTGTGGCATCGGGTGTTGAACTTGGTACTTCTGTCGCAGCCGGAGTTGGAACCGTCGGCGTCGGCACCTGCGTTGGTGTTGTTGTCGGCGCTACGGTTGGCGTTGCCGTCGGCGTTGGGGTCATGGTTGGGGTTACTGTCGGAATCGGCTGTTCTTCACCCACCAAAAGCACTCGCGATATACTCTTGCCGGTTTTCGAATGGGTCAGCGTCAATGTCAGTTCACCCTTACAGTTCTCCCAGTCGTATATACATACAATCACCTGATTATATTGGCTTTGCCCCTCGTTAATACACTCCTCATCCCAACTGCAGAAAGCCGCTTCCTCTAAATCAACCGCTTCCCCGTTTTCCTTCGTCAATGCCAAATCGTAATCATAAAAAAGTTCCTCAAACGTTGGCTTATAAACCGTACCATCTGCCTTTTTAAATTCAACCGGATAATAATATTCTTTTCCCTGCTGACTGATCACAGATTTTTTATCTGCATCTCCAATCCAATAAAAGTCATCTGCGTCCTCATTTTCCAGTTTTCCAATAATCCAGGAATATATTTCTTCGGTTTTCTTTTTATTTAATTGAAAATTTGTATACTGCGTGCCCTCAATTGAAAAATTCCCACTCGAAGAGGCCTTTGCCTGTATGTAACAATGATTCTCCACAAATCTCGCCATATATTCTGAGCCATTTACGTTTAATTTTGTTAGACCATAGACTTCTCCTTTTATCTCAAGTGTAGTATCATTTCCAACCAAAACGGAGCCACATGTTTGATCCTCGCCGGATACCGTTACACCGGTAAAATTGTTTGCAACACTCGGATTCGTTGACATTTGTCTGAGATCAAGCACCGCATTTTTCTCGCAAAAGACGTTATTTACGTTAAAATCCGCCTCCTTAGGAAGCGTGATCCGCGACTTTTCTGCCATCGTGAGATTATTGATACCGGAAAATGACAAGGTATCAATATGAGCTCCCGCTTTCACATTGACATTCAACTCACCTATCAGATCCGTCTTGTCAAAATCCGTTACATTACTATCTTTTCCCAGTGTAACATTTACATTTCCTGTCAATGTATGACCATCGGCACCCGCTGCATGAATCTCCGTGTCTACCAATTTGGAATCCAGTTCTATATCCACTTTGTCTTGTTCGGAATCGCGATAATAATCTCCTGCATAAATTGCAGCTATCTTAGTCTGGGATATGGGATTGACCACTTTAATCGTTGTGTGACTTCCCATCTTTCCTTCCTCTCCCTGGTACGCGCCACCGCTGATCAATGGCCTCACATCGTCCTGCAATGTACTGGTTCCTACTCTCGTATCTACCGCATCCAACACCAGCGTATGTCCCGCCGCATAAATTGTTGTCCCACGTGCATTCCCTGCCTGCGGCACCATTTGCAGCCACATATCACAAAACGTAACGTCCGCTCCCAGCTGAATCATACTGCGTATTTTCAAACCTGCTGACGTATCTGAACCAACAATCGTGATATCTTTATCAATAAATAATGGTTTCGGAGATCCGTCTTCGCACGTCTCGTATTTGGTGTAGGAGACTTCACCCACAAGTACAAGTGTCTGTCCCGTCTGAATCTGCTTCAAGGCCGTACGTATATTTTGATACGGTCTTTGGGCGGTTCCGTCACCTTCCGTAAGACTGCCTTCTCCATTTTCCACATAAACCTTAACTTCATCTGCTGCATCCGCCGCCTTAATGCCCATTGGAGCAGCTTGGTTCATAATTAACGCTAAAATCAATAATAATACACTTAATTTTTTTCTCATATCACACTTCCTTTTCTGGGGTTATAAGTTTACTTTGCTTCAATGTATCAATAAGACTTCCCACCTTGATTTTGGTATCAAGTTCTTCCTATATTTCTCGTTTGAGTGCCTCTTGCGGCGTTTCTCCCGGCTCAATTTTTCCACCGGGGAATTCCCAGCCGCCTTTCATATCTCCGTACCCTCTTTGGGTAGCAAAAAGTATTTCTTTTCCTTGTTCATCGACAGCTTCTATAACCGCCGCCACTACATGTATCGTCTTCATATCGTACCTCTATTCATTCACAAAATACTGATAAATATCTTCTCTCACCGGATGACTCATTTGAAGTTGAAAATTCATAATGGGAAGAAATCTTCCTTTGTCATCATACATTGTACTCTTTGCAATATCCTCTTTTTTGTGATACTTCACTATATCTTCGAATTCCAAGTTCTACTATATCTTTCATTTGCCGGATTCTGGGATACAAATTCCAGACAAGCTTCTTCCCTGTCCGTCATTTCTCCGCTATACTCCTTATCAATCATTTTCAAAAAATGATAATAATTTCCTGCGTATTGAATCAAAATGAATCGTACTTGCACCGGGAATAACGCGGCTGCCTTCCCTCAAATATCTTCGGATATTATCTTTATTGTAACTTCTGTCTCCGAATAGTGCAATTGGAATCATGAAATTATTTTTATAATTTCCAATAAAATCGAGAATTACAACATATTCCTTCCCCTCTGCTTTTCGGAGGCCACGCCCCAACTGCTGAATAAATACGATCGGCGATTGGGTTGGGCGAAGCATAATTACTTGATTTACTTCAACAATATCGGTTCCTTCCGAAAAAATATCAACGGTAATCAAATAATCAAGGTAGTCATCGTCTTCCGACTGCACATCCATCGTCAAGCGTTCAATCGCACGTGCTATTTTGCGTTTTTTTGTTTCGGCACTTAAAACTTTATACAAAGGAGCTGCCTTTTTCAATATTTATTTTTCCGAAAGTTTTTTTACGCTAACCTCACTGCAAAGATTCCACTTTGTTTTTTCGGATTCTCCTTAAAAATACGCAGCCTAACAAACATGCTGCAAATTCTGTAATCGGAAATGCCCACCAAATAAGTGACACCCCAGCCTGCCCATTTTTTACTAAAACAGAAAAAATTTCTGCTAACGGTAAAATAATAATCATCTGCCTGAGAAGTGAGATTACAAGCGATTCCATTCCCCCATCTAACGCCTGATAAATTCCCTGATATGCAACATTAATTCCCGCAAAAAGAAAACTGATGGAAATAATTCTCATGGCTCCAACAAAATACTCTCTGGATGATCCGGCATTAAACAAGGCAGCAAATTGTCCCGGAAAAACTTCTGTAATAAAAATCCCTAAAATCATCAAGCCAATCGAAAAAATAATACCATATTTCATTCCGTCCTGAATTCTTTTTTTACTTCGCATTCCATAAGCAAATGCAAGAATCGGCGTAATCGCATCCCTCAATCCAAAAGCAAGGAACAAAACAAATTGCTGCACTTTATAGAAAAGCCCATATGCAGTCTGTGCAGAAGCATCAAATTTCAATATCAGATTCATCACATATACCATAATGGACATAAGTGCCTGTGCAATAATCGCCGGAAGACC
>ENA-UEPL01002752-UEPL01002752.1-human-gut-metagenome-genome-assembly--contig:-NODE-2752-length-11125-cov-2.453747_pt1 | contig 11125 bp, 8 predicted proteins | sample MGYA00242896_ERZ507908 | MGnify/ENA primary metagenome ERZ507908 (study PRJEB26167, sample SAMN06115518) | human gut metagenome | host: Homo sapiens | place: China:Chongqing | collected 2015-08-20...
CTGCTTCAGACGTTCAGCGTTAAACTGATGAATTCCGAGAATGCCGATTCCGCCGGCATGATAAAGAATTCTTCCTGCAAGTTCCAATGCATTTTCACCGCGGGTACCGGTTCGTAACAGCACTGCCAGCAATTCAACGTCACTTAAATGTTCGGCTCCGAGACGGGAACACTTTTCATATGGTCGCTCATCTCTCGGCATTTCTCTTATGGTATTTGATTGATTCATATTATTCTTCAGATTCGCACGACATTTTTACAGACTCAGTCAAAAGACAGATTCTGTAAATTATAAGAAACGATATATGATAATGGAAAGAATCACGCCAATGATACTTGCCATGGTTATCTTTATTGACAGACCAAATGTTATGACCATTACTCCGAGATTCAGAACGATCGGATCGTCTATCCCGAAAGATTGTCCATAGCCCAGCCAGGATAAAGCCGGCACCCCTTTTGCCAGTTCACCAATAAAGCCACCAAGAACTACTCCTGCCAGCAGAAGCAGAAATAAAGCCCAGGCGTTTTTACTTCCTGCACCTTTCATATGTACTCCTCCTCGTTTTTCCTATCTAAAAAACTCAATACATTTTATCACATTTCAGAAAAAGTGTATAGGTTTATGATATTAAAAAATTCTTAAACTTCTTTTCATTTTTTTACATAAAATGATCAGATTAGATAAAAAATTAAGATTCCATCTTGAACGGATGATAAACGGAAGCAATCATTTCGGCTGCTTTGATTCCGTCCATAGCCGCAGAGGTAATCCCGCCTGCATAGCCTGCGCCTTCGCCGCAAGGATAGATCCCGCGGATTTCGCTCTGAAGGGATTGGTCTCTTATAAGTCGTACAGGCGAAGAAGTCCGGCTTTCTACTCCCGAGATGACGGCATCGCACCGCGCATATCCGGGAAGCTTGTGGTCAAAGATCTGAATTCCTTCTGTCAGCGACTCTGCAATGAATTCCGGAAAAATATTTCTGACGTTTGCAAGTTGATACATACCTTTTATATGCGGAGTGACTGTACCCAGATGCGCGGAAGGTCTGTTTTCACAGAAATCCCCAAATAACTGTACCGGAACTTTGCCGTTTCCCTCGAGATATGCCGCTTCTTCAAGCTTTCTCTGGAATTCGACACCAGCGAGCGGATGATCACTTCCAAAATCATCGGGTGAAACAGTAACGATCACTGCAGTATTGGCATTCTGGCTATCCCGGCGGCTGTAACTCATTCCGTTAACGGCAAGCCGGTGTTCTTCGGAAGAAGCATTTACGACATATCCGCCCGGACACATACAGAAGGTATATACGCCTCTTCCATTATCAAGATTAGCAGTCAGTTTATACGGTGCTGCAGGAAGAAAGGAAGGATAATCCTTACCGTATTGATCCTGATTGATCATTTCCTGAGGATGTTCGATTCGTACACCAACAGCAAATGCCTTCGGCTGCATTGGAAGGCCATGCTGATATAACATGGAAAAAGTATCCCGTGCACTGTGACCAATGGCAAAAACTGCAAGATCTGTATCGAGCAGATATGTTTCCTTCTTTTGCGAATCGTAGATTTTAAGTTTGCGGAGAATCTTTTGACCGTTGTCGGAATGTGTCTGAATATCAGTGACTTGTGAGTGAAACCGTACTTCTCCACCATGAGCACAGATATATTTCCGCATTTCTTTTACAACTGCAGAGAGCACATCGGTACCGATATGAGGTTTGCTCTCGTAGGTGATGGATTCCGGAGCACCGTGTTCGGCAAAGATACGTAGTACTTCATGGTTGCGTCCGAATTTGTCTTTTACCAGAGTGTTCAGTTTTCCGTCAGAAAATGTTCCGGCGCCACCCTCACCGAACTGAACATTTGATGAAAGATTCAGCTGTCCGTTTTCCCAGAATGCTTCCACATCTTTTGTACGCTGATCTACATCGGCTCCGCGTTCCAGAAGAATTGGCTGATATCCGTGCGCAGCGAGCATATAACCACAGAACAGTCCGGCAGGACCTGTTCCGATAATGACCGGTCGGTGTGTCAGTTCCTCTGTCCCTTTTACTTCGAAATGGTAGCTGTCCGGCTTAACCTGGAACTGTATCTGATTATTTTTGACCGTTTTCTTAACTTTTGCTTCATCTCTTACCTGGACATCTACAGAATAGACATAGTAAAGAACAGGCTTTTTTCTGGCATCGATCGACTGTTTGCGGATTTGAAAACCCTGAAGTTCCTCTTTTTTTATGCAAAGTGTTTTTAAAATCTTGTGTTCAAAATCGTCTGATGTATGTTCAATATTCAGTTTCATCTGGTTGATCCGAATCATATGTTTTTACTCCTTTACAGTTTGTCATCTATCTGATGATATATCGTTTGCAGCAGCAGTTCCGGCAAGATAACCGGTCGCCCAGGCCCATTGCAGATTGTACCCTCCGCAGATGCCGTCCACATCCAGCAATTCCCCGGCAAGATAAAGGTGCCGGACATAACGGGATTCCATAGTGTCGGGAGTGATTTCTTCTGTTGAGATTCCTCCGGCACAGACTTGTGCATTATCAAAACCATTAGTGGTATCAATTGTTACTACGTTATTCTTAACTACCTGAACAAGACTTTTTATCTGTGTATCCGACAGATCACCTGTCAGTGTATGCATCCGGATGCGTGCCTGTTCTAAAAATCTTGGGATCAGCTTCTGGTGAAAGATTCCAAGAAGATAATCTGCGCAGGTCATCTGCTCTCTTCCATTTCTACGTTTCAGCAAGAACTCAAAAAATGCCTCTTCCGTAAAAGCGGGCAGGAAATCAATGCTCACTTTTGCATCCTGTTTTAAATACAGAGATTTGGCAATATAGCGGCTGATCTGGAAAACCGGTATTCCGGAAATGCCGTAAGCCGTAAGCTGTAATTCCCCGTGATCGGAAGCTGCCGGTTGTCCATGGCATACTGCAGTTACGACAGCATCCGTACGGACCCCTGCGGCTTTGGCAAACGGATGATTCTTTACTTTTAATTGAACCAGAGCAGGTACGACCGGAACCATCGTATGTCCGAGCTCCTTTGCAAGTGCATAACCACTTCCGTCGGATCCGAGCCTGGAATTCGCTTTTCCGCCGCAGGCAAGGATTACGGCATCTGCCTTTTGCTTCTGATGATCCGTCTGTACTGTAAAACCATGAGATGTCGGAACAATACCCGTTACCGTTACGTCAGTGGTGATTTTCACATGCAGACGATCCAGTTCTGATTTCAACAAATCAAGAACGGTGGAAGCCTGGTCGGAATAAGGATAGACGTAATTTCCTCTTGCCTTTGTCAGAAGCCCAAGAGATGTGAAAAACGCAATGGTGTCTTCATAGCCGAATTTCTGTAATACTTCTTCTACAACGGAAAGATTGTCGCTGTGGAAATAAGAGGCGTTCATATCTTTGTTTGTCAGGTTGCATCTCCCGTTTCCGGTTGCAAGGATTTTTTTGCCTGCGCTGTCTTTCTTTTCGTATATCAGGATCTGTGCCTGCGGGTTCGTCCTTGCGGCTGCAATTGCCGCCACAAGACCGGAAGCACCGCCGCCAATGATTGCTATTTTCTTCATATCTATTCTTCCAAATATTGCAATGATTATATATATTGAGGGTTACAAAGTTACAATTCCGGCACGTACCAGATACTCTAATGACATCAGTATTCCAAGCTTGGCATGCGGCCAGGTGAGACCTCCCTGAAAATATACGGCATACGGCGGTTTGATCGGTCCGTCTGCGCTCAATTCGATGGATGATCCCTGAACGAAAGCACCTGCTGCCATGATAACGTCAGAATCATATCCCGGCATCGGCCATGGTTCCGGAGTTACATAGGAATCGACCGGTGCTGCTGCCTGAATTCCTTTGCAGAACTCAATGACGCCTTCCGGAATTCCAAATTCTACAGCCTGAATGATATCGTGTCTGCTTTCTGTGCTGTTTGGAATAACAGGGAACCCCAGTTTTTCATAAATATTAGCTGCAAAGATTGCACCTTTTAGTGCAGCTGCTGCCACTGTCGGGGCAAGGAATAATCCCTGGTAAAAATCTTTCATGATACCAAGAGATGCACCAACCTCTCTTCCGAGGCCCGGGGAAGTCAGTCGGTATCCGCATGCATCGATCAGATCTTCGCGACCCGCGATATACCCGCCGATCGGGGCAAGTCCCCCGCCGGGGTTCTTAATCAGTGAGCCGACTGTCATATCTGCACCGACATCACTTGGTTCGATCGTTTCGACAAACTCACCGTAACAGTTGTCCACCATACAGATCAGATCCGGTTTGAGCCGTTTGACAAATGCGATCAGCTCGCCGATCTGCTCAACCGAAAAGCTCGGTCGTGTCTGATAGCCTTTGGAGCGCTGGATTGCAACCATCTTTGTTTTCTCGTTGATTGCTTTTTTGATATTTTCGTAATCAAAGGTTCCGTCTTCCAGAAGATCTACCTGAGAGTAAGTAATGCCATATTCTGCAAGGGATCCATTTGACGGGCGGATACCAATGACTTCTTCCAGCGTATCATATGGTTTTCCGGCAGGTGCCAGAAGCTCATCACCCGGTCTTAGGTTTGCTGCAAGAGCCAGTGCCAGTGCATGTGTTCCGCAAGTGATCTGCGGACGTACCAGAGCGCTTTCGGTATGGAAAATAGACGCATATACTTTTTCGAGGGTATCTCTTCCCTGGTCATCATAACCATAACCGCTGGCATAATTAAAACATCCTGCGCTGACGCGGTTATCCTGCATTGCTTTTACTACTTTTAACTGATTGTATTCGGCAATCTTATCAATTTTTTCAAAACGTTTTTTCAGGTCTTTTTCTATTGTATTTCCGAACGAAAGGACTGTTTCACGGATGCCCATTTTGCTATAAATTGTGTTGATCGGTGTCATAATCTATATTTATCCTTCTTTCTGATTTTTTATTTTGATTTGTCGTAAATATTTCGAGAAAATCAACGGACTTCCAGCAGCTTGAAACGCAGGGATTCACACATAGCATCAAATGTTGGATTAATGGATGGAATCTGTTTCAAAACCGTTTCTGCCTCACGGTATCTTCCCATGTCATATAAAAGAGAAGCTTTATTAAGATCAAACATTGCCTGCTCGCCTTCGTACCGGATCATGGATTCCAGGCCGAGCAGTTCGCGGTAAGCAAAAGCAGTGTCCTGATTACGTGAATATATTTCCATCAGTTCATTCATTTTTCTCAAAAATTTGGATTTTCCTCTTAACTTTTTCTTCAGCATATTCTTCCCTCCAGATGCGAGAGCATTGCCTTTAGGATCTTGTCTTCATCATAATCATACACTTCTTTCTGAATCCACGTCACCTGACGTTCGCGCCGGAACCAGGTGAGCTGACGTTTGGCAAAATGCCGGGTGTCACGTTTGATGGTATAGACAGCTGTGTCCAGATCACATTCCCCGTCAAGATATGCCAGGATTTCTTTATAACCGAGTCCCTGCATGGAAACCATCTCTTTCGTACAGCCAAGTTCTTTCAGGTGTTTTACTTCGTCAACGAGTCCCTCTTCTATCATCTGGTCTACACGCCTGTCAATTCTTGCATACAACTGCTCTCTTGGCGCATTCAGAACAAAATAGACGAATTCATACGGGGATTCTTTCCGACGTTCCTCTTCGTTGTGTTCTGACATTTTCTGCCCGGTCTGACGGTAATATTCCAGCGCACGGATCACTCGTTTCACGTTATTGGCATGAATATCTTCTGCGGATTTCGGATCAACTTTTCGCAGCATATTATGCAGGCATGCTGCCCCCTTTTCCTTTACAAGATTTTCCAGCTCTGCCCGGTAAGTGTCATCCTGGGCGGTACCGGTGAAATCAATATCGTACAGTAATGCCTGGATATAGAATCCTGTTCCGCCGACAACGATTGGAATATGTCCGTTGGCATAAATCTGTTCCATTGCATTTTTAGCCATCTGTTGAAATCGGACGACATGGAATTCATCCCATGGTTTCAAATCATCTATCAGATAATGAGGAACACCCTGCATCTCTTCCGGGCGTATCTTGGCAGAACCAATATCCATGTATTCGTATACCTGCATGGAATCGGCAGAAATAATCTCCCCGCCAATCACTTTTGCTAGTCCGATCGAAGCTTTTGTCTTCCCAACGGCCGTAGGCCCTGTTAGTACTACTAGTGGTTTCTTCTTCATTTTATACGATCCTCTTGAATTTCTTTTCTAATTCTCTCTTTGTCATTGCGATAATGGTTGGTCATCCATGCGGGCAATGATAGGGGTTGTCCAATGATAACAGTTCACCGATCAACGCATCAACTTCTTGCACGGATAATTTCATATTTCCTTTTACGGCAGCCTTGCATGACATCGAAGCAATCTTTTCATCAATGAGATCTGGAGACTGATTGCGGGCAATCTCATCCGAAAGGCTGTCCAGCATTTGGATCAGCAGTTCTTTTTTCGCAATACTGAACAGATTATCTGGAACAGCACGGACTGCATAAGAGTCCTGTCCGAACTCTTCAATCTCGAACCCTATCCTTGTAAACCGGTCCATATAAGTGTTCAGCAATTCTGCTTCCCGCATACTTAAATTCAATACAATCGGCGGACTGATCATCTGCGAGGTGAATTCCCTGGTTTGCATAGATTTCAGAGTTTTTTCATACAGAACCCGTTCATGCGCTGCATGCTGATCGATAATATACAGACTGTTATCGTATTCCACCAGCCAGTAGGTTTCGAATACCTGACCGACTACTTTATATTTCTGCATGGCCTCTCTGGTAAGCAGATGATCTTCGAAAAGTTCCATTTGTTTTGGTGGTTCTGACGCAGTTGTCTGTGTTGATATTTGCGGTCTGACGGCAGTATTCTGCATGTAAGGTGTTTTTTCTTCTGCAATAGTTTGTATCGTATTTACCGGTTGTTTTGTTACAGCCTCTTCTTTTTTCTTCTTTTCTTCATGCTCAGCCAGTACCCGTTCTTTCATTTTGGACATGAAGTATTCCAGATTATGTTCCGGAGCAGACTGGACGGCTGTCTTTGGTTCCGGAGCAGACTGGACGGCTGTCTTTGGTTCCGGCATCTCTACATGCGGAATCAGTTCTTTTTCGTGAAGTCCCTGATCAACTGCCGAATAGATAGCGTTATAGACTTCCTGTTGATTGTTAAAGCGTAATTCCATCTTCGTCGGATGTACATTGACATCTACATGTTCTCCGTCAATCTCTATATGCAGTACCACAAACGGATACTTATGCTGCATGGTAAAATCCTTATATGCATCCTCGATGGCTCTGGAAATGATACTGTTTCTGGCATACCGGCCATTCACATAATAATTTTCAAAATTCCGGTTTCCTCTGGAGATGATTGGTTTTCCTAAAAATCCGGTAATTTTAAGTCCCGGTGTATCGTATTCTGCTTGCAGAAGATTTGAAGCAATTTCGCGTCCGTAAATGTGATAGATGACATCTTTCAACTTTCCGTTACCGGATGTATGTAATTTGGATTGTCCGTTATTAATAAACTGAAACGAAATGTGTGGATGAGAAAGTGCAAGTCGCGTCATCAGGTCTCCGACATGGCTCGCTTCGGTCATCGGTGTTTTCAAAAACTTCCTTCGGGCAGGTGTGTTATAAAACAACTGCCGTATGATAAAGGTTGTTCCATCCGGTGCACCGGTATCTTCCAGATTTTCTTCTTTGCCGCCTGCAATACGGTATAACGTGCCAAATGTCTGATCTTTTGTTTTTGTGATCAGTTCTACCTGTGCAACTGCCGAGATACTGGAAAGTGCCTCTCCGCGGAATCCCAGTGAACCGATGTGAAGCAGATCATCGACAGAACGGATCTTACTCGTTGAGTGCCGCAAAAACGCAGAGCGTACATCTTCCCGGTCTATTCCGCAGCCATTGTCTGTAATACGCATGAACGAGATCCCGCCATCCTTAATCTCTACGACAACTGCTGTAGCACCGGCATCAATGGCATTTTCCACCAGCTCTTTTACAACAGAAGCCGGTCGTTCGATCACTTCTCCTGCTGCAATCTTATCAATTGTAATCGGGTCTAACACCTGAATTTTACTCATCGTTTACCACCTGTTTTTTAGTTTGTTCTGAAGTTGATATAATGTATTCAATGCATCGATCGGAGTCAGATTGGCAAGATCCAGTTCTTTGATCTCCTTGATGACATCATCATCTTTTACAGTATCAAAAAGTGACATCTGGGCAAGATCTACCTCATCAAAATGCTTTGCCTTTGGTTTGGATGCTTCCTGCCCCTGCACTTCGATCTCTTTGATCTTACCGGTTACATCTGCCTGTACCAGTTCTTCTACGATCTCTTTTGCTCTGTCTGTAACTGACTGCGGAACACCTGCAAGCCTTGCAACCTGGATTCCGTAACTTTTATCCGCACCGCCCTTGACAATCTTACGCAGGAAGATGATATCGTCACCTTTTTCCTTTACGGCAATACAGTAATTGTTAACATTTTCAATTTTTCCTTCCAGTTCAGTCAGCTCATGATAATGTGTTGCAAATAAAGTTTTTGCTCCTAACAATTTGCTGTTACTGATATATTCAATCACTGCCCAGGCAATACTCAAACCGTCAAAGGTACTGGTACCGCGACCAATCTCATCAAGGATCAGAAGGCTCTTATTCGTCGCATTTCGGAGAATATTGGCCACTTCTGTCATCTCCACCATGAAGGTACTCTGTCCGCTTGCAAGGTCATCTGAAGCACCTACACGGGTAAAGATACGGTCAACTACACCGATATTTGCCGAAGAAGCAGGGACAAACGAACCGATCTGTGCCATCAGGACAATCAGGGCTGTCTGTCTCATGTATGTTGATTTACCGGCCATATTCGGACCCGTAATAATGGAAATCCGTTCCTTTTTGTCATTCAGATATGTATCGTTACAGATGAACATGTCATTGGAGATCATCTTTTCGACTACCGGATGACGGCCGTCTTTGATATCAATGAGTCCTTTGTCATTCATCTTTGGTCTGACATAATTATTTTGTTCTGCAACCAGTGCAAGAGAGGCAAATGCGTCTAATTTTGCAATGGCTTTAGCCGTCTTCTGGATGCGGACAACTTCTTTTCCGATAGTATCTCTGACCTCGGAATAAAGCTGGTATTCAAGAGCATACAACTTATCCTCTGCACCAAGAATCGTATCTTCCAGCTCTTTTAATTCCGGTATGATATAGCGCTCTGCATTGGCAAGCGTCTGTTTTCTCTGATAATCCGCCGGTACCAGATCCTTATAGGAATTGGTCACTTCCAGATAATAGCCAAAAACCTTGTTGTATTTGATCTTTAGATTTTTGATGCCGGTACGCTCTCTTTCTTTCGCTTCCAGTTCTGCCAGCCACTTTTTGCCCTCGGTCTTGGCTTTTCTGAGGCGGTCTACTTCCTCATTGTAACCATCCTTTAAGATGCCGCCGTCTCTGGAAGATATCGGTGGTTCTTCACAGATTGCCGCATCAATATCTGCACAGATATCCGATAAACTATCGATATTTTCAGAAAGTTCCACCAGATTTTTTGACTTAAAGTCTGCCAGCACGGTCTTGATCGCCGGCAGCATGGCAACCGAATTTTTAAATGCCAGAAGATCACGCGGATTTGCCGTCTGATATACGATACGGGTGTTCAAACGTTCCAGATCATAGATCGGATTTAAGTATTCCCGCAATTCTTCTCTTGCCATCATATTATGTAAAAGTTCGTCCACGGCATCCAGCCGGTCAGTGATCAGGTCGGCATTGGTCAGGGGCTGTTCGACATCAGAACGGAGCATTCTTGCTCCCATGGCAGTCTTGGTCTTATCCAAGACCCAGAGAAGGGAACCTCTTTTTTGCTTTTCCCGCAAGGTCTCGACCAATTCCAGATTGCGTCTGGTCGAAGAATCCAAGAGCATAAAATTGCCATTGAGATAAGGCTGCACATGGTTGAACTGTTCCAAGGATGACTTCTGGATCTCGGTCAGGTACTTCATCAAAGCACCGGCAGAAATACTTCCCATAGGAAACTCTTCCAGACCAAGGGCAGACAGCCGACTGGTGTGGAAATGTTCCAGCAAGACAGCCACAGCCAGACGGTCATCAAAATAATGAACATCCAATTTTGCGATGGAGATCTGCATGCGTTCTTTGAGATCCGCAATATCGATACCGCTGATGGTAAAATTCTCATTGCAGATGATCTCCGATGGCAAATATTTATTGATCTCGTCCAGACAGGAACGGTTGGAATCCACTTCTGTAACAAAGAAATCCGCCGTCGTCACATCTGCGATCGACAGACCGTATTTGTCACCGTCGAAAAAGATGCCCATAATATAATTTTTCTTGGACTCGTCCAACGACATAGCATCCATCTTGGTGCCCGGTGTTACGATACGGGTCACGGCACGCTTTACCATGCCCTTGGCTTCTTTTGGATCCTCGATCTGTTCGCAGACAGCCACTTTATAACCTCTTTGTACCAGGCGTGTCAGATAGGTCTCTGCTGCGTGATATGGCACGCCACACATGGGAGCACGTTCCTCAAGCCCACAACTTTTTCCGGTCAAAGTCAGTTCCAGTTCCTTGGATACGATCTCCGCATCCTCAAAGAACATTTCATAGAAATCACCCAGACGATAAAACAGGATACAGTCCGGATTGGCATCCTTAGTCTGTATGTAATGCTGCATCATGGGCGTTAACTGTTCAAAATCTACACTTTTATGATTCATAATTCACCTGATATCTCTTTATAATCTCTTCTGCAACTTTCATGCCATCCATGGCAGCAGACGTGATCCCGCCTGCATAACCGGCACCTTCTCCGCAAGGATATATCCCCTCCACACTGCCGACAAAGGATCCGTCTCTATGGATGCGGATAGGCGAAGATGTCCTGCTTTCAATGCCGGATAATATGGCATCTTTTCGGTCAAAGCCTGTCATTTTATGCCCGAACAAGGTCATGCCCTCCACAAAAGATGCATTGATCTCCTCAGAAAAAAGTTCCCGCAGATTGGCAAAATCTGTCTTTCCCTTGGTAAGCGAAGCAAAATCGCCATAGGAAGA
>ENA-UEPL01002753-UEPL01002753.1-human-gut-metagenome-genome-assembly--contig:-NODE-2753-length-11119-cov-5.673882_pt1 | contig 11119 bp, 7 predicted proteins | sample MGYA00242896_ERZ507908 | MGnify/ENA primary metagenome ERZ507908 (study PRJEB26167, sample SAMN06115518) | human gut metagenome | host: Homo sapiens | place: China:Chongqing | collected 2015-08-20...
TCGTATCTTTGATACATTGTTAGGGTGTTTGTTAAAATTTTTGTTTAATCCGAGTCAACCATTTTCAGGAAAGTACACAAAAATAAATAAGGTTATGAAAACAATACTACATAAAGCCGAGAGTCGCGGTTTCTTCGACCACGGATGGTTAAAAACCCACCACACCTTTAGTTTCGCAGATTACTACAATCCACAACGAATTCATTTCGGGGCATTGCGCGTACTTAATGACGACTGGATAGAAGGAGGAACGGGTTTTGACCTTCATCCCCACAAAAACATGGAGGTGATCTCCATTCCCTTGAAAGGCGATTTGGAACATCAAGACAGTTTGAAACACAAGGACACGATCAAAGAAGGTGAGATTCAAGTCATGAGTGCCGGAACCGGAATAATGCACAGCGAGTACAACCGGAATGACGATCGGCCTACCGAATTTCTGCAAATCTGGGTATTCCCGAACAAGCAAAACGTACCACCACGGTATGAGAACGCCGTGATTTCTGATCTAATCCGCAAGAATGAAATCAGCGAGATCGTATCTCCTTATCCCGGTAATGACAAAGGATTATGGATTTATCAACAAGCTTGGTTCTCGATTGCCGACCTGGACAAGGATTCTTTACAACTCTACAAGATGAAATCAAAGGAGAGCCTAGGCGTGTATATCTTTATTATTGAAGGAAGTATCATGATTAAAGACATCGAACTCAGGCGACGAGACGGGATCGGCGTGTACGACACGGAAGAAGTGGAATTCAAGGCAACCGAGAAATCTCGGGTATTACTTATTGAGGTTCCACCACATCAATAAATAATAACATGTCTTTATTCAAATTTCACCATATCCGCCAACTGGACAAAATAATCATTTGACCAAATATCCAATTCTTTGGGATTCTTGACGAAAGGCAACACATCACTTTTTACCTGATTGATATTTACCGAAACCAACCTGTCCTTCAATTGAGTAATAAAAGCATCATGCTCTATCTTTTCATTATTAAACAAGAAAGTACGCTCGGCAAGATGCGTAAAGCCTAGAGGTATATTGTGACGGACATACCATTCAAAATCATACCAATCACGACCTTTCACCCGATTTTTCCATGCCCGGTAAACCAATGCATGCATTTTTCCGGCAAATAAATCAGGAAGAACGAAACAACGTGTCATAAAAGAATGAGGTTGCAAAAGAAGTTTCTGCTCAGTTCTAAACTTCAAAGGAGGTTGGGTATCAACCTCAATCTTTATTTTTATAGATTTATCCGTCTGAAAAGAAATATCATAAACATCCGTATTATCTTTCAAAAAGGCAGACTCTACTTTTCCAAAATTCTTTTTGTCTTTCTTTTTAATTTCCACGTCTCTTCCCACAATAGCGAACTCATCTATTATAGGTTGAAAGTATTTTGTGAAATCGAACTTATCATCAGGAGCAAGAAGGGAAAAATCCATATCTTCACTAAAACGCTGAAGACCATGAAAAATCCGAAGGCAAGTACCCCCGTAAAAAGTTGCAACATCAAAAAAGCCACCATTATAAAGCCCAGCAAGTATCATCTGCTGGTTTACCTCAAAAATGGCATTCCGTTTCTGTTGTTCGGTAGATAAATCGTATGCAAAAAGCATATTGTCGAAAATATCATTTTTCATTTCAACATCAATTTTAGCAATGTTCGTATCGACTCCGCCTTTTTAGCGACCTTCCTATATTACTCAAATATTTCAGCGTTCATCTGTTTGAATTCCTCCAGTTCCATCCGAATATCCTCTTCCAAATAAATTTCAGCATCCTTCAGATAACGGAGATTTACTTTGGGTGAGTTTGCTATCAAATCACACAATGCCTTTTCGGGAGTTGCCATTACAAAAGCATAATCTTCTTTTTTCATACTAGTCAAGCCTACTGGAAACGCCTCTCTTGAGATATTCGTATATTCAAACCTCCCCAAAGGTGTATCAAAATCCCTAGAATGTTTCAGAGTCATTGATTGCTTCGTGTACACCGTTTCCGGTATCAAGCCGTAATAACGCAGGGCCGATGACATAGAAACATACGAAGGTGCATAAAGATGATTGGCAATCAATTCTGTTGATAAAATCTTACCTGTTATCTCCGGATTGCACACGTAAAGCCCTCTTTTGAGACGAATGATTTGCTTATCTCGCTCAAGTAACCTGACTTTTTGATTTCCTCTCTTGATATGAGGGAAAAGAGATTCCAATGCAGAAACCGTTACAGGTATATTCCCTAATCGTCGTAATGGATTATTCATAATGTAAAGATAGCTATTTTTCGAACACAAAAACATATTACACACGTTTTTCTGTACAAAATAATGCCATAAAAGCATCTATCCATACCGGAATCGCCTACATCATTGCAATCTTCAACCATTATGACGCCATCGTGAAAAGCGAAAATTTTAAAAGACGATTCCTTGAAATGGCAGCTATCAGTTTCGGTATCGGTTACACCTTGAGAGTATTCACCGGGACTAATTTATGACGCTTGGCCCGGATAAATAACAACCCAAGATAACAAAGGAATCCATTAAGTAGGAGTATCTCGAAACCGAATTTATACCCGAAAAGAAGTTGTTCCGAGTAACAATTGACCACGTAAGAAACCACCGGTGAAAGCAAACATACCCAAGGCAGATACTTTTCCCGTACCTGATACTTTGTAGTCAAACCAAACGTGAAAAGCCCCAAGAGAGGCCCATACGTATAACCTACCGCTTTAAAAAGAGACGATATTACACTCGAATTATTCAGTTCCCGGAAGAGCACAACCACGAAAATCATCAGTAACGAAAACATGATATGCACCCCGATCCGCTTTTTCTTCTCCTCCTTATTTCCCGGATCTATTTTCAGAAAATCAATACAGAAAGAGGTCGTCAAAGCAGTTAATGACGAATCAACCGAAGAATAGGCCGCAGCAGTTATTCCCAACAGGAAGAACAAACCGGCCGTAGCCCCGAAATAATTCAAGGAAAGGAAGGGAAACACGTCATCAGACTTACCGGGCAGCACGATACCTTCTCTTTCGGCATATATATAAAGCAAGGCCCCCAGCATCAAGAACAACACGTTCGTCACCAAGAATAAAAAAGAAAATGAAAACATATTTGTCTTACAATCCCGCAAGGAACGACAAGTCAAATTTTTCTGCATCATATTCTGATCCAACCCATTCAGGCAAACCGTGATCGCCACGCCTGCCAAAAACTGTTTCACCGTATTCTGTCCCGACCGCCAATCAAAATCAAACACCCTCGAAAGAGGACTCTCTTTTATAGCCGCAATAGCCGAAGAAAAATTGAAATCCAGAGCCTTATTTACCACCACGATTGTCAGCCCGACAGAGATCAGAATAAACACGGTTTGTAACGTATCGGTCCAAACGATCGTCTTAATCCCGCCCCGCACGGTATAAATCCACACGAAGACAATCGTGATTAACACGGTCAACCAAAAAGGTACGCCTATGGCATCAAAGAAAGCCAGTTGCAACACGCCAACGACCAAGAATAACCGGAAGGAAGCGCCCACCAATTGCGACACGATAAAAAAGAAAGAACCCGTCAACCGGGCCTTCTCCCCGAAACGAGTTCCCAACCAGGAATAAATAGAAACTAGGTTTTGCCTGTAAAACAAAGGTAAAAGCACGAGTGCGATCACGATATACCCCACGCAATTACCGAAAACCAAGGTCAAATAAGTCCAATGCGTATTACCGACTTCCCCGGGAATAGAGATAAAAGTCACCCCGGAAAGTGTTGTACCGATCATCCCGAAAGCCACCAAATACCAAGGGGAATTCCGGTTCGCTGTAAAAAACATCTCACTATTGACTTTCCTGGTTGTCACAAAGCCAACCAGGATCAACAATAAAAAATAAGCCAGCAAAACCGTTAAAACTAAACTCGTGGACACAGGCACTTTCTTTTAATTCCACGACAAATATAGTGTTTTACGCTTTCTTTCTATTCCGGAACATAAATAATTTCACCATTTTCAAGTTCATACGCAATCCCCACCTTCTTCCCTCGTTTCCCCGACTGGTTCTGATCTTCGGAAGGAGTGTACCGGTTGATCTTTTCGCCTTCCTTAGTAATGATCTCCATGTTCTCCTTTCCCGGATTCTTCACCATCGTGAAATCCTCTGTCGAGAGCATCTCTGTCATATTATACCTTGTCACCAATGCCACCATCAGAGCCACGGCAAACACCATCGCCACATCAAAAAGATTCGACACCGCACTAATCGGGTCATTATCCTCTTCTTTCTTTAACAGATTACGTTTCATCTCTTCTCATTCTTTTCATTCAACACTTCCACGAGACACTCCAAGTTAGTCATGTCCTGCAAATACCAACGTTGTTTCACCTGCTGGGTCAAGAAGCCGATCGCACCAGCCACCAACCCGATCACCGTCGTGGCAAAAGCAACCTGCATATTATAAGCCATAGAAGCAATATCTCCCGTGGACAAACCGACTAAAGCAGGTCCCATCGGGATCAAGGTACCCATCAAACCTAAAATCGGTCCTAACTTGGTCAACGTTTTAGATATAGCCAAATCCTTATCCGCCGCAATCTCGAAATTAGCCAACAAACGTTGAACTTGTGCTTTATTCTGCTGCTCCGCCAAGATCCGTTTCATAAACATCACTACCAAAGAATTACTCTTTTCCGGTAATTTCTCTGCAAAATGATCCACGTTATTCACGTGCAACGTCTCCATCTGTTCCCGGATCAGCTTATCCGTCTTGCGAATAGAAACATATTGACCAAAGAAACTCCCTACCAGCAAAAGGGAACGAAAAAACAACAAAATCAACAACACGATAACAGGCACTAACAATCCCGTTGAAATCCAAAACATGATATCAGAAATAGTATTCATTATCTTCTCAATTTAAAAGTTAGTTTTCTTTTAATTACATATACCATCCACCCTGCAATAGCTCCCACTAAAAATAACACGACACAACCGGTCAATGCAGACCAATCCACATCGCCTACTCCCTCCACTGCCGTCCTCCCGTTTACCGTAGCAATAATTCCTAAGATAGCAACCAAAGCATTTGTCAGGAAAAACAATTCCAAACGCAAGTCTTCTTCCGGCAACAACCACTTGATCAACCATCTTCCCAAAGGAATGACCACGAAAACAAACAAACCAAACAACCGAGCAATCAATTTAAATGAAACCCCTGGAAAAGAGAATATAGCCTGTGTCAAACCAAAGAATAAAACCGGAATAATCAACACTCCCGGAAACCAATACAACAAGCGATAAGCCACCATCATACGATTCTTCACCGGAGAATAATTTGCCACATGAACTGCCAACAGGCAGAATGCCATCTGCACAACAATCTCCAAAGTCAACACAACGGAAGTATCCAACATCAATTGATTGTCTGACAACCAATCAGCAATTTGTGTTTTTGATTGTTCAATAGCATAAGGCCACAGCAGGATCACAAATATAGTGGCAATACCAGCAGCGGCTCCCACCGCTACTGGTTTCCAAAAGGTTTGTTTCAACAAAAAATTAAATGCTCTCAACAATATTAATATCAATACAATTGTATCCATTGTTACATTCTGTTTCTACGTCTTTTACGCATCAAAACTGCCAAACCACCCAAGATTACAACAACACCGACAACAATCCAAACGGTATTCACCTTATTCGTGTGTTTTTGTGTCTCGGAAGTAATTTCATCCTTCTTCATCACGACACCTTTAGACTGATCTGCCGCAACTTCCCGCACATTCTTTATGCTATTCTGATATTGCTTGGCAGCCTCAGGAGTCGCTTTAGATGCGATAAAATCACGTAATTTGGCATTATCGCATACAAATCCGGAACAAGCCGGTTTATATTTCTGAATCAAATCCGTATGTAAATTCGATAAATCGGCCAATTGCTGATCCGTTGCCTTCCACATCCCCTTACGTGCCGTCTCCATCATAACAGCCGTGATTTCCTGTAAGGCTGCCGGACTCTGTTTCTCAAAGAAATCCTGTACCCCCAGATTAAATTTATCCTTTACATACACATTGTAAATCTCATCCCACATCTCGTTATCGATCACCGAAGGTTTCATCACGTTCCAACCGTATGTATTACGGACAATTTCAGCAAAACCGGCTGCAGAAGTTGCCTCACCCTTCATTTTCTCCTTGATATAAGAAGGGTTGAAAATCGTGGTTCTCGACTCCACGCCGATAGCCTCTTTCACCTCCTGCATCTTGTTGTTATTCCGATTCCGATAATCACTGAGATAAGCATCCGGATCTTTCCCTGTCACGTTGCGAACCGCCAGGTTCAAGCCTCCCATAAACTCGTACACGTGATCCAAACTCAACGCCCCCCACGTGTTACTCTGTCGGGGTTGAACCACCACGTCCGTGCGGGTCAGAGCCGCCTCGAAAGCAAACTGCTGGAATTTTTCCCAGTTCTTCTCGCTACCGTAATAAGCACCCATGTTATTCAAATAGGTGGCTGCAATTTCCGACTCATCTTCCCAGCGGTCTCCGGCATCAACCATCCCCTGTATTCCAGTTCCGTAACCACCATTCGCACCCCCGAAGACCCGGAAAGTTGAAATCTCACGAGCATCTTTCGGGGAAATACCTTTATCAATCAACGTCTTTTCCGCCTCCAGTACCCCGGCCGCCACTTGATTCTCGTATTGGTCATTCTTGGCAGCAGCAGCCATCTCCACGGCCCGATTCACCAAGAAAAGACGGGATGCAGCAATATCCCGCAACTGTCCGGAAGTCTGTACAACCACGTCAATACGCGGACGCCCCAAATCAGCCGACGGAATTAATTTCAAATCACTCACTCGTCCGAAAGCATCCCGCACGGGTTCCACTCCAAGCATATACAACACTTGGGCAATCGTGGCCCCGCCCGTTTCAATAAACTCTCCGGACCAAAGCGTGTAACTGACCTTTTTCGGAAACTCCCCATTATGCCGTTTCTGATACATCTCGATTGTACTCTTTGCCAACTGTATCCCTTTTTCCCAAGCTGATTCCGTCGGCGTCTCCTCTGCATTTATAGCAAAAAGATTCCGTCCCGTTGGCAAAGCATTCGGATTCACGATAGGATCACCCCCGGGAGAAGGAGCCGTGTAACCGCCATTCAATGCGTTCATCAACGACTGCAACTCACCATCCGGACTTTCCTGTAATGCCCGCTTATAATTATTCACGTTTTTCAACGTCCGTTCCACTTCCATAATAGCCAGCGCCTTGTTCACCTCTTCTTTGGAATATTCCTTGGCCTTCTTTCCCATCATCGCCTTCATCATGGCACTCATATCCGGGTTTCCTCCAGTCCCCTTGTTCACCTGCATTCCTCCAGTCTTCGCATCCGGGCCTTTCTGTTTCATCATATTCTTCATCATCCCGGACATCGGATGTTCCCCCTCTTCCTTCTTCACAGGCATGACTTCCGGTTGTTTTGCCGCGGCAGCCATCATCATCGCCATCATCCCTTTAGGAGCATTCCGGTTTTGATCGATTTCACGAGCCTGTGCCAGCTCTTCTTTCGTGATACCCGCCACCTGACAAATAAAACCATCATCCACTTTCTCCTGACCATTCAACAGTCTCCCCACCAATCGCTTGGCCGGATCAAGATAACGTTCGGTAAAAATAGTTTTCCGTTTCAACACATCAGCGTCCGCCTTACCTCTCAACCGATCTAACCCGAACAACCCGTAAGCTATCGGATCGGTTGCCATCGAGTAAACAGACGATTCAATGCGGGCAGCCTCGTATGGAACTCCCATCGTGTACAATTGTCCGGTAACCTTCTCTGCCGCCAGCTCGTCTGCAAAATTCTCGATCTTCAATATTTCTTCTTCCGTGTAGGGAACGTTCAACACGCTATCCAACCCCAACTCCCGATGCATTCCCAAGGAAACAGCCAGTTCCTTCACCGACAAGGCAGCTTTCTCCACCTCCTTCGGATCAGCCGTACCTTTCTCCGGATAGGCTTTCTGATTATATATCTTTATTCTTTCCGTCAGATTCCGATAAATGCCCCTCACGTTACTCTCCATAAACGGGGGAGTCAAATAAGATTGCAACACGCCATACCCGCGACGTTTGGCAATCATCCCCTCACCCACGTTACCGATAGAATAGATGTAAAGATGAGGCACGCTCCCCACCAATCGATCAGGCCAATCCAAATCACACAAAGCAGCCTGTTTTTTGGGTGTAAACTCCAAACTGCCATGTGTTCCGAAATGAATCATAGCATCCGCCTTGAACCCGTACTGCATCCACAAATAAGCGGCCACGTAGGAATGAGGGGGTGCGACATCCGTCCCGTGTACAATCTGGAAGGCATTATCCCCACCTCCGGCTGCCGGCTGTGGCATAATGACCACGTTCCCAAACTGAATTCGGGATACCCCTAACTTACCATCGGCAGTACTCATGTATTCCCCGGGAAACTCCCCGAAAGCAGCTACCACCTCGGCATATTTTTCCGGTCGTAAAGCCTGTTTCACCCAACTCTCGTACTCCTCTTTTGAAATCAGCAGCGGGTGACCCTCTTTCAGGAAACGATCCATCACCCCGTTCGCGTAAGTACCGAACACGGCTCCTTCCGCCATGATCATCTTCTCCAACTCCTTGGAATTTGCCGGAAGATTCTCTACCCTATATCCCTCTTCCTTCATCTTTTTCAAAAGATTATACAACGAGGGGACCACTTCCATCCCGGCAGCATTCATGGCACTTTGTCCCGGACCTTTATAATAGTAAATAACAACTCGTTTCTCGCTATTCGGCTTTTCCTTCAAAGCCAACGTCTTCTGAATATTCTCCACGTATGTCTTCAACCGTGAAGGAACTGCAAAAGAATGACGCAATCCCTCTTTATCCTCGTACTGGGCAAAGAGTGCCGACGTCCGGATGGCCCCGTCAATTTCCGGGGTAACGATACTCTGTGACATAAATCCTCCGGACATCCCCATCGGATCTTGTTCCCATTCTTTTACCAGACTATTTACTGTCAACGGGGCAAACAATAGGATATTACGTTCCTCCAGATATTTCACGACCTCATCCCCCAACCTACCATGAGCCATATTGATAATAGCATCCGGGCTAATTTCACGCACAAAATCAAGCAGACGCCGTAAAGACAAAACCGGGTAAACATTATACCCCACTCGCTCCAATGTATCAATCAATCCCGTGGCATCTGCCATCTGCCCGGTCACCACAATCTTTTTTGCCCCCTCTTTATATAATTGTTTACTCTTCAAATACTTCTCGTACTCTTCCACGGAAACAAAATCAAGCTCATCTCCCGACTTATCCACATCGACATGATACAACACATCCGAAGATCTCTCGATCGGGACTCCCGGCTCTTCCACGGAAATCAACTTCTTATCCATATTCTTCCGAATATAGTTCAGCATATTCTTGTAATTCCGTCTTCCACCACTCCCCAGATAACCCCGCAAAGCGACTTGGTCAACAGAATCAATCGTACATATATTATTCGCGGGATTCGTCGCCATTGTCGTGTACACGAGTACACCTTTATCTGCCGCTTTCTGTATCTGCTGCCGCTGTTCCTCCACGACACGCAACCCCATGCCATTCACAAACACCATATCAAAACCGGACAACCTATCCAGTTCCTCCACGGGAACCTCTTGCAATTTAATAAATGAATTGTCATTCGCCTTCGCAATACCTCCCATCGTAATCGTCTGAAAATTCACGAAAGCAATCTTGGTAGTTCCGAACCAGACATTGTACGCCCAGATCCCCAACAAGACAATAATTAAAAGACACCCCAACGCAAGCCACTTTTTTCTCATCAGTATTCTCTTTAATGGATTATAATTTTAATAAATCTGCAATATTCACCGACAACGTTCCAATAAACCCGATCCCCCTCTGCGGGGTCACCGATTGATCGGCTGTCACATTTTTATCCTTGAAATCAAACAGGTTATCAATACCTGCGATGAAACGGAAACCTTTTGGGAAACGAGCGCCAAAATTCAACGAACAGAAAGTCCGGCTCTCATATTCATTTTTCACGTAACCACCTGCACTATTCTTGTACCATGTCTCCACCGAAGACATCCACCGCCCGTTCAAAGCCACCGACAAACCAACCTTTCCGAACGTTTTGGAATAATTTGCCGTAAAAGTCAAACTATGCGGACGATCACTAGCCATATTATACCCATCCACTTCTGAATGTACATCAATATAAGCGTAAGCACCTTTTAGGGTCAAACCACTTTTAAAACGGAACTGCGCCATCACGTCAACCCCCGTTCTCGTTGCATCATCTGCATTATAATATTGCTGATCTTTCCCGTCCGAAGTTAAGCCCAAAGCGATCTCGTCAAAGAATCTCGTATAATAACCGGAGACGGAACCATTAAAAATTCCTTTCGTCACCTCGGCCGAAAACGTTCCCTGGTGACTGATCTCAGGCTCCAAATCTTCGTTACCGTATATCATGAAAAATCCCTGTCCGCCCATATCATATTCACTATGCAATTCTTTCAAAGATGGTATACGAAATCCCATCCCGTAGCCACCGCGCAGCGTCAAAACACCATATTTATACATCAACGAAATTTTCGGGCTGGCGTGAAAACCATATTTCGAATGACAATCCGAACGAACCCCAGCCAACACACTAAACGAATCACTTACCTTATAATCCTCCTGCAAATACAAAACATACGTCTGGGCATCAAATTTCTTCCCCGAACCGTTATCAAACCAATAATGTTGCAATTTCTGCGTATTCACTTCTATCCCGGCTGTCAAGGTATGTTTTTCATGGATATATCCAGTATAATTCAACCGAACGGTATTGGTTAAATCTCCAAAAACCTTTTTAGAAGGCAATGAAGTAGTATAAACGTAACGCTTTTCGTAATTCTCAAACACATACGAGAAATCCAGTATATGAGAATCATTAATAGCGTAATAAACCCGAGGATTTATACTGTAATTAGAAAAGCGATCCTGTTCTTTCTGCTCCACGTACTCCAACACTTCATTATTATAATAGGGCCCATTCAAT
>ENA-UEPL01002763-UEPL01002763.1-human-gut-metagenome-genome-assembly--contig:-NODE-2763-length-11094-cov-6.146592_pt1 | contig 11094 bp, 10 predicted proteins | sample MGYA00242896_ERZ507908 | MGnify/ENA primary metagenome ERZ507908 (study PRJEB26167, sample SAMN06115518) | human gut metagenome | host: Homo sapiens | place: China:Chongqing | collected 2015-08-20...
GATCCGTAATGGAGTGGGATGCTGAGAAGGTCCGTTAAGACAGGAGAAGTAGTTGCGTACAAAGATTATCCTAGATTATTCACGGATCAGCCGTGAAAGTGGCTGAAAGCCACATAGTTACTGTATTTTAGCTGAATATTGCTTTTCACCTATCAAGTGAATGAAAAAAGAGCATCCACTTGTCTGTTATGATGGAATGACCGGGGATCTGATAAAGATCCAGCTGCGTGATGGAACACAGTATTCCTGCACCGGAGTAGCTGATTTTTTACAGCCGGTACTGGGTGAATATCTGCATGACTATCCGGAAATCCCTATTCTGCTTCGTGGTGATAGTGGTTTTTCTACGCTTGATCTATATAAGCAGTGCGAGGAAAACGGCACAAGCTATGTGATCCGGCCGAAGGAGAATGGCATCCTACGCGGAAAAGCATCCTATCTTGTGGATGAGCTTGATGAAATCACCAGGAATAACAAAGTGGATTATACGGTAGTTTATGGTGAATTCATGTACAAAGTAAAGTCATGGCCTTACGAACGGCGTGTGGTATGCAAGGTTGAAAAGCCGGAAAACCAGATGGTTTACATGTACACCTTTGTTGTCACAAACATGCGCAAACAACGCATTGATACCGTCCGTTTAAAACTGCTGAAGATTGCTGCAAAAGTAGTTCATTCAGCAAGATATATCACATTCAAGCTGTGTAGCAGCTGCCCTCATAAAAATGAATTCTATGAGACACTTTCAAATATCGGTAAGCTGAATATACAGCTGGAATAGTAACTATTAACGAACCTTGACAGCTTAATAACCGCTCAGAACTCTGCCACAGGGATTTTATACCCTTTTTGGAGATTGGTTGAGCGATATTTAGGCTACATGGGTCAATTTTTGGATTCATGGTACAGTTACCAGTTCAGATACTGTTCCGTGAATAATTCAGGATAATGATATTACAAGTCTCACATATTCTCTATCCGTTATTTTGTCAAAAAAACAAGTCCTATCGTTAGTTATCACAGTCTCTTCCACTTGACACAGTGGAAAAAAACGATATAATAAATTGAAAATGGTTTTTAATTTCAAAATGAACCGCTGCGGTTCATAGGGAAAGAAGATTGAAAAATAAAATTTTTCAATCGCGGGATTTGTGTCTGCGCGCACTTGACACAAACTCGGCATGCACAAAAAGCGTGCGCAGAAATGAGAGAAAAATGGCAGAACGTGTCAGATACAGAACGAAGCAACAGGAGCTGATCCGGGATTGTCTGGAAAAACATAGCGACCGGTTTGTGACAGCGGAACAGTGTATGGACTGTCTCAAAGCCGAAGGAATTCACGTTGGACAGACGACGGTTTATCGGGCTCTCGACCGTCTCACAGAGGAGAACGCCGTGATCAAAATTCCGGCAGTGGACGGCGCAGGTGCGCAGTACCGCTATATCGGAGAATTGAGGCCGGGCAGCCCGGGGCGGCTTGTCTGCCTGCAGTGCGGGAAGATCATTCCTCTGGAATGTAACAAGCTCCATGGATTTTCCGAACATATCCTGAAGGAGCATGACTTTGCGCTGGATTCCTCACATCTGATCTTTTACGGCTGTTGTCGGGAATGCCGCAAATTCAGGGAAACACAGGAAGGACTGCAGGATAGAAATGAGGATAAATAGAAAAAAGCAACTCGGGAAGCATGCTGTGATTTCCGGCATCAGAATGCCGCAGCCGCGTTGCAGACGGGTATCAGAAAGCGGCATCCTGCGTCGTGCGTCGTTGGCACTCTGCGCGTGCTTACTGTTTACCGCAGTGTTTGTCGGCTGCGGCACGGAAGCTTCTGACGAACCGGTGGATCCCAACAGGCTGCAGGTGATGGCGAGTTTTTATACGATGTATGATTTCGCACAGAAAATCGGCGGCGAGCACGTCCAGGTGACCTGCATGGTGCCGTCCGGTACAGAGCCCCACGACTGGGAACCGTCCACAAAGGATATTACCCGGATGGAGCAGGCGGACGTTTTTATCTATAACGGTGCTGGGGTGGAGCACTGGGTTTCAGACGTTCTGGCGGGGCTTTCCAATAAAAAAATGATTTCCGTGGAAGCGTCGCAGGGAGTGAGCCTGCTGCGCAGCGCAGAGGAAGAGGAGAGTCATGACCATGAGGCTGTGCATGCCGATGAGGACGAAGAGGACAGTCATGACCATGGGACCGCGCATGCTGATGAGGACGGTCACGATCATGCGGATGAAGAAGACGCCGCTGTGAGCAATGCGGCCGCGCATGAAGACGATGCCGCCGACCACACTGTTGTCGCCGCACCGGACGGTCATGACGCCCACGAGCACGGCGAGTATGACCCGCACGTTTGGCTGGACCCGATGAACGCAAAACAGGAAATGCAAAATATCTGCGAAGCGTTTTCTGAGGCGGATCCGGAGCATCGCGCAGACTATCAGGCAAATTATGAGAAATGGGCAAAACAGCTCGACGAGCTGGACGAAACCTATCAGACGACGCTGGAAAATCTGTCGGAGCGAAACATCGTTGTGGCGCATGAGGCGTATGGATATCTGTGCAGGCGTTATAACCTGACGCAGGTGAGCATCGAGGGCATGTCGCCGGATTCCGAACCCGACCCGGGACGGATGGCAGATATTATCGATTTTGTCCGGGCAAACAACGTCCGTGCGATTTTCTTTGAAGAGCTGTCCGGCTCAAGGACGGCGGAAACGGTAGCGGCGGAAACCGGCGTGAAGCTTTTGACCCTCAGCCCGATGGAAGGCCTAAGCGACAGACAGGAAGAAACCGGCGGAGATTATTTTTCCGTCATGGAAGAAAATCTGCAGCAGCTGACAGAAGCTTTGCGGTAAGGAGCAGACATATGAATGCGATAGAAATCAAAAATCTGCACTTTTCCTATGGAAAGGAAAATGTGCTGGACGGCGTCAGCCTTTGCCTGAAAGAAGGGCGGCTGGCGATTCTCGCAGGAGAAAACGGGGCAGGAAAATCGACGCTTTTAAGGCTTTTATTAGGAGAGCTCCCGATCGGGGAAAGCCCCAAAGGGGATCAGGAGGAAGGCAGCAGCGACGGCAGCATTGAGATTCTGGGGCAGGACATCCGACAGTTTAAAGACTGGTCGAGCATCAGCTATGTGCCGCAGAACGGGATGGGTGGCTGGAAGGATTTTCCGGCATCCGTGGAAGAAATCGTGCGCGCAAATTTATATAAGCAGATCGGATTGTTCCGGTTTGCGGGGAAAAAAGAGCGGCAGCAGGTAAGAGCTGCGCTGGCGCAGGTGGGAATGGAGGAATACCAGAACCGTTTGATCGGCAGACTTTCTGGCGGACAGCAGCAGAGAGTGCTTCTGGCACGCGCCCTGGTCAACGAGCCGAAGCTTCTGATTCTGGATGAGCCGACGTCGGCATTGGATGAAAAAAATGCGTCACACTTTTACCAGCTGCTCAAAAAAATCAATGCGGAGAAAAGGATCACCGTCCTGATGGTGACGCATGACCTCAAACGTGCATCGTCCTATGCAGATGATATCTGGGTGCTGGAGGACGGAAAGGTAAAACAGGAAGCTGGGAAAGGAGAGGGGCAGGCATGAGAATTTTTGAGTATTTGTTTATGCAGCGGGCGTTTGTTGTCGGAATTTTGCTGGCGGCGGTTGTGCCCTGCGTCGGAATGGTCGTTGTCTGCAAACGTCTTTCCATGATCGGCGATGCACTTTCCCATACGTCGCTCGCCGGCGTCGCAGCAGGACTTTTGCTGGGTGTCAATCCGGTGGCGGGCGCAGCAGCAGCCTGTGTGGCAGCGTCCTTCGGCATTGAGGCGATCCGCAGAAAGCTTCCGCGCTATTCGGAAATGTCGATATCCATTATCATGTCAGCAGGAATCGGTCTGGCGGGTGTGCTGTCCGGATTTGTGAAAAATTCGGCAAACTTCAACAGCTTTCTGTTCGGCAGCATTGTGGCGATCAGCGATGCCGAGATGATTTCAGTCATCGTGGTGTCTGTTGTGGTGCTTGCGTTATTTATGCTTCTATATAAAGAGCTGTTTTATATTTCATTAGAGGAAAGAAGCGCTCGGTTGGCGGGTGTGCCGGTGGGCGTTGTCAATTTTATCTTCACGATTATGATCGCAGTGACGGTTTCGGTCGCAGCACGGACAGTCGGTGCGTTGATGGTGTCGTCGATGATGGTGGTTCCGGTAGCTTGTGCGATGCAGCTGGGAAAAAACTTTAAACAGACTGTATGGTACGCTGTCGGTTTGAACGTGCTGTTCATGATTATCGGGCTGTTTGCGGCGTTTTATCTGGGTCTAAAGCCGGGCGGCACAATCGTTTTGGTGGGCGTTGCAGCACTTCTGATCATTTTTATCGGGAAACGGATTGTGTTCGGAAAGCAGGAATAAAGTCGTAATTGACACAGGAAAAAAAGCGTGCTACCATGTTTGCAGTCAATAGTGACTAACTAAAGGAAGCAATACCATACGACAGATAGGATAGACATATCCTGTGACTGGCGAAGGAGGAAACGAACATGATGAAAGCATCTGATGCAAAGAAAATCGGTTTATTTTTAGGAGGCGTATTGTTCGGAACAGCCGGAATCAAGATCCTTTCCAGCAAAGACGCGAAGAAAGCATACGTACAGTGTACCGCAGCAGCGCTTCGTGCAAAGGACAGCGTTATGAAGACCGTAACAACAGTTCAGGAAAACGCTGGCGATGTTCTGGCAGAAGCAAAGCAGATCAATGAAGATCGGGCAGCAGAAGAAGCGGAAGCTGAAGTAAAAGAAGAAGCCTGAATCAGGACAGCGGGGGGACGGAGCCGGGGACGGCACCGTCCCTTTTGAATGGATACGCTTTACAAAAAAAGAGCACCTTGGGAGAACGCAAAATGAACTTTAAAATCAAACATAAAATTCCCGGACGAATCCGGGTGCATATGGGGCAGTCCAGAATGAGCTTTGACCAGGCGGACACCCTGCAGTATTTTCTGGAAACACAGCCCGGTGTGACAAAGGCGACCGTATACGAGCAGACGCAGGATGCGGTGATCGAGTACAACGGCGAATTAAAAGATCTGATCGAGGCGCTGAAACGTTTTCATTATGAAGACGTACAGCTGCCGGATTCTGTCCGTTCCAGTTCGGGACGCGCGTTGAATGTAGAGTATAAAGAAAAACTGATCGGACATGTGGCAAAACGGTTATTCACAAAATACATGCTTCCCTTACCGATCAGAAATGTGTATACTATATGGAAAGCTTTCCATTATGTAAAAGAGGGCGTTGTATGCCTTTCCAGAGGCAAACTGGAAGTTCCGGTGCTGGATGCGACTGCGATTACGGTTTCCATCCTGCGGCGTGACTGCCCGACTGCAGGATCGGTTATGTTCCTGCTTGGTCTGGGTGAAATCCTCGAGGAGTGGACACATAAAAAGTCTGTCGGCGATCTGGCACGCAGCATGTCGTTAAATGTCGGCAAAGTGTGGATAAAGACCCGGGATCAGGAAATCCTTGTGGATTCTGCATCCGTTGTGCCCGGAGATCATATCATCATCCATGTCGGCAACGTCATTCCGTTTGACGGCATTGTGGCGGACGGCGAAGCGATGATCAATCAGGCTTCCATGACCGGAGAATCCGAGCCTGTCCGCAAGGAAAAGGGTGGTTTTGTTTATGCCGGAACCGTTGTGGAAGAGGGCGAGCTGACGATTGAGGTCAAGGCGGTTTCCGGTTCGACCCGTTACGAAAAGATTGTTACGATGATCGAGGATTCCGAGAAGCTCAAGTCTGCAGCAGAAGGACGTGCGGAGCATCTGGCGGACAGGCTGGTTCCCTATACCTTCCTTGGAACCGGTCTTGCATGGCTGTTTACAAGAAATGTGACCAGAACGTTATCCGTACTGATGGTTGACTTTTCCTGCGCATTAAAGCTTGCGATGCCTCTGACTGTCCTGACAGCGATCCGGGAAGCGAATGCGGCGAAGATCACCGTAAAGGGAGGCAAATATCTGGAAGCATTTGCCGAGGCTTCCACGATTGTATTCGATAAGACCGGTACACTGACCAAAGCACAGCCTACACTGCATTCGGTTGTTCCATTCGGCGAGGAAAAGGAAGACGATCTTCTGCGTCTGGCAGCATGTCTGGAGGAACACTTCCCTCATTCGATGGCGAAGGCGGTTGTGCGCGCGGCGGCAGAGCGCAATCTGGAACATGAAGAGGTGCATTCCAAGGTGGAATATATCGTTGCGCACGGTATTGCTTCCTATGTTGGGGAAAAACGTGTTGTAATCGGCAGCGCCCACTTTGTATTTGAAGATGAAAAGTGTCAGATCCGTCCGGAATATCAGCAGCGTTTTGACGAGCTGCCGCTGCAGTATTCCCATCTGTATCTGGCAATTGACAACGTGCTGGAAGCAGTCCTTTGTATCGAGGATCCGGTGCGCGAAGAGGCGAAGCATGTAATCCACGAATTAAAGCGTGCCGGTTTTGAAAGAATCGTCATGATGACTGGCGACAGCGAGCGAACAGCAGCGGCGATCGCAAAACAGATCGGCGTGGACGAATACCATGCGGAAGTTCTGCCGGAGGACAAGGCAAACTTTGTCCAGCAGGAAAAAGAGGCCGGACGCAGGGTAGTCATGGTCGGTGACGGAATCAACGACTCGCCTGCACTTTCCGCAGCGGATGTCGGCATCGCGATTAGCGACGGTTCGGAGCTTGCGCGGGAAATTGCGGATATCACAGTCGGTGCGGACAGCCTGCATGAGCTGGTTTACCTGCGCCGCTTAAGCAAAGAAATGATGCGTCGGATTCAGGTCAACTACCGTGCAATCCTCGGCATCAACGGCAGTCTGATTGCAGCCGGTGTGACCGGGCTGATTCAGCCTACGACATCCGCGCTGCTGCATAATACGACAACACTGGCCCTGAGCCTGAGAAGCATGAGCTGGAAAGCTCCGGGAGAGGCAGGGCAGGAATAAAAAGAACGGAGACAGAGAATGAAAAAGGCGATGATTGCCATGAGCGGCGGCGTGGATTCCAGCGTTGCGGCATGGCTGATGAAGCGGGACGGATATGATTGTATGGGCGTTACCATGCGCCTGTTTGCCGGAGAGGACAGCTGTGAACGAAAAGGTCATACCTGCTGTTCACTGGATGACGTGGAGGACGCAAGAAGCGTTGCACGTCAGCTGGGCATTCCGTATTTCGTGTTCAATTTTACGGAAGATTTCGGCACACAGATCATGGACCGCTTTGTCTGTGCCTATGAAAACGGATTCACCCCGAATCCGTGTATCGACTGTAACCGTTATATGAAGTTCGAGAAGCTGATGAAGCGGGCAAAGGAGCTGGATTACGATTACGTTGTAACCGGACACTATGCCCGAATCGAAGAACAGGACGGAAAGTTCCTCCTGAAAAAAGCCATCGATGAAAAGAAAGACCAGAGTTATGTGCTCTACAGCCTGACGCAGGAGCAGCTTGCACATACGCTGTTCCCCCTGGGCGGCATGACGAAGCCGCAGATCCGAGAAATGGCGGAAGAACAGGGACTGATCAATGCGCGCAAGCATGACAGCCAGGATATCTGCTTTGTACCGGACGGAGATTATGCCGGATTTATTGAACGCTACACCGGCAAAAGCTTCGAGCCGGGCAATTTTGTAGATCAGGAAGGACATGTGCTGGGGCAGCATAAGGGAATCATCTGCTATACGATCGGACAGCGCAAAGGGCTGGGACTAGCCCTGCATGAGCCGATGTATGTGTGCAGGATCGATCCAAAGACCAATACGGTAGTTCTTGGACGCGACCGGGATCTGTGGTCAAAAGAGCTGACGGCGAAAGATTTCCACTGGATCAGCGGTGAGGTGCCGGCGGGCACGCAGCGCATCAAAGCGAAAATCCGTTACCGTCACCAGGAGCAGTGGGCGAACGCAGAGATCACCGGACCGGACAGCATTCATCTGGTCTTTGACGAGCCCCAGAGGGCAATTACCTGCGGACAGTCGGTTGTACTTTATGATGGCGATGTTGTAGTGGGCGGAGGAACGATCAATGGATTATGTGGTTCTGGATCTGGAATGGAATCAGGCGTCTGATAGCCGCGATGCCCGCAACAGACTGCTTACGTTTGAAATTATTGAGATCGGTGCGGTAAAATTAAACAGCCGGATGGAAATTGTGGATACCTTTGAGGAGCTGATCCGTCCGCAGGTTTATGATACCATGCACCATATTACAGAAAAGCTGATCGGCATCCATATGAAAGATCTCTCCGGATGTCGGACATTTGATGTCGTGATGAAGGACTTTCTGGCGTGGTGTGGCGAGGATTTCATGTTCGGTACCTGGGGACCGCAGGATCTGACGGAGCTTCAGAAAAATATGCGGTTTTTCGGTATGGAGCCCCTTGGAAAAGGACCTGTCCGGTTCTATGATATTCAGAAGCTGTTTTCCATCGCCTACGAAGATCAGAAGGTGCGTAGGAGCCTGGAATATGCGGTAGATTATCTGCAGATTCCAAAGGATATTCCGTTTCACCGGGCGATCAGCGACGCGGTGTATACCGCACGGGTATTTCAGATGATCAAAGACCCGATTGCACTGCAGCGGGTTTCCTTCGACACGTTCCAGCTGCCGGAAAATCACCGCAGCGAGGTGCATGTCGTATTCGATAATTATGCAAAATATATTTCCCGACCGTTCCCGGATAAGGAGGCGTTGATGGCGGATAAAGAGGTTCTTTCCACCAGATGTTATCTGTGCCATCATAACCTTCGCAAAAAAGTCCGCTGGTTCTCGCCAAACGGCAAGCACTATTACAGCCTGTCGTGGTGCGATAAGCACGGTTGGATGAAAGGAAAAATCCGCGTGAAAAAAGCGGACGATGACATGGTTTACGCCGTCAAGACGACGAAGCTGGTCGGAGAGAAAGAGGTTGCCGCCCTGATGGAGAGAAAAGATCACATCCGCCAGCTGCGTAAGGAGCACAGACACCGCGAAGCGCAGGAAAAGCTCGGGAAACGGTGAGGCGGGACGCTGACATCGGAGACACGCCGGGGAGCCCATATAATAAAACGAAAAAACGCCGCAGACCGGTTTCAAAAGAAATGGTCTGCGGCATTTTTGTGCATCCCGTCCTGTGTCTTACGCGAAGGGATCGGTGTAACGGTCGAAGTCGATGATTTCATCTTTGCGGCTGCGGTGTCGTTTCATGATATCGCGGCGCTTGCGATTGCGGCTGTGTCCGATCAGAATGGAACGGATCACCAGAATGACGATCAGGATAACCGCGACAATGCTGACTGCAAGCAAAATTTTACGGACGTTTAAGAAAATAACATTTCCCCCCGGTGTGGAAACTGCGGTCGGAGAAGTTGTGGAAGCGACGGATTCAGACGCTGCGGTGCCAGCCTGCGCGCTCGTGGCGCCCTGTGTGCCGGAGGAACCGTTTGCACTGGAAACATTCGCATTGCCATCCGTGCCGGAGCTGTCTGTGCTGCTTTGCGCATTAGAAGCGCTTCTTTGTACGCTGTTCGCATCTGCCTTGGAAGAGCCATCCGCTGTTGCGATGGCTGCGCTTTCCGTTTCAGAAACCGGTTCTGCACTGAAATTAAAGGGCGTTATGCTGGAAAAGAGGATCGGCGCGCTGCCGAGATCCTGACCTTCGTAGGAGTAGTGGATGACAGCGGCCTGTCCATCCTTCAGGTTATCATAGCTCAGCTCGGAATCCAGATCGGCAAAGGTGAGCGTATCCGGAAGGAGAACTTTCGCATCCGGGTCGATAGAAAGGATGTCGGACTGATTGAACGTATTTGCGAACAGGTCGCCGTTTTTTACCTGATAGGTGGTGTCTTCTTTGGATGCTGTAACAGAAGAAAAGTTGCTGAAACCGTAATCAAATAAGCTTATCGTATCCTTGAACTGCTGCGGGGACTCCTCCATCATAACGACGCAGATCAGCTTCAGCCCGTCTTTCTGGGCGCAGGAAACGAGGTTAGAGCGAGCGTTTGCGGTGTAGCCGGTCTTACTGCCGACGAGATATTCGTAAGCGTAGGTTTTACCGGGCAGCAGCTTGTTTTTGCTGTTCGGAATCAGATCCTGTGACAGCGTTGCGCTCGCCGGGATTTTGTAGCTTGCCGTGTCAGACATGCGGCAAAGCACGTCATCGGAGAAAAACTTTTGCCCGATCAGAGCGAGGTCATGGGTGGAGGTATAGTGATTGTCATCATGCTTACCATTGGTATTGACGAAATTGGAATCCGTGCAGCCAAGCTCCTTTGCGGTTTGGTTCATTAAATCTACAAATGCTTCCATACTGCCGCTGATATGTTCGCCGATGGCATTGCCGCATTCACTGCCGGAGCCCACCAGCAGACCGTAGAGGGATTGTTCCATCGTGATCGCTTCACCGGCTTTGATGCCGATGTTGGAATCACTTCGCCAGTCGATGCTGTGCACCGCGGTATCGGAATATTTGATCATCTCATTTAATTCGCTGTTCTGACGCGCGATATAGGCAGTCAGAATCTTGGTTGTGCTGGCGGGATAGAGCTTTTCGTGGATATTTTTGGCATAAAGGATTGCACCGCTGTCCGCATCCATCAAAATCGCGGAGCGAGCATTGAGGATCGGACCCTCCGGCCAGTTTTTGATTTCGTTGCTCTCAACCGGGATCGAAAGGTTGGCCTCCGCCAGCGCCTGGTAATCGATGACCTCGGCGCGAGCCGTTAAAACAGCGCCACAAAACAGATTGGCGCCGACTCCAAGTGCTATCATAAAAGAAAAGAAGGATCTTTTCTGGAAAAATTTCATGTAATGTACCGTCCTTTATTGAAAGATAGTAACATCATACACTATTTCCAGACAGATTTTAAGGGCAGAACAGCAAAATTCAAAATTTTTTAAAATTTATACTACAGTTCCCTCGTGGCATCCCGTGGGCAGAATTCCATGCTTGCATGAGAATTTGCCCACGGGATGCTACGAAGGGAGCGCCACTTTATGAGCAAAAATGAACTGCGAAGCAGCGGAAAGCGTCGAAGACGCGATTTTGCGAATGGCGCGGGTGGCATCCCGCGCAC
>ENA-UEPL01002766-UEPL01002766.1-human-gut-metagenome-genome-assembly--contig:-NODE-2766-length-11085-cov-2.864916_pt1 | contig 11085 bp, 13 predicted proteins | sample MGYA00242896_ERZ507908 | MGnify/ENA primary metagenome ERZ507908 (study PRJEB26167, sample SAMN06115518) | human gut metagenome | host: Homo sapiens | place: China:Chongqing | collected 2015-08-20...
ATGTCAAGCAAAATATAAAATTCTCGTGAATAAACCAGAAAATTTTTAGTGAAATTATGGAGAAAATCGTTTGCTTCAGGTTTTCTTTCCCACAACGACGCTTTTAAAAGGTCAATTGATCCATCAGCGGACCCTCTGCAGCGCCGCCGGGAATGGGCTTATGGAGGTGCTGATACGCCTTTTGCGTCACACACCGCCCCCGGGGAGTGCGGGTCAGGAACCCCAACTGCATGAGGTACGGCTCGTAAACGTCCTCCAGAGTCACGGACTCCTCTCCGATGGTGGCCGCCAGGGTCTCCAGTCCCACAGGGCCGCCGTTGTAGTTTTCGATGATGGCCATCATCCGCCGGTCCACCGGGTCCAGACCCAGATAGTCGATCTCCAGCGCGCAGAGGGCCTCGTCCGCCACCTGCTTGGTGATGACGCCATCGGCCTTCACGTCCGCGAAGTCCCGCACCCGGCGGAGCATCCGGTTGGCGATCCGGGGCGTCCCCCGGCTGCGGCGGGCGATCTCGTAGGCGCCCTCCGGTACAATATCACAGTTCAGAATTCCGGCGGAGCGGGTGACGATCTTCGACAGTTCCTCCGGGGTATACAGCTCCAGCCGCAGCGTCACGCCAAAGCGGTCCCGCAGCGGGGCCGAGAGCTGTCCGGCCCGGGTGGTGGCGCCGATCAGGGTGAAGTGGGGCAGATCCAGCCGGATGGAGTTGGCCGACGGCCCCTTGCCTACGATAATATCCAGAGCGTAGTCCTCCATGGCGGGATACAGAATTTCCTCCACGGAACGGTTCAGCCGGTGGATCTCGTCCACAAACAGGATGTCTCCCTCGTTGAGGTTCGTCAGCAGCGCCGCCAGATCGCCGGGCTTTTCAATGGCCGGGCCGGAGGTGATGCGGATGTTGACCCCCATCTCCTGAGCGATGATGCCCGCCAGGGTCGTCTTTCCCAGTCCCGGCGGGCCATGGAGCAGAACGTGGTCCAAAGATTCCTGCCGCTTCCGGGCGGCCTGAATGAAGATGCTCAGATTCTCCTTGGCCTTTTCCTGACCGATGTACTCCGCCAGGGTCTTGGGCCGCAGAGAGGATTCCTGAGCGTCCTCCGTCAGAAAGGTCTTGGCCACGATAGGCTCCTCGTAAATATCATTTCCAAAGTCGATGCTCACAGCTTCACTTCCCTATGCCGTCAAATTCATGCCCAGGATACAGGCCGCCATCACTGCCAGGCATACCATCAGCGCAATGGTCACCACCCGCAGGGCGCCGCGCCTGGCATCCCGCAGCGTCCACATAACAAGCACCGCGCACAGCGCCGCAGCAGTAATGCCCGCGATCGCGCCTACACTGTAAAACAGTTCATGCAGATTGCCCATTACTTCACCATTTTCTTCAGGCTCTGGCGGATGATCTCCTCCAACGGCAGATTCTCCACATCCACGCCCTTGAGGGCCATCTGCACCTCTTGCGTGGAATAGCCCAGCACCGCCAGCGCCGCGGCAGCCTCGGTGGCCTTACTGGTAAACACGGCGGGGACCGCCGCGCCCTTTCCGCCGGAGAAATCCAGTCCGGAGGCGGTCTCCTTCGCCATTTTGTCCTTCAATTCCAAAATGATCCGCTGGGCGATCTTTTTGCCGATGCCCTGGGCCGCCGTCAGGGACTTGGCGTCCTCCGTGACGATGGCCATGGCCAGACCCTCCGGCGTGTTGGCGGAGAGGATGGCCAGCGCCGCCTTGGGTCCCACACCGGACACCCCCAGCAGCAGCTTGAAGCTGTTCAGCTCGTTCTGGGTGGCAAAGCCGTAGAGATCAAAGATGCTCTCTCCCACGTTCAGGTAGGTGTAGAGCTTCTTTTTCTCCCCCTTTTTCAGCTGGGAGAGGGTGTTATTGGTGGTCATGCAGGCGTATCCCACGCCGCCGCAGTCGATGACGGCCAGCCCCGGCAGGATCTCCGCCACGGTGCCGTCCAGATAGTAAAACATACGGTTTTCTCCTTATACAGTTTCCTTCTCCGGCTTGATCTGCGGGAGCCGTGAAGTAGAACTCCTTGCGTGGCATAACGCCAGCGCCAGCGCATCGGCGGCGTCATCGGGCCGGGGTGTTTTCGCCAATTTCAGCAGCCGCTTGGTCATATCCATGACCTGCCGCTTCTCTGCCTTGCCGTAGCCGGTGACGGCCATCTTCACCTGCCCCGGCGTGTACTCAAACAGCGGGATGCCGCACCGCTCTGCGGCGCACAGCAGCACCCCACGGCCATGGGCCACGGCGATGCCGGTGGTGATATTCGTGTTGAAGAACAGCTCCTCCACGGAGATCACATCCGGCTTCAGCTGGCCGATAAGCTCCTCCATGTCCCGGTCGATCTGGTAGAGCCGTTTGGACAGAGGCAGCCCCGCCGGGGTGGTGATGGCCCCATAGGTCACCATTCTGTATTGTGCCCGCTCCCCTTCGATCAGCCCAAAGCCGATGGTGGCGTAGCCGGGGTCGATGCCTAAGATCCGCACAGTGTCCCTCTTTTCTTCTCAATTAAAAATAGTATAGCAAACTTGCCGCCAAACCGCAACAAGAAAAACAGATGTTCGATAATTTCTGTAAGATTCCGGCTTGCATCCGCAGGGGCGGTATGATACCATGTAAAAAATGTGTGAAAGGGCGGTGAAGCAGGTGCATCGGCATTGGTTGCCCCTCAGTTTGTCCCTTCTCTGCTGGCTTGTTGGCTGCGGCGCTTTTCAGGAATCTCCCATGCCGTCAACGCCGGAACCGTCCCTGGAAGCACCGGCTGACCCGCTCCCCGCGCCCGCCGCGTCAGGAGACGGCGCCGAGGCGGAGCCGGAGGAAGGCTCCGAGCCTGCCGAGGTAACAGAGTCGATCCCCGCACCGGAGGACTTTGTCCGTGTGGCGGACTGGATCCCTGATATATACACAGACCTGCGCTACGCCGCCGACAACAACTTCACCGGACAGGCCATCTATGGTTTTTCAGACGCCTACCTGCGGTACGGTACGGTGGAGAAGCTGGCGGCGGCACAGGAGACCGTTGCGGAAAGCGGCTGTTCCCTGCTGATCTGGGACGCCTTCCGCCCTGCTTCCGCGCAGTTCCGGCTCTGGGAGATCTGTCCGGATCCCGCTTATGTGGCAAACCCGGAAAAGGGCTTTTCCTCGCACAGTCGGGGAAACACCGTTGACGTGACGCTGGTCACCACTGACGGTCAGCCCGTGGACATGCCCACAGACTTTGACGATTTCACCGCTCTGGCAGACCGGGATTACAGCGATGTCGGAGATACTGCCGCCGCAAACGCCCGCCTGTTGGAAAGCGCCATGACGGCTGCGGGATTCCGCCCCTATTCCGCCGAGTGGTGGCACTATTCGGACACGCAAGCCTATCCCGTTGAGGAAACATTCATCCCCCCATCATAAGGAGTGAAACCATGCGTATTATGGCAATCGACTACGGCGACGCCCATACCGGCATCGCCATTTCTGACCCCACCGGCCTGCTGGCCGGGTTCACCACCGTGATCAACAGCCGTCGGCAGGAGGTCGTGGTGGAACAGGTAACACTTTTAGCCAAGGAACACGGCGCGGAGGAACTGGTCCTGGGCCATCCCGTGAATATGGACGGCACTCTTGGGCCTCGCTCCGAGAAGGCAAAGGCCATGAAGGTGCTGCTGGCGGAGGCCACGGCCTTGCCGGTGGTCCTCTGGGATGAGCGCCGCACCACCATCGACGCCAACAACATCCTCTTCAACAGCGGCAAGAACGCCAAACAGCGGAAGAAGGTAGTGGACGCTGTGGCGGCCTCTCTGATCTTGGAGGGGTATCTCACCTTTAAGAAAAGCCATTGAGGAGGCATATCCGTGGAATCTGAGGCCCACCGGTCCCCTTCCCAATGCAGCCGGGCATTGGAACTATTTTTGTATTTTTTTAAAATTGGCTTTTATACATTTGGCGGCGGCTGGTCCATCGTAGCCCAGATTCAGCAGGAATATGTGCAGAAAAAAGGCTGGATCACCGACGAGGACCTGCTGGACATCACCAGCGTGGGCCGCAGTCTGCCGGGACTGATGATCGGCAATGTGTCCTATCTGTTCGGCTACCATGTGGCGGGCTTTCCCGGTGCTCTCGCCTGTCTGCTGGGGATTTCCCTGCCCTCGCTCATTGTTCTGACGGTCGTGACCTGGTGCTATACTCAGGTAAAGGATAACCTGTATGTCAGCCGGGCCATGACCGGCGTCCGGGCCGCCGTAGCGCCTGTGGTGGCCTCCGCGGCGTTGAAGCTGCGGAAGGCGGCGTTGACAGACCGGGCAGGGTATGTCTTTCTTTTTCTGGCCTTCGCCCTGTACCTGTTCGGCGGACTGAGCTGCATCCTCATCGTACTCATCAGCGGATTTTTAGGCTGGCTGCTGTCCGTCTGGCATTGCCGGAAGGGAGGCCGCTCATGATTCTCCTTGAACTGTTCTGGTCCTTCTGCAAGATCGGCTTTACCAGCTTCGGCGGACTGAGTATGGTCCCCCTCATCAACAGTGAAATGCTGTCCCACGGCTGGATGACCCTTTCCGAGGTCAGCGACATTGTTGCCATTGCGGAAATGACGCCCGGCCCGCTGGGGCTGAACTGCGCCACCTTTGCCGGGACCCGTGTGGCGGGACTGGCCGGGGCTGTCTCCGCCAGTCTGGGGGTCCTGTCCCCCACCCTGCTGATCTGCGCGGCTGCCGCCGTCATGTTTGAAAAATTCCGGGAATCCGATTTCATGAAGAAAGTGATGTACGGTATTCGCCCCGCCTGTCTGGGGCTGATCATAGCGGTGGTCTGCTCGCTGACCGCAACCAACTACACGAACGCCGCAGGCAACATCAGTTACGGTGCGGCTCTGATTGGCGCAGCCGCCACGGTCCTGCTGCTGAAATTTAAGGTCAGCATCCCCAAGGTGATCCTGCTCTCCGCCGTTTTGGGACTGTTCCTGACCCGTTGACGCACAAAGAACCAGCATGGAGCGATGCTCCATGCTGGTTCTTTTCAATCTGTATCAGTCCTTCACGGTGCCGTCCGCATTGAACAGCGGCAGCTTTTTCAGGAACTTGATGTCCGTGCGGTCCGCCGCGTCACCCTCGGCCAGTACGGCAACCTTGCCGGTGACTACGCCGCCGGCCTCCTGCACCAAGGCCTCCATAGCCTTCAGAGAGCCGCCGGTAGAGATCACGTCATCCATGATCAGGATGCGCTTGCCCCGGATCAGGTCCGCATCGTCCCGGCCCAGAAACAGCTTCTGCGTACCGGCGGTGGTGATGGAGTGGTCCTCCACATGGATGGGGTCCGGCATATAGGCCTTGGCACCCTTGCGGGCGATAAAATACTTGGCAGCGCCGGACTGGCGGGCCATCTCATGGATCAGCGGGATGCTCTTGGCCTCAGCAGTAAAGATATAATCATAGCTGTCGGCGGGCACCAGCTTCAAAAGCTCCCGTGCGCAGGCCACAGTCAGCTCCGCGTCACCAAAGCAGATAAATGCGCCGATATACAGGTCATCCGTTACCTTGCAGATGGGCAGTTCTCTCTTCAAGCCTGCCACTTCGATGGAATATGTCATCGTGATTGCCTCCTCATTTTCCTGTCTGAAACGATCCCGCATTTGATTGTGTTTAACCTTATTTATTATATCGAATACACATCAAAAGTCAAGCTGTCAAAGGAGCTGGTCCAGCATCAGACGGTGCACCGGCTGCGGCGGCTCCGGCTGTCCGGCAGCAACACCCGCCGCGTAGCCATGAAAAGCATCCACCTCGTAGTAGAACTCCCCCCGGTTCAGCGGCGCTTCCGTCCGCATCATGGTCACGATCCCGCTGCCGGTGCGCTTGACACGGGCCTCCCGCCGGACCCAGCTCCGAAAGAAGGCCGCCTCTGTCCGAACGCCGGCGATCCGCTCCATGGCCCGGACGCTCACGGGGCGGACGCGCTCGATGTCCACCCCAACCGGCGTGTCCGCTAAAACGGCGGCTGCGGCCCCAGCCGTGTGGCTGAGGCTGAAATGGGTATCCGGATGGTCCGGGAAAAAGGGTTTTCCCAATTCATCGACCTCGATCCGGGGAAGATCCCGCCAGCCGCGCTGCTCCCACAATGCCATCCGCAGCAGAAGATAGGCGCACAGCACCTCCTGGTGCTTTTCCTTCGGCAATTTTTCCAGCCGCTCCCGCCGCGCGTCCGGCAGAAGGGCCATCATATCTCCGTATTCCTGTTCCGTCAGCGGCCGTTCCATTCTGGCCAGCCATACCTGGATCGGCATATTTTCCCTCCATATTCGTCTTTTTTTCTATTTTTCTTTATTTTACAGCCGGATTTTCCCCATGTAAAGGCACACGGATAAAAAAATTAAATTTTTATTTTAAAAAAAGAGGAAATTCGCCTTTTGCGGGGTATAACTTAACGTGACTATTTAATTCGTGAAAGGAGGACCGGCCGTGGCATTTCCCCAGAGCTTTATGGACGAGCTGACCGCCCGCAGTGATATTGTGGACGTGGTAGGCAGTTACGTACAGCTGACCCGCAAGGGCAGCAACCTGTTCGGCCTGTGCCCCTTCCACAGTGAAAAGACCGGCTCCTTCTCCGTCTCGCCGGACAAGCAGATCTATTACTGCTTCGGCTGCAAAAAGGGCGGCGGCGTTGTCAACTTCATCATGGACATTGAAAACCTCCCCTTCCCGGATGCTGTCCGGTTTCTGGCCAAGCGGGCCGGGATGGAGGTTCCGGAGGAGGAAGGCGACCGGGAAGCCGGACGCAGGCGGCAGCGTCTGCTGGATCTGAACCGGGATGCCGCCAGATTTTACTACCAGCTTCTTCAGCAGCCGGAGGGTCGGGCCGTTCAGGACTATCTGAACCGACGGCAGATCAAAAAATCCACCGCCGTCAGATTCGGCATGGGCGCCTCGTTGGACGCCTGGGACGTGCTGCTCACCGCCATGACCAAAAAGGGCTACACCAAGTCCGAACTGCTGGACGCCGGGTTGGTGGTCCAGAACAAAAATGGCGGCCTTTATGATAAATTCCGCAACCGGCTCATGCTGCCGGTGATCGACACCCGGGGCGACGTGGTGGCCTTTGGCAGCCGGGTGCTGGACAAGTCCGAGCCAAAATACATGAACTCTTCAGAAACGCCGGTATACTCCAAGCGCCGGGTGCTGTACGGTTTGAATCTGGCAAAGAAGTCCAAGCGCCCCAACATCATTCTCTGCGAGGGCAACCTGGACATCGTCACGCTGCATCAGGCGGGCTTCGACAATGCCGTGGCCTCCATGGGAACGGCGCTGACGGTGGAGCAGACCCGGCTTCTCAGCCGTTTCACCAAGGAATTGGTCCTCTGCTATGACAACGATAACGCCGGCAAGATCGCCACGGAGCGGGCCTTGCAGATCCTGAACGGCTCCGAGTTCAGCGTCAAGGTACTTCAGCTTCCCCGCCGTCTGGTGGACGGTGAATACATCAAGCAGGACGCCGACGATTTCATCAAGCTTCAAGGACCGGACGCCTTCGAGCGTCTGCTCAACGGCAGCGAGAACGGCGTGGAATTCCGCATGGCTCAGATCGCCGGAAAATATGATCTCAAGGATGACGAAGCCCGCATCGCCTACTGCGGAGAGGTCAGTGAGCTGCTGGCCTCCCTCCCCGGTGCCGTGGAGCGGGAGATCTATACCGGGCGGGCCGCCGAGGCCGCTGGGATCACGGCGGAGGCCATGAAGCTGGAGGTTCAACGGTCCTTCAAGCGCCGGATCGCCCGGGAAAAGCGGGCGGAGCTGCGGAAGGATCTGAATCCTGCAATGGCCTTGCAGCCCAAGGAGCGATCCCTGCGATTTGAAAATATGCGTTCCGCAGAAGCGGAAAAAGGCATTCTCCGTCTTTTGCTGACCTGTTTTCCGACACTATCCCCATCCCGCCGGAGCGGTTCTCCTCCCCCCTATTGAGCCGGGCTTACCAACGGCTGTGGGAGGTCCATGCCGCCGGAAGCCGGCCCATGATCTCATCTCTGGGAGAGGAATTTTCCCGGGAGGAGATCGATTGTCTCACCGCCGTCTGTCAGGAGCCTGTATCCGCACAGCACGCGCAGCAGGCTTTGACGGATTACATAAATGTGATCAACAGTGAAGCGGATAAGCGAACGGCACAGGATGATCCTCTGCTGGCCGCTGTGGAAAAATTCAAGAACAAAAAGAGAGGAAAGCAACATGTCTAAACGTGATTTGAGCCCTGATAGTCTGGAGGCGCAGGCCGACGCTCTGCTGGCCGCTGCCGACAGCATGGATATTCCGGATGAAATCCCGATGCCGGGAAAGAGCAGCCGTTCCGGTAAGGCCGCAAAGGCCGCCCGTCCTGAAGCAGACCATATCATGACGGATGAAGAGGCCAAAAAGGCCGGCATCGTCCGTCTGGACGATAAGCAGGTCGCTGCCCTCCCCGCCGCCAGCTGGCTGATGGGGCAGGAAAAGCTGCGGGAGCTGCTGGCCCGCGGCAAGAAGAAAGGCAAGCTGGACTCCGGCGAGCTGATGGAAGCCGTGGACGATCTGAATCTGGAAAGCGATCAGATGGATCAGCTTTACGATTCTCTGGAAGCGCTGAACATCGACATCGGCACGGAGGAGGACCTCCTCCCCGAGCTGCCCGACGATGAGCCTGCCGCCGAGGAGATCGCCGACGTGGAGGAAGAGGAGCTGGTGGACCCCAACTCTTTGGTCAGCAACTTCTCCATCGACGATCCTGTCCGTATGTACCTCAAGGAGATCGGTAAGGTCCCCCTGCTGAACCCCGATGAAGAAATCGTGCTGGCACAGGCCATGGCCGCAGGCGCGGAGGCCAAGGCCCGTCTGGACGAGCTGCAGGAGCAGCGTGAGGCCGGTGAAACACCCGCCGTCACTCCGGAGGAAGAGGCTGAGCTCCGCAAGGCCTTTAAGAAGGGCGAAAGCGCCAAGCAGAAGCTGGCAGAGGCGAACCTTCGTCTGGTGGTGTCAATTGCCAAGCGGTATGTGGGCAGCGGTATGCTGTTTCTGGACCTGATTCAGGAGGGCAATCTGGGCCTCATCAAGGACGTTGAAAAGTTCGATTATACCAACGGCTACAAGTTCTCCACCTACGCAACCTGGTGGATCCGGCAGGCCATCACCCGCGCCATCGCGGATCAGGCCCGTACCATCCGGATCCCCGTTCACATGGTGGAGACCATCAACAAGGTCATCCGTGTCTCCCGTCAGCTCTTGCAGGAGCTTGGCCACGATCCCAGCCCCAACGAGATTGCCAAGGAGATGAATATGCCTGTGGACAAGGTCCGGGAGATTTTGAAGATCGCCCAGGAGCCTGTGTCTCTGGAAACCCCCATCGGCGAGGAGGAGGATTCTCACTTGGGCGACTTCATCCCCGACGAGGGCGCCAGCGAGCCCAGCGAGGCCGCGTCCTTCACCCTGCTGAAGGAGCAGCTGATGGATGTGCTGTCCACTCTGACTCCCCGTGAGGAAAAGGTGCTGAAGCTGCGCTTCGGCATTGAGGACGGCCGCACCCGGACGCTGGAGGAAGTCGGCAAGGAGTTCAACGTGACCCGCGAGCGTATCCGCCAGATCGAGGCCAAGGCCCTGAGAAAGCTGCGCCATCCCTCCCGCAGCAAAAAGCTGAAGGACTTCCTGAACTAACAGTCCCGCTGGGCTGCCGATACCGTTGGCGCAGCTTTAGGGCTCCCGCGCAAGCCCAGTGAAACGGGTTACGTGGGAAGAGGAGGGGCAGCGAAGCGAACGAATTTTCACCGCAGGTGAAAACGAGTGATACGCAGCATGCCCCGACGACGCGCCATCCCTCCCGCAGCAAAAAGCTGAAGGACTTTCTGAACTGAAAACCGAACAATATTAAGTAAAAAACCGTGCTGTTTATAAAACAGCACGGTTTTTTCACTTCATCCAACTCAGTAAGCGCCCCGCCTCCAGCGCAGCCTGCGCCCGGACGCCCTCAAAATCCACATAGGGGTTGTAGACGCCCTCCAGCAGATCGTGGGCTGCCTTGGCCTCTTGCAGGGCGGCGATTGCCTCTTCCCGAAGTACCCCGGTCATCCGGGCGCGGAACCGCAGACGGGCCTTGTTCTCCGGGTGGCTCAGGGCATCCAGCCGCACCCGGCGGTAGGGCTTTCCCGGATGCACCATCCCCGGCTTGGAGGTGACGAAGGCCACGCCCAGCTCCGGGATCAGCAGGTGTTCCAGCCGCCCCGGCTCCTCTGTGGATGGACAGGCGGTCACGTCATAGTCCCGGCGGACGGCCTCCTCACACAGCGCCGCCAGCAGCGGCCCCGCCTGCTCATAGCTGTCCTCCAGCTCATAGACCTTGGGGCACAGAGTCTCCACGCTGTCAAACCGCCAGACCGGCCCCCGGTAGGTCAGGCTCCCCAGAAAGCGGCGGGTGATCTTCCCCGTGCCGCTCCCCCGGCCCCGCAGCTCCCGGGCCATGATCCCGGAGAACCGCCGGACCGCCCGTTGACGGTCAAAGACGCGGCTGGCCTCGGCGACCGTATCCAATTCCACCTGCCGAGCCGCCTTCAGACAGCGGTAGGCCCGGCCATAGGCGTCCTGATAGTCATGGGTATGGCGCTTCACCTCCCCGGCCTGTGCCTTGGCGGCAGGCAGGTCATAAAACCGCCCCAGATCCACATAGCGATCCACAGCCGCCGGGTACTTCGGCTCTACGACGTGGTCAGTGTAACATAAGGACACCGCGTCGCCACGAGTGTTAGACGGCACAATTCCGTGGTCATGGTACCTGAACTCAGAATTTCCACACGATATTTACCTTTTGCTCGCCCGTTTCCGCATCTCGCTCACCGATCTCGATCCGTTCGATCAGCGCCACCGCCAGTTCCCTCGGCAGGGTTTTCAGTTCCAAAAGTTCCTGCGCCCGTTCCATCAGATCTGCCTGTTCCTGCGGCTGTGCTGATTCCGACAATTCTTCATCAATTTGCGCCAGCCGCCGTTCCAGCCGGCTTTTCTCAGCAAGAAAGTCATGGTTCAAATCCACAAACTGTCCCTCGCTCAAAACGCCGGAGACCTTATCCAGATACAGATTCTTCAAAGCCG
>ENA-UEPL01002781-UEPL01002781.1-human-gut-metagenome-genome-assembly--contig:-NODE-2781-length-11042-cov-3.508436_pt1 | contig 11042 bp, 10 predicted proteins | sample MGYA00242896_ERZ507908 | MGnify/ENA primary metagenome ERZ507908 (study PRJEB26167, sample SAMN06115518) | human gut metagenome | host: Homo sapiens | place: China:Chongqing | collected 2015-08-20...
TAGGAATTCAGGCTTTTGCTTGAATTCCTTTTCTTTTTGCTTTTAAAAGTTTTGGTTTCTTGTTTTTGAATTTGCAGTTTTCTCAAAAATACCCTTCGGGAACAAGGGCCTGTATTTGGAGAAAGCCTGATGAGACGGTAAAAAGGAGCGTAATATAATGAAAATTGGATTGCAATTTGCCATGCCTGCGGAGTTTCATGCCCTGCCGGGGGCCAAGGAGCTGGAGGCATTTGAGACCGTGTCCGGTGTGCCGTTCTACGAGGCTGCACCGGGGATCATTGCCTGCGCCGGCGGTGTCAGCAAGGTGAATGCCGCCATGGCGGCAGAGATCCTGTGTCTGAAGTACGGTGTGGATATGATCGTCAATGCCGGAGTGGCCGGATGCCTGACGGAGCTTCCCACCGGCAGCCTGGTGGTCGCAGAGGACTTTGTGCAGCACGATGTGGACACCTCTGCCATCGGTGATTCCGTAGGATTGGTATCTACGGTGAACCGGGTGTCATTCCCCACCTGGAAGCCGGAGCGGTGCGTGGAACTGCTGGCAGCACTGGGCCGCAAGGCGGCGCTGGGGCGGGTGGCCACCGGAGATTGGTTTGCTGTCCGCAGCGACCGGGCAATCTTCATCCGGGACACGTTCCACCCTCTGCTGACAGAGATGGAGGGCGGCGCGATCGCCCAGGTGTGCCTGCGGAACAATGTGCCCTTCGTGGCGGTCAAATCTGTGTCGGATCATCTGTTCCGGGAGGGCCAGACGGAGGAGTTTTTCGATTTCGCCCACGCTATGGAGGATCTGGGCGCAGTGGTACTCCCACTGGCGCAGGCTTTACAGAAGGAGACGCTCTGAGCGGGACAAACCGCGCTGCGCCTGCCACATAGTTTCCAGCCGGAACGAGCAATCGTTCCGGCTCCTTTTTTCTTATGAGGGTGCGAAATAACAGCCGAGGGAGCGAAAGTGAGGGCGGATAACCGCCGCCGGGCTGACATACGCTTTTTGTAAGAAGAACCATAAAATGGAACGGGTGTTCGTGAACGAGCAGTGCTTTTTCGGCTTTTTCCGGGAAATTTCATGTTTGGGACCCTAATTTGGGGAAATTAGGGTTAACAAAACGGGGATTCCATGGTATACAGAAGTTAGGCCATATGATCTGCGAATTAAAAACGATAGGGAGCCGACAGGACCCGCTTAAAGACCGTCCCGTTGGCAGAGCTTCAAGCCCTTTGTCGGCGAACGGCCCCTCCGGGAATAATCCGATCCTCTTGGCGGCATCCGTATTCCGGTGACGCAGGACTGTTGAGCGTAAAGGAGGCACAGCTGTGAAAAAAAGATGGACCGCGTTTTTCTTGGCGTTTCTTCTGGGGCTCGGCCTGACTGCCTGCGGCAAAACACCGGGGCCGGACACAAATACGGATGTGCCACCCTCTGCTGCCGACAGCGCGGAGGATACCCGGCAGCAGACCTCCACACCGTTCAGCGCGGACTACTGGACCGCTGTGCGGCACGAGAGCTATGATGCCATGAACGACTGCATGAAAACCAGTGCTATGCCCACGGAGGCGTGGTGGGCGGACCTCTATCTCAACGAAGACGGAACGGCCCAGTTTCGGAATGTGTTAGGCTCGTACTACAATACCAGCCTGCTCGACGGAAACTGGTGGCTGGGCGCGGACAGCACCCTGCGGTTGACGGGAACGATGAATACCGGCGAGCCGCTGACCTTGGACGGTCGGATCGAAAGCACCGATTCTCTGGTGATCGAGACCCCTTACGGAGATACCTTCTACTTTGCCCCGGCAGAGCGGCCGGGCCCCGGCGGAGAGATGGGGATCGCGGACCTCTACGGAACGTGGCGCATGACCCACTATGAGGAGGACGGCCGGGAATACAGGCCCGGCGAGGAACATATCGCCTCTATGCTGTGCTTTGATCGCCTGTGGTCCGATCTGTTGGAGGGCTATGTGATGCGGGCGGACTGGTACCACGCCGCCGGGCTGGATACGGACACCCCGCAATACCGGTCAGAAAAGCATCTGCTGGCGGAGCAGATAGAGGAACCGCTGATGCCGGGGCTGTCCAATGAGACTTGGAGCGTGCGGCTGACCGATGAGGAGACTGGCGCGGCGTTTTTCGCCGCTCTGACGAACTGGAATAGCCTGCTTGTGCGGATGCCTTATGAAAAGAACGGGGGCGCGGGCGTCCGTACCGTCACCTATATGCGCTCCAGCGGCTTCCTGCCGCCGACCTTGGAGAACGCCATGACAGGGGAGCCGGAAAAATCGCTGATCTTCTACTGGCGGGACCCGCCCACCGAGGTGACGGAGCCGCTGTCGGTGATCCCCATGAACGCATTGGAACCCAACGGGCAGAATAAGCTGCTGCTGGTGGGCCGATGGTACGAAACGGACATCCAATTCAGCGTTGGAACGCCGGTGCTGAATGATGACGGCACCCAACAGAGTTGGATCTCGGAGAAGGTGGTGTATGAGGGGAAAATCAAGATCAATGAGCCGATGTTCTTCTCCCTCACCATTCCGGAGGATACGGCGCGGGTGTGCCTGTTTATGAAGCGGCCCTGGGATGTGAGCTGGTTCACCTGGCCCATTACGGATCAGGCTCCGTTTTATGTCAGTGGAGACACTTTCCTGACGGGAGGGAGCTGAGGCCTCGTTTTACCTAAAAAAACAGGCAATTTTATAAGATGCGATCAAAAGCAAATGCTGAAATCAAATACAACAACAGGAAAAGGAGAGTAGAATTATGGGACTGATCAAAGCGGCAATGGGCGCGGCTGGCGGCGTGTTGGCCGACCAGTGGAAGGAATACTTTTATTGCGAAGCGATCCCCTCTGACGTGCTGGCGGTCAAGGGCAAAAAGAAGGTCACGGGCCGTTCCAGCAACACCAAGGGCGATGACAACATCATTACCAACGGCAGCCTAATCGCCATTGCGGACGGACAGTGTATGCTCATCGTGGAGCAGGGCAAGGTGGTGGACGTCTGCGCCGAGCCCGGTGAGTACACCTACGATATGTCCACGGAGCCCAGCATCTTCTCCGGCGATCTGGGCGAGAGCGTGAAGAACGTGTTCCAGAACATCGGCAAGCGTTTCACCTTCGGCGGCGAGGCCCCCAAGGATCAGCGGGTCTACTACTTCAACACCAAGGAGCTGACGGGCAATAAGTACGGCACCCCCAGCCCCGTCCCCTTCCGGGTGGTGGACCAGCGGGCTGGCATCGACATTGACATCGGCATCCGCTGCTTCGGCGAGTACAGCATCCGGCTGAAGAACCCCCTGCTGTTCTACACCAACGTCTGCGGCAACGTCAGTGAGGACTACAAGACGGAAAATATCGCGGGTCAGATGAAAACGGAGCTGCTGACGGCTTTGCAGCCCGCTTTCGCCAAGATCAGCGAAATGGGCATCCGCTATTCCGCCCTTCCCGGCCATACTCTGGAGCTGGCTGACGCCCTCAACGAGCAGCTTTCCGGCAAGTGGCGGGATCTGCGCGGCATGGAGATCGTCTCCTTCGGCGTTTCCAGCGTGAAGGCCAATGAGGAAGACGAGCAGATGATCAAGGAGCTGCAGCGCAACGCGGCCTTTATGGACCCCACCCGCGCGGCGGCGCATCTCGTCGGCTCTCAGGGCGAGGCAATGAAGGCGGCGGCCGCCAACACCGGCGCCGGTCCCGCCATGGCCTTTATGGGCATGGGCATGGCCGGACAGATGGGCGGCATGAACGCCCAGAACCTGTTCCAGATGGGGCAGCAGCAACAGGCCCAGCAGCAGGCGGCGCAGCCCGCTCCCGCACCTGCGGCGCAAGGCTGGACCTGCACCTGCGGTCAGGGCGGCATCACCGGCAACTTCTGTCCCAACTGCGGCAGCAAGAAGCCGGAGCCGAAGCCTGCCGGGGACAGCTGGCAGTGCGCCTGCGGCGCCACCGCCACCGGAAAGTTCTGCCCGGAATGCGGCAAGCCCAAGCCCGCCGCCGCAGCGGACGGCTGGACCTGCACCTGCGGCGCGGTGAATAAGGGTAAGTTCTGTGCCGAGTGCGGCAAGCCCAAGCCTGCCGGAGTTCCTCAGTACAAGTGCGACAAGTGCGGCTGGGAGCCTGCCGACCCGCAGCATCCTCCCAAATTCTGCCCTGAGTGCGGTGACCCCTTTGACGACGGGGACATCGTGTAATGAAGCGGCGGATGATTTGGATTTTTCTGACGGGCGCGCTGGTAGGGATCGTCCTTTCGGGCCTGTATAAGCATTTTGTCACGGACCAGATCATGGATGGGGGCAACGGCATGGAGAATCCGGATCAAAACCTGTTCCTGCTGGACGGGGACGGTACTTATGTGGACAATTCCCTCCTCTGGCCAGTGCTGGAGGGAACATGGGAAAGTCCGGAGGACGGCTGGCAGGCGGTCATCAACGAAGAGGACGGCCTGACCCTCCGGTTGGACGGCGAGACCGTTCTGGAAACCCCGCTGGACTTCACCTACATCCCGCGTAAAAAGATACAGGACACAGGGCTGATGTTAGACAACCGTGTTCTCCAGAAGGCGGACGGCACGGAATGGGGGAAGATCCTGGACGTTTACCACTGTGCCGGGGCCGGCGAGGACAGCGGCAGACTGGAGCTGACGGTGGACTGGTCGGAAGCGGCGGACAAAGTGGTGGAGCTTCAAAAAGTTGAAGAATAAGAGCGAATAGCGGATTTTTTGGCGAATACCGTCCCCGGCCGCGGGAGCCACGGCCGGGGACAAGATCCCGGTTCCGGGTGGACAATGCAATGTGAGCCGTTACGGCGACTGAAAACAACAGGAGGAAGCTATTATGGGATTGTTTGATAAGAAATACTGCGACATCTGCGGCGAGTAGATCGGACTGTTGGGCAATCAGAAACTGGAAGACGGCAACCTCTGTAAGGACTGCGCGAAGCAGCTCTCTCCCTGATTCAGTGACCGCCGCCGCTCTACGGTGGAGGACATCAAGCGGCAGCTGGCCTACCGGGAGGAAAACCGGGGCAGGGCGTCCCAGTTCCGCACCACCCGCTCCTACGGCGAGGATTGTAAGGTCCTGCTGGACGAGGAGCATCGTTGGTTCACCGTTACCCGTGCCCGGGATCTGGCGGACGCCAACCCGGATATTCTGGACTGCACCGCGCTGACCGGCTGCCGCGTGGACATTGACGAGAGCCGCACGGAGCAGAAGCGGGAGGGACCGGACGGCAAGGAGGTCAGCTACAACCCGCCCCGCTACGAGTATTCCTATGACTTTGAAGTGATCATTTCCGTCAATAACCCCTACTTTGACGAAATGAAGTTCCGCCTGAACAACAGTTCTGTGTACATCGAGCCGCAGAACACCATGCAGCGGCCCATGATGGGGCAGCAGGGTATGATGGGCCAGCGTCCTATGGCGGGCCGTCCTCAGAGCGGCATGGCGGGTCAGCGGCCTATGATGAATCAGCCGGGCATGAACCAGCGTCCTATGGCAGGTCGGCCCCAGAGCGGCATGACACAGCGCCCCATGATGGGACAGATGAATTCTGTGGGCCGGATGAATACCATGGCTGCCGGCTTCGATCCGGAGAGCAATCGGGAATATCGCAAGTACCGCGAAATGGGCGACGAGATCCGAGCGGCGCTGCTTCAGGTGATGGAGACCGCCCGTGGCGGCGGCACAGTTCAGACAGCCCCCATGCAGCAGGAGGCCCCCATGCAGCAGCAGGAGACCTTCGCTCCCGCTCCGGCAGTAGCCGGTCCGTGGACCTGCCCCGCCTGCGGCGGACAGAATGACGGAAAATTCTGCGAGTACTGCGGTGCGCCCAGAGGATAAGGGAAACAGATCGGAGAAAACGGCTCAACAGCGTCCGCCCGTCTACGGGCGGGCGCTGAACGGAAAATGAAGAAAGAAGGGTGAGAGCAAGCATGGCAGCACAGGTGACCAACTATCAATGCCCAAGCTGCACCGGCCCGCTGCATTTTGTGGGCGCATCCGGCAAGCTGGAGTGCGATTACTGCGGTAGTACCTATGATGTAGCAGAGATCGAGGCGCTTTACGCGGAAAAGGAGGAACAGGCCGCGGCGGCGCAGCAGTCGGCAGAAGAAAAAACGGCGGCGGAAAAGAAGGCAGCCGAGGAAGGCGGCTGGGAGCTGCCGGACCTCAGCGCCGACTGGGGCGCAGAGGGCGACGGCATGAAGGCTTACAGCTGCCCAAGCTGTGGTGCGGAGCTGATCTGTGACGCAAGCACGGCGGCTACCTCCTGCCCTTATTGTGGAAACCCAACGGTGGTGCCGGGGCAGTTTGCGGGAACGCTGAAGCCGGATTTCGTGATCCCCTTCAAACTCAGCCGCGAGGACGCCATCCGCGAACTCAAGAAGCATTACAGAGGCAAGGTGTTCCTTCCCAAGAGCTTTTCCAAGGAAAATCACTTACAGGAGATCCAGGGGGTCTATGTACCCTTCTGGCTGTTCAGCGGTGAGGCGGAGGGCAATGCCCACTATGAGTGTACCCGGTCCCACAAGCGCACCGAGGGTGAGTATGAGGTGATAAAGACGGAGCACTTTGACGTGTACCGGGCCGGAACGATGCCCTTTGAAAAGGTACCGGTGGACGCCTCGACTAAAATGCCGGATGATCACATGGATTCCATCGAGCCTTACAATTACGAAGAGCTGAAGCCCTTTTCCACGGCTTATCTGCCGGGCTTCCTGGCGGATAAGTTCGACGTGTCGGCGGACAAGAGCCGGGAACGGGCCGATGTCCGCTGTCTGGGCAGCTTGAAAAAGGCGCTGCAAGGCACCGTAACGGGATACGCGACCTGTTTCCCAAGGGGCGAACACGCAGACATCCAGCGGGGCAAGGTCCACTACGCACTGCTGCCGGTGTGGCTACTCAATACCAAGTGGCAAGGCAAGGATTTCCTCTTCGCCATGAACGGCCAGACCGGAAAGCTGGTAGGAGACCTGCCTGTGGACAAGGGGCGGTTCTGGGGGATGTTTGCCGCCATTGCCGTGCCGCTGTCCGTATTGAGTTCGGTCATCGTCCTGCTGATGCGATAAGGAGGGACGGACATGAAAAGAAAAGTCACAGCTTTGCTGACGGCGCTCCTGCTGACGCTGACTCTGTGCGTCCCCACTCTGGCGTGGACGGAATACGGCGCGATCTACGATGAGACCGACGCGCTGGACTCGGACGAATTGTCCGATCTGGGTCAGTACACCCTGCCCCAGCTGACGGAGGCGCTTCACCTTGACCTGCGGGTGGACATATTTACCAATGAGGATGTCAGCGAGGGTACCACCGCCGGAGATATCGCCACATATGTTTACAAAGATTCCGGCTACGGCTGGGGCGAGGAAAAGGACGGCATCTCGCTGACGCTGGTGATGGAGCCTCTGGCGGACGGTTCTTACACCCTGGCGGAGACCGACTGGTGCGTCTACGCGATGCTGAGCGAGACGCGGGGCGACGGGCAGAAACTCTCCGGCTTGGTGTATGACGCGGTGGAGCCGTATATGACGGCGCGGGCGTGGGACGGCACGGATATGACCGTGAGCGCCGATGCGCTCTGCCAGGCAGTGAATGCCATGGCGGCAACGGCGGCGGACTATCTCTCCGCAGACTTCCCAACGGAGGCGCAGCAGCCCGAGACCGTCCAGTCCGGCGAAGCGTCAAAGCTGGGCGATACCGGCATGAACTATGTGTTCGATCTGCAGGGAATGCTCTCCGACGGGGAGCGGGAACAGATGGAGGATCGGGCCGAGGATATCGCCCTCCGCCGCAGCTGCGGCATCTATACCCTTTTTGTGGAGGACTTTACAGCTTACGGCTACGGTGACGATCCCTATACCGCCCTGTATCAGATCTACCACGCCGAGGGCCTTGGTGTGGGCGAGGACCGAAACGGCGTCATCATCATGCTGAGCATGAAAGAGCGGGACTACGCCATGTTCGTCTACGGCGAATGGGCGGAGTATGCTTTTGACCGATACGGCGCGGAGCAGTTGGAAGGCCGGTTCTTGCCCAACTTCAGCGACGGTGATTGGTATGGCGGCATATCCAATTACCTCACCGCCTGCGATGAATTTTTGGAGCTGGCTGAGGCCGGAAAACCTGTGCGGTCCAGCCCACTGCCGGCCATCGGCATTGCGGTGGCAGTCTCCTGCCTGATCGCGTTTCTGGTGTGCATGATCCTGAAGGGAGAGATGAAGTCCGTGCGCAAGGGCGTTGACGCCAACGTGTATACCATGGCGGGCGGTGGATTGAAGCTGACGGACAGCTATGACCACTACACCCATACCACCGAGACCCGCCGTAAGATCGAGAGCGACTCCGGCGGCGGTGGCAGAAGCAGCGGAGGAACTGTAAGCCGCAGCGGCGGCGGTCACGGCCGCAGCGGAAAATTCTGAGAAGGAGGCAGAATCATGAAGCGCTTGACTTTGCACCGGCTGGCGTCGGCACTTCTCTGCCTGACGCTGGCTCTTAGCCTGACTGCCTGCGGAGGGAAAAAGAAACCGGCCTCGGCAGCGGGAAACGGCGGCGTAAAGGAGACGATCTCCGACAGCAGGGCCGATCAGACCGGTCAGGCCGATCCTGTGAAGCCTTCCGAACCGGAAGCGGAGGTGGACCAGGAGCTGGTGGAGGAATGTCTCGACAAGCTGGGCTTTGATTTGGAATACGGCGACTATCCCGGCGCCGCGGCCTATCTCGGCTACCGGGAGAAGGGGGACACGACTGGATGCTGGAAAACTGCCTTGACCTGACGGCGGAGATGCCGGTCATGCTGACCATCCCCTCGGAGCGGGTCCTCGGTCCGGGGTACGGCAAGCTGTTCTGCGTCATTCCGCGGGGAGAGAACACCAGCCTTGCCGTGAACCACATCACATGGCAGTCTCAGGGCAACGGCCTGCATCCGGTGGCGGACGAAGTCCTCTACCGGGAGGAATATGCCCAGCCTGTTTTGCTGTTCGTCGATCCGGAGGAGCCGGATATGGAGGTCAACCTTGTGGCCGATGACGGCACGGTGGTGAACTGGTATCCGCAGGAGGACCTGTACGGCGATCTCATCCTGCCTGCCAGCGAGGAGGGCCGATTGCTGCTGTTCGACTTCTCCATCTACACGAACACCATCGCCATCGACCATCCCGAAGGCTGGGAGCCGTCCGGTGACGATTGGTGGTGCCCCCCTACGGATCTGGGGCTGGCCGATACCTCGTGGGACTGTGACGAGTGGACGCTGGAGCTGCATTATGGCGACTGCGACCCGGATTATGCGGGGCTGGCCAATCTGTACGAGTACTATAACGGCCAGAAGAATTTGCAGTTCTTCGGTGTATGGCGCATGGAGGATGACTGCCTGCGGCTGGATATGTCCGCCGGGGTGGGCAGCTCCCTCAGCGGCAGTTTCCCAGTGCTGATCTCCCCCTCTGGCGAGTATCTGTACTTCCAGCGCTCCCGCATCGGCGAGGGAATGCCTTTCCTGCGGAACGGCGAGGACTCCACCACCTTGTATTTGAGCTACGGCTGATGAAAAGGTTTATACAAAAAAGAAGCCGGCGGCTGATTTTCAGCCGCCGGCTCCTTTTTATTAGCTATATGCGTGGAAATTTTCTGTGAGTATCAGAAAGCAACGTGCATGAACAGGGCCACGCAGCAGAGCATGATCGCCAGAGGGACGTACACATACCGGCCCGCATTGTACCAGAGATCGCCGCGTTTTTTCGTGCTGCCGGTGTTGATGGCGTCCAGCAGGGCGTCCTTCTTCATCACGTAGAACCAGGAGACCGCACCCAGCGTAGCGCCGATGGGGATGATATAAATGGACACCAGATCCATCCAGGGACCCCACTTGCTGATGGTCTCCATGCCGATGCCGAAGCCCAGGCACAGCGCGCCCAGCAGTACCAGGACGGTAACGCGGTTGAGCTTCGGGAACTTGTGCATCAGGGACTCCGCCACCACCTCAAACATATTCTGCAAAGAGCTGACGCCGGCGAAAATCATGGCCATATACAGGATGATGGCGAAGAGCTGACCCATGGGGATGTCCTGCAAGATGGTGGGCAGGGTCACGAACAGCAGGCTGGGACCGGCGCCCACGTCCAGACCGTAGGAGAAGCAGGCGGGGATAATAACCAGAGCGGCTACCACGGCGGCAATGGTGTCAAAGAGGGCCGTGTGCTGGGCCACGCCCACCACGTCCTCGTCCTTGGAGAGGTACGCACCGTAAACGATCATGCCGCTGCCGGTGACGGACAGGGAGAAAAACGCCTGCCCCATAGCCCAGATCCAGATCATGGGATTCGTCAGGGCCTTCCAGCGGGGGGTGAACATAAAGACATATCCCTCCGCGGCGCCGGGCAGAAGGGCCACCCGCACGGCCAGAATCAGGAAGATCACAAAGAAGACAGGCATCATGACCTTGTTGGTCTTTTCAATGCTGCGGGCGCCCAGAAACAGCGTCAGCAGCGTGCCCACCACCACAACGATGTGATAGGGGATCACGGAGTAGGGGGTGGAGGAGAAGGCGCCGAACCAGGCGGCGGTGTCCGTGGTCAGCAGTGTGCCCAGCAGGGAATCCACCAGAGCCTTGAGCACATAGGTGACGATGACGGCATAGCCGATGGCGATGCACAGGGAGCCAGCCAGAGGCAGCCAGCCCAGCAGACCGCCGACTTTGCCGGCAGACTTGCTGCGAGTGTCCCAAGCGTTTTCGTAAGCGCCCAGCGTACCGGTGGCGGCACGGCGGCCCATGGCAAACTCCGCCGGAAGGCCCACATAACTGAAAATAAAAACAAACAGCAGATAGATCAGTAAAAATGCGCCGCCGCCGTTGCTGCCCATTTTATTGGGAAAGCCCCAGACGTTGGCCATACCCACCGCCGAACCGACGGACGCAAGGATAAAGCCCCAGCGGCTCGCAAAGCTCTTGGTGTTTTTCTTGTGTTCCATGTTTTTCTCCCATCCAGCCGTAAAAAAACCGCACGGGATCGGGGCCCGTGCTATCGGCTTCTATCTGATCCCGGACTTCCGGGGGAAACAAACCCCT